>Ga0310811_10002233_pt1 | contig 24172 bp, 23 predicted proteins | sample YCmetagenome_FD_207642 | JGI IMG/M metagenome (GOLD analysis project Ga0310811, IMG submission 207642) | Soil microbial communities from experimental microcosm in Duke University, North Carolina, United States - YC | ecosystem: Engineered > Artificial ecosystem > Soil microcosm > Unclassified ... | reverse complement strand
GCCCTGGAAGCTCGTCGCCAGCGAGGCCGGCTTGCCTAGCTCCGCCTCCGCACGCTGAATGGCCGCGACGGCTTCGCCGATCGCCACACCCGGCAGCAGGTTGAAGGAGATCGTGACCGAAGGAAACTGCCCCTGATGGTTGACGACGATGGGCGCCGTATTCTCGACCGTCCGGACCAGGGTGTTGAGAGGGACCTGCTGACCCGCGGCGGAGTTGACATAGATGGTGCTGAGGGCCGCCGGCCCATACTGGTAGCGCGGATCGACCTCCAGGATGACGTGATACTGATTCAAGGGCGCGAAGATCGTCGAAACGATGCGCTGGCCATAGGCGTCGGAGAGGGTGTTGTCGATGGCGGAGGGAAGGATGCCGTGGCTCGACGCGGCATCGCGGTCGATGGTGATGTCGAGCCGCGGCCCCGCATTCTGCTGGTCGCTCGTCACATCGACGATGCCCGGCAGTGATTTGAGCTTGTCCAGGAAAAGACCCGACCAATGGCTGAGCTCGCCGGGATCGGCATCGGCGAGGGTGAACTGGTACTGGGTCTTGGAGAGCCGCGCGCCGATGGTGATGTCCTGCGCGGACTGCATGTAGAGGGTGATCCCCTGGATCTTGGCGAGCTTCGGGCGCAACCGGTCGATGACCTGGTCGGCGCTGGCGTCGCGCTCGCTCTCGGGCTTCAGGGCGATGAACATCCGGCCGTCGTTCAGCGTCGCGGTCGCCCCGCCGGCACCGATCTGGGACCCCACGGAGGCGACGGCGGGATCCTCCGAGACGATGCGGATCACCGCCTGCATGCGCTCCGCCATGGCCGGAAAGGAGATATCCTGCCCGGCCTCGGCGATGCCGAGGATCATGCCCGTGTCCTGCTGGGGGAAGAAACCCTTGGGAATGATCACATAGAGATAGCCCGTCAGCACCATGGTGCCCAGCATCACCATCAGGGTGACGAAACGGTGGCGCAACACGGTCTTGAGCCCGCCCGCGTAGAGGCCGAGGAGCGCATCGAAACCGGCCTCCAGCAGGCGATAGAGGCGGCCGTGCTGCGCCTCCTTCTTGCGCAGCAGCCGGGCGCACATCATCGGCGTCAAGGTGAGGGAGATGACGAGGGATAGGACCAGGGCGACGCTGACCGTGACCGCGAACTCGCGGAACAGCAGCCCGACATAGCCGCTCATCAGGAACAGCGGGATGAAGACGGCGATCAGCGACAGGGTCATGGAGAGGATGGTGAAGCCGATCTCGCCCGCGCCCCGCAAGGCTGCCTGAAGCGGCGTGGCGCCGGCCTCGAGATGGCGCACGATGTTTTCGATCACCACCACGGCATCGTCGACCACGAAGCCGACCGCGATGGTCAGCGCCATCAGCGAGAGATTGTCCAGACTGTAGCCCAAAGCATAGAGCGCCGCGAAGGTGCCGATCAGGGACAGCGGCACGGTGATCGCGGGGATGACCGTCGCCCAGAGATTGCGCAGAAACAGGAAGATGACCATGACCACCAGGGCCACCGTCAGCATCAGGGTGAACTGGACATCGCTGATCGAGGCGCGGATGGTCTGGGTGCGGTCGGAAAGGATCGAGACCTTGATGGCCGGCGGGATCGAGGCCTCGAGCTGCGGCAGGAGGGCCTTCACCCGGTCGACCGTCGCAACCACATTGGCGCCCGGCTGACGCTGGATGCCCAGGATCACGGCACGGGTCTCGTTGAACCAGCCGGCCAGCAGATCGTTCTCCGGCCCGTTGATCGCCTTGCCGATATCGCGGATTCGGACCGGCGAGCCGTTGCGATAGGCGACGATCAGATCGTTATAGGCCTCGGGATTCGCCAGTTGATCGTTGGTATTGAGGGTATAGGTCTGGCGCGGGCTGTTGAGGGTGCCTTTCGGCAGATCGACATTCGCCTCGCTCAACACGGCGCGCACATCCTCGAGCGCGATGCCACGGGTGGCGAGTGCCTGGGGATCGACCTGGACCCGGATGGCGGGCTTCTGCTCGCCGCCGATCCCGACGAGGCCGACGCCGGGAATCTGGGAGATCTTCGGTAGAAGGATGTTCTCCGCATAGGCGTCGACGACCGTCAGCGGCAGGCTGTCGGAGGTGACAGCCAGGACCAGGATAGGCGTATCAGCGGGATTCACCTTCCGAATGGTCGGCGGGTAGACCATCTGGGGCGGCAGCTGGCCGCCGGCTGCATTGATGGCGGCCAGCGTGTCGGTGGCGGCGGAATCGACGGTGCGGCTGAGGTCGAACTGCAGGCTGATCTGGGTGAAGCCGAGGGCGCTGGCGGAGGTCATCTGGGTGAGGCCGGGGATCTGGCCGAACTGCTCCTCCAGCGGCGTGGCGATGGAGGAAGCGATCGTCTCGGGATCGGCCCCCGGCAATTGCGCCGTAACCTGGATGGTCGGGTAGTTCACATTCGGCAGGGCTGCGACCGGCAGCAGTGGATAGGAAGCCAAGCCCAGCAGGAGGATGCCGGCCATCAGCATGCCGGTGGCAACCGGACGCATGATGAATCCGGCGGAGAGGTTCATGGGATCTGGGCCTGCTCGGCGCTTTGGGCCGCGGCCTCCTGGGCCGCCGTGCCGTGCAGGACGGTGACCAGGCTGCCGGGCTGCAGCTTGTATTGGCCGTCGACCACCACCTGTTCGCCGGCCTTGAGCCCGGAATCGATCAGCGCCTGCCCACCGGCGATCTGGGCCACTTGGATCGGGCGAGTCGCCACCGTATTGCCGGGGTCGATGACATAGGCATAGGCGCCCAGCGGTCCCTGCTGCACCGCCGAGGCGGGAACGGTCAGGCCGTTCGGCCGGGTTTCCAGCACGAGCCTGACGCTGATGAGCTCGCCCGGCCAAAGCCGGTTGGCCGGATTCGGGAATTCCGCCTTGAGCCGGATCGTGCCCGTCGACTGGATGATCTCATTGTCGACCAGGCCGAGGGTGCCTTGATCGAGCTTGATGCGGCCGTCCTGACTATAGGCGATCACCATCAGCCGCCCCTTGGCCATCTGCTCCTGGATCTTGGGCAGATAGGTCTCCGGCAAGGTGAAGAGAACGGAGATGGGCTGCAGCTGCGTCACGACGACGAGCCCGGTCGGATCGTTCGGGTGGATGACATTGCCGATGTCGATGAGGCGCACGCCGGTCACGCCCGATATCGGCGAGGTCAGCTTGGTATAGCCGAGCTGGACCTTGGCCGCTGCGATGAGCGCTTCATCGGCTTTGACGGCGTTTTGCAGCTGTTCGACTTGCGCCTTCTGCGTCTCGGCCAATTGTGCCGTGGCCCAGCCCTTGGACTGCAGCTGGTCGTAACGTGTCAGATTGGCCAGGGCGTTGGTCAACTGCGCCTGGTCCCGCTCGCGCGTGGCGATCATCTGGTCGAGCTGCGCGATATAGGGGCTGGGGTCGATCTCCGCCAGCAGGTCCCCCGCCTTGACGCTCTGGCCTTCGATAAAAGCGATCCGGATGAGCTGGCCCGTGATCTGGCTGTGAATCTGCACGGTGTTGTAGGCGATGACCGTGCCGACGCCGCGCAGATAGATCGGAACGTCGTGGCGGTCGACCGCCGCCGCGACGACGGGCACCGGAACCGGCGCCGCCGGTGCCGCCGGCCGGCGTGCGAAGCGTGGCGCGAGGATTGCCGCGCCGGCGGCGAGAACCACGAAGAACAACCCGGTGGCGATGAGGATCTTGCGGCGCATGTCATCCCTCCAGCGTCAATCGGTCTCCGTCAACAGCCTCCAGCCGCCATGGACATTTCGGCGCTCATGCAGGGCGACGGGCTGAGGCCGGCCGGGGCGGATTCAACGGATCCCAAGGGAATGCCCGTGCCATCCGGCGGCGGCGCACCGGTTCCGGCAGCCGTAGCAGCCGATCCGGCGGGCGGTGAGTCGCCGGTCGCCATGCAGGCGGGCGAACCACCGGCGGCAATTCCGCCTCCATCGAAGAGGGGCGGCGGCGATTCACCGGCGGCACCGCCACTGGGGCAAGCGGCACTGCCCGAACTGGGTGAGCCCGGTCCGGTCGTCGCCCCGAGGGGGCTCAAGCCCTGCACCCCGAGCGCCGTCGAACCGAGCGGGATTCCCGCCGCACCGACCGACTGCGCCTGCCCAGTCCCGCCCACCAGGACGAGAAGCAGAAATACGACCAAGGGCGACGGGTGCGATGTCATACCCAACCTCCAGGCGCCGGCGAGCTCTCCGCGCCGTCGCGTCAGAACCGAACTCGACGCGGCTTCAGGATAGGCCAGGGGGATGTCTGTCCCTATCTGACATAGGTAGGTCCAACTGCGATCATGGTTGGCCGGACCTATACCTAGGTCTAAGCCCCGACGACGATGTAAATTCCCGTTGCTCTGCGGAGCGCTCACGGCCGGCATTGTCAATTCGCACGACGTGAGGCCTGCAGATCGAACGGCGCGCGATGGTGCCGCTGGGATCCGTCGCCAATTCTAATCGGCTTCGGCCGGCTCTTCGCCCCACCTTCTATGTCGCCGTCCGCAGCCTCGCCGCCCCGCGCTCCAAGCCTTGGTTCACGTCGCGAGGCAACAGATCGTCATTGGCGCCAGGAGCCGGGCGTCATGGTGATGAGCGGCTGCGGCCCGGGCGCCATCGACTTGCCATGCGCCACAACGCAACCCTGCAGGGCGAAAACGCCGAGGATCAGGAACCTCAGGGCGAGGCGGTTCATGGCGGGCGCCGCATCGGGGAACGATCGGGCGATCACGTCGCGGCGCGAGCCGCCAGTCTCCGCGCCGCGGCGGCCGGTAGTGCCCCGGTCGCAACGAAGTCGACCACGACCGCTATATCCCTGGTTTTGGCCGTAGTGGCGCGTGCGCCTTCGGGGCGGGCTTCGATGCGCAGCCCGATCCTGTAGCCGCGCGGCAGGAAGCCGAAGGATCGCTTGAAGCTTCGGCAGAAATAGTAGCGGCTGAGCCGCACCAGCTGCGCCAGAGCCGTCATGGGAATCCGCCCCAAAGCGGACTCGTCCAGCTGAACGCCGATACTGCCTTGGCGGCGCCCGTCCGCCGCGAGCACGGCGGTCGAATCGATGTCGCAGGCCTCGGAGGAGAGGGCTGCGCCGCGGTGCAGCAGCACGACACTGGCCGGGACTGGCGGCGTTTCCGTCTCGAAGGAGACTGCCGCCGGGTCGGCAGCGCCGGCCACGACGCCCCAGAACGTCTTCTCGGCGTGATTGAGCCGCAGGACGATGGAGACGTCCTTGAGGTGCATTCCCAAGGCGCCTGACATCTTGTTCGGGCCGGCATCGAGGCTGAGCCGGGCCGACGCTCGGACCCGATACTCGGTCTGCGGCTGGGGGGCGGGAGCATATGCCGGTGCGACGTTCTGCGGGGAGGTGATCGCTGCCCTCGGCGGAAAATTCAACAACATGGCTTTCATCCTTTGAGTTGGATCCGGTCGGTGGCGTCCGATGCGCCGTCTTTCGGCGTGGCTTAAGGATAAGTCATGCCGGGCCGCCGGCCCTATCCGACCAAGGTAGCTTCGCCTGCGATCATGGTGTGGCGACCCCATACCTAGGTCTAAGCTCCCGAGAGCGGGATTGTGGATTCGCACGATCTGGGGGGAGCGGACCGGTACTCCGTTCCCATCATTCCCGGCCGGGCGCCGGCCGCGACCCGCGTCCGCTGGGCAGAGCGCCAGCGATGCGGTGTCTCGCCCATGAAGCGCTTGAAGACCGTCGTGAAATGGGCCTGGGTCTGAAAGCCGACGCTGAGTGCGATATCGACCAGCGCGGCATCCGATGTCCCGAGCAGATCGCAGGCCCGCTCGATCCGCTTGCGGAGCAAATATTCATGCGGCCGATATCCCGTCGCGGTGCGGAACTGGGCGGCGAAATGCATGCGGGTCAAGCCCGTCGCTTCCGCCAGCTCCTCCAGGGTCACGGGCCCACCGAGATGGGCATCGATGTATTCGGTGACGCGCTTGATCCGCCACTTCGGCAGAGCTGCGACCTCCCGCCGGGCCGGCCGCATCCGCGCATTGGTTTGCAGGCCGAGCAGCCGCGTCACGATGGCGATGGCGATGCTCTCCGCATAGAGATCGCCCAGGGCCGCCCCGGCCTCCTCCGCCATCAGCAGCGATTGGGCGAGACGCTCGATGACCAGATCGCGCGAGAAACGCGGGTCCGCCAGGCTGATCTCGCCGGCATGGGGACATCCCTCCGCCTGCTCGAGGCATTCCGCCACGAGGCCCTGGGAGAGATGGAGATGGAGCATGTCATAGGGGCCGCGGAAAACGGCCCGCAGCGGCTCGCCGGGTCCGCTCGCCTGCAGCATGCCGGGCAGGACGCGGCCATCGTGGATCGGCCGCCCGGCCACGAGGAAGGCGATGTCCATATGCCGCAGCGCAATGCCGATGGTGTGATGGAAATCGCCGGCTTGTGCCGTTACCTCGCGGATTCCGCTGCCCGTGCCGCACCAGCGCGAGACGACGGTCCTGGATTGACCCGTCGCCAGGCGGTCGAGCGCCGCCGGCCGGCGCCAGAGGGGCTCGTCATGGATGAAGGGCGTTGCCGGAATGATCGCCGGTATGGGGTCGGGGTTCATGGACATCGGGCTTTCCTCGCAGCGATTGCTTTGCTGATGGAAAGCTAATCGGCGGGGATGGCCGCCTCTATGCTACTTGAGGCGCCGCGGGACCCGCGTAGGTTCAAGCGGGTCATACGAAGGTTTGCCATACGGAATTTTCACTTTTCCGGCACCGCACATAAGCCCACCTATCTAACGGCTCGATCCGAGCCAATTCGCAACAGAGGTGAGAAGATGAAGACCGGAATCATTGCCGCCAGCTTCCTGATGGCGGCATTGGCGCTTCCCATCGCGGCGCAAGCTGGGACCGCCTGCGGCGTCCCGCAGGGCTATGGGACGAACAATACCCATACGGCAAACCGCAGCACCTGCGGCGCCGGCGACAGCAGCTACCATGTGCCGGACGCCGCGGCCGCCGAGCAGGGCGTGCGCGAAGCCGTCGGCCGGCCCGAGGATATCGGGCGCGCCAACCCCTTCATCCCGAACAGCGGCGAGCCCCATCTGGGCAGCAATACCGACGGGCCGAGCAGCTACAACTACACGACCCCGTCCACCCTTTCCGGCAGCGCGGAATTGCCCTGACCAAACCCGAGGGCGATGGGGCGAAGGATGCATTCATTCCGCAGCGGCGCTCGGCATCTCGACGGCAACACCGGCGGCATGTGAAGGACTCTCCCCCGGGCGGCGTCCGGACAATCTTCGGACGCAGGCCCCTGGTGGACCGCCCCGGGCGCCCGCGGCGTGCGAACGCCGGGACGCGGCGAGCGATCTATAAGATCCCTTCCTTCCGGAGAATCCCCATGACGCAGTCGGACAGGCTCCGTCCGTCGAATGGCTTCCTCAAGACCGCGGCGGCACCGCCGGCGCGGGCCTGGCTGTGGATGGCCTCCTCGGGATAGGCCGTGATGAAGACGATGGGCATCTTCCGCCCGCGCGCCACCAGCACGTCTTGAAGCTCCAGCCCACTGATACCCGGCATATGTATATCCGTTATCAGACAGGCGGTTTCATCGAGGATATCCGAGCCCAGATAGGCCTCGGCGGAGGGGAAGCAACGGGCGCGCAGCCCCAAGGACCTGATCAGGCTCTCCGTTGCGATGCAGATGGCGTCATCGTCATCAACGATTGCGATCAATGGAACCTTTGCCACGATGACCTGTCCTCGATGCCCGTGTCCGGTTCCGGCGATGCCGCAAACCTGACCTCCACATGGCAAGAGACTGCGCCCGCGAACAGGCGAGACAAATCATACTGAGGTTTAATTTGACGCGTATCTCGTGGGGTCGAGGCCGAGGGCTTCGGCCATGCGCACCAGATCGGCCAAGGAACGCGCCTTCATTTTCCGCATGGCATGTCCCCGGTGAATCTTGACGGTGATCTCGCTGAGTCCGATCTTGCCGGCGATCTGCTTGTTCATGAGCCCGGCCGTCACGAGGATCATGACCTCGCGCTCGCGCGCGGTGAGCGAATCGAAGAGAGCACGAAGTTCCGCTATCTCGCTTTCGCTTTGCCGCCGGTTGCGGTCGCGCTCAAGCGCCACCGTCACCGCATCGAGGATATCCTGATCGCGAAAGGGCTTGGTCAGGAAGTCGACGGCACCCGCCTTCATGGCGCGCACCGACATGGGGATGTCGCCATGGCCGGTCATGAAAATCACCGGCAGATGGATGTTCGCCTTGACCAGCCGATCCTGGAAATCCAGACCGCTCAACCCCGGCATCCGGATATCGAGCACCAGGCAGCCGGCCTCCGCCGGAAGCGGGCTCTCGAAGAACTCGGCCGCCGATCCGTAGAGCTTGACCCTGAGACCCATGGAGCGAAACAGGCTGCTGAGCGCCTCGCGCACGGAAGATTCGTCGTCGATCACGCAGATCAACGGCCCCGTCCCGGGATCGGTCGATGGCGTCGCGCGGGTCATGGGGCTGCGTCCGCGGCCGGCGGCAAGGAGATGTGAAATGTCGCGCCCGGTCCGGCATTGGCCGAGGCCCATATGCGCCCGCCATGGGCTTCGATGATGGAACGGCAGATCGAGAGGCCCATTCCCATGCCGTTCGCCTTGGTCGTGAAGAAGGATTTGAACAGCTGGCGCATATGCGCCGGGTCGATGCCGGTGCCGGCATCGCGCACCTGGATGAGCAGGAGGCCTTCCTCGTCCAGCCGGGTCGTGACCAGCAGCTCGCGCGGCCGTTCGTAGACCTCGTCCATGGCATGGATGCCGTTGACGAGGAGATTGATGATCACCTGCTGCAGCTGAATTCGATCGCCATTCGCCGGTGGCAGTCCGTCCTGGAGATCGAGCTTCAGCACCACCCGATGCCGCGAGAGCTCGCGCCGCACGAGGGGGATCGCCTCCTTCACCACCTCGTTGAGATCGAGGGGGAGCTTCCCCGGCTCCTCCTTCCGGAGCATCGCCTGGATCCGCTGGATCACGTCATTCGCCCGCTTGCCCTCCGAGATCATGCGGGTCAGCGTCTGCCTGACCTCAACCAAATTGGGCGGATCGCGATCGAGCCATCGGAGGCCGGCTTCGCCATTGGTGACGATCGCCGTCAGCGGCTGCTTCACCTCATGGGCGACCGAGGCTGTAAGCTCGCCGAGGGAGATGACTCGCGTCACATGGGCGAGTGCCGCCTGGGTCTGCTGCAGGGATTCCTGGGCCAGCCTGGCGGCCGTGACATCCATCTGAGCGCCGATGATTTCGGTCCGGCCGGTCCGATCGCGCGAGGCACGGCCGACGACGCTGAGATGCTTCGTCGAACCGTCCGGCAGAAGAAGGCGGAAGTCGAGATTGAACCGGGCATCGGGATCCGCATTCGGCCGCGAGACCGCCGCCAGGCGCTCTTCGACCATCGCCGCATCCTCGGGATGTATGCGTTGAAGGGCGGATGCCAGCGTCGGCGATGCGCTCCCATCATGTCCATAGATCCGGTAGGACTCTTCCGACCACACGAGCTCCCCGGTGGGGACCTTCCAGCTGAAGCTCCCGGTATGGCTCAATCTCTGGGTCAGATCGAGCAGGTCCGCATGCTGGCGCAAGCCCGTCGCCGCGGACAGGATCCGCGCGGCGAGGAGGGTGGTGATGACGATCGCCAGCAGGCTCATCAGGCATCTGCCGAGGGAGGAGTCGGGCTCCAGCGCGTCATGGGAGAGGATGTAGCTGATGATCGTCAGCACCACGCAGCCGGCGCCCACCAGCAGGACGCCGCGCCTGTCGCAGAAGTTCAGCGACATCAGCACCACGACGACATAGAGCACCGCCACCGCGATATCCAAGCTCGGCAAGGTGTCGACGATGAAGATCCCCAGTGCCAAGGCACCGGTGACGAAGGGGAGAATCCGCGAGGCGGTCGTGGTTCGGGACGGCATGGCGTGATCGGCCAAAGCTGGGAGCCTGTCTAAGGAAAGGGCGTCTGTCGCGAGCGGGAGTTATACCGCCTCGGCCGGACCCCGGGGTATAAGCCCCTGTTTAAAATTGTGAATTCTTTCAAAACCATAGGGCCTGGTGGCTGGCGCCGGCGGGCAGGAAGATCCGGCCGCCCTAGGAAGCCGGCACGAAGACCTGCTCGGTGCGGTCCAGGCCGCGGATGGCGTGATGGCCGAGCGAGACCGACTCCTGGCCGAGAGCGCCGGCGAAGGCCTCGGACATCAGCAGCGGCACGCCAAGCTCGCGCGTCAGCCCCTCCAGCCGCGCCGCCAGATTCACCGCCGGCCCGATGACGGTGAAATCGAGGCGATGGCGGCCCCCGACATTGCCATAGCCGACATCGCCCAGATGCAGCCCGAAGCCGCTGGCGAGCTCGACCTCGCCCCGTGCCATCCGGTCCAGATTGACGGCGGCCATGCTTGCGAGCGCCGCCGTCGCGGCGCGAAAGGCGCGCTCGCAGGCCTCGCCCGGCGCGCCTTCCACGGGGAAGATGGCCAGCAGCCCGTCGCCCATGAACTTCAGGATCTCGCCGCCATGGCTTTCCGTGGCGGTGGCCAGGCATTCGAACCAGGTGTTGAGAACGGCGATGACGGTTTCCTGCGGCTGGGTATCGGCGAGGCGGGTGAAATTCCGGAGATCGGCCATGGAGATGGCGGCACCGATGGTCTCGACCTTGCCGCGCTCGATATCGCCGGCGAAGATCCGCTCCCCGCTGCGCCGGCCGACGTAGATCTCCAGCAGATCCACCGCCAGGCGGCGCAAAACCCCGCGCTCGGCATAGGGGCTGAACAGCGCGGCAGCCATCTCGAGCCCGGCGAGATCGACCTCCGTGAAGCCGGCCGGGGCCTGGGTTGCGAAGGAGATGAAGGCGCTTCGGCTCCGGTCGAGGAAGGGCAGAGGAAAGATCGCGTAATCGGTCGCGCCGCCGGTCCTGAGTTCGTCCAGCAGCGGCAAGTCGGGCGAGGGCCGGTCGAGACGCCGGCGGAAGGGCCGGTCGGTCTCGTCGACGATCCTGACCGGACTGTTGAGATATTCGGCACCCAGGGAATTGGCCCGGTCGTTGTCGCGGCGCGTGATCACCCCATCCATCCAGGTGAAGATCCGTCCGCTCGTCTCGGGGTGCAGGATCTCTACCCCCAGATTGGCCCGCCAGATCGGCAGGCCCCGACGCTTCAACTCCTCGCAAAAGGATTGAAACAAGAGATGGAGCTGGCCGGGCTGGGACGTCTGGCGTGCCAGCCAATGACCGAGACCGGCCGTGCGAAAGCTGGGAATATCCGGCGCCATCACCCGATGATGTAGGCGCCGCAGGGGCGGCCTTCAATCTCGGGCGCGGCTCTCCCCCCTTGCCTCACTCTCCTTGCCCCTTTGCCAATAGGGGGAATTCCGGGTGGCTACTGCGGGGGGACCGTCATGTAGCTGGTGCTGTCGCCCTTGGGCCGGGCGCTGCGCAGCGGCTCGCCGATCACCATGAAATAGACGGTCTCGGCGATGTTGGTGGCATGGTCGCCGATCCGCTCGATGTTCTTGGCGATAAACAGCAGATGGGTGCAGGGGCCGATATTGCGCGGATCCTCCATCATATGGGTCAGGAGCTCGCGGAAGAGGCTGCTGTAGGTCTCGTCCAGCTCCTCATCGGCCTGCCAGGCGGTGACCGCCTTGTCGGCGTCGCGCATGGCATAGGCGGCGAGGACGCTGCGGATGTTCTGCTGGGCCAGCCAGCCCATGCGCGGCAAGGTCGAGGGCAGCCGGAAGGGCGGCACCTGCGACAAGGCCACGACCCGCTTGCCGATATTGGCGGCGTAGTCGCCGATCCGTTCCAGATCGCTCGAGATCTTCAAGGCAGCGACGATTTCGCGGAGGTCGCTCGCCATGGGCTGGCGCAGGGCCAGCAGCCGCACCACCTGGGCCCCGGCCAGCTGCTCCAACTCATCGACCCGGGCGTCATCCAGCACCACCTGGGAGCCGAGATCAGCGTTGCGCCGGATCAGCGCCTGCATGGCGTTCTGCAGCTCGCTTTCGGCGAGGCTGCCCATGCTGGCGATATCCTGCTGAAGCTTCTTCAGCTCCTCGTCGTAGGATTTGACGGTGTGCTCGAGTGTGGTCATCCGAAGCGCCCGGTGATGTATTGCTGGGTCTGTTCCTGGGCCGGCTTGGTGAAGATCTGCTCCGTCTCGCCATACTCGACCAGCTCGCCCAGATACATGAAGGCGGTGAAATCGGCGGTGCGGGCGGCCTGCTGCATGTTGTGCGTCACGATGACGATGCAGTAGTCGGTCTTCAGCTCGTCGATGAGCTCCTCGACCTTGGAGGTCGAGATGGGGTCCAGCGCCGAGCAGGGCTCGTCGAGCAGGAGCACCGACGGCTTGACCGCAACGCCGCGGGCGATGCAGAGGCGCTGCTGCTGCCCGCCGGAGAGGCTGAGGCCGCTCTGCTTCAGCTTGTCCTTGACCTCGGTCCACAGCGCGGCGCGGCGCAGCGCCGCCTCGACCCGGGCGTCCATCTCGGCATTGCCCAGCTTCTCGTAGAGCCGGATGCCGAAGGCGATGTTGTCGTAGATCGACATCGGGAAGGGCGTGGGCTTCTGGAAGACCATGCCGATGCGGGCCCGGAGCAGGTTCAGATCCTGCTTGGGCGACAGGATGTTCTGTCCGTCGAGCAGGACCTCGCCGGTCGCCCGCTGCTTGGGATAGAGGTCGTAGATCCGGTTCAGCACCCGCAGCAAGGTCGATTTGCCGCAACCCGAAGGGCCGATGAAGGCGGTGACCTTCTTGTCATAGAGAGGAAGGTTGATGTCCTTCAGCGCCTTATGCGTGTCGTAGAAGAAGTTGAGATTGCGGATGCTGACCTTCTCGGCCATCGCTTCCTGATGGCCGGGGACGGGCTTTCGGGCGCCCGGGGTGGTGATGGTCACGGTGGGGGCCGATTCGGGCATCGCGGTGCTCATGGTCATCCTTTCGACGAGCCCAAAGTGGCAAGGGCACGGGCGACGATATTGAGGATCAAGATGGTGATCGTGATGATCAGCGCGCCACCCCAGGCCAGGCTCTGCCAATCGTCATAGGGGCTGAGGGCGAACTGGAAGATGGTGACCGGCAGGCTCGCCATCGGGGCGTTGAAGTCGGTGCTCCAGAACTGATTGTTGAGCGAGGTGAAGAGCAGCGGTGCCGTCTCGCCGCTGACCCGCGCGATGGCCAGCAGGATGCCGGTGATGATGCCGTTGCGCGCCGCGCGATAGGCGATCGTCACGATCACCTTCCACATCGGCGTGCCCAAGGCCGCGGCGGCTTCGCGCAAGCCATTGGGCACGAGGTTCAGCATGTCCTCCGTCGTGCGCACGATCACCGGAATGGCGATCACCGCCAGAACGACGATGCCGGCCCAGGCCGAGAAATGGCCCATCGGCACCACCAGCACTTCGTAGATGAAGAGGCCGACCACGATCGAGGGGGCGCTCAGCAGGATGTCGTTGATGAAGCGGACGGTCTCGGCAAGCACGCCCTTCTTGCCGTATTCGGCCAGATAGGTCCCCGCCAGCATGCCGATGGGCGTGCTCAGCAGGGTCGCGCCGATCGTCAGGATGATGCTGCCGAAGATGGCGTTCAGCAGGCCGCCCTTGTCGCCGGGTGGCGGCGTCATCTCGGTGAAGATGCTGAGGTTGATGGCGGTGATGCCGTTGTAGAACAGCGTCCCCAAAATCCAGATCAGCCAGACCAGGCCGAACGCGGCGGCGGCCGTGGCCACGGTGAGGGCGATGCTGTTGACCAGGCGGCGGCGGGCGTAAAGCATGCGGCTTTTCCTCCCCGCCCTATTTCTTACCCTGGCGATCGAGCCGCATCAGCATGATCTTGGCGGCCGCCAGGATGAAGAAGGTGATGATGAACAGGATCAGGCCGAGGGCGATCAGCGAGGAGGTGTAGAGATCGCCCACCGCCTCGGTGAATTCATTGGCGATGGTGGCGGAGATGGTGGTGCCGGGTGCCAGGATCGATTGGGCGACCCGATGCGCATTGCCGATGACGAAGGTGACCGCCATCGTTTCGCCCAGGGCGCGGCCCAGGCCCAGCATGACGGCGCCGATGACGCCGACCCGCGTGTAGGGCAGCACCACCTTCCACATCACTTCCCAGGTCGTCGAGCCCAGGCCATAGGCCGATTCCTTGAGCATCGGCGGCACCGTCTCGAAGACGTCGCGGGTGATGGAGGTGATGAAGGGCAAAACCATGATGGCCAGAATGATGCCCGCGGTGAAGGTGCCGATGCCATAGGGCGGGCCCGCGAACAGGCCGCCGATCAGCGGCGCCTGGCCGATGGTGTCGATCAGGAAGGGCTGGACGGTCTGCTGCAGCACCGGCGCCAGAACGAACAGGCCCCAGATGCCGTAGATGATGCTGGGAATGCCGGCCAGCAGCTCGATGGCGATGCCCAGGGGGCGTTTCAGCACGGCCGGGCAGAGCTCGGTGATGAACATGGCGATGCCGAAGCTGACCGGCACGCCCAGGATCATGGCGATGATGGAGGTGACGATGGTGCCGTAGATGGGCGCCCAGGCACCGAACTTGTCGGTGACGGGATTCCAGACCTCGCTGACGACGAAGCCGAACCCGAAGGTGGTGAGGGCCGGCCAGGCGCCGATGATCAGCGAGACGATGACCCCGCCCAGCAGCAGGAGGACACAGAGGGCGAAGAACTCCGTGCTGCGCCGGAAGAGGAGATCCTGAAGCTGTTGCTTGCGCCCCTTGGTGGAGGTCGCGGCGGGGATTGCCGCGTTGAGCGTCACATTTGCCATGGCGGAGTGGAGCCTTTGATCGGGGATGGGCCGCCACCGGCGGCCCATCCGAATTCAAGCGATCGCGATATTATCCTACGATCACTGCCACAGCGTGCCGCCGCCGCCGCCCTTGATGTTGTCAGCCCAGGACTTTTCGATCACCTGGACGACATTGGCGGGAAGCGGGACATAGTCGAGCCCCTTGGCCAGATCGCCGCCGCTCTTGAAGGCCCAGTCGAAGAACTTGAGGGCCGTGAGCAGCGCCGGCGGATCGACCGGGTGCTTGTAGACGATGATGAAGCTGGCACCCACGATCGGCCAGGCATCCGGCGCAGTCTGGTTGGTCAGAACCAGGTTGAAGCCCGGGGCATTGGCCCAATCGGCGCCGGCAGCCGCGGCGCTGAAGGAATCCAGGCTCGGCTCGACGGTCTTGCCCGCCTTGTTGACCAGCTTGGTGTAGGTCATGTTGTTCTGCTTGGCGTAAGCATACTCGACATAGCCAATGGCGCCGTCGGTCTGCTTGGCCATGTTGGCCACGCCTTCATTGCCCTTGGCGCCGATGCCGACCGGCCACTGCAGGGCCGTGTCCGCACCCACCTGACTGGACCAGGTCGAATTGTTCTGGGCCAGGAAGGTGGCGAAGAGGAAGGTGGTGCCCGATCCGTCGGAGCGATGCACGACGGCGATCGCCTTGTTCGGCAGATTGACGTTGGGATTGAGCGCCTTGATCTTCGGGTCGTCCCACTGGGTGATCTCGCCCAGGAAGATCTTGGCCGTGGTGTCGCCGTCGAGCACCAGCTCGCCCGGCTTGATGCCGGCCAGGTTCACGACCAGGACGGTGCCGCCCACGATGGCCGGGAACTGCGTCAGCCCCGCCTCGTCCAGCTCGCTGGCCTTCAGCGGCTTGTCGGACGCGCCGAAGGTGACGGTCTTCGCCTTGATCTGCTTGATGCCGCCGCCGGAGCCGATCGACTGATAGTTCAGGCCGATCCCGGTCTGGGTCTTGTAGGCAGCCGCCCATTTCGCGTAGATCGGATAGGGGAAGGTCGCCCCGGCCCCCGAGATATCCGCGGCCTTCGCCTGTGTCCAGGCGAGCGCTGCAAACAGCGCGATTGCAAGAATGCGTTTCATTTGAGTGTCTCTCCGGTTGCCTCTGAGTGTGGCCTTGAATCTGACGGCGCCGGGAAGCCCGGAATACTCCCGGCTGGCTCCCCGCGGCGGACTCTAGGAAGCCTGGGCGGCAGCAATGTTTCACTTATGTGAAATAAACGTGACAGCAACCTTCGGCTGTGCCGAGACCTCGGCTCACAGCCCCCTGATATGATTGGGATTTTTTGCCGCCCATGGCTGGGGACAAAGCTTGATGGGGCGGGCTAAGATGCCGCATCAGGGAGGCTCCCATGGATACCGAGTTGCGAGAGACCGAGGCGCTGGGCAAACGCCTCGATTGGAAGCCCGCCGCCGCGCCAGGGCGCCAGCGCCTGGCGGGACGCTATGCCGAGGTCGTGCCGGTCGATCCCGGCCGTCATGCCCATGACCTGTTCGAGGCCTCCCATGGCGCCGGCGGAGATCCGGCGATCTGGAACTACCTGGGATATGGTCCCTTCGCCGACGAGGCATCCTTCACGACCTGGCTCGCCGAACGCGCGGCCTCCACGGATCCGCTGTTCTTCGCCATCCTCGATCGCGCGACGGGACAGGCGCTGGGCATGGCGAGTTATCTCAGGATCGTGCCGGCCGATGGTGTGATCGAAATCGGCCATATCTGGCTGGCCCCCGCCCTGCAGCGCACACGTCTCGCCACGGAGGCGATCTTCCTCATGGCGCGCCATGCCTTCGAAACCTTGGGCAACCGGCGGTTCGAATGGAAATGCAACGCCCTGAACGCGCCCTCGCGCCGAGCGGCAATCCGCTTCGGCTTCACCTTCGAGGGCGTCTTCCGCCAGCATATGATCGTCAAGGGCCGCAACCGCGACACGGCCTGGTATGCCATGATCGATCGGGACTGGCCGGCGATCCGAGAGGCCTTCGAAGCCTGGCTCGATCCCGGCAATTTCGACGCCGATGGCCGCCAGCGCCGGCCGCTTGCCGCCCGCGAGGCGGCTGGCGCGTCGCCCCTGTAGGCGCCGCCGACTGCGCCAGGCGGAGCCTGGAAACGGCCGGCCGCCCCGGCGCAGGAAATTGCTAACCCGGCCGTGACATGATCGGTTTGCCCTTGGGCGATTCCGCGGCGCGCCTCCCTCCCTGATGGCGCGAAGCGGCGGGGCCGGCGGTCAGCCTCCCAGCCGTCGGCCCCCCATTCCCTTCCGGCCGTCAGCGCCGCTGGGCGAGTGCTTCCAGGAGCTTCTCGCGCTCCTCCTTGGGCATGATGATCCAATCGCGGATCTCGTCGATGGTGCGCCGGCAGCCCAGGCACAGGCCCGTGGCGTCATCGATCTGGCAGACGCTGATGCAAGGCGAGGGCGGACCCTCGGCCAAGGCGCGCAGCCGCAGGGCGCGGCGCTCCTCGCGCCGGCGCTGCTTGGCCTCGATGTCGGAGAGGTCAGTCATCCGTCTTACAATCCGTCATGGCCGGTCTATTATCACAAGCAGGGCGGCCTGACAGCTTCGCCGCCACCGCATTTATGACGGGACGGCCATGCAAGGGGCGGTGAACCTGCGGCGCATCAGGCTCGCGAGCGGCCTCGTCCTTTTCGCCTATGTGGCGAGCCATTTCCTGAACCATGCCATGGGACTCGTCTCCCATGCCGCGCTGGCCGAAGGCCGCGAGGTCTTCCTGGCCATCTGGCGCAACCCGCTGGGCACCGTCCTCCTCTACGGCGCGATCCTGGCCCATTTCGTCCTGGCGCTCTGGGCGATGTTCCAGCGCCGAAGCTTCCGCGGCCTCAGCCGCAGCGATTGGGCCCAGATCCTCCTGGGCTTCGTCGTCCCGCCCTTGATCTTCATCCATGTGGTCGGAACCCGGCTGGCCAATGCCTGGTTCGGGACGGAGGACAATTACGACTATGTCCTGCTGGTCATCTGGGTCTTCGCGCCCTTCGAGGGCGCGCTCCAGGTGCTGGCGCTCCTTGCCGCCTGGCTCCACGGCTGCATCGGCTTGCGGGGCTGGCTGCGGCTGAAGCCCTGGTATCCCGCGGCCCAGCCCTATCTTTTCGGCGCCGCTTTGCTGATCCCGGTCCTGGCGCTCTTGGGCTTCGTGCAGGCCGGCCGCGAGGTCGCCTATCTCTACCGGGAACCCGGCTGGTTCCAGCAGGCCCAGGCCGCGATTCATTTTCCCAGCGCGGCGCAGGCCGCAGGGCTCTACGCCGCCCGGCGCTATTTCCTGCTGGGCTATGCCCTGCTGCTGCTCGCTGTCTTGGCTGCGCGCCAGCTGCGCAATTATCTGCGCCGGCGCAACGCCGTGCTGGTCACCTATGGCGATGGCCAGCGCGTCGAGCTCCAGCGCGGCGCCACGATCCTGGAGGCAAGCCGCCAGGGCCGCATCCCCCATGCCTCGGTCTGCGGCGGGCGCGGGCGCTGCTCGACCTGCCGCGTGCGCATCCTGACTGGGCTCGAAGACCTGCCGCCACCCGATGCCAATGAAAGCCGCGTGCTGCAGCGCGTGGGCGCGCCGCCCAATGTGCGGCTCGCCTGCCAGACGCGGCCGACCCATCCCGTCGAGGTCATTCCCTTGCTGACCCAGGGAAGCTCGCGCGACAGCCACGCCAGGGCGGGCTATCTCCAGGGCCGCGAGCAGGAGATCGCCATTCTTTTCGCCGATCTGCGCGCCTTCACCAAGCTCGCGCATCAGCGCCTGCCCTATGACACGGTCTTCCTGCTGAACCGCTATTTCCGCGCCATGGGCATGGCGGTGGATGCCGCCGGGGGCCATCTCGATAAATTCATCGGCGACGGGGTCATGGCGCTCTTCGGCATCGGGGGCGGGCGCGAGGATGCCTGCCGGCGTGCGCTCGGCGCGGCACGGCAGATGTCGATCAATCTGCAGGAGCTAAACCGCTCCCTCGCGCCCGAGTTGAAGGAGCCCCTGCGCATCGGCATCGGCATCCATGCCGGCCCCGCCATCGTGGGCGAGATGGGCTATGCCCGCGCCACCACCCTCACGGCCATCGGCGATACGGTGAACACCGCCAGCCGACTCGAGACCCTGACCAAGGAATTCGGGGTCGAGCTCGTCTTCTCGGCCATCGTGGGCGAGCATGCCGGCCTCGACATCGAAGGCCTCGGCCGCCACGAGGTCACGCTCCGCGGCCAGGACGAGCCGACGGCGATCGTCACCCTGGCGAACGCCTCGACCCTGCCGGAAAGCTACGGCAACAGCGGCAGCGCCGCGGCCTGAAGATCAGTTGCTCGCCACCTTGAACTTCTCGATCTTCTCCTTCAGCTCCTGATATTCCTCGCAGGTGCCGCCGCAGGCCTGCTGCAAGACCGCCAGGCGTTCCTCGGCCTTCTTGACGTCCTTCATCTCGAGATAGAGCTCTCCCAGATATTCATTGGCGCCGAGATGATTGGGATTCTGCGCCAGGGCCTTGTTGTAATAGGTCAGGGAGTCCTGGGGATCGCCCAGCTTGCGCTCGGTGAAGCCCATGAGGTTCAGCGCATCGGCGTTGTCCGGGACCAGCGCCAGCACCTTCTCGAGATACTTCTTCGCCTGGTCGTATTTGAACTGGGCGATGGCCGTCTTGGCCAAATCGAGGTCGGAGTCGGCGGTGCCGTTGCCGGTCGTGGAGGTGATGCCGCCCGCGGCCATGGCGGCGGCAGGCAGCGCCAGGGCCAGGAATCCCGCCATCAACAGGCGGGGCAGGCGACGCGCGATCATGGTCATCGAGATCCTCCGATTTTGGGAGCGCGAGACGGGGTCTTCGCGTCCATCCTGACAAAACACGGTTGGCGGGCCAAGCCTCACGGCGGCGTGAGGCCTAGGGGTGAGGCCGCGGTACGGGGCGGCCTTCGCTATCGGGCTGGAATACGAGCCGGCGGTCGGCGAAGAAGCGCGCCAGCCAGGCGACGGTCAGCCAGGCCACGAGAGCGCCACCGATGACATCGGCGGGATAATGGGCATTGAGGATGACCCGGGAGGCGGCGACCGCGAGCGCGAAGACCAGGAGCGGCAGGCGCCAGCGCGGCCAGAACATGCCGAGCGAAAACGCCAAGGCGAAGGCGATGGCCGTATGGCCGGAAGGAAAGGACTGGAAGGCGTAGTCGAAGGTGAAGGGGGCGCTCCCCACATCCCCCGCCGAGGGCCGCGGCCGACCGGCAAGAAGCTTCACCACATCGTTGAGCAGCCCGGAGAGCGCCATGGCCAGCCAGACGAATCCGCCCCGCCAGGCCCAGAACCGCGCCACCGCCCGCCGGTGCTCCCCAGCCAGGGAGCGCGAGGCGTAGACCAGCAGCAGGATCACCAGGAGCAAAGGGATGAGATAGCGGTCGGAACGCCCGAAGCCCGTCACCCATTCCGCCAGGTCTCGCAGCCAAAGCGGCAGGCTACGCATCGCCTGGGCGACCGGCCGGTCGAGATAGACGACCGAGAAGCGGATCACGGCGAGGGCGATGACGGTGGCGAGGAGCGGCCGTTTGCCAGGATCGGGAAAGCGCATGGTTCGGGCGCTTATACCCTCGGGGCCAAGGACATGACATAGGCTTATTGGTCGCGGGCTGGGACGGCTTGGGCTTGTTCAACGCAGGCGCGCGGCTCTATGGTAGCGGCGAGCGGAAGCTCTCGGCCCGGGGATGGGCCGATCGCGGACAAAGGGGGCAATCATGCGTGACTTTTCCACTGGAAGCCGGCATCGGCCGTGGGGCCGGTTCGCCGCCTTCTTCCTCGCCCTCTTGCTGGGCGTGGCCGGGGCCCGCCCGCTGGCGGCCGACGAGGCAAAGCCCTCCGGCACGGTCGAGATCCAGCAGACCCAGATCGCCTTCATCGGCAGCGGCAGCCTTGGCGGCGGCACGCTCTTCTTCCAGGGCAAGACCTATGGCTTCACCATCGGCGGCCTCGGCGTCGGCGGCTTCGGCATCTCGCGCATGACGGCCACGGGCAATGTCTACAACCTCAAGGACGTCAGCCAATTCGCCGGCGCCTATGCCCAGGGACGCCTGGGCGTCACGCTGGGCCAGTCGGACAATGGCGGGCTCTGGCTTCAGAACGAGCAGGGCGTCGTCATGCAGCTCAAGGCGCAACGCGAGGGCATCGCCCTCAGCCTGGGCGGCGATGCCATCTATATCCGGATGAACGACTGAGCCCGGGGGATCAAGAACATGACGCTCATGCGCCGCCTTCCCATCCTCGCCGCCGCTTTGATGTTTCTCGGTCTGCCCTGCCTGCCGGCGGCACATGCCGCCGAGGATCAGACGATCAAGGCCTTCTCGACCTTCCAGCTCCAGGGCCATGTCATGAAGACCGGCGTCAATGACGCGACCGTGATCGGGCTGCTCTCGGGGCGCTTCTACATCGACACCGACCAGGGTCCCGTCGACGCCGGCAGCATGACCTGCCCCGTCGTTGTCCATATCAATCTCAAGGACAGCACCCAGAAGGGCAGCGGCCAATGCGTCTTCACGGGTCCCCAGGGCAATCAGGCCTATATGGACCTGACCTGCACCGGGGTGCCGTTGGTGGGCTGCAACGGCGAGGCCACCTTCACCGGCGGCACCGGCCCCTTCGTCAATCTGACCGGCGGCGGGGCTTTCCTGATGCGGGCCAGCCTGCAGGACATCAAATCCAGCGCCTCCGGCGTCACCTTCCAGGATACGGCCACGGGCATCATTTCCTGGCGCGAGCTGCACTACAAGATTCCCTGATGCATTAGGTCTTTCGGTATGGGCGGGCGGCTTGCAAGCGGCCCGCCGGGGGCCTAGTTTGCCGCCCCGATGCAGCCCGCCCTTACCCTCGCTCCCCGCCGTCTCGGCGTCGTCAACTGGCTCGGCCTCAGGACCCTTTATCTCAAGGAAGTCCGCCGCTTCGCGAAGGTCTTCACCCAGACCCTCGTGTCGCCGCTGGTCACCACCTTGCTGTTCCTGGCGATCTTCACTTTGGCGCTCGGCCGCAGCGTGCAGCAGGTGGGCGGCGTCGGCTATGCCGAATTCCTGTTTCCCGGCCTGGTCATGATGTCCATGGTCCAGAACGCCTTCGCCAACACCTCCTCCTCCCTGGTCATCGCCAAGATCCAGGGCAACATCGTCGATCTCTTGATGCCACCCCTGAGCCCGCTGGAGCTGTCCCTGGGGCTCGCCGGGGGCGGCCTCACCCGCGGCATCTGCGTCGGACTCGTCTCGACCCTGGCGGTCTCTTTCCTGCTGCCGATCCATGTCCACGACTGGTTCTTCATCGTCTTCCACGCCATCGGCGCGTCGCTGATGCTTTCGCTGATCGGCGTTCTGGCGGGGCTCTGGGCCGACAAGTTCGATCAGATGGCGGCGGTGACGAATTTCATCATCCAGCCGCTGTCCTTCCTCTCGGGCGCCTTCTATTCCACCCAGCGCCTGCCGGATCTCTGGCGGACCATCGCCCATCTCAACCCCTTCTTCTACATGATCGACGGGTTCCGCTACGGCTTCATCGGCCATGCCGATGGCTCGCTCCTCGCCGGGGTGATCGTCATCACATCGGCCGATATCCTGCTCGGCCTTCTGCTGTGGCGGTTGTTCGCCATCGGCTACAAGCTGCGGCCGTGAGCATCGGGCCCGCCCTGGGCCCCCGCCGGTTCGGGCGGGTCAATTGGATCGGCACGGCTGCCCTCTACCGCCGCGAGACCTGGCGGCTGCAGAAGGACTATCTCGACAGCCTGCTGGGGCCGGCGCTGGCCAATCTGATCTTCATGCTGATCCTGACGGTGGCGGCGAGTGGTGGCACCATGGGCGGCGGCATGGCCAGCGGCAGCGGCACCACTGTCGCCGGCCTGCCGCTGACGGATTTCATCGCCCCGGGGCTGATCATGTTCGCCGCCGGGGAGCGCGCCTTCTCGGCCGCCTGCGTCTCGATCCTGTTCGATAAGCTGGAGGGGATGATCGGCGATGTGGTGATGGCGCCGCTGACCTCGGGGGAGCGGCTCGCCGCCTTTGCCGGCGCCTCGATGAGCGCGGGCGCCATCTCCGGCGTCGCCACGGCCGCCGTCCTCTGGCCCTTCGCCCATATCCTGCCGGTCCATCCCGCGGCCTTCTTCTATTTCCTCATCGCCGGCAGCCTGCTGCTGGGCTTCCTGGGGACCGTGGCTGGGCTCTGGGCCCGGCGCTGGGACCATTACGCCGCCTTGCTCGCCTATTTCCTGGTCCCCTTCTCCTACCTCTCCGGCATGTTCTACAGCACGGTGGGGCTGCCCGAGCTGGCGCGGCAGCTGATCGCCCTCAATCCCCTCTATTACGTGATCGACGGCATGCGCTATGGCATGACCGGCTATGCCGAGACGGCCATCGGTCCCGGGGCACTCCTGATCCTGGTGCTCGACATCGCTTTGGCGGGGCTGCTCTATGGGCTCCTGCGGAGCGGCTGGCGGCTCAAGGCCTGATCTGCCGCTGCGCCTTGACGGCGCGCCGGTGAATCCCGATAGTCTCGACCTTTTTTGGAGGGCCAGGACCATGATTTCCGCGGTGATGCCCACTTATGCGCGGGCCGATCTCGCCTTCGAGCGGGGCGAGGGTGCTTATCTCTACGCGACCGATGGGCGACGCTTCCTGGATTTCGCCTCCGGCATCGCGGTGACGGCGCTCGGCCATTCCCATCCCCATCTGGTCGCCGCTTTGACCGAGCAGGCCAAGAAGCTCTGGCACACTGCCAATCTCTACCAGATCCCCGGCCAGACCCGCCTCGCCGAGCGGCTGGTGGCGGCGAGCTTCGCCGACAGCGTCTTCTTTTGCAATTCGGGCGCCGAGGCGATCGAATGCGGCCTCAAGATGGTGCGCAAATACCAGGACGATTTCGGCGATCCGAAGCGCTACCGCATCCTCTGCTGCCGCGGTGCCTTCCACGGCCGGACCCTGGCGACCATCGCCGCCGGCGGTCAGGAGAAGCATCTGGCCGGCTTCGGTCCGGAGGTCCAGGGCTTCGACCATGTCGCCTATGACAATCTGAACGAGCTGCGCGCCGCCATCACCGAGGAGACCGCCGCCGTGCTGGTCGAGCCGGTGCAGGGCGAAGGCGGCCTGCGCCCGGCCTCGCGCGAATATCTGCAAGGCCTGCGCGCCGTCTGCGACGAATATGGCCTGCTGCTCTTCCTCGACGAGGTCCAATGCGGCATGGGCCGCACGGGCAAGCTCTTCGCCCATGAATGGGCCGGCATCCAGCCCGATATTGTGGCGACGGCCAAGGGGCTGGGCGGCGGCTTTCCCGTCGGCGCCTGCCTCGCCAAGGAGAAGGCGGCGCGGGCGCTGACGCCCGGCAGCCATGGCAGCACTTTTGGTGGCAATCCGCTCGCCATGGCGGTGGCCAATGCGGTGCTCGACG
>Ga0310811_10002232_pt1 | contig 24172 bp, 25 predicted proteins | sample YCmetagenome_FD_207642 | JGI IMG/M metagenome (GOLD analysis project Ga0310811, IMG submission 207642) | Soil microbial communities from experimental microcosm in Duke University, North Carolina, United States - YC | ecosystem: Engineered > Artificial ecosystem > Soil microcosm > Unclassified ... | reverse complement strand
CGTCTCCGCTCCAACGGCAAACCCGCCAAACTCGCCCTCACGGCCGTCATGCGTAAACTCCTCATCCACCTCAACTCCCTCCTCAAAAGCCTTCCTTTAACTCCCGCTTAAAAGACAGTTGCTCCCCGGGGATGGGGCCGCCCGGACGATCAGGGCTTGTCGCTTTTTTCCGGCGATTTCGTGTCCCAGGTCTGGAGCGGAGGGCCGCCGAGATTGTAGGCGGTGTCCGACACGAAGGCGATCCAGTCGAAGTTGCCAGCGGCCTGAGCGTTCAACGGAACATAGGTGGGATTTTTCTGACTGCCGGTGCGCGTTGGAAGATTCTTCAAATCCGCGCCGTGGGTGGGGAGGAAGAGAGCGGGGTGAGCAAGCGCACCCAGCTCGCTCTCGAGCGTGCCGGACTCGGGCTTGCCGATGCCGTTTTCGGCGGATTCGCCGACGGCGGAGCCGATCACTGCGTACCTCGACCCGAGAATGCCGGCGAGATGAGAGCCGGCCGGCCACCATTCGCAATCGTCGTCCGTGCCCCAGTACTTCTGCCCCGGCCAGACGGCAAGGCCGCGTTGCAGATGGCTGTTGTGGGCAAAGACGAAGACCTTCCCCCAGGGCTGCTCGCGCTCGAGGATGTAGGTCAGGTTGTCGGCCATCGACGCATCGCGCGTCCCGAGGACGATGGCGGGAGATTGCCCGGGTCTGCGAGCGCCCATGGCCACATGAAAGTTGAGCAACTCGCGGGCGATCTCCGCGTAATGGAGCGCCTCGCGATAGGCATCTTCGCCACGGGCGGCCACCAGCCCGGGACGACGGGATCGCATTTCCGCGATCAGATCCTCCGTTTCGAGCCGCAGAGCGGAGGCGGCGGGCGAGAGAGCAATCGATTTCGAGGGATCCATGTAGACCGCGGGGTTCTCCCACGCCGCGTCGCCACCAAGCAATTCGTGGATTTTCCGGCGGTGCGCCTCGGCGCGGCTGGCGTCGACGGCAGCCAGGTAATCGACCACGAAATCGAGCACCTGGCTGGGGCTGGCGATGCCCATTTTCCCCGTGGGAATATCGAATCCGTAAAAACTGAGCTTCGTGGCGTGCCGGGGATCGTGGTTGTAAGCCTTCATCCACTCCACGAGATCGCGATTCGCCTCGAGCTGGCCCATGCCGTGCCCGAAGCCGGTCTCCTTCAGCTCGTCGTAGGTCGCCGGGCCGCGGCCGTGAATGTATTCGTCGACCTGGCGGGCGCGGGGAAAGCTGCTCTCGATGGCGATGGCCGAGTATCCATGCCTCTCAACCAGACGCTGGAAAAGCCGGTTTCGCAGCCGGAGAATTTCCTCACCGCCGTGCAACGCCTCGCCAAATCCGAGCAGATCGACTTTTGCGCCCAGAGCGGTCACAAGCCGGTCCGTGGCGGACGAAAAAGACTGATCGGAAGCGATCTCGAAGGGAATCGCGTGGCCGGCGATCCAGTGATCGGCGGGACTCGGAGAAGGAGTGACGGCGGCAGTCATGGCGAAGATGGACGGAAGGAGGATCATCGATCTCTTCACAACCCGGTGCAACACTCCGCGACGATACCCCGGATCGAACAGGGAAACGCAAGCATGAGCTTCACCTTTCCCGCATTCCTGCTTTGCTGGGAGGACACATGGACGTCCTGAGTCTCGATCTCCCCGGCATTCCGAAACTGCGCAGTGGCAAAGTGCGCGAGGTCTTCGATCTCGGCGACTCGCTGCTGCTGGTGGCGACCGATCGCATCTCCGCCTTCGACTGCGTGCTGCCAAATGCGATCCCACGCAAAGGCGAAGTCCTCACGCGCCTCTCGCACTTCTGGTTCCACAAGCTCGACTTCGTGCCGAATCACCTCGTCGACGTCGCTCCGGGATGGCTGCCGGAAAAGCTGCGGCCCTGGGAGGAAGAGCTCGCCGGCCGGTCGATGATCGTCAAGAAAGCGAGCCCGCTGCCGATCGAATGCGTCGTACGCGGCTATCTCGTCGGCTCCGGCTGGAAGGACTACGAGGCCACGGGAGGAATCTCTGGTCACGGTCTGCCCGCTGGCCTGCAGCTCGCGGACAAACTGCCGACGCCGCTTTTCACTCCGGCAAAAAAGAACAACTCCGGCCACGACGAGAACATCTCGTGGAACGAGTGCCGCAGCCTGCTCGGTGACGATGTTGCCCTGCGCCTGCGCGAGTGGAGCATCGACCTCTACGAGCACGGCCGGGCCTTTGCGGCACAGCGCGGGATCATTATCGCGGATACGAAGTTCGAATTCGGCATGGTGGACGACGAGATCGTCCTCATCGACGAGTGTCTGACGCCGGATTCCTCGCGCTTCTGGCCGGCCGATGCCTATGCCCCCGGCAGCAACCCGCCGAGCTTCGACAAGCAATACGTGCGCGATTACCTCGAGACGCTGTCGTGGAACAAGGTGCCACCGGCGCCCGAGCTCCCCGCGGACGTGGTGGCCAGGACCTCCGAGAAATACATCGAGGCCTACACGCAGCTCACGGGACTGCGCTTCTAGCCGATGCTCGAGGCCGAGATCGACTCGCTCCTGCTTTTCCTGGCGACGGAGCGCGGCCTCTCAGACAACTACCAGATCTCGACCCGTCGGTCGCTGGAGACCTTCGCCACGTGGCTGGCCGCGCAATCGGTCTCGGAGGCCTCGGCGGTGGAATCGACCCACCTGAGCGACTACCTGGCCCACCGGAAACGGGCCGGGCTCGCCGCTGCCTCGATCAAGGCCGAGGCGATCGCGCTGCGTATCTTCTTTCGCTTCCTTGTGGGTCGGAAACAGCTCATGCGGGATCCCGCCGAGTTCATCGCCGTTCCACGCATCGAACGCTATCTCCCCGACACGTTGAACGTCCCTGAGATCGAGCGCCTGCTGGCCGCCGTGGGCGACGGAGACCCGCTCGCGCTGCGCAATCGGGCGATACTCGAGCTGCTCTACGCCTCGGGTCTGCGTATCTCGGAGCTATGCAATGCCCGGCTCGAGAATATCGATCTCGAGGAAGGATGGATCCGGGTGACCGGCAAAGGGAACAAGACACGCATCGTGCCGGTCGGCGCAAAGGCGGTGGAGGCGATCGGACGTTACCTCTCGGTGGAGCGGCCCACCCTGGTTGGCCCGCGCAGTGGGGCGGAGATTTTCCTCTCCGTGCGCGGGCGGAAGTTCACCCGCGCCCGGGTCTGGCAACTGGTCAAACAATACGCGGACCTCGCAGGACTCGACGCGAATGTCTATCCGCACCTGCTCCGCCATTCCTTCGCAACGCATCTGCTCTCGAATGGAGCCGATCTGCGCGTGATCCAGGAACTGCTCGGCCATGCCGACATCTCGACGACGGAAATTTACACGCACGTCGATCAACGCCGGCTGAAGGCGGTGCATAAGAAGTTTCACCCTCGGGCTTGAGTGAAAACTAAACGGGATTGACAGGATTTACGGGATTAACAGGAGGTTTTCAGAATCCTGTAAATCCGGTTAATCCTGCAGAATCCGTTCCAGCTCGTTGCGGCGGCGGGCGTGTTCTTCGTCGCTGATCACGGAAACGAAGGCGCAGCCATCGATCTCGGGGAGTTCCACCCAGGAGCGGCAACCGCCGAATTTTTTCTCCATCTTCAGCCGCCGCGGCGGATCGAGCCGGTAGATGCGGACGAAAGCCACGTGCAATCCGGGGGTCTCGTCGTAATGAAAGCGTTCCTCGACGATCTCGTCGCGCCACACGTGGAGCTCACGCAGCCGGCGCACGGTCTCGAGATCGGTCACGAGCCGGGTCCACTCTACGACCGCCGTGAACGCGATCTCGATCTCGTCGTCGAGCGCCTGCGGCACGGGGGTTTCCGGGGGAAGGGTCGTTCTCTCCAACTGCTCGTGAAACCAGGTGGGGAACAAAAAGAACTCCTCGTGCTGAAAGGCGAATCCGGCGCGGCCCTCGGCGATGCCGCCCTTGCGCAGGATGAGACTTTGCCGCCCGCTGCCGAGCGCCTCACAGATAAGCGCCCACTCTTTGAAAGCTGCCGTCATGTTGGATTCAGAAAAATAATTGGAACATCCCCGCCCGCAAAGCAGAGAATAAGGGATGCTTCATCGCTTCGATCTTCACGTGCACTCGTTTTTTTCGGGCGATGCGTCGAGTTCTCCGGAAGACCTCATCGCGGCAGCCAAACGCAAGGGCCTCTCCGGGATCGCGATCACCGATCACAATAGCTGCGAATCGGCGATCTATTGCCTCGACCACGGACTGATGAACGAGGAGGGCACGCCGATCGACGGATTCCTGGTCGTGCCGGGCGTCGAGGTCTCGACGGCGGATGGCCATCTCCTCTGCATAGGGACGACGCTGCCGCAGATGATCGGCGAACCAGCCGTCGAGGTCGAAAAGGTCATTCACCAACACGGTGGCGTGGCCATTCCCGCCCACCCCTACGACAAGTGGCGGGCGGGCATTCGCGAGGAAGTGCTCAAGCGGATGCAGACGCCGGTGCTGGAGGCCTTCAATGCGGCGGTCACTTCGCGGAATTTCAACGTGCAAGCCCGGGCCTTTGCAACGGCCCATGGCCGCCAGATGACGGCCGGGAGCGATGCGCACCATGCAAGCGCCGTGGGCACGGCGGACACGGGCTACGATCTGGACGAGTTCTCCGTGGCGGGCCTGTTGAGGGCGATCGTGCGCGGCGGGGAGATGAATGAGACCTACCTCTCGCGGTACGAGGGATTCAAAAAGCACTTCGGGAACTGGTTTCGGGCGTTCAATCGGAATCCGAACCGGCCGCGCTGAGCATATTCCGACAAATACGAGGACTCCAAGGAAAGCAGGCATGCAGGAAAATACCTTCGGAAGAGATCGTTCTTTTGGAAAGAAGTCGGACGCGGACGGAGCCGCGGTCCCTGCCATCTGAACGATGGCCCTGCGGTCGCAGGGTCATGTCGACTTCGGGTTCTCCTCGCCGTTTTGCGATCGGAGATGCCTTGTCTGCGCTTTAAACGGCGATTCGTTTGGTCCGGCCGCCGATGCCGGTGAAGATATCCCAGGCGATGGTGCTGCCCCACTCGGCCAGCTCTCCGGCCAGGATGGTTGCGTTCCCTTGAGAGCCGATAATTACGACTTCGTCTCCCGGTGCGGCCTCGGGGACGTGAGTCACGTCGACGAGGACTTGATCCATCGTGACCCGGCCGAGCAGAGCACACCGCCGGCCGCCGATCAGCACCTCGGCGCCACGACCGGAGGCCTGGCGGGGAAAGCCGTCCGCATAACCAATGGCCAGCGTGGCCACGCGCATCGGCCGCGGCGTAATGAAAGTTCGACCATAGCTGATGCTGCGGCCGGCCGGGACGTCGCGGACGAGCAGGACGCGACTCTTCCAGGCCAGAGCAGGGCGAACCCGCGTCTGGAAGGCTGGCAGCGAGGCGCTGCCGTAGAGGATGAGTCCGGCGCGGACGAAATCGAACACGCTTCCGGGGAAGCCGCAAATGCCGGCGCTGTTCAGCGCATGAAATTTCGCGCCGGGAGCCAGCTCCCGCGCCCTCGCGACGAAGGCGGAGAAATCGGCCAGTTGAGCCTCGGTGAACTCGGCATCCTCATCCGCTACCGGCAAATGAGTCGCCACGCTGTGAAGCTCCACATCGGGAAGGGCGACGATTTTGCCGATCTCCTCGAGGGCTCGCGTATGCCAGACGCCGATGCGTCCCATGCCCGTGTCGACCTTCAGGGAAACACGCGCCGATGGCCCGAAAGACTCCGCCTCGGCAGCACTGGAAACGGTGGCCACGCAACCGAGCTCGGCGGCGCGCCGGCGTTCGGACGGGAGGCAGGGGCTGAGCAGGAGGACGTCTTTTCCGGGAGCGAGAGGTTTCACCTCCGCAGCCTCCTCGACATTGGCCACGGCGAAGAGCGCCGCGACATCGAGCAGCGCGGGCACGACATTCGCGACTCCATGTCCGTAGGCATTGGCCTTCACGACGGCGATCAATTCCGCGCCGGTGTGCCGCTGGACGAACTCCGCATTATACCGGACGGCGGCGGGGTCGATCTCCGTCCAAACTCGGGCGCTCACTTCCATGCGCCGCCTTGCTTTCTCGATGTCACGGTTGGGATTCAATGATTCTTAACCGGCGGAGGCCAGCAATTTGCCGACTTCCTCCCAGTGGGTGGATCTCACGGTATAGAACCAGTCGTTCTCTCCGCGGTGGAGGTCGATGAGGTCGATCATCTGCAAAGTGGTCAGCAGGCGAAACAGCCTTCCGGGATCGGGCTCGATCAGGGAAAGCGCGCTCAGGTGGCCCTTCCCATTGCGCTGGATCGTCCGCAGAATCTCCCAAGCCTGCTCGATCTCACCGCGATCGAAACGGCGGATCGCGGTGAAATTGCCCCAGATGGCGAAGGTGAGCCGCACCGGGAGGAGGAGGAACTCCCCGAAGAGATGCCAGCCAATGATCGGACGGTCCCGAGCCCCGGCGAAACGGTGGCGCAGGTGATCGATCACGCCCCAGACCAGGAGAACCACGACCAGGACCAGCGCGGTGCCCGGGATCCAGGCCGGTATCTGCGGCCCGAAATCACCCCGGGCGGCGGTGACCAGACCGAGCAGGATGAGGACGAAGAAAAAGTAGGCGAGATTCCAGGCCAGCGCGGCCACGGCCAGAGAAAGGATCGAGAGCCAGATGGCGTGACGGTTATGCGAGCGCACCTGCGCCTGCAACCATCCGGGAGGGTTCATGCCTGGGATCGGTAGCCGGCGGGGTCGATCTCGACCCCGGCGAAGCCGGCGGCACGCAGGCCGTGCTCGAGCGAGTCGCGCTGACCGGGAAGCGCGCCCATTTCCTCGGGCGCGATCTGCAGCCGGGCCGAGGGCGGATCCCCGGCGAGATAGCGAACCCGGAAGACGCGAAAACCCATCGACCGGACGAAAGCCTCGCCACGCTCGACCAATGCGAGCGCCTCGGGCGTAACCGGCGTGCCGTGCGGGATGCGCGAGGAAAGACACGGCTGCGCCGGAGCGTCCGCCGTGGGCAGACCCAGCTCCCGGGAGAGCTCGCGGACGTCGGCCTTGGTGAGACCGGCCTGCTTCAGGGGGGCGGTGATGGAAAACTCCGCCGCCGCCTGCGAACCGGGGCGCAGGTGAGCGGGATCGTCGGCGTTCTCGCCATAGGCGATCGCCGCATATCCGCGCTCGCGAGCCAGCACATCGAGCCTGAGGAAGAGCTCGGATTTGCAGAAATAGCAGCGATTGAGCGGATTCTCGGTGTAGCGCGGGTCATTGAGTTCGTCGGTCTTCACGACCTCGACCTCGGCGCCGAAGCCGCGCGCGACCTCCAGCGCGTCGGCAAGCGCCTGACGCGGCAGGCTGGGGCTGTCGGCGATCACGCCGAGGACCTGATCGCCCAGCGTCCGCCGGGCGATCGCGAGCAGGCACGCACTGTCCACTCCGCCGGAGTAGGCGACGACCAGCGGCGCGTGGGCGCGCAGGATCGATTCCAGAGTGTGGACCTTATTCCTCATCACTTCACAGGTTCAGCCGGGCGAAGAGAGCGTCAAGCGGCATCTGGAGGCCGATGAAGAATTCACCGAACTCCGCGTACTGCGCGCTGACCTCGTCGAAGCGCATCTCGTAGACGATCGCCTTGATGTCGCTGGTGGTGTGAGCAAAGAGGGTGACGCCCCATTCGCCGTCGTCGAGGCCGGTCGAGCCGGTGATGAGCTGGCGGACGCGGCCGGCGTAGGTGCGACCGACGCGGGCATGGCCGGCCATCAGCTTCTTGCGCGCCTCGAAGTCGAGCGCGTACCAGTTCTGCCCGTCCGTGCCACGGCGCTTCGACATCGGGTAAAAACAAAAGACGGGCCAGTCGGCGAGATTCGGCTCGAGACGGTCCTTCATGTACTTCGCCATACGCTCGCGGAAGGCGGTGAGGCGCTCGGCGTACTCCGGGGTATCGGCGACGAGTTTTTCCTCCGCGATCAGGCCGGCAGCGAACTCTTCCTCGCTGGTGGTGTACTCGCTGCGCTCGGTCATCGAGAGCCACGAAAACTCCGGGGTCAGGACGCCGGGCCCGAGCGAAAGGGTGAGCTGCTTCGAGATGCGGTCGACGGCGTGGAGGTCGGGGCAGACGAGCATGAAACCGAGGTCGGCCTTCGGGGTGACCATGCTGAGAGTGAGGAGCTGGGTATCCGCCTCGGCGCGAATATCTTTCACGAGATTCGCAAGGTCGGTCTTGGCCTCGAGCCGCTCCTGGTCGGAGAGAAGATCCCATTGCGGATGCTCGAGTCGGAAGAAAAGGTGAAGGACGTGACGTCCCTCGGTGGGCAGGATCGGTTCCATGTGCGGAGGAAATTCCCGTGTCCGCGCCAAAAAAACAATTGCAATCCCGGGTCAGGTTTCTAGTTTGCCTCGGGTTGAAGGAACAAAATGGCAGACGTCTCTAACAAATATCCCGAAAACGTTGCTGGAAAATTCTATTGCGACGATCAATGCATCGATTGCGACCTGTGCCGCGAAACGGCCCCGGCGAATTTCACCCGCAATGACGACGGTGGTCACTCCTATGTTTTCAAGCAGCCCGAGACTCCTGAAGAGGAAGCTCTCTGCAAGGAAGCCATGGAAGGCTGCCCGGTCGAGGCGATCGGCAACGACGCCTAACCACGGCGGAGGCGCCGGAGCACAGGCGATTTCATGAGTGCGAAATCGCTCCGCAAGTTCGTCGTCGAAGAATGGCGCGGACTGCCTGAGAAGCGCGAGGAACGGCCTCTGGTCGCCGTGGCTACGGCGATCCAGCAGCTGGTCACCAAGCTCGGGCTCCGCGAGCGCATCAACGAGGCCGACATCCAGGGCGCGTGGCGCGACATCGTGGGCGATTTCATCGCCCAGCACTCGCAACCGTCGCGGCTGGTCAATGGCGTGCTCCACATCCAGGTGATGCAATCGAGCGTCCGCTACGAGCTGGACCGGACCTGGCGCGTGGAAATCCTGCGCAAGCTGCAGGCGCGCTTTGGCAAGACGGCGATCAAGGACATCAAGCTGTGATTCGCAATCTGCTCCTCGACTGGTCCGGCACCCTGGCCGACGACCTCGGCCCGGTCCTCAAGGCCACGAACTCCATTTTCCGCCACTATGGCCGCCGGGACCTGACCCTGGAGGAATTCCGGCGGGACTTCCGCCTGCCCTTCTCCGGCTTCTACGCCGAGCTGTTGCCCGAGGCCACGCTCGAGGGCCTGGAGCCGCTCTACGAGCGCTTCTTCTCCGGACTCCACGACGAGGTCGAGCTGCTGCCCGGAGCGCGGGAGTTCATCGATTTCTGCCAGCGGTCGCGCCGCCGCATTTTTCTGCTCAGCACGATCAAGGCCTCGCATTTCGACGCCCAGGCGGGACGGCTCGGGGTCCGCGACGTCTTCGAGCATCCGTACGTAGAGATCATGGACAAGCGGGAAAAGATCCGCGAGATCCTCGCCGCGCACGATCTCGATCCCACGGAAACCGCCTTCGTCGGAGACATGGTGCACGACATCGAGACCGCGCGCCACGGCGGCGTCACGAGCATCGCGGTGCTGACGGGCTTCGATTCGCTGGAAAAGCTCGCCCCCGCGCAGCCGGATGTCGTCGTCGCCAATCTCGCCGTGCTGCAAAAACTGCTCGGCGGCATGACGGTCATCGAGAGCCAAGCCACGTGATGAAGCCGGACTGCATCGAAATCCGCGGGCTGCAAGTGGCCACGCATATCGGCGTGCCCGAGGCCGAGCGCGTGAATCCGCAAAACCTGCTCGTCGACCTGCGCATGCAGCCGCTGCGCAGCTTCGCGCAGATGCCGGATGCAATCACCGCAACGGTGGACTATTTTGCCGTCTCGCAGAGAATCGTGGCACTGGCGCTCGATCAGCCGCGCCAGCTCATCGAGCGGCTGGCGGACGATATCGCGACCGTCGTACTGAAGGAATTTGCCGTCGACCGGGTGGAGGTGACGGTGCGGAAATTCATCCTCCCGAACACGGAATATGTCGCGGTGCATTGCGTCCGCGAAAGAAACCGTTGACCTCGGAGAAATTTTTAGTAAGGTCCGAGGTCCGCTGACGCGGGTGTAACTCAGTTGGTAGAGTGCAACCTTGCCAAGGTTGATGTCGAGGGTTCGAGTCCCTTCACCCGCTCCACTTCTCCATTCCGGAGAGCGGATGCTCCTGGAATCTCCAAGGCTGGCTTTTATCAAACCCTTTCCAACAGCCTCATAGGCTGCGTGATTTCCGCTCGCCGCCAAATACGAGTACAATGGTCCCGCAATCCCCAGACACGGGACCGCTTCTCTAAAAGCACAATGTGACCACGGCGCGCCCGTTGATCACGTGCTTTCGATTCGACAAAATGGCTATTTTTGCCATATTGGGAATATGTCTTCCTCAACGGACATCTCCAGGCTGCCCTCGGTCTCGGCGACGGACATCAAAAACGCTTTTGCCAGTGTCTGGGACCGAATGCTCGCAGAGGGTGCCATCGCCATCACGAAGCACGAGAAACCAAAGGCGGTCCTCGTCTCGATCGAGCGCTTTGAAGAACTGATCCGCTCGAATCGATCGGCCCTGGACCAGCTCACCGAGGAATTCGACGACTTGCTGACCGGCATGCAGTCGGCCAAGGCAAAGCGCGGAATGGCTGAGGCCTTCAAAGCAAATCCGGCTCAGCTTGGCCGAACCGCGGTATCCGCCGCCCGAAAGCAGAAGAAGTAAATCGCGATGGCCATCTACGTGCTGGCCGGCGTCAACGGATCCGGAAAAAGCAGCATCGGCGGTGCCATGTTCCGCGCCCGGAATGCGGACTATTACAATCCAGACGAAGCCGCACGAAAGACCCTCACCCTTCATCCGGATCTCGATCTTCCGACGGCCAATGCCCGTGCATGGGAGATCGGTCGCGCGCTTTTAGAGAAGGCAATCACCGAGAATTTGGATTTTGCCTTCGAGAGCACCCTCGGTGGCAGAACGATCACCCGCATGCTGGCCTCCGCAGGAGCATCCGGAATCGGGATTTTCATTTGGTACGCGGGGTTGGCCAGCGTGGACCTGCATCTGGCCCGCGTTCGTTCACGCGTCCAACAGGGCGGTCATGACATTCCCGAGACGGACATTCGCCGCCGGTGGGACGGGAGCCGGGAGAACTTGATTCGCCTCCTCCCCCTTCTGGCGGAACTTCGAATGTTCGACAATTCCGAGGAGGGCGATCCCTCACAAGGAATCGCGCCCGCGCCACGGCTCATTCTGGAAATGGCTCGCGGAAAGATCACAGGCCCCAAAAACCTCGAGCGGACTCCGGGCTGGGCGAAGCCCATTGTCGCCGCCGCCCTGAAAATATCCTCCTGACATCGTACCCTGACCGGAGAAGGCTCCTAAAAAGGCCTGATTCTTCGAAGTGGTTTTCCGAGACGGGACCTGATATCGACCCCCCCTTTATTTGGGTAGTCTGCAGGTTCTGGCTCGCAGTTTTCACGAGGTCCGATCAAAGGATGCCGATAGTCCGGCTGTTGCGATTCCTATTTTCGTGAGATCGTTATTGCCCCCCTCAACTCGAAAACCGTTTTTTCCATGAGCGAAGTGACATTGCTTCTTCAATCCGTCGGCACCGATGACGGGGAGCTCGGAGGAGAGCTTCTCCCGCTGGTGTATGATGAACTCCGCCATCTCGCGAATGCGTGCATGTGGGGGGAGAGCTCGGCGCAAACGCTGCAACCCACGGCGCTCGTGCACGAGGCGTGGCTGCGGCTCAGCCGCACCGGAGATCGGCGCTGGAAGGATCGCACCCACTTCTGCCGCGTGGCCGCGCAAGCGATGCGCCGCATCCTGGTCGACCACTCCCGGCAGAAAGCGAGCGTGAAACGGGGCCAGAAGCCGGAGAAGCTCCAGCTGGACGACCTGAATATGGTCACGGTCGATCAGGACGACCGGATCCTCCTGATCGATGAAGCGCTGAAACGGCTGGAAGTGGAAAACCCGGACGGCGCCCGCATCGTCACGCTGAAATTTTTTGGCGGCTTCACGAACCGGGAGATCGGCCGCACGCTGCAGCTGACCGAGCGCACGATCGAGCGCCAGTGGTCCCATGCCCGGGCGCGATTGTTCCAGATGATCAGCAGCAGCGTCTGAATTCCTGATCGGGAAAGCCGTGGACCCCATTTCGCTCGAGGTCGAACAAGCCATCTTCGAGACGGCATTGCACATCGCCGGCGATGACGAGCGGCGTGCATTCCTGGACCGGGCCTGCCACGGGTCGCCGGACCTCCATACGCGACTGAGCGCGCTACTCGAGTTCGCCGGACCGGCCAGCGAATTTTTCGCGGCCAGCCCCCTGCCCCTGGAAGGAGAAGAGAAATCTCCGCCGCCTCCGCTCGAGGACTCGCAGGTGCGCATCGGCCGTTATCGTCTGCTCCACCGGATCGGCGAGGGCGGCTACGGAGTGGTCTATTCCGCCGAGCAGGACGGCCCCGTCGCGCGGCAGGTCGCGTTGAAGATCATCCGTCTCGGGATGGACACGGAGCGAGTGATCGCTCGTTTCGAACTGGAGCGGCAGGCCCTCGGGATGATGGATCACCCCAATATCGCACGCGTGCTCGATGCCGGAGCCACGGCGAACGGGCGGCCGTTCTTCGTGATGGAACTTGTCTCCGGCGTGCGGATCACGAGCTATTGCGACCTGCACTCGCTCGATACCTCGGCGCGGCTGGCGCTCTTCATGCGGGTATGCTCGGCGATCCAGCATGCGCACCAGAAGGGAATCGTCCACCGCGACATCAAGCCATCCAATGTGCTCGTCGTCCTCCAGGAGGATCTGCCTGTCCCGAAGGTGATCGACTTCGGCATCGCCAAGGCGGTGGAGGGGCGGCTCTCCAACGACCGGTCCTCCACGGTCGCGGATCAATTCATCGGCACGCCGGCCTACATGAGCCCGGAGCAACTGCGCGGGGGCGTCGATGTCGACACCCGGAGCGATATCTACAGCCTCGGCGCACTGCTCCACGAGCTGCTGACCGGCCGGCCTCCCTTCGACACCGATGCCCTGCTCAGATCCGGGGTGGAGAAGATGCGGAGGACTCTGCTGGAAACGGACCCGCCGACACCGTCCCAGGCGTTGGCCGCGCTCACGGCGGAGGAACAGCATGCGGTGGCCAGCCGCCATCGCGCCGAGCCCGCGCGGCTCATCGCCTCCCTGCGCGGCGATCTCGACTGGATCGTCATGAAGGCGATGGAAAAGGATCGCACCCGGCGTTACGCCACGGTCAACAGCCTGGCGGCGGACATCGAGCGCTATCTGCAGAATCAACCCGTCAACGCCCGACCGCCCGACCAATGGTATCGGTTCCAGAAGTTCGTCCGCCGCAACCGCACGTACCTCGCGGCGGCCACGGCGGTGATGCTCGCACTGGCCGCCGGCCTAGGGACCTCGAGCTATCTGTTCCTGCGCGAACGCGAGGCCAGGCATGTGCAGGCACAGCTCCGGGCGGATGCCGAGGATCGCGAGCGCATCGCGCTGGCGGCCGTGCTCGTCAGCCAGAAACGTCTCGAGGAAGCGGATCACCTTCTCGACGAACTTCACCAGTACCCATCGCGGCCGAGCCTCGATGGCATCGGCGCATTCCGCTGGGTGGCCGAATGGCTGGCGCTCCGGGGTGAGCGAAAGAAAGCCGCGGATCGCTTCTTCACCGTTCTGCGCGTCAACGAGTACGACGACGCGGAGGTCGTCGCCATGGACTACGTCTCCTGCGGGGCGCTCTATGCCAGCATCGGAGACAAGGAGGGATACGATCGATTCCGCGAGTCGACATTGGCCAGTCTGCCGGACGCGAAAATTCCGAACACCCTGAACCGCCTCCTCCGGGTCTGCCTGCTGCGGCCGCCGGATGCGAAGGCGATCGCCAGATTGCGACCGCTGGCGGAGAAGGCGAAATCGGAGGTCGGGGGCGACGACTCCCGAAGTCTGGCCGTGGCCCTGGCACTCTGGCATTTCCGGCTCGGCGAAAACGAGGAAAGCGCGAGATGGAGTCAGTTGGCTCTCGAGCCGGAGCCGGCCAATCCGTCGACAGGCATCATGGCCCGCACCATCCTCGCCATGGCGAAAAGCCAGATGGGCAAGCGGCGCGAGGCGGTCGTTTTGATCGATGACTGCCGCGCGGCCTTGCGGAAGAAATTCGCCGAGCCGCTCAAGCCCGGGGATCAGGCCACGGGCTACTGGTTCGACTGGGTTTTCGCCCAGGCACTCGAGCAGGAAGCGGAGAGATTGCTCGACGCAGGCGCGCGGGACTAGATCCCCGACCAATCGAATTTTTCGACATTTTTCCGAAAGCCTGTCGGGTTTTCGTCGGGATTTACGCTTTTAAGCAAAAAGAGCTGTGCTTCGAACTCATCGAGCATGGCTCCCACCCCACCTCATTCCCCATGCGTCTCCATCTGACTCCCAAAAATGTCCTTCCGCTCGTTGCCGCCCTTGGCAGCGCTTCCGTTTCCATGCTGCATGCCGATATCCTGGCGAACGATCCCTTCGCGACCGGCGCCGATCCCTCCACAGGACAGTACACCTCTGGAGTGAGCGTGGGCGGCCAGAACCCGACCATCCCTGGCTTCACGGGCGGCTGGAACGTTCAGAACAACGGTAATACCGGGGGAGCTGGGAACGTCGTCTCAGCGACCTCTCTCTCGTACTCGTCGTCCGGTTATGTCACTTCCGGGGGCTCGGTCACCCAGGTGTCCGACAATGGGCGATACACGCGCCTCTTTGGCGCTAATCCGTTCGCGACGGACAATACGACGATCTACATGAGCTTCCTCATGCAGAGCTCATCGAACTCCGGATACGCCGCGGTCGAGCTCAACAACTCGAACTGGGACGACAACACCCGCTCGTTCCAGCTCGGCATCTCGAGCTTCGGAGATTTCGGCGGGACGTCGAACTACGCTTTCCGGGTCAACAATAGCGGCTCGCTCGTCGGAGACTTCGGCTCATTCGATACCAGTGCCCACCTCTTCGTGGTCAAGTTCGTGCTGAGCAACGCAGCCTTGGGCGACTCGGTGACTGCATGGATGGATCCCACGCTCGGCGGCGGCGATCCCTCGGGCGGCATCACGCTCTCCGGGTTCGACCTCTCCACGACGGAGCTGCTCAGCCTGGCAACATTTGCCGGCCCTCAGACGGGCTACGACGAGATCCGGCTGGGAACCACGTTCCAGGACGTGACGCTGACCAGCGTGCCGGAGCCTCGCTCGACCGCGCTCCTGCTTTGCGGAGTCTGTGTCTTCGCGGGGGTCGCACGCGGCGTCCGCCGGCGCCTCCATAGCGCTTAGTCATTTCCGCTTTTTATCGTGGTCGGGGGACCATGATGAATGAACCCAAAAGGCAAGGAGCGTTCAAGGGGAGCGCTCCTTGCCTTGTTTTTGCCTGGGATTCTTTCGAGGCCGCTGGTTCCAAGGGAGCCGCGCTCCATTGTTGCGCAAGCGTGAGGGGCCTGCATCGTCCAAGGGATGTCGGGTTTTGCCGGGTTTTTACGCTTTTGAGAGTAGCGGCTCGTTCCCCCAGGTTCCCGCTCTCGGGCTTCGTCCGAGAGTTGTCCGACTTGTGGGCAGAGCTTCCAACCCCCTCCCCATATGAACACCTCTGTTTCTTCCCTCCCGTCGTCCCGTCTCCGCACCCATCGCCGGGGTCGCCACTGGTTGCGCGCCGCACTCGTCGGTGCCGTCATGCTGAGTGGACATGTGCTCCTCGCGCAGACCCAGCCGGCGAACTCGCTCTCGATCGTCACCTATGGCGCGAGCACTTCGTCGAGCAACAACACCACCGCGATTCAAAACTGCATCAATGCCGCCCAGTCCCAAGGCAAGGGCGTCTGGATCCCGGCAGGCACCTGGCAGATCCAGGGTTCCCTCACCGGGACGGACATTACGATCTCCGGTGCCGGAAAGACCTCGAGCATCATTTATCGCCTGCAGAACTCTTCCTCGATCGTCGCGACGCACCTCGACCTGGTGCGCTGCACGGTGCGGGACATCGGCATCGACGGCAACGGGACGGCCCGCGGCGTCAATGCGTCGTACGGCATTCTGATGAAAGGGGTCGGCTGGCTGGTGGAGCGCGTGAAGATTTCCCATTCCGACGCCGGCATGTGGATGTCGGGTTCAAACGGGACCGTGCAGAACTGCGAGGTGGTCTATTCCTACGCCGATGGCATCAACATCAACAATGCCGACGGCCCCAACAACCTCGGCGCGTATCTGACCGTGAAGGACAGCTACTCGGCCTCGGCAGGAGACGACGGATTCGCGATCAATTCGCAGGGCGTCAGTCTTGGCCGTCAGAACATGCAGGATCCCAAAATCCTCAACTGCACCTCCGTCAATGCCTACTACGCCAATGGCATCCGCATCGCGGGCGGCGTGAACTCGACCGTGCAGAATAGCCAGATCTCGGGCGTGACCAAGGAGACCGGCCTCGTCATCGCGAAGTTTGGCCCGGATGGCTTCCCGACCATAAACGCCTCGGTGACCGGCAATACCATCGACGGCTCCGGCTCTCTTCCCGAGCAAGCCGGCATGAAGATCGCCGACGGATCGTCCGCCACCATCACGGGAAACACGATTCGCAATTCCGCGCAGGCCGGATTCCTGGTCGCCAACGGCAACGGCGGCGGCACGCTGAACTTCACCTTCTCGAGCAACACGATCGATCACCCAACTCAGCAGGGCATCCTCATTCTCTCCGGGGCAGGCGGGACGTCGACGTTCCAGAACAATACCGTCCTGAATCTGAACGCAGGCCAGCCAGCCTTCCAGAACAGCAGCGCCACGATGTCGGTGAGCGCCTCCGGCAATAGCTGGCAGACCACGAGCGGCGCGACCTTCTACCAGGACTACAACTACGGCGGGACCGCGAGCCAGGTCCTCCCCGTAGGGACCTATACGACCGCCCAGCTTGCCGCCCGGGGCATGCCGAACGATTGGGCCTCGTCCGTGCGAGTCTCCAGCGGACGCACTGTGATCATGTATGCGAACGACAACTTCGCGGGCCAGTCGTGGACCCGGACGGCGGATACGCCAAATTTCGGAAGCCTGAGCCCCAACGCCAACGACATGATCTCATCGGTGAAGGTTCAGTAATCGGAACGGAGAGCAACGGATTCGGTTCACAAATTCCATGAACACGGTTCGCAACGGAATGCCGGTCGCCTGGATGGCGGCCGGCGTGCTTTTCACAGGGGGCATGGCGTGGGTGTTCCTTGCCCTCGTGGACGCACCTCAGTCCAATACCCCGGCCTCCCTCCCACAAGCGTCGCGGGAATCGAAGGCGCGATCTCTCCCGTCGGCAAAGATCGTCCACGACGACCGTGCCTCCAAAAAAGCAGCCGAAGTGAAACTCCGGCAGGAGGAAATTCTTGCGCGGCTGCGCTCGAATACGTCCCGGGATATCAATACGGTGTACTTCGAGCTGGTGCCCTCCCTGGTGGCCCTGGACCCGGCCGCCGCCGCACAATGGGCTCTGGAGCAGTCCAATCCCCAATGGCGCGACGATCTCATGATGGTGGTCGCCCAGAGCTGGGCGAGCTTCGATCCCGATGCCGCCCAGAATTGGACCGCTTATCTGACAAACCCTCCAGGCCAGCCTCGGGAAAGAGACAACATGGTCAGTTACGTGGCCTTCGAGGTGGCCAGGACGGATCCGGCGAGAGCGGTGCAGGTGCTGCGCGAGACGGAGATCAATCCGGAACGGCGGGAGGTGATGGTGCAAAATCTGGCCACCCAATGGGCGGACCAGAGCGGCGGCTTGAAACCACTCACCAATTGGCTGGTGAGTCTTCCCGCGGGAGAAGAGCGGGATCGGCTCCTGGCCCGCGTCGCAAGCTCGCAGGCTCAGTCGGACCCGGCCGGGGCGGCCGCCACGGTCAGCGCGCTCATCGCTCCCGGCGCAACCCAGGAGCAGGCCGCGCGCGATGTGGTCCGTCTATGGGCCTTCTCCGACGCGGCCTCGGCCGCACAGTGGGTCGATCGATTCCCGCACGATACTGAAGTCTTTCGCCTCGCCAGCGAAACGCTGGAAGAAACCATGCGACAGCGGTCGGGAACTCCAAACCCCGCCGGAACAAAATCGACCGAGTGAACCGAGCGCGGATTCAGCGACCGCGTGATTTTTGCTCGAGCCATTCGCCGAGGCCTCGGAAGAAGAGCCCCGCAGCCGCACCGGGGTCACGCTTCAACGCTCGGGCGAGGCGGGGGACGAGGTCGTTCTCCGGTTTGGACAAAGTGCCGGAGAGGCGAACTTTCGTCCAAATCATGCCACCTTCCTCACGGGTGAAAATATCCGCCTTTGCGCGCGGAAGCCAATGCAAGAGATCCGGGGCCATGCCCAGATCCAGTATCCCACCCAACGCACCGCCTTCGCTCACGCTGACCTGTCCGCGGAGGGCGAACTTTTCTTTGCTCACCAGGTCCAGCGAGGTGATTTCCAGCTTGGGGTAGTCCCAGCGGAATTTTACTTCGCACTGATCCAGCCGGGTTTTCTCCAGCGTTTTCCGGCCGGTGGCGGCGGCGAGGTAGTCCAGGACGGGGAGGTCGTCCAGTTCGCCCTCCGTGACGTGCACTTCTCCGGCGCCGGTCGAGGCCTCGAGAGTCTGGGCCGGGGCTTTCCATGTCACCTGGCCGGAGGCGCGGCCTTTTACACCGGCGCTAAGTTCCCGGGGCAGCCAGGGAGCAATGGCCAGACCATCGAACTGGAGCTTCGCGTCGACATGCTTTTCGTCCCGCATGCCGGCGTCGCCAGTGACCTGAATCGTGCCGCCTTCCCGGGTCTCCAGCTCGAACTGATAGACCTGCAGGATGGTCTTCGTGATCAGCATGTGGATCGCCGCGACTTTCATCTCGGGGGCGAGGCCATCCGAGCGCAATTCGCCGCCTTTGGCGTGGTACTCGAAGTCCCGGCCATACGGCGTGATGAGGAGCTGGGTGTGGAAAATGCCCGACTGCCCGCCATTCATCCGCCAGGTGACATCGGCGTCGTCGCAGGTGACCTCGCGCAGGTACACGCGGTCGGGCATGAAGATCGCGTACCACAAGCGGTTTTTCGGCGGGTCGGGCTTCGGGACGTAGGTCTGCACCTCGACGATGCCACGCTTGATATGCACGGAGTCGAGCTGCCAGCGGCGGAGGAAGAAGCCCCAGGGATTGAAGGTCGCGGTCACGTCGTGGGCCTCGAGCGACTTCATCGCCTTCACCCCGGCGTGGCCCTGAAAGCCCGCGGTTGCGACGCTGGTCGCACCCGTGCGCTCGATGGCGTCGTACCGGCCGGTGAAGTGGAGCCCCTTCGAGGTCTGCCGGTCGAGCATCTCGCGAAACTTCGGCCCTTCGATCCATGGAGTGAGCCGTGGGCTGACGATCGCGAAGGCCAGCAATCCCACGGCGAGGAGGAGCGCACATCCTCCGAGTGCGATGATGAGGATTCGCTTCCGGTGATTCGTGAGAAAGGCGGGCACGTTATTTCAATTCGGAAACAGCTTCGCCAACGGCTGTTTGTGACCGAATACCTTCTCCAGTTTTGGACCTGGATGCCTGCTCTTTTTTAGTTCAGCGGTGCTGACAGATCCTGGAATTTGTCGCGGATCACACTGATGGCACGGATAATACGCACGTGGTCATTTTCTGATTAATCAGAAAACTGACGCCCGGAGCGTCAGGTATGGGTTGCCTTTTTTACCAGCGGGATGACTTCGCGACCGAGGAGGCCGATCGATTGTTTGGCCTTTTCGTGGGAGAGGGCGGCGACGCTCATCTGGAGGGTGAATCGCGACAGACCACCGAGGGCTTCACTCACGGAGAGAATTTTCGCGGCTACGGTAGCCGGGTCGCCGAGGAAGAGTGCGCCCGTCTCGCGGCGCAGGGCGTCGAATTGCAGGCGGGTGACCGGGGGCCAGCCTCGTTCCTTTCCGATCTCGGTAAAGGCGCGGGCGTAGCCCGGGAAAAAGTCGTTCGCGGCCTGCTCGGTGGTCTCGGCGACGTAGCCGAGGCAGTGAATGCCGACCTTCAGTTTTTCCGGGGCGTGGCCGGAGCGGCGGCCGGCCTCGCGATAGAGGTCGATGAGCGGACGGAACCGATGCGGCTCACCGCCGATGATCGCAACCATGAGGGGCAGGCCCAAAACGCCGGCGCGAACGAACGACTCCGGCGTACCGCCCACTCCGACCCAGATGGGCAGCGACGACTGGAGCGGACGTGGAAAGACCTCCTGATCCCGCAACGCGGGACGGTGCCTCCCCGACCAGGTGACGCGTGGGTTCTCGCGGATCTTGAGCAGCAGATCGAGTTTCTCGCTGAACAGGGAATCGTAGTCGGAAAGATCGAGGCCGAAGAGCGGATAGGCCTCCGTGAAGGAACCGCGTCCGACGACGATCTCGGCGCGGCCCTGCGAGAGTAGATCGAGCGTGGCGAACTCCTGGAAGACGCGCACGGGATCGGCCGCGCTCAAGACGGTGACGGCGCTGGCGAGCCGGATGTTTTTGGTACGGGAGGCTGCCGCGGCCAGCAGGACGGTCGGCGCGGAGTCGACGTACTCGCGGCGATGGTGCTCGCCGATGCCGAAGACCTCGACACCCGCTTCGTCGGCGAGCTCGATTTCCTCCAGCAGGTTGGCCAGCCGATGGGCTGGAGCAAGGACTTCGCCCGTCACCGGGTCGGGAGCGGTCGCGACGAAGCTATCGATGCCGATCTGCATGCGGGCGGAAGCGATCAGGCGACTTTGTGCTTCGCAAGGAACACAACGAGGCTGCGGGCCAGATCGGCCACCTGCGCGGCTTTCCGCGGGTCCTTGAGCTGGCCCGATTCGTCGAAGGCCTCATGCGCGGTCGAGATCGCGATCTGATCGGGGAGCACGAGCATGCCGATGTTCCCGAGAATGCTGCGCAGGTGCACGAGACCGCGCAATCCACCGAGGCCGCCAGGCGAGGCGGAGAACAGGGCCGCCGCCTTGCCGCGGAAGGCTGCCAGGGAGGGCTCCTCGTCGCTCTCGGCGCGAGAGACCCAGTCGAGGGCGTTTTTCAGGACAGCGGTCACGGAGCTGTTGTATTCCGGCGAGGAGATGAGGAAGCCGTCGCTCTCGCGCAGCAGGGCTTTGAACTTCTTTGCGTTCTCGGGCAGGCCGCTGGCGGCCTCGAGGTCTTGATCGAACAAGGGAAGGGCCAGATCGCGCAGGTCGACGCAGGTGACTTCCGCACCGGCCTCGCGTGCCGCAGCGGCAGCGATCTGGACGAGCTGTTTATTGAAAGATCCGGAGCGGGTGCTGCCGGCGAAGGCGACGAGTTTGACGGGATTCATGAACGTTAGTTGGATTTGACGGGCATTGGCTGCGGCTCTTGCGCAACGAGACGGAAGTTCCCGTTCTTGTCGCGATAGAATCCCTGCAGGAGCGCGCGGGCGGTATCACCGACGAACTGCACCTTCTCGGTCAGCGTCAACTGCTTGCTCAGCAGGACGCTTGCAAGCACGCGGCCATGATCATCCAGCACTTCCTTCACGGGACGCGTGATCTTGAGATAGGCTGTGTTGCTGACCCGCGCCTTGTTAAGCGCCTTCACATTGTAGAGCGATATCCACCATGCCCCGTAGGCGTCGGGCGCGTTTTTCGGCGTGATCTCGATGGTGACATTCCCGGCGGTCTTGAGACCGCCCTTAAAGCTCAGCGAATACAGGGCGGCAATCTCTTCCCGAGTGGAAAGGAAGCCGGCGATGAAACCGCGGATGACCTTGCGCAGCTTGTCGTCGCCGGCACGGGCGCCGAAGATGCCCATCTCGAAACCGGCGGGATCCTCGGGGTCGCCGTAGATATCGAGCTCGATGTCGTGGTTGGCCCGGAAGGACATGTAGGGCACGTTCTTGAACACACCGGAGTCGACCGCGGTGGCCGGGATCTCCACGAGCGACTTGATCTCGTCGTGCGTGCGCAGGTCATTCGCGATCACCCGCCACGCGGGCAGGTCACCGCGACGGGTGACGCCGGTGTACATCGCGCGGGAGTTCGACTCGTCGCGGATGCGGACGATGTCTTTTTTCGGATAAGTGATTTCGCCGCTTTTCTCCTGCAAAACGACCGCATTGAAAGTGTTTCGGATGATCAGTCCGTGCACGGTGCGGCCATCCTTCAGGATCAAACTATCCGGAGCCGCGAAGGAATCGTCCTTGGCACGCAAACCTTGCGTTGCGCTGATGCCCAGAATCAAGGCGGGGAGAAGCCATCGCGGAGGATTCATCGTTGAAGAATGGTATCCCAAGGGATAAAAGCAAGCCTCTCCCGTGCTCGGGCAGCGTATGAAAAATCTCTTCCGTCCCGCCGCCCCGATCGCCCTCCTTTTGCTCACCGCCCTGGGTGGTTGCGTGACGCCGCCCCGGCCCTACAAACAGCCGGCTCCTCCCGCGAAGACAGTCAACACGGGGCCATTCTGGTGGGGCACGTCGACGGCGAGCTTCCAGAACGAGGATCGCGGCGTGGCGAAGAACTCGCCCTACTATTTCAAGACCGATTGGGATGTCTTCGCCGAGGAGGGCCACATCCCGCCGCGCGGCGATGACGCGACGTTTTCATGGACCCACTTCGACAAGGACCTGGAGGTCTTGAAGAAGATCGGCGTGAACCACTACCGCTTCGGGATCGAGTGGGGCCGCGTCGAGCCGAAGCCCGGCGTCTTCAACGAAGCGGCGATCCAGCAGTACGTGAACATGGCCCGGAAGCTGAAGGCCGCGGGCATCGAGCCGGTGGTCACGCTCTGGCACTTCACCTTCCCCGACTGGCTCTACGACACCAAGGACAAGCGGCACTCGAACTTCCTCCATCCCGATGTGCAGACCGCCTGGCACACGTATGTCGAGAAGATGGTCGCGGCGCTCTCGCCGGTCGTGCGCATCTACGTGCCGCAGAACGAGCCGAACGGCGATCTGTACATCAGCTATTTCGGAGGGCACTGGCCTCCCGGGCTGCTGCTGACCCCGTGGTCGTTGAAGAAGGCGACGAAGGTCTGCGTGGCGATGTTCCGCGATGCGGCGGACATCATCCACCACGCCCGGCGTGATTCCATCGTCATCGGCATCTACTCGATCCCGAACTGGCGGCGGAACTTCCTGCAGGATCCGACGGGCTTCGTCTACAACATGATGATGAGGCAGAATTTCGACCACCTCGACCAGGTGGCCGACACGATGGATCTCATCGGCGTGAACTATTATTACTCGCAGGACGCCTCGGTCACGCGGTTCATCTTCCGGCCCTACGGCGAGCAGAACTCCAACTCCACCCAGAACGGCTGGGAGATCGCGCCGGAGGGATTCTACACCGTGCTGAAGGCGGTGCAGAACCGCTACGGCAAGCCGATCCTGGTCACGGAGAACGGTATCGGCACGCAGAGCGAGCAGAAGAAGATCCGCTACTTCCGCGAGCATGTGAACCAGATGCGACGCGCCCTTGCCGACGGGGTCGACATCCGCGGGTACTTCGCCTGGACGCTCAGCGACAACTACGAGTGGGCGGAAGGCTATGCGGCGAACTTCGGGCTCACTCACGTGGACCCGAAGACGAAGGAGCGCATCCTCGAGCCGGCGGGCGAGTGGTTCCGGAATTTCATTCACCAGAACCCGACACCGTAGATTTTTTTACGGCCGCAGGTAGCGGCGACGGGCCTGCCAGATGATCAAGCCGCCGAGGACCAAGGTCGGGATCCAGATCGCCAGCGAGTGTCGCGCGTAGGAGACGATCAGTTGGGGATAACTCGGATCCTTGATCCAACTTATCTCCGACCAGATCGAGCCATAGATCATCAACATCCATGCGGCGAAGAAGGTCAAAATTACGATCATCATCCGCCGCATCGACCAGCGTAACGCCGCGAAGAACCATAAGGTCAACAGAGTCACCAAAGTCACTTTCACACCGGTAAACCCGGCCATGATCCGGGCTCCTTTTTCGACATCGATGACCACTCTCCCCTTGCCATTATCGCTGACAACTTTCGCCTGGAAGGCAGGCACACTCAGCAGCTCGGCTTTGAGTTGCTGGTCCTCAGCATTGTCGTAGAGTCTGACCTGCATGGGCGATTGCTGAAGCAACTGCGGAGCCGCAAGGGCGATCCAGACGAATGAGCAGAACGCAAAATGGACGGTCAACTTGCTCCAGAAAAGAATCGTCCGATCTA
>Ga0310811_10002231_pt1 | contig 24179 bp, 22 predicted proteins | sample YCmetagenome_FD_207642 | JGI IMG/M metagenome (GOLD analysis project Ga0310811, IMG submission 207642) | Soil microbial communities from experimental microcosm in Duke University, North Carolina, United States - YC | ecosystem: Engineered > Artificial ecosystem > Soil microcosm > Unclassified ... | reverse complement strand
GGCCATCGAGACTGCCCCGACTGCTCCGGCCACCCCGACTGCTCCGGCCACCCCGGCTACTCTGCCGGCAGAACCGGTGCCCGCGGCGGAAGCCGCCCAGGTAGAAGCGGCAGCGGCCGCCTCGCCCGTCGTGATTCCCGTGCCCGCGCCGATCGAAGCGGCCAGCGCGGTGACGGAGGTCGCACAGCGTCCGGAGGCGTTCGAAACCATCGCCACGCGCGCGCCGCGAGCGAACGGTTTGTCGGTCTCCGAGCTGCAGCCGATGCTGGAATCGGCCGGCCTCGTCTGGGTCAACACCGACGAGCAGAAGCTGCATGCTGCGCGCGAAGCGGCCGCGCAAGCGCCTGCCCCCGTGCGCGTGCCGCGCGAGCGCAAGGCGCTGCCGCCGGTCGACCCCACGCCGATGCAGCAAATCGAAACGCACAAGGACGCATAAGTTGGTCCGAAGGGCGCCAAGGCGCCCTTCCCGTGCCGCCGGCCCGCCCTTCGAGGCGGGCTTTTTTTTGAGCCGGCGCCCGCCTCCGCATCTTTTTGGGGTTTCGCGACCCGATTTTTGATTCACGTCAGACATTTCGCCGTTATCCTCAGCGTCAGGCGGGCCATGTCGTCCGGCTGAGCGGTCATTCCGTTAGAATGGGCTTCTGCTCGTTTATTGCCTCATCATGTCCCGACGCATCATTCCCGTGGCCGACGTCAGCGCGATTCCCGATGTCGCCGGCGCGCCGTTCGCTCCGCGCGGGACGCTCACCGATACGCTTGCGAGGCCGCTGCGCGACCTGCGCATCTCCGTCACCGATCGCTGCAACTTCCGCTGCGTCTACTGCATGCCGCGCGCCGTCTTCGACAAGGACTACCCGTTCTTGCCGCACGGCGCATTGCTGACGTTCGAGGAAATCGAGCGGCTCGCGCGGCTATTCGTCGCGCACGGCGTCGACAAAATTCGCCTGACGGGCGGCGAGCCGCTGTTGCGCAAGGACATCGAGCGACTCATCGAGCGCCTTGCAGCGTTGTCCACGCCCGACGGGCGGCCGCTCGACCTCACGCTGACCACGAACGGCTCGCTGCTCGCGCGCAAGGCGCGCAGCCTCAAGGCGGCCGGCTTGACGCGCGTCACGGTCAGTCTGGATGCGCTCGACGACGCGCTTTTCAAGCGGATGAACGATGCCGACTTCGCGCCGGGCTCGGTGCTCGACGGCATCGAGGCCGCGCACGCCGTCGGGCTCGCGCCGCTCAAAGTGAACATGGTGGTCAAGCGCGGGACGAACGACGGCGAGATCATCCCGATGGCCCGCCATTTCAAAGGCTCGGGCGCGGTGCTGCGGTTCATCGAATACATGGATGTCGGTGCGTCGAACGGATGGAACATGACGGAAGTGTTGCCGTCCGCCGACGTCGTCGCCCGGATCGCCGAGCACTTTCCGCTCGTTCCGCTCGAGGCTCATACGCCGGCCGAAACCGCGCAACGCTGGGGCTACGCCGACGGCGACGGTGAAATCGGCGTGATTTCGAGCGTCACGCGCGCCTTCTGCGGCACCTGCACGCGGGCCCGGCTCTCGACGGAGGGCAAGCTCTACCTCTGCCTGTTCGCCTCCGGGGGCCACGATCTGCGCGGCCTCGTGCGCGGCGGCGCGACCGACGACGAAATCGCCACGGCGATCGGTCGCATCTGGCACGCGCGCGCGGACCGCTATTCGCAATTGCGAGGCAGCGCGGCAGCCGACACCGCGCCGAACGGCCACGCGCGCGTCGAAATGTCGTACATCGGCGGCTAGCCTCCCCCGGCAATGGACTCGGTCACGCGCACTCGCATTACCGGCATCGTCTTGGCCGGCGGCCGCGGCACGCGCATGGGCGGGCTCGACAAAGGGCTGCAGCCGCTCGCAGGCGCGCCGCTCGCGGTTCATGTCGCCAGGCGCTTAGCGCCGCAGGTCGACGCCCTCTTGATTAGCGCGAATCGCCATCGCGACGACTACCTGCAGTTGGGGGCGGCCTTCAAGGCATGCATCGTCGGAGATGCGACGGACGATTTCCCCGGACCGCTCGCCGGCCTGCTCGCGGGACTGCGCGCAACATCGAGCGAACTCGCGCTCTGTGCGCCCTGCGATACCCCGAACTTGCCGGCCGATTTGGCTGATCGACTGCTCACGGCGCTCGACGCCGCTCAGGCCGACATCGCCGTCGCCGCAACGGTGGACGCGGCGGGCCGCTCGAGTCTGCACCCTGTGGTCGCCCTCGTACGCACGGCGCTCGCCGACGATCTGGCCGCGTATCTCGATGCCGGCGAACGCAAGGTTCGCACGTGGTACGCGCGCCACAAGCACGTCGAAGTGCCCTTCCGCGACGAGCGCGCGTTTTACAATGCCAACTCTTTGCATGAGCTTGCCGAGCTCGAGCGAGCGTACGGCGACCAGCCCGAGCGCAAACAATAATTCGGCCAAGACTCGAAGCGCGCGACCTGCCTGGCATGCGGCGCGCACGACCCTCGATGACGATCTCCAACGACATGTCCGGCCAGTCCGCCTCCAATCCGCTTCCCGTCGATACCGCACGCGCGATCATCGGGCGCGCGGTATCGCGCGTGGCGACGGTCGAGCGCGTTGCCTTGCGCGCGGCGCTGGACCGAATCCTGGCAGAGGATATCGTCTCGCCTATCGATGTGCCGGCGCATGACAACGCCGCAATGGACGGGTATGCATTCGACGGGGCGCTCCTACCGCAAGGTGGTGCGCCGCTCACGCTCGCCGTGGCCGGGCAAGCGCGAGCGGGCCATCCGTACGGCCAAACCTGCCGCGCCGGCGAATGCGTCAGAATCATGACGGGCGCACCCATGCCGGCCGGCTGCGACACCGTCGTGCCGCAAGAGCTAGTCGCGCGCGTCGATGCGGCCGTCACCTTCGACGCCCACCGAATAGAGCGGGGGGCCAATTGCAGGCGCGCGGGCGAGGACATCGCACGCGGGGGCGCCGCGCTGAAAGCGGGACGTGTCGTGCGCGCATCCGACCTCGGCCTGCTGGCATCGCTCGGCATTGCGGAAGTCGCCGTGCGGCGGCGCCTGCGCGTCGCCTTCTTTTCGACCGGCGACGAACTGCGTTCGGTCGGCGAGCCGCTCGACGCCGGCTGCGTATACGACAGTAACCGATACACGCTCCATGCCATGCTCGCTCGGATGAACATCGACGCCCTGGATCTAGGCGTCGTGCGCGACGAGCCCGACGCGCTGGAAGCCGCCCTTCGCGCGGCTGCCGCCAGCGCCGATGCCGTGCTGACCTCGGGCGGCGTGTCTGTAGGGGATGCCGATTTCACGGCGCGCATGACCTCGACGTTCGGCGACGTCGCATTCTGGCAGCTCGCCATGCGTCCGGGCCGCCCACTCGCGTTCGGTCGCCTATGGCCCGGCGAACGCGGCGCGAATCAGCCCAGCGCGTTGTTTTTCGGCTTGCCGGGCAACCCCGTCGCCGTCATGGTCACGTTTTACCAGCTCGTGCGCGAAGCGCTCATGACGATGTCGGGCGCAACCGCGAGCGCCCCGCTACAATTTGCGGCCGCGAGCCGCGTATCGATCAAAAAGCGACCGGGCCGCACAGAATTCTTGCGCGGCGTCGCCACGCGCGATGCGGCCGGGCATTGGAGCGTCGCGCCGACGCGCTCGCAGGGATCGGGCGTACTCAGTTCGATGAGCGAAGCGAATTGTTTCATCGTTCTCGATCACGATCGAGCCGATGTCGCTTCCGGCGACGCCGTCGAGATCATGCCCTTTGACGGGCTCATTTGATCGGCATCCGAAGATCGGCTGCCGAGCTTCCGGGTTAGCACACCAGAACATCCGCACATCGTCTCTCAACGAGGCTTCTTTCAATGAAAAAACAAATCTTGTCGATTGCGCCCGGACAGACCGCGAAGGCGCTCATCCTCGTCTATCTGACGTTCAGTATGCCGATCGTCCTGCTCGGTATCCTCGTCGCGTTCATCCGCCACGGATCGGTCGAACTCAGCACGATTTTCAGCGCACTGCTGCTGAACGCGATCCTCGGTTTCGTCTTGCTTTGGATCGCCTGCCATGCCTACAACTGGGTGGCCGGGCGTTTCGGCGGCATCGAGATCGTCCTCTCCGACGTGCCGGAGGAAGCATGACGGCCGACATCATCCGCGCCGCGGCGCCTCAGGATGTGAGCGCGATGCTCGGCCTCATGCATGAGCTGGCGGAATACGAGAAGCTCACACATTTGTTCGTCGCCACCGAGGCGTCGCTGAACGACGCACTGTTCGGCGCACGGCCCGCCGTCGAAGCGCTCGTCGCCGAACGAGATGAGCGCGTAGTCGGCTACGCGCTGTTCTTCCACAACTTCTCGACGTTCCTGAGCCGACGGGGCCTCTACCTCGAAGATCTCTATGTGCAGCCGGCGCTGCGAGGAAGCGGGCTGGGCACCGCCCTGCTGCGCCGCGTGGCCGCGATCGCCGTCGAGCGCCAATGCGGGCGGTTCGAATGGTCGGTGCTCGACTGGAATCAAAGCGCAATCGACTTTTATACGAAAATGGGCGCGACGGTCATGCCTGATTGGCGCATCGTCCGGGTGACCGACGACGCGTTGACACGGCTCGCCGGCAGTGCCTGATACGTCGCGCGGCGGCCCACGCTGGTCCGCCGCCGCTGAACGCGCTGCGGGCGACGCGCGCCGAATCGCCCGCCAGCGCGCTAGCACCGCTCAAACATCGGGCTCTTGCAAGCCTGCATAGGCGTCGCCGAGCAACCCTTCCGTTTGGTCGCCGGGCAATGCCTCCACCTCGCGCAGCCTCGTGCTCATGACGCGCGTGCGCCGCTCCGCCGCTTCGATCGACCTCGTGACCGTTTCAAGCTGCGACTTGGTCTTCGCCAGCACATCGCCGAACTTGCCGAACTCGGTCTTGACGGCGCCGAGCACCTGCCAAACTTCGCTCGAGCGCTTCTCGATAGCGAGCGTCCGGAACCCCATCTGCAGGCTGTTCAAAAGCGCCGTCAGCGTCGTGGGGCCCGCGATCGTCACGCGATAGTCGCGCTGCAATTGATCGGTCAGCCCCGGACGCCGCAGCACCTCGGCGTATAGCCCCTCGGTCGGCAGAAACAGTAGCGCGAAATCGGTCGTATGCGGCGGCGCCACGTATTTTTCAGAGATCGTACGAGCCTCGCCGCGCACACGCGCTTCGAGGGCGCGCGACGCTTCCTCTACCGCCGCGGGATCGGCACGCTCCTGCGCATCGATCAAGCGCTCGTAGTCTTCGCGCGGGAACTTGGCGTCGATGGGCAGCCATACGGGCGTGGCCACCCCCTGCCCGCTTGCGCTTTCCAAGCGACCGGGCAGCTTGATCGCGAACTCGACGCGCTCCGCGCTCTTGGGCACCGTCGGGACGTTTTTCGCGTATTGGTCGGGCGTGAGAATCTGCTCGAGCAACGCCTCGAGCTGGACCTCCCCCCACGTGCCGCGCGTTTTGACATTCGTCAGCACCTTTTTCAGGTCGCCGACGCCGGCGGCCAACGTCTGCATCTCGCCAAGCCCGCGATGCACTTGCTCGAGCCGGTCCGACACGAGCTTGAACGATTCGCCGAGCCGCTGCTCAAGCGTCGCGTGCAGCTTTTCATCGACAGTGCGGCGCATCTCTTCCAGCTTGGTCGCGTTGTTCGCTTCGATATCCTTGAGCCGCGCCTCGAGCGTCGCGCGCACCTCGGCGAAGCGGCGGTCGTTCGCCTCGACGAGCTGCGCGAGCTGCTGGGCGAGCGTGTCGCCGAAACGCTTGAGCGCGGCAGACTGTTCGTCGCGCGATTCGTGCGAGTGGCGCTGCAAGCTCTCGCGCATCGCGTCGAGCTGCACCGCGTTCGTTTCGGTCAGCTGAGCAAGACGCATGGCGAAACCGTCGATCTGCTGGTTCTGCACGGTGGCCACGCTCGTCAATTGCGCGGCAAGCGTCTGCTGAAACTGCGCGAAGCCGCCCCCGAGTTCGACGCGGGAAAGACGCGACGTCTCGGTGATTTCGCCCCGCAGCTCGCGTTCGAGCCGCTCGTAGGCGCGCCCTTGCGTTTCGCCAGCCCTCTCGATGCATTCGCCGAGTTCGGCCAGTGCGGTGCGATCGCCGCCCCTGATCGCCAGCGCGAGCGCGATCGCCAAGATCACCACGGCCAGCGCGAGCGCCGCAATCAGTATGGTCGTCATGAACGCGTCCGTCCCAGTACTTCAGGGTTGATCGGATTCGGCGGTTGCCCGGCGCGCGGCCCCAAGCCGAGCGCGGCGATGAGATTGTCGGCCGCGAGATTGGCCATGGCGCGGCGCGTCGATTCGGTCGCGCTCGCGATGTGCGGCGTCAGGACCACGCTCGGCGCCGACAACAGCCGAGGATGCACCTTCGGCTCGCCCTCGAATACGTCGAGACCCGCGGCCGCGATGCGGCGCTCGTGCAGCGCGTCGGCCAACGCGGCATCGTCGACGATGCCGCCGCGCGCGATGTTCGTCAGCGTGGCGGTGGGCTTCATCAGCGCGAGTTCGGCCGCGCCGATCGTGTGATGACTTTGGGCGCTGTAGGGCACGACAAGCACGACGTGATCGGCCTGCCGCAACAGGTCTTCCTTCGACAGATACTGCGCACCCAGTTCGCTCTCGATCCCCGGGGCCACGCGCGAACGGTTGTGATAGACGACGCGCATCGAGAACCCGAGCGCGCGCCGCGCGAGCGCTTGCCCGATCCGGCCCATGCCGATGATGCCGAGCGTCGAACCGTACACATCGCCGCCCAAAAAGCCGTCATAACGCCAGGCGCCCCACTTGCCGGCGCGCAGCCAATGCTCGCTCTCGGTGACGCGCCGCGCCGCCGCCATCATGAGCGCCCAGCCGAAATCGGCCGTCGCTTCGTTGAGGACATCGGGCGTGTTCGTCGCGATGACATTGGCCGCGTTGAACGCGTCGATATCGAAATTGTTGTAGCCGACCGCCATGTTGGCGACCGCGCGCAGCCGCGGAGCGGCCGCGAAGACCGATGCGCCGATCGGATCGCCGGCCGTCAATGCACCGTCCTTATCGGCGAGCCTGCGCGCCAGTTCTTCGGCCGGCAACGCGGGCCCATCGTTCCAATCGACGTCGAAGTGTTGCCTGAGACGGTCGACGACATCGGGAAAGATCGGACGTGCGACGAGAATCTTCTGCATGACATCTCCAGAACTAAAAAAACAGCCACGACGTCAGCAGGAACACCGGTATCAGCACGGCGCCCGACCACCCGAGGTAGCCAAAAAAGCTCGGCATGCGCACGCCGCGAGACTCGGCGATCGCCTTGACCATGAAATTCGGCGCATTGCCGATGTAGCTGTTGGCCCCCATGAACACCGCGCCGGCCGAGATAGCCACGAGCGTCGAGGCGCCGGTATCCATCAACACGCGAGCGTCGCCGCCCATCAAATTGAAGAATACGAGGTACGTCGGCGCATTATCGAGAAACGACGACAGGATACCCGTTGCCCAGAAATACATCGCGTCGATCGGCCTGCCCTGCGTGTCAGTGACGACGTGAAGCACGGACGCGAACGCGCCGCGCTCGCCGGCTTTCAGCATCATCACGACGGGCGCGATCGACACGAAGATCGCGGCGAATAGCTTGGCCACTTCCTCGATCGGCGCCCAATTGAACGCGTTGCCCGTACGCGCGGTGCGCGGTGTGATCGCAAGCGACACGAGCGTCAGCACAGCAAGCGCCGTATCGCGCACGACGTCTTGCAGCGCGAGATGCGCGCCGGCCACGTCGAACACGACGCCCGGCTTCCAGAGCCCGCTCATCAGCACGAGCGCGATGGCGAGCGCGAGCAGAACGAAATTGCGCTTGCCTTCGATGACGATGCCGATCGAATCGGGCGACGGATCGAGGCCCGGCGCGCGCTCTTCACCGGGGCGCTTATAGAAGTAGGCGTCGAGCGCGTAAAACACGGTAAGCAGGATCGCGGTAACGAACAGCATCGGCAGCGCGAGATGGCGCGTCGTCCAGAAGAACCCCACGCCGTTCAAGAAGCCGAGAAACAACGGCGGATCGCCCAGCGGCGACAGCGAGCCGCCCACGTTCGCAACGAGGAAGATGAAGAACACGAACACGTGCACCACGTGCCGGCGGTTGTCGTTCGCGCGCAGCAGCGGCCGGATCAGCAGCATGGCCGCGCCTGTCGTGCCCATGATGCTCGCGAGCGCCGTGCCGAGCGCGAGCATCGCCGTGTTGACCAAGGGCGAGCCGTGCAGATTGCCGCGCACGCAAATCCCGCCCGCAATCGTATAGAGCGCGGTGAGCAGGACGATGAACGGGATGTACTCCGCGACGAACGCATGCGCGAGCGCCAGCGCGGCGGCGGCGGCGCCGAACGCGTAGGCGAACGGCGCGAGAAAAGCGATCGCCCAGAGCGCCGCCACTTTGCCGAAATGCCGATGCCAGAACGCGGGGGCGACCAGCGGAATAACCGCGATGGACAGCAAGATGCCCGCGAAGGGCAGCGCCCAATGCGGCCCCAGCGTCGCGCCGTCCGGCAGCGCGGCCGCCCACGCGCCGGCGGGCCACGCCAGCGTTACCGATGCAAATGCCCCCGCCGCCGCCTTGCGCGAGCAGGCGGCCCGTGGTTGGACCATGTATTCCTCTCTTGAATGACGAAGGCGCGCGCATGCCGCGCGCGCCGCGAATCAACCGCCGCGCACGACGATCGCATGAACACGGTACGGGCCGTGTGCCCCGAGCACGATCGTTTGCTCGATATCGCCGGTACGCGAAGGGCCCGACACGAAGTTGACGGCGCGCGGCAGCTCGCCACGTTCGGCGCGCATGATCGCGAACGCTTCCTCATGGCCCGCGACGATGCGCGAAGCAGGCACGACGGCGATGTGCGTTTCCGGTAGCAGCGCCATCGAGGCCTCGGTATCCGGACCCGACAGCAGCACGAGGGAACCGGTCTCGGCCGTCGCGCAGAAGCAGCCCGTGATGCCGACGAGATCGCCGTTCTCGGGCTTGCGAAACTCGACCGACACGCCGGCTTGGGCCCAAGGCAACGACTCGAGCGTGGCCCAAGCCACGGCGCGCGGCGCCATGCCGAATTGGGCGAGATAGCGTGCGGCGGCAGCCGGGACTTCGTCGAGCGATTCGACGATCTCGACGGTACTCGCCATCAAACGCGCTTCATCGACGAAACGCGCCGTGAGCCCTTCGCGATCGGCGGGCATGTCCGGACGTGGACCGCCCGGATGCCGTTGCAGGTAATCGGCAACCGCTTCTCGCTCCGAAGCTTCGGGCTGCGCCGAGCGGCCCGAGGCCGCGCGAATGCGCGCGAAAATGTTGCGCCGCGCCGCCGATGTATCCATTGCGTTCCCCATCACGAGACCAAACGAATGGCCGATTATACGGACGTTCTTTTTTGGGATACACCGGCCGGTCGGCCAGGCCGCTCGATCAGTCGGGGCCGTCGTCCACCGGCGTTTCGATCCCGAAGACTTGCCGCAGATAAGCGAGATATGCCTTGTCGTCGCACATATTCTTGCCCGGCGAATCGGATAGCTTGGCGACGGGCTGCCCATTGCAGCGGACCATCTTGATGACGATCTGCAACGGGCTGTAGCCGAGGTCGTTCGTCAGATTCGTGCCCACGCCGAAGGCAAGCTTGCAGCGTCCGCGGAACTGCTCGTAGAGTTGGAGCACTTTCGGAATATCGAGCGCGTCGGAAAAGACGAGCACCTTCGTGCGCGGGTCGCATCGATTCTCCTCGTAGTGGCGCAGCAATCGCTCGCCCCACTCGAAAGGATCGCCCGAATCGTGACGCGCGCCGTCGAACAGCTTGCAGAAGTACATGTCGAAGTCGCGCAGGAACGCCTTCATGCCGTAGACGTCCGACAGCGCGATGCCGAGATCGCCGCGATACTCTTTCGCCCAAACTTCGAAGCCGTACGTCTGCGAATCGCGCAGCCGCGGGCCGAGCGCCTGACAGGCCTGCAGGTACTCGTGCGCCATCGTGCCGAGCGGGGTCAAGCCGTGCTTCTTCGCGTAGTAGACGTTGCTCGTGCCGGCGAGCTGCTCGCCGATGCCGCCCATCAGCGTGAGCACCACCTCCTCGTGCCAGCGTTTCGAGAAACGGCGCCGCGTGCCGTAATCGGCGATCTTGCAATCGGCGAATTCGGGACGGGCTCCGAGCAGCGCGATCTTTTCGCCCAGACGCTCGCGCCCGATCGCATAATCGGGCTCGCGCTGCGTATTGCGGAAATAGACCTCGTTGACGATCGCGAGCACCGGGATTTCGAAAAGGATCGTGTGCAGCCACGGTCCCGTGATCGAGATTTCGATTTCGCCGTTGCGCTTCGCCGATTCCTCGATCGAGATGTACTTCTCGTTCAAGTGAAACAGCGCCAGAAAATCGACGAAATCGCTCTTGATGAAGCGCATGCGCCGCAGGTAATCGAGTTCGTCGTCGGTGAAGCGCAGCTCGCAGAGCTGGCGCACCTCGTCGCGAATCTCGTCGACATAGGGCGCCAAATTCACGTTCGGCGTGCGGCAGCGGAAGCGGTATTCAACGCTCGCCGCGGGAAACTGATGCAGCACGACCTGCATCATCGTGAACTTGTAAAGATCGGTGTCGAGCAGCGAAGTGATGATCATGGTGGCAACCGAAACACGTGACGGGCGGCGCGCCTTGCGCCACGGCACTCCGACGAATCGCCGCATGTTACCGCATCGGCGGCGGCGATAGCCCACGCGCCGGGCCGGCGGCCTCGGTCCTTCATAAACTAATCACGAATCGATCTAAACGGCGCTAAGACCCCGGACGCAACGGGGCCAGGACGTTCAGTTACAATACACGTTTTGCTATTTCGGCATTTTTCCCCGATATCCCCTGCAGGAGCTTGAATGACTCACGTTGTGACCGAAAGCTGCATCAAATGCCGCTATACCGACTGCGTCGACGTCTGCCCGGTGGACTGCTTTCGCGAAGGTCCCAACTTCCTCGCGATCGACCCCGATGAATGCATCGACTGCGCCGTGTGCGTGGCCGAGTGCCCGGTGAACGCGATCTACGCCGAGGAAGACGTGCCCGGCGATCAACAACAGTTCACGCCGCTGAACGCCGAGTTGGCGAAGATCTGGCCGAGCATCACCAAAACGAAATCGCCGCTGCCCGAAGCCGACGAATTCAAGGACATTCAGGAAAAGCTCCAGTTCCTCGAGCGATAACGCGCTTACGCGCCGGCCTGCGGGCGCAGCGCGCCGCCTTTCCGGCCTCGCGTTCGGCCATCGCCGTCGCGAAGATGCCTCGGGGTATTGACAGGGCGAGAACCGGTACATAAAATCTCGCTTCTCTGCTGTTGTTGTTCCCCGATAGCTCAGTCGGTAGAGCGCCGGACTGTTAATCCGTAGGTCCCTGGTTCGAGCCCAGGTCGGGGAGCCAAAAGAATGAATGGAAAAGCCCGTTCGTCATAACGGGCTTTTTTACGCGTTAGCCGCGTAGTACTTGTTTGCACCGTAGCATGCTGTTCCCCGATAGCTCAGTCGGTAGAGCGCCGGACTGTTAATCCGTAGGTCCCTGGTTCGAGCCCAGGTCGGGGAGCCAACCGCTCCATGTAAAAGGGCCCGTCGTATCGTCGACGGGCCCTTTTGCGTTTGGCGCTGACCATTCGCACACTGCATTCGGCGCCTGCCCGCCGGCCGTGCGGCCCAGGCGATCCGCGGCTAACCGTTGTGATACCGTGTCGCTTTACACGTCATCGTGTCAGCCGCCTCGCGCAGGCAGTCGCCGCAGGATCGTCATTTCGCCATGAGCCGCCTCGCCTCCTTACCGTTCCAGATCATCGCACTCGCGTCCACTGCCTTCGCCTGTGCGGCCCTGCCCGCAAGCGCTCAGGAAATCGGCAGCGTCAATACGAACTTCCGCGTGACGGGCTCAGACCGCGTCGTGGTCGAGGCGTATGACGATCCGGCCGTCGACGGCGTCACCTGCTATGTCTCGCGCGCCCGAACCGGCGGTATCAAGGGCACGCTCGGCATCGCCGAGGACCCGACCGAAGCGTCGATCGCCTGCCGCCAGGTGGGCCCGATCAAATTCTCCGGCCCCTTGAAGCGCCAGGCGGACGTCTTCACCGAGCGCATGTCGTTCATCTTCAAGACGCTGCACGTCGTGCGCATCGTCGACGAAAAGCGCAATGCGCTCGTCTATCTGACGTATAGCGACCGCGTCGTCTCGGGCAGCGCCAAGAACAGCGTCAGCGCCGTCCCATTGCCGGCCGGCACGGCGATCCCCGTGCGCTGAGGCGCGCGGGCGGCCATTTCGCACGCACGGTTGGATGCCGACCATGGACGAGCCCCGCTTCCGCGATTGCGCCCGCTATTGGCGCTCGCCGCTGCTGCCAGGCGCGGACATGCTCACGGCCGAGTATCGCGAGCACGAATTTTCACCGCACTGGCACGAGGCCTACACGGTGCCCGTCATCGAGGCGGGAGCGGAAGCTTACGCCTACCAAGGCGCCCGGCACGTAGCCGAGGCCGGCACGGTGCCCGTCATCAATCCAGGGGAAATTCACACGGGATCGCGCGCCATGGAAGGCGGCTGGCGCTACCGCGTGTTCTACGTACCGATCGATTTCATTACGCAGTTGGCGGGCCAAATCGCATCGACGCCTCAGCCGATGCCGTGGTTTCCCGTCGACGTGATCCGCGACCCCGATCTAGCCGAGCGTGTCGCGCGCGCGCATCGCCTCATGGAAGGGCTCGGGGCCGCGCACGGCAAAGGCAAGGTGTTGCCGAACGGCGATTGCCTCGCGGCTGAGATGGCGCTCATCGATGCCATGTCGACGCTGCTTGTTCGCCATGCCTTGGGGCGTGCCCAAGCGCACCGGCCCGGGGGCGATCCGCCGCGCGTCGCGCTCATGAAGGAACGGCTCGCCGCCGATCTGCTCGAGCCGCTCAGCCTGACCGAACTTGCCGCCAGCGTCGATCTATCCGCGTTTCATGCCGCGCGTCTGTTCACGCAGGCGACGCGGATGCCGCCACATGCGTGGCGCAACCAGCTGCGGCTGCAGCGCGCGCTCGCGCCGCTGCGCGAAGGCGCGCCGGTCGCCGATGTGGCCGCCGCCTGCGGCTTCACCGATCAAAGCCACTTCACGCGGCACTTCCGGCGCATGTTCGGCGTGCCTCCGGGCCGCTGGCAAGCGGGCAACGCCGGATAGGCGCGGCGTACGCGGCCCAAAGGCGACGCCCAAAGCAAGAACGTACAAGCGCCGCACACCGCGCCGCCGCTATCCTGCGCGCAGTAGGAGGACTTTCCCTTGAAACCGCGCACCCCACTCAACGAATTCGTCGACGGCGCCCGCGACACGATCCCCATGATGGTGGGCGCGGCGCCGTTCGGCGTCATCTTCGGCACGCTCGTCACCGCCGGTCCGCTGCACCTGTGGCACGGCCAGCTCATGTCGCTCGCCGTCTTCGCCGGCTCCTCGCAGTTCATCGCATTGGGGCTCATCGCCTCGCACGCGAGCTTCGCCGTGATATGGGCGACGACGCTAGTCGTGAACATACGCCACGTGCTGTACAGCGCGACGCTGGCGCCGTATGTCGCGCGCCTGTCCCCCGCGTGGCGGCTTGCGCTCGGCGCGCTGCTCACGGACGAAGTGTTCGCGGTCGCCTACGCGCATTATCGACATGCGGGCCCGGGCCAAATCGGGCCGCACTATTTTCTTGGCTCGGGCTTGTCGATGTACGTGAACTGGCAAATTTGGACGCTTGCCGGACTCCTGTTCGGCGCGGCGTTCCCGCGCCTGCAATCGCTCGGGCTCGATTTCGCGATGGTCGCCACGTTCATCGCGATCGTCGTGCCGCAGCTCGTGTCGCTGCGCTACATCGCGTCGGCCGCCACCGCCGGGGTCGTCGCACTCGCGTGCGCCGGCCTGCCCTATAAGCTTGGCCTGCTGGCGGCCGTAGCCGCCGGCGTGGCGGTCGGCGTCGCGCTATCCCGGCCCCGGTCGGCCGACGGCGACGCCGGGCGCGGAGGGCGACGGCGAACGGATGGGCGCGTGCCCTCCACCGACGCCAGCCGCCAGCATCGGCCTCGGCGGGCCGATAGCGCCCCCGCACGGGCCGAGCGCGGCACGGAGGTGACGTCATGAGCTACGTTCTGCTGATTCTCGGTATGGCCGCCGTGACCTTCATGATTCGCGCGACGGTGTTCATGCTGGGCGAGCGCATCGTCTTTGCGCCGCTCGTGCGCACGGCGCTCGGCTTCGTACCGGTGACCGTGCTGACGGCGATCATCGTGCCGATGGCTGTTACGCCCCATGGTGGTGCGCCGGAGCTAACCTGGCGCAATCCGCAACTCGTCGGCGCGCTTGCCGCCTGCGCCGTCTCGGCGTGGACGCGCCGCCCGCTCTTGACGATCGCTGTCGGCCTTGCCGTGTTCTTTCTGTGGCAAGGACTGATCGTTCACTAAATTCGCTATTTGTCCGACGGGATCCTCCAAACCCCTCAAGTTCCGCGCGCGATCGCCGTTATTCAGTCGAAGCGCGTTTTTTGGCCGCGCGGCGCAGGGGCGCGCCGTCGCCTGTCGTCGGTAGCGGCTCGAAAACGCATGCGAAAACCGCGAGGCGCGCCGTTTCGCGCCGGCGCGTCCGATTGGACGTCGAGCCGGCTCGGCCAGGACTGCCCTAGCGACCACCGCGGCGTGAAGCCGTCGGCGGGGCGAGCGATCAGGACAAGCCATGGGTCAAATCACCCTTTCTCTACGAGACGAGACGATCTCTTCGCTGCACAAGGACTTCGAGGCCTTCGTGCGGGTGTCGCTCAAGCTCGATCCGCAGTTCGCGACGCCGTCATTCGAAGATTTCCTGCGCGCGAAGTTGCTGGACAACATGATGCCCCTCACCGAGCATGCCGTGCAGCGCATGCTCCAGGGTGGCCAGTACGCGTGGGCCAAACGTACGCTGGAAAAAGAATTTCCGGACGTGGTGGCGATTCTGATGCGTCAGGCCGAGGAGTTCGGCTTCAGCTTCGCCGTACGCTCGGAGTGGACGCCGGAGGAACTCGCGAAGGCCTCTCGCGATTGGGCGGGCGCTATCGTCAAAGAAGCCGGCGGCGACCCGGCGCTCATCGATCCGCTCGCCGCTCAGATCAAGTCGACGGCACGGGACATCCAATCGCTCGAGGAAAAGATGCAGACGCCGGCCTGGCGGCTGGCTGAATCGCTGCGCCAGCGCGTGTACGAGGCGAAAATCGCCTGCGAAACGAGCGTCGGCAGCACGGCGCGCGAAAAACTCGGGGAATTGCGCGGCCTGCTCAAGCTCGGCCTGGCGCACGGCTCGTTTCAAAAGCAGGAAGCGCAGCAGATCATGGAGTATCTGCGACTGCTCAAGCCCGAGATTTTCGTCGAAGAGCCGTACGACATCTTCGCGCGCATGGCGACTTGGATGCGCAACTTCTTCATGCCGCCCCAAAGGCCGGCGCAGCCCCGCATCGAACCCCGCCGCCCCCGCTGACCGGACCGGCTCGCGCGGCGCAACCGACCATGCCTCTAGCCGAACATCGGCCGGCGTCCGGGCATTGGGTACGGGCGACCGCGTGATCGCACCGGAGGCGCGCTACCGGCGAGACATTAATCCCACATCGCCTTGAGCTGCGCCGCAATATCGATGCGCGCCTTCGCGGCCGCGGCGAACCCCGAGGCCGTCGGCGGTGCGAGCGGTTCCACGCGGGGCCACGCGTGAACGTCGAACAGCGGCAGCAGCGATGCGGGGATGAACCGCGTGCGCGAGGCCCAGACGTGCCGATCGCCAAGCCCGCTCTGGTTGTGCACGTAGAAGCGCTGCGGGACGACGATATGCAGATCCTCTTTTGCACGCGTCATGGCCACGTAAAGCAGGCGTTGCTCCTCGTCGATCTCCTCTTGACTGCCTGTGCCCAAGTCCGATGGGATACACCCGTCGACGCCGTTGAGCACGAACACGTTGCGCCATTCCTGCCCCTTCGCCGAATGGATCGTCGAGAGAATCAGGTAATCCTCGTCGACGAGCGGCACGCCCGATTCGCCGCTGGTCGCATCGGGCGGGTCGAGGGTCAGCTCGGTTAAAAAGCGCTCCCGCGATGCAAACGTGGCGGCCACGCTTTCCATCTGCAAGATATCCGCATGGCGCGTAGGAGCGTCTTCGTGATTGCGCTCGAGATGCGGCTCGTACCAGCGCCGCACTTGCTCGAATTCGGCCGGCCATGGCGTGCGCGAGGCGCCCGCCTCCATCATCAGCGAGGCAAACGCCGGCCAATCGGCCAGTGCACGCGCCGGCGGATCGTATGCCCCGATCGCCGCAGGCAGCTCGCAGGCGTTGGCCACCGCATCGAGCACCTGCCCGGCCGTCGCGGGGCCTACGCCGGGCAACAGTTGCAGGACGCGAAACCCGGCCACGCGGTCGCGCGGGTTTTGCGCCCATCGCAGCACGGCGAGCACGTCCTTCACATGAGTGGAGTCGAGAAAGCGCAGCCCCCCGAACTTGACGAACGGGATGTTGTGCCGCGCGAGTTCGATCTCCAGCGCCGCGCTGTGGTGCGCCGCTCGAAACAGCACCGCCTGGGCCTTGAGCTTCATGCCCGCTTCGCGCGCCGCGAGCACCGATTCGACGACATACCTCGCCTGCTCCAGTTCGCCCGCCACCGATACGAGCCGGGGCCGTTGGGCCGACGCTTTGTCGGTCCACAGATCTTTCGTGAAACGCTCCGCGGCCAGGCCGATCACGGCGTTCGACGCCGCGAGGATCGGCGCGGTCGAGCGATAGTTGCGCTCGAGCGTCACGCGCGAGGCTTGAGGTTCGAAATGCCCCGGAAAATCGAGGATATTGCGCACCGTCGCCCCTCGGAACGAGTAGATCGACTGCGAGTCGTCGCCGACCACTGTGAGCCCGCGGCCGTCGGGCTTCATCGCGAGCAAGATGGTGGCTTGCAGTCGATTAGTGTCTTGGTATTCGTCGACGAGCACATGGTCGAAACGTTGCCCGAGATCGGCGGCGATCGCGGGCTCCGACGCCATGCGCGACCAGTACAGCAGCAGGTCGTCGTAGTCGAGGACGTTTTGCGCCTGCTTGGCGGCGACGTACGCGGCGAACAAAGCGCGCAGATCCGGTTCCCATTCGCGGCACCAGGGGAAGGCCTGCTCGAGCACCTGCGCGAGCGTCGCGCCCGTATTCACGACGCGCGAGTAGATCGCGAGACACGTACCCTTCACCGGAAAGCGCCGCTCCTTGGCGGACAACCCGAGTTCGTGCCGCACGACGTTCATCAGGTCCGCGCAGTCTTCCCGATCGTTGATCGTGAACACGGGCGACAGCCCGATCGACTCGGCGTATTCGCGCAGCAGACGCGCGCCGACGCTGTGGAACGTGCCCGTCCACGTCAGCGCCTGCGCCAAATCGGCCCGCGTGCCGAGCGCATGCGCGGCAATGCGCGTGGCGCGCCGCGTCATGTCTTGCGCGGCGCGCCGCGAGAACGTCAGCAGCAGCACGCGCCTCGGATCGGCCCCTTTCACAAGCAGATGCGCGACCCGATGGGCAAGCGTATTCGTCTTACCCGAGCCCGCGCCGGCGATCACGAGCAGCGGGCCGCCCGGGCTCGCCCGCTCGCCGACGCCATGCTCGACCGCTGCGCGCTGCGCCTCGTTGAGCTTCTCGAGATACGGGATGGCCGAAGCGGGCGAAGCCGAGGGGGCGGCAGTGGAAATGGCGTACACGGGGCGATCGTCGATCGAAATGTTGGGCAGCGAGACGGGCAAGCGAGCGCCCAATTGGACGCTCGGCTGGCGCCTCATGCGTACTGTATAAGCATACATACCCGCCCGGCAAGGGCTCCAAATTAGGGCCACGTCGAATGTCGCACGCACCGGTTCACTCCGCGGCCCAGGTGGCTTATGATGCCTGCCCTAATCGCTTACAGGCCGCATGTCGGCTATCGCCATGGCCAATCTCAATTTCACGCTTACGGGCGATTACGTCGAACTGCACAATCTGCTCAAGCTGATGGGTTTGACGGGTAGCGGCGGTGCCGCGAAGATGCTCGTCGCGGCGGGCGAGGTCACCGTCGACGGCCGCGTCGAATTGCGTAAGACCTGCAAGATCCGCGCGGGCCAAGTCGTCATGCTGGGCGATACACGCATCGCCGTCCACGAGGGCGCCTGAGCCGCACGCCTTCGAAAACGCGGGCGCGCCGCCGTCCACTACGCGCTTGCGCCATCGACAGCCGAGCGCCGAAGCAATAAGCTCTTCATTTCCGACGAAAACAACATTGGGCCCGGCGCAGGTCATGCGTCCGCGCACCATTGCGCCTCGATCGCCTCGCCATGTCCGAATCAGCCTTCACACGGGCCGCCGCCGCGCCGGCCCCGCCGCCGCTGTCGCGCCATGCCGCCGACACGGCACGCCTGGCCGCCCCGCTCGCCATCGCGCAACTGTCGCAGATGGCCATGGGCGTCACCGACACGATCCTGCTCGGTTCGCTGAGCGCGGACGCCCTGGCCGCCGGCGGTCTGGGCGCCGGGATCTTCTTCGTCATCGTCACGCTGCTGCAAGGCGTGCTCAGTTCCGTCAGCGTCACGGTGGCCAATGCGCGCGGCGCGCAGGCCGAGCACCGTGTGCCTCACATCTACTGGACGGGCCTCGCCTTGTCGGTGCTGCTCTCCGTGCCGGCGTTCGCCCTGCTTTCTTTCGCCCACCCTATCCTGCTCGCGTTCGGCGAGCCGCCGGCGCTCGCGCGAGACGTAGGCGCATACACGGGGGTGCTGCGCTTCGCCTCGCTCGGCAGCCTCATCGGCATCGGCATGATGCGCTCGTTCTTGCCGGCGATCGGCGCAGCCAAGCGCCTGCTGTGGGTCTCGCTCATCGGCGTGCTCTTCAACGGCTTGCTCAACTATGGTCTCATCCACGGCGTCTACGGTCTGCCCAAGCTCGGTATGCTCGGCTCGGCAACGGCCACCACGATCACGGTATGGCTCAGCGCCATTGCGCTCGTCGCACTGCTGCACGGCCGGCCGCGCTACCGGCACTTCGTGGCCGCCAAGCGGCCGACGATGCCGCTCATGAGCGAGCTGTTCGCGATCGGCTGGCCCGTGGCGATCACCTACGGCGTGGAATCGATGCTCTTCCTATGCACTGGGCTTTTTATCGGCTTGATCGGCGAAAAACCGCTCGCGGCGCACCAAGTGGCGATGAGCGTCAGCTCCGTCACGTTCATGGTCCCGCTTGCGATCGGGCAGGCCGCGAACGTGCGCGTCGGTTACTGGATGGGCGCCGGCAATCGCGTCGCCGCCCGGCATGCGGGGTTCGTCGCGCTCGGGCTCGGCGTCGCCTACATGTCGATGACCGGCCTGCTGTTCATCGTCGCGCCGCGCGCCATCATCGGCCTCTATCTGCACCTGGACGATCCTGCCAATGCGCAGACCGTCTCGATCGCGGCCTCGTTGCTGGGCGTCGCGGCGGTCTTTCAGATCGTCGACGGCATGCAGACGATCGGATCGGGGTGCCTGCGCGGGCTGAAGGACACGCGCGTTCCCATGCTGGCCGCGGCGTTCGGCTATTGGGGCGTCGGCTTCCCGATCGGGTACCTGCTCGCGTTTCACGCGGGGCTCGGCCCGCGCGGGCTCTGGTGGGGGCTCGCCGCCGGGCTCGCAAGCGTCGCGGTGCTCATGACGCTGCGTTTCGAACGCCGCACGCGCCATCGGCCCGACGCATAGATAAGCAAAGCACCCTTTATTGGTTGGGCGGCGCCCGCCATGCACCTACGATAGGCATCGACTCTTCTGACAGGGTGTTCGGCCCGCGATTTCGGCGGGCCATTTTTTGTCCGGCGCAGACGGAGCGCGTGCGCCGACGCGCACGTATGCTTGGCGGGTATCGTGCGCCGGCTTCCCCTAGAATGCGATTATCGGTGCCGATACGAGCATCCGCCGGTTCCGGTCTGTCCGTCAGCGAGGGAAGAGTCCGACGTGTATCACGAGCCATGGCCGCGGCCCCCTGCCGCTTTGCGTCGAACCGCGCATCGCTTTGCGGCGCGCGTGACTGCCGGGCGAGTCCTTCGGCTCGGCACGCCCGCGGGCGGGGGGGGCGGGGGCCCCCGGCTCGCCTTGGTGCTGGTCATCGGCCTGCTTGCCGGGTTGGTCAGCGCCTGCTCGTCGCTGCCGCCTGCCACTTCGCTCGATCGCCCTGCCACGCATGCGCTGGAGCACCCCGCAGCGACGCCGCTCGGGCAAGCGCTGGCGCCGCTTGTTGCGGCGCACGGCGGGCAGTCGGGGTTTCGATTGCTCACCGACGGCACCGACGCGCTTCAAATGCGAATTGCGCTCGCGCGCGCCGCCACGAAGACACTCGATCTGCAGTACTACATCGCCTCGGAAGACACGACCGGGCGGCTGCTGCTCGCCGCCGCGCTTTACGCGGCCGATCGCGGCGTGCGTGTGCGGATGCTGGTCGACGATCTCAATTTCGACGATGCCAAGCGCCTGATGGCCGCGCTGTCGACGCACCCGAAGATCGAGGTGCGCGTGTTCAACCCGTTCGGCAGTTCGCGCTCGAGCGTCTTTGCCCGCACGGAAACGTTCGTCACGCGCCTCGATCGCTTCACGCATCGGATGCACAACAAGGCGATGATCGCCGACGGCGAAGTCGCGATCGTCGGCGGCCGCAATCTAGGCGACGAGTATTTCAGCGCGAGTCCGAAGCTGCAGTTCCGCGATTTGGACGTCGTCGCCGCGGGGCCGATCGTCGAAGACGTGTCGAAGAGCTTCGATGCCTTTTGGAACAGCGCCGGCGCCTATCCGTTGAACGTGCTGGACAAGCAGCACTTCGCCGACAGCGATCTGCACTCGGCCCGCGAAGCACTGCGTGCGCACTGGCGCGAACAGGCCGCGGCGGTGGGCGCGAAGCCGCTTCGCGATGCGCCGCTCGCGCAGCAGATCGCGCGCGAGCAGATGGGCCTCGTCTGGGCTCACGCCACCTTCAGCGTCGACTCGCCGAGCAAGGTCACCGCCCCGAACGACGACTACCGCAGCCCCCCGATGCATCGGCTCGCCGAACTGCTGCGCGGCGCGCAGCATGAAGTGCTGCTGCTGTCGCCGTACTTCGTCCCGCACGATGCGGGGGTCAGGCTCCTAGCGGGCCTCACCCATCGCGGCGTGCGCGTGGCCGTCGTCACGAACTCCATGGCCTCGACCGACGCGGTCGCCGTGCAGGCGGGCTACAGTCCGTATCGAATACCGCTGCTGAAGAACGGCGTCGAACTCTACGAGTACCAACCGCTGCAGCGGGAGCGCTCGCGCTTCTTTGCAGGATCGCAATCGCGCGCGAGCCTGCACGCGAAAGCGTACGTCATCGATCGGCAAACACTCGTGATCGGCTCGTTGAACTTCGATCCTCGCTCGGCCCACCTCAACAGCGAGCTTGCCCTGTTCATGGACAGTCCGGTGCTGGCGGACGCGGTGGCCAAGCTCATCGATCGATCGATGTCGCCAAGCGTGAGCTACCACGTTCGACTCGCGACGCCGAGCGAAGACCAGCGCCTGCGCGCACTCGGGGCCCCCGTGTCGGGTCTCGTCTGGACCGGCGAGGACGAAAGTGAAGCCGGCAGCCCCTATTTGCGAACTTGGTCGCTCGATCCCGAGGCTGGCTTCGCACGCAATGTGTTGACAGGTCTATTCTTGTTGTTGCCGATCGACTCGCAGTTGTAGCGGTTCCGCGGCCCAGCCCGAATCGAATCCGCTTCCCAATCCGTTTTTCGCACATCTACCGGAGCCAATGCATCATGACGGAAGACCATCGCATGGAGCGCGACACATTCGGCGAAATCGCCGTGCCCGCCGCGCGCTTGTGGGGCGCTCAAACACAACGCTCGTTGCACAACTTCAAGATTTCGACCGAAAAGCAATCGCCCGAGCTCGTCACGGCGCTCGCCGTCATCAAGCGGGCCGCGGCGGAAGTCAACCTCGAGCTTGGCGTGGTGGCCAAAGATAAAGCGCGCGCGATCATGCAGGCGGCCGACGAAATTATCGAGGGCCGCCACGCGGGCGAATTTCCGTTGGCGGTCTGGCAAACGGGTTCGGGCACGCAAACGAACATGAATTTGAACGAAGTGATCGCCAATCGCGCCAGCGAGCTGCTGGGCGGCGAGCGCGGCGAGGCCCGCAAGGTGCATCCGAACGACGACGTGAATCGCGGGCAATCGTCGAACGACGTGTTCCCGACGGCCATGCACGTGGCCGCGGCCACCGGCATCGTCAAGCATCTGATACCGGCGCTTTCCACCTTGCGCGCGACGCTCGAGGCAAAAGCCCAAGCGTTCGCCGGCATCGTGAAGATCGGCCGCACGCATTTGCAAGACGCGACGCCGCTCACGCTCGGTCAAGAGTTCTCGGGGTACGCGGCGCAGCTCGCGCACGGCATCGCGCACCTGGAATCGTCGCTACCGCACTTGTACGAACTCGCGCAGGGCGGCACGGCAGTCGGCACGGGGTTGAACGCGCACCCGCAATTCGCCCAGCGCGTCGCGGCGGCGATCGGCCGCTTGACGGGGCTGCCGTTCGTTAGTGCCCCTAACAAATTCGAAGTGATGGCGGCGGCCGACGCGCTCGTCTTCGCGCACGGCGCGTTGAAGACGCTCGCCGCGAGCCTGATGAAGATCGCGAACGACGTACGCTGGCTCGCGAGCGGCCCGCGATGCGGCTTGGGCGAGATATCGATCCCCGAGAACGAGCCCGGTAGTTCGATCATGCCGGGCAAGGTCAACCCGACGCAGTCGGAAGCCGTCACGATGCTGTGCTGCCAAGTGTTCGGCAACGACGTGGCGATCAATCTGGGCGGCGCAAGCGGCAACTTCGAGCTCAATGTATTTCGCCCGATGATCGCGCATAACGTGCTGCAGTCGATTCGCCTGCTGGCCGACGGTGCGCAAAGCTTCAACGATCATTGCGCGGTGGGCATCGAGCCGAACCGCGCGCGAATCGATACGCTGCTTAACGAATCGCTGATGCTGGTAACGGCGCTCAACCCGCACATCGGCTACGACAAGGCCGCGCAGATCGCGAAGAAGGCCCATAAGGAAGGCACGACGCTAAAGGCGGCCGCGCTCTCGCTGGGGTATGTGACGGAGATGCAGTTCGATGAATGGGTGCGGCCGGAGGACATGACGGGGCACTAACGACGGCGCGGGAAGGCCCGAGCCGCCCGAAAGCCTTTCCTTGCTCGCTCATGCCGCGAGCCCAATCGGAAGCGAGCCCGCTCGCTCCTTAGATATTGCCTTTCGCCATCTCTTCGGGCTTGAGTTCGACGATCGCGTCGAGCGCGGCTTTCACGTCCATCGCATACTTTGCGACACGCTTTTGCTCATCGGTCCGCGGCTCGAACGCCGGCACCGGGATCGGCGTGCCGTTCTCGTCGACGGCCACGAATACGACCAGACAATCGGTCGTCAAACGCAGTTGGCCGCTCTTCGGGTCGCCCGCATGCACGGTCACATGGATATGCATGCTCGTGCGGCCCGTCGCGACGACGCGCGCCCGCAATTCGACGAGATTGCCCACTAGAATGGGCCGGCGAAAGCGAATGTTGCCGACGCTGACCGTCACGCAATACCGGCCCGACCAGACCGCCGCACAGGCGTATGCGGTTTCGTCGATCCATTTCATCAGCGCGCCGCCGTGCACCTTGCCGCCGAAATTGACCGAGGTGGGCTCGGCGAGAAAACGGAACGTCGTTTCGGAACGGTCCAAGGGGGTCGAGGGCGTGCTCATCGTGGCTCCGGTGGCGCGTTCGCGCGGCGAGGAATGTAAAGGAGCCGATTATACGGGTGCAATATCGGCGCGGCGCGGCCTCGGTTACCCTGCGTTCAGCGAAGCGAACCGCGCTCGATAATCGAGCGGCGGTACGCCGAAGCGTCTGACGAATGCGCGCCGCAGATTCTGTTCGGAGCCGAAGCCGCAATCGAGCGCGATCCGCTTCATGGGCCGATGCGATTGCGCGAGCGCGCGCGAGGCCGCCTCGAGCCGCAGCGCCTCGACCGTTTTGGCCGGCGTGCGCCCCACCGCGTCCACGTAGCGACGCGCGAACGTACGGGGCGACATGCGGGCGCGTTCCGCGAGCCGCTCCACCGATAGGTCGCCGTGCAGATTCGTCGTCATCCACGCGTGCAGCGCATCGAATTCG
>Ga0310811_10002230_pt1 | contig 24181 bp, 26 predicted proteins | sample YCmetagenome_FD_207642 | JGI IMG/M metagenome (GOLD analysis project Ga0310811, IMG submission 207642) | Soil microbial communities from experimental microcosm in Duke University, North Carolina, United States - YC | ecosystem: Engineered > Artificial ecosystem > Soil microcosm > Unclassified ... | reverse complement strand
CAAGCTTGGCCGCGATCCGTGCCCCCGCTCCGTCGGTAACCCGGCGGAGCCAGACAAGCGGCGTGCTCCCGGTCAGTTCCGTGATGTCTCCGGCGATCTTCATGTGGTCTCCTCACCGCGCTTATCCGCGACATGAATGATTCACCATCAGCCGCGAATGGTTACGGGCCGAAGGTCACGCAGGTCAGGGGCTATCGACCATTATGCCCAACGCGAGCGCGGTCACTGCGAGGCGTCCACCACCTGCGCAGGGCGGAGCGCGGCTAGCTGCCGGAAAGCTGGTCGGCGTGGATGCCGAACATCTCGTGGGCGATGCCGAAGCCGAGATCCTGGACGAGGCGGCGCTTCCAGGGTCGCTGGGCGATGGCGTGGGTGAGACGGCGGGCGGTCCTGGGAGCCTTCATGATGGCCTCGGCGATTTCCCAGGCGCGAGGCACGAGGCGGTCGGCGGGCAGGACCTCGTTGACGAGGCCGAGTTCCATGGCCTGCCGGGCGCCGATGGGCTGGCCGGTATAGAGGTGGTAGGCGGCGCGCTTGGTGCCGATGAGCTCCTGAAGAGTAAGCTGCTGGCCGTCGCCGGGGGCAGTGCCCGCCAGCAGGTGCGGGTCGATGATGGTCGCGGTCTCGGCGGCCAGGGTGATGTCGCACAGGAGCGCGAACTCGGTGTGCGCGATGCTCGGCCCGTTGATGGCCGCGATAGTGGGGATGTCGATGGCGAAAATGAAGTTCTCCAGCAGCTTCGTCGCGTCGTAGTAGCCGTGCTCGTAGGCGAAGTCCCTGGGACGCTGGCCGCGGATGAGCTTGTCCGCCTCTTTGGCCGGATCACCGGCGATGCTCTCGGGGATACCCAGCCACTGTTCACCGGTACCGGTGACGATCAGCACCTCGTTGCCGGGGTCGTTGCCGACCTCTTGCCAGGCCTGGGCCCAGGCGTTGTGCACGTCGAAGCCGAAGCGTGCGGGGCCGCCGTCGGTGTGCATCCGCAGTTCGATGATCCCGTCGCGGCGGCGCATGGCGAAGTAGCGGGAAAATTTCTCGGCGTAGGCGTCGAAGCTCGGCCGGGCCACATAGCCGCCGACGCGGGTGTGCCAGTCATCGAGTTCCCGGGGCATGGTCAGTTCACCTCTGTAGCGTGTACGGGCATCTGGGGTAGGCTCCGGAGCGCAACCGAAGCAGTGCTTCTATTATCCGTAGCGATGCTACGCTTAGCAAGCGGTTCTGGCGGAAAGGCCGGTAATGAACGAGGTGAGGCCCTGGCCCGCAGGCGTTCCCGTGCGCGCTGACGGCCGTCGCTCCCACGCGGACCTGCTGGCCGCGGCCCGGGAAACCTTCGCCGAGCAGGGGACGGACGCGTCCTTGCGCGAGGTAGCGCGCCGGGCAGGGGTCAGCATCGCGACCCTGTACCGGCATTTCCCAACCCGCCAGGCGCTGCTTGAGGCGGTGCTCGGGGACGCGTTCGACACGCTTCGCGGCCGGGCGGCCGGCCTCCTCTCCGCTCCTGATCCTGGCCAGGCTCTTGTGGTCTGGATGCAGGAGCTGGCTCAGGCGTCCACCCGCTACGACGGCGTACCCGGCTCGGTCATGGAGGCGCTGCACGATCCGGGCTCAGCCCTGCACGCCTCCTGCGCCGGACTGGGCGCCGCGGCCAGCGATCTGCTGGCCCGCGCTCAGCGCTCCGGCCAGGTGCGCGCTGATCTGAGACCAGAGGAACTGCTCGCGACGGTCAGCGCCATGGCCTGGGCGGCGCGGCAGGCATCCCTGGCCGACGACGCCGGCGGCCGTTTCCTGGAACTCCTCGTGGAGGGCCTGGTGGCGCGCCCCGGCCAGCCGGGTGCGAACCCTCCCGGCCCCGCCGCCCGTCGCTAACGGCGGCCCCTGTTGGCGGGGCCAACCTTACTTTCCACATCAGCTTGATAGACAATGTCCTCAGGCCGACCTTCGGATGCTTGAGGAAGGGATTCAACGATGAGCGTCACCGACCAGTATCTCGAGAACAACCAGGCCTACGCGGCACAGTTCAGCGGGCCGCTGCCGTTGCCGCCCGCGAACCACGTCGCCGTCGTCGCCTGCATGGACGCACGGCTGAACGTCTACGGCATCCTGGGCCTCAAGGAAGGCGAGGCGCACGTCATCCGCAACGCCGGCGGCGTCGTGACCGATGATGAGATCCGGTCGCTCACGATCAGCCAGCGGCTGCTCGGCACAACGGAAATCATCCTCATCCATCACACTGACTGCGGCATGCTCACCTTCACCGACGACTCGTTCAAGCGGTCGATTCAGGACGAGACCGGCATCAAGCCGGAATGGGCCGCCGAGGCGTTCACCGATCTCGACGAGGACGTACGGCAGTCCATCGCCAGGATCAAGGCCAGCCCCTTCATCCCCCACAAGGACGCCATCCGCGGCTTCGTCTTCAACGTTGCCACCGGCAAGCTCAACGAAGTCAGCTAGCCGGGGCCTATCGCAACGATCACCGACGCAGCAGACGGTCACGATCGAATAAATCCGATCGGATGAGTAGAACTTGTGGTACCCGTCGCCCGTTCGTGCAGGGGCATCAGGTGACCGAGACCCTGAGCAGCCATTACGAGATCCGACCGGCCAGCCCCCGATCGGCGCCGAGATCTCTGGCGTCGACCTGACCTAGCCCGTTCCCGAGGCCACCGCGGAGGCGCTGCGGGAGGCGTTCTGGACGTACCGCAAGGTAATCGGCGGCTAACGCCCTAAGCCATTCACTCTGGCGAGCTCCTCCTAGCTCATGCTAGTGCGGGCGGCGGCGTTCGCCAGGATCACGGCGGGCGACGAGGAAACCGCCAAGCCGTCGTGACGCTCGCCGATCCCGTAGGCGCCGAACCCGAAATGCTCGGCGAGAACGGCCTGGTCGACGAAGTCTATGACCCTCTGCCGCACTGGCTTTCGCTCATGCGAGACGTAGGGAAGCAGCATGAAGCTCAAGGTTCCTCCAGGTGGCCCGCCGTCTGTCAGGCCGGCGCCCCGCGCCGGGCGCCGGCCAGGCGGCTCAGAAGCCGATCGCCTCGCGGATCAGGATGACGGTGCCGCGGCCGGGGATGGCCTCGCGCTCCAGGATAAGGATCTTGCCGATGAACGAGGTCTGCGCGTACAGCTCACTGAGCCGCTGCCATTCCCTTGGCAGGCTGTAAGCGCGGACTCGGCGCAGGCCCGTGGCCAGGTCCGGCACGATTTTCTGCGCGCCGACCACCCAGATCGCCTGCTTGGCGCCGGAGGCGTAGGGAGCGAGCTGGCTGCCGCTGGCGGAGGCGGCGACCAGGAAGCCGTCCTCAGTCACGGCGTGGACGCTGCCGATCACGACATCCGGGGTCGCGCCCAGCCGGATGATGGCGTCCACGTCGGCACCGAGGTCGCCGGACTGCGCGCGCACGGACTGGTACTTCCCGGACTCGTCGATGTCGGCGCTGATGCCGGACAGCCGCAGCGTCTCGCTTGATGCCGTGAAGATCTCCTTGTCCGCAGGCAGGAGGCCGGCGAGGAGCTCGCGGGCATCGGCCGCGGTGCCGACGACATGCACGGTGTAGCCGTTGCCGCGCAGCGCTGCTGCCGCGCGCTCAAGCTGCGGCGCGGCGGCAGGGACCGCGAAGGCCTCGTCGACGGGAGGAGCCTGGATGGTGGTCACGGGAGTCCTTTCCGCTGTCAGGGTGGTTCTTCTTGGTAACTGGCACCATTGTTGGTAACTATGGAGTTGCGCGGAAGACGGCACTTTCAACTGCCTCGGTTACCTGGAGGGAACCATGTCCCTGGCCCCCGGCCAGCCGACCCGGGACTCATCGTGTGCCGAGCCGGGCGTCAGCGACGAGGCGATCTGCCGGGTCAGGGAGATCCTTGACCGGATCGGCGACAAGTGGACCGTGACGGTCATCAACGAGCTCGCCCACGGGCCACGCCGCTTCAGCGAGCTCAAGCGCGGTATCCCAGGCATCAGCCAGCGCATGCTGACCGCCACGCTGCGCGGGCTGGAACGCGACGGGCTGTTGACCCGTACCGTCTATCCCGTCGTACCGCCCCGGGTCGACTACCAGCTGACCCCACTCGGGCACACGCTCCTTGACACCGCCTGGACGCTCATGAACTGGGCACTTCAGCACGTGAACGACATCGATACCGCTCGCCACGAGTACGACACGCGAGAATGAGACGACCACTTTTGAGTCGGGCGTTAGCCGCGAATCACCAAGCCGCCCTTGGGATCCGGCCGTCCCATCAGCCAGGTGAGTCCGCGCTAGGCGGGAGGCATCCGGGTCGGTATTTCCTATATTTTCGATTTATTTCATCGTGTTTCGCGCTTACGGTGGATCCGTGACCGACAACTCCCCGCTTCATCTCGCGGTCGCGCTGGACGGCGCCGGGTGGCACCCGGCCGCCTGGCGTGAGCCTGACGCCGCTCCTGACCGGCTGTTCACCGCCGCCTACTGGGCCGAGCTGGCGGCCGAGGCCGAGCGTGGCCTGCTTGACTTCATCACGATCGAGGACTCGTTCGGCCAGCAGTCGGCCCGCTACGACGGGCCCGACCCGCGGGCCAACCAGGTGCGCGGCCGCCTCGACGCGGTGCTGATCGCGAGCTGGATCGCCCCACTGACCAGTCACATCGGCCTCGTGCCGACCGCGACCGTCACGCATACCGAGCCGTTCCACGTGTCTAAGGCGATCGCGACCCTGGACTACGTCAGCCTCGGGCGCGCCGGCTGGCGGGTACAGGGCTCACGTCCCTGGGAGAACTCGCTGTTCGGCCGGCGGGAGGCCTTCGCGTTCCGGCTTGAGGATTACGCCGCGCCCGAGGTCCAGCGGGAGGTCGTCGCGCGGTTCGATGAGGCCGCCGACTTCGTGGAGGCCGCCGGGCACAGGGCACGGCTCGACGCGGCAGCCGGCGCGGAGTACGCCAGCGACGCGTTCATCTTCACCGGGACCGCGGCGCAACTCGCCGAACTGCTCCTCGACTGGCAAGGAGCCGGGCTGTCCGGGTTCCGGCTACGGCCAGCGTCCGTCCCCCGCGACCTCCTGCACATCACGCGGGAACTGGTGCCTTCCCTGCAGCGCAACAATTCGTTTCGATCCCGCTACACCGGCACCACCCTGCGCGAGAGGCTCGGGCTGACCAGGCCTGCCAGCCGCTACGCGGCCGTATTCACCGGTACCAACTAGCGGAGGGCTCGGACCATGGGCAAGCCACACAAGCAGGTCATCCTCGGCGCCTACGTCGGCGGCGTCAACCATCACACCGTCTGGGCGGACCCGGCGGCGGGCAGTCAGATCGACTTCTCGACCTTCCGGCACGTCGCGCAGACGGCCGAGCGGGGCAAGTTCGACTTCTTCCTCGCGGAGGGGCTGATCCTGCGCGAACGACTCGGGAAGATCTTCGACCAGGACATCGTGGGCCGCCCCGACACGCTGCCGGTGCTGGCGGCGATCGCCGCGGTCACCTCCCACCTTGGGGTGGTCGGCACGCTGAACGCCACCTTCAACGAGCCGTACGAGCTGGCCAGGCAGCTCGCCTCGCTCGACCACCTGTCCGGCGGGCGGGCCGGATGGAACGTGGTGACCTCGTTCGACGCGTTCACCGGGCAGAACTTCCGGCGTGGCGGCTTCCTGCGCCGCGACGACCGGTACGTGCGGGCCGGCGAGTTCATCGACGTCGCCCGCCAGCTTTGGGACTCCTGGCCGGACGGCGCGGTCGTGGCGGACAAGGCCAGCGGCGCGTTCCTGTCCGGTCCCGCCGCCGGGACGTTCGAGCACCACGGCAAGCAGTTCGACATCAGCGGGCAGTTCAACGTGCCGCGCTCGCCGCAGGGACGGCCGGTCATCCTGCAGGCGGGCGTCTCGCCGCAGGGCCGGGACTTCGCCTCGGCGAACGCGGACGCGATCTTCTCTCCTTACCACCAGCTCGACGAGGCGCAGGCGTTCTACCGAGACATCAACACAAGGGTGGTCGCGCACGGGCGGCCGGCGAGCTCGGTGAAGCTGCTGCCATCGGCCTCGTTCGTGCTCGGCGACACCGCGGCGGAGGCGCGAGAACGGCATCGCGAGATTAGCCTTGCCCAGGTCAGCGGGCGGACCGCGCAGATACTCTTCGAAAGCGTGTGGAACCGCGACCTGTTCGGCTACGACCCGGACGGGCCGCTGCCCGACATCGACCCTGACCCCGAAGGGCCGCGGGTCATTCAGGGCCGGGCCGTGCTGCACCAGGACCCGTTTGAGACCGTGGCCCGCTGGCGGGCTCTCGCCGCCGCGCACAACTACAGTCTGCGGGAGACCGCCGTGCACGTCTTTAGCCGCACCGAGTTCATCGGCACGCCGTCGCAGGTGGCGGAGCGAATCGACGACTTTGTGCAGCACGACGGCTCCGACGGTTTCATCATCGGCTCGCACCTGACACCCGGCGGCCTTGACGAGTTCGCCGACAAGGTCGTCCCGCTGCTACAAGAGCGCGGATCGCTGCGGGCCGACTACGACGGGACCACGCTGCGCGACAACCTGGGGATCCCCGTGCCGGAGCGCACGGCGGGCACCGCAGTCGCCTGATCCGTGGGCGGTACTTCTGCTGACCTGACCACCGCTCTCCACCGCAGCAGCACGCGCCGTGCGCGCCAGCTCGCGCTCGGCGTGTGCCTGGCGGCCTGTGCGCCGCGCTGATCGCGCTGTCCCTGCTCGTCTCCCTGCGCCGCGGCTAGGCGGCTCAGTTGTGCTCACCGCATCACTGAAGGAGCCAGTCAGAACGGGCTCAGTCCCATCCGGTTCCTGGTGGCGAGCATCTCGCCCACGTGGGTGACGACGTGGCCGGTCAGCGGCCAGCGGATCAGCCAGGCGGCGGGCTTGCCGGCCCACATCCGGCGCAGCCACGGGACGTCGTCTTCGCCGATGCCCGCGCGGGCGAGGGCGGCGGGGACATCGGGGACGATGTCGAAGTCGATATCCGGGGTGGCCAGGTACCCGCGCACGGCCGCGAGGGCCTGGTCCAGGTAAGCGTCGACGTCGGACGGCGGGAGCGCTCCGGCCCAGGGCGCCGGCGCCTCCTCCAGCCCCGCAGTGGGCGCGGCGCCCTCGGCCAGCGTCGCGAGCCAGTCAGGTACGGGCGGGGCCGCGCCTGGAGCCAGCGCGTCGAGCGCTAGCGCGGTGTGGCGTGCGATGTGCAGGGTGTTCCAGATGATGGGGCTGCCGCCGCCGGGCTGCTCCGCGCGCCTGTCGGCCGGCACCAGGCCGAGTACCTGGCCGCGCAGCCGCGCAGCCGTGTCGTCATGCTCGGCCACGAGCCACTGCGTGAGATCCATGTAACCTCCGTGTCAGGGATAACCTGGCAGTCGCGCTCGGCGGTGCCGCGCGACCTGCCGAATCGGCCGGGCTGTCTTCCCCGGCACCTCGTCGGGCGGGGGCGCGATGCTCCCCGACGAGAGTAAAGCTGATAATTCGGATCAAGATTAGCGGTAACTGGAAGGCGAGGACGATGACACACCCGCTCGACAACCCGGTGCTGTCGTCGCTGACCGGGGCGCACGCCAGGTTCGCGGAGCGGCGCGGCAACGTGCTGCGCTACCGGGTTGACGTCTGCCCGTTTCTCGCCATGCCGGACGAACCGGACGATGCCGACTGCGCGGACGCCGCAGGACTCGTCGGAGCAGGAGGCCTGCTGCCGCTGGCCGGCATCCGGGTGCCGCCTCCCGACGGCTGGGAGGTTGTCGAGATCGGGGCGGGGGTGCAGATGACCGGCGACGGACTTGAGGTCGCCGCCGACCCGGAGGCAGTGCCGCTCGGTCGGGCCGACGTGCCGGAGATGCTCGACCTCACCGCGCGGACCAAACCCGGCCCGTTCCTGCACGCGGTGGCCGACAACCCCGCGTTCACGCTGTACGAGCAGCTGGGCTTCCAGCACCGCTGGGCCGCCTGCTTCGCGGCGGCCCGGGTCCCAGAAGCCCAGCTACCCGACCAGACGGGCTAGCGCGCTAGGGACGCGTCGCGCTTCGCTACCTCCTCGCGGACGAGCGGGATGACCTGCTGGCCCACGTCGATCGCGTCCTGGAGCAGGTCGTAGCCGCGCATCGAGATGATGTCCACGCCGAGGTCGATGTAGTCGAGGATCGCCTGCGCGACGGTCTCGGGCGTGCCGACCAGCGCGTTGGAGTTGCCCGCGCCGCCAGTCGCAGCCGCGGTCGGAGTCCACAGCGCCCGGTCGAACCGCTCACCTTCCTCGGCGATCGCGATGAGCCGCTGCGAGCCCGTGTTCTCCGGGTTCTTGATGGGGCGGCGCCGGGTCAGCGCCCCGCCGCTCGCCTGCACCCTGGCCTCAATGCGCGCGACGGTCTCGTGCGCCTTCTCCCAGGCCTGTTCCTCCGTCGGCGCGATGATCGGGCGGAACGCCACCTGGATCTTCGGCGTGTCCGTGCGGCCCGCCTCCTTCGCCGCCAGCCGCACCGACTCGATCTGCTCGGCCGTCCGCGCCAGGGGCTCACCCCATAGGCAGTAGATGTCGGCCTCGGCCCCGCCAGCGGCGTAGGCGGCGGGGGACGAGCCGCCAAACGACAGCCGCGGGCGGGGCTGCTGCACCGGGAACACGTCGCTGACGAAGTCCGCGAACTTGTAGTGCTTGCCCTCGTAGTCGAACGGCTCCCGCGAGGTCCACGCCTTCTTCACGATCTGCATGCACTCGCGGGTCCGCTCGTACCGCTCGTCCTTGGTCAGGTAGTCGCCCTCGCGCTGCTGCTCGTGGTCCGTGCCGCCGGTGATGAAGTGGACCGTCATCCGGCCGTTGCTGACCTGGTCGACCGTGGCGAAGGTCTTGGCCGCGAACGTCGGGTAGGAGACGTTCGGCCGGTGCGCCAGCAGCAGTTGCAGCTTCTCTGTCTTGCTCGCGATGTAGGCGGCCCCGATGTTCGGGTCGGGGGCGTTGGAGCCGTAGGCGAACAGGACCCGGTCCCAGCCGTTCTCCTCGTGTGCCCGGGCCAGGCGCAGCGTGTACTCCTTGTCGAAGATGGGCCCGGAGCGCGCGGTGGTCTCGGAACCGTCGTTGGTGGCGGCGATCCCCAGGAACTCGACGGGCATGCCGCTATGCCTCCTTGGCCTTCGCCTCGTAGGGGATCTGCTCGCCTGCCTCGACTGCTACGGGGAGGCGGTTCTCCGCGGGCGGCAGGGGGCACGTCGCGAACTCGGTGTACGCGCAGGGCAGGTTGGTCGCCCGGTTGAAGTCCAGGACGACCGTGCCGTCGGAGTCCGGTGCGGCGACCTGCAGCGACCGGTTGGCCGGGTACGTGGTGACGCCGCTGGTCGCGTCGGTGAACAGGATGTGCAGGCTCCCAGGGGTGTAGCCGTTGAAAGCGGTCAGCGCGAACGGCTGGCCGTCGACCTCGAACTCCACCGCGCCGGGGGCGGCGTACACGTGCTGCAGGCCCTCCACGACCGAGCCGACGGTGACGTCCCTGGGCTCGGCGAAGGGGCGGTAACGGCCGCGGAGGGACCAGCGCGGGTCGGGCGCGTACGCGGGAGTGCCCTGGAAGCCCGCGCGCAGCGGGTGATCGGGGTGGCGGGGGCGCAGGATGTCGTTCCCGCCGCGCTTGGCCACCTCGTACACGCCGGCGGCATCGGCGGGGAAGACCCCGCCGCGCTCTGGGATCCGGCCGAAGTCGTGCCTGCCGGTGATGCGGGTCCCGTCCAGCGTGAGTTCCTCGCCGGGCGCGAGGGTCACAGTGACCCCGGAGTCATCGGCGGACCACTCCCCCGGCGCGTCAGGGAAGCGAGCCGGGGTCTCGGTGAGCCAGTTGATGCTGGTGATCGCCAGGAAGCCGTCCGGCGCCGCGAGGCGGTCCTGGTGCTTCTTGTGCCACGCATCCCAGTCGGCGGTGAAGTCCTTGCTTGGCTGGATGTCCAGAACGCTCATGACAACGCAAGCGCCGCGGCCGGTCATCCTATTCCCGGCTAAACCGACCCGCTGAGGAGACAATATCCCTCTCCTACCGAGCGATCCGGCCTTTCCGGCGCGTCTGGTACCGGCCTCACGGACTGATGCGGCTGCGGCGGGCGCGCTGGCGGCAGGCCGGGCCGCAGTAGCGGGGTGGGCGCCCGGTGGCCCGGATATGCAGCGGAGCGCCACATTCCTCGCAGTGCCGCACGGCACGGGCCGCGGTTTCGTGATGCTCCTGCGCAGGCATGTCACTAAACGCGACGTATTTCGTGACCGGCAGGGTGCGCAATCCGCTCAGCAGCAGCCGCACCAGCCGCATGCCGCGTGCCCGGTCCTGGTGGGCCGAGCACAGGGCGGCACCACCGAAGACCAGCGCGGCTAGGTCCTCGGCCCGCAGGTCGGCGCGGACCGTGCCGGCCTGCTGCGCGTCGCGCAGCAGGGAGCCGAGTGCTTCGCCAAACCGCTGCGCCGCGGCGGCTAGGACGACGCGCGGCCAGCCCTCATTGGCGGTCAACGCGTCGCAGACGTGCTTGCGGTCGGCTGACTTCTCGATCACTTCGAGCAAGAACCCGAACAGCGCGTCACCGGGCGCGGCGCGGGCGGCCCATTTGTCAGCGGCGGCCGCCAGGCTGTCGACGTGTTCGGCGAGCACCGCCTCAAGCAGGATCTCCTTGCTCGGAAAGTGCCGGTAGACGGTCCCGGCGCCGACCCCGGCGCGCTGCGCTATCCGGCCGAGCGACACTTCCAGTCCCTCCTCGGCAAAGGCGCGCCCTGCGGTGCGCAGCACGATCTCCCGGTTGCGGCGGGCATCAGCGCGCCCCGCAACTGCCGCACCTGGTGCTGGCGATGTTGGTGTCATGTCACGTAATCCTTGCCGACGGCGCCGAAGCGGGTGAACCATTCCGCTTGTGCCAGTATCCATCCAATCCAGAACGGACGCCATGACTGCGACCTCTGCCAGCCTCCCGATCCTCGTGACCGGCGCCACCGGCAAACAGGGCGGCGCCACCGCCCGAAGGCTGCTTGCCGCAGGCCGGCCGGTGCGGGCCCTGGTGCGCGACCCGGCCGCTCCCGGCGCCGCCGCGCTGGCCGCCGCGGGTGCCCAGATCGCGCGGGGCGACTTCGACGATCCCGCAAGCCTGCGGCCCGCGCTCGACGGCGTCACCGCCGTGTTCGGCATACCGCCCGTGGCTTTGGGGCCGACCGGACCCGAAACGGACCTCGAAGTGGCCCGTGGCCGGGCGCTGATCGACGCGGCCGCCGCAGCGGGAATCGAGCAGGTCGTATTCAGCACCGTCGCCTCGGCATCGGCCGCTTCGCCCGGCTCGGCGGGGAAGGCGCTGATCGAGCGGTACCTGCACGAGCGCATACAGCTGGCCACCGTGCTGCGCCCGGTCCGGTTCATGACCAACTACCTCGGCAGCACGCCGTTCGGCGTCGACGGCATCGCCGGCGGCGTGCACCGACACCTGTTCCCGCCGGACGAGCCCATGCAGATCATTGCACTGGAAGACGTCGCTGAATTCGCCGCGCTCGCGTTTGCCGATCCAGCCCGGTTCGCCGGACGAACCCTGGAACTCGCAGGCGACGATCCCACCCCGGTCGAGGCCGCCGCCGCGATCAGCAGGGCCACCGGCATCCCGGTCCGGTACGAGCAGCTCACCGGCGACGAGGCCGCCGCGATCAGCCCCGAAGTCGCCGAGACCAGGAAACGGTGGCAAGAGGGCCGAGGCTGGCACGCCGACATCGAAACGCTGCGGGTTATCCACCCCGGGCTGCGCACCTTCGCCGACTGGCTCACCGAGTCCGGCGCCGCCGCCATCCGCAGGCACCTCACTGCCTCCTGATGCCAAGACCGCCGCGAACTGGCACCCGCCAGTTGTGTGCCGCCGGGCTCGCGGCCAGCGAGCCCGGCGCTGCTCTCGGTTTGCTGCCCGAAGGCTAGCTGACGCCCGCGCGGAGGATGATGCCGTGCGCGTAGGTCGCCTGGCCGACGTGCATCATGTCGTCATTGAGGACGGACACCAGGCGCACGCCCAGCGTCACCGGCGGCGCCCAGCGCGCGTCCACGATGCGGTTCAAGTCGGCGTCGGTCACCGCGGATACGAGCCGGACCGTTTGCCGGCATGTCGCCTCGTAATAGTCGGCGAGCAGCGACGCCGACGCGGTGGCGGAACCTATGGCCCCAACCTGCTCGCTCGTGTGGCCGTACCCGGTCTCCATCGTGCCCTCCGGCAGCCCGAACCGCTTGGCCCAGCCCTCGGTTGACCACACCTGGGCGGCGCCGAAGGCCTTCGCAATGTGGTCGTCTTGGATCCGCGTCAGGTGCCACACCAGCCAACTGATCGGATTGGCCTCTGCGTCGATCCGGTAGGCGAGTTGACGCGGGGTCAGCCCGGCGAGCACGTCGGCCACCGTCTCTTTGATCCGCCCGAACCCGTCGATAAGCAGCTCCGCACTTGTCATGTCCCCTGTCTACCGCTTGCGGGCCAGCTCGTCACGGCAGATCAGGGCGGTGCCACCCAGCCCGTAAGGCATGTAATACTTAACTGATCGAAATAATAGGAATATGTATGGGAGGCGCGCGGTGAGCATGGCCCCGGCCGGCGCACAAGCCCCGGCCCTTTCCACTTCCGCGGAGGCACTCGCGGCCGCCCGGGCTTACGCCGTGTCGCTCACCAGCGGGGTGATCGAGCGAGACCGGACCGGGGCAGTTCCCTGGGCTGACCTCGCCGCGCTGGATGCCAGCGGCCTGCTCGCGATCACGGTTCCCGCCGCCCACGGCGGCCCGGAGCTATCCCCCGTGGTCCTGGCGGAGGTGATCCGCACGATCGCGGCGGTGGACCCGGCGATCGCCCAGGTCCCGCAAAGCCACTATCTCTTTGTCGACGTGCTGGCCACCCTGGGCAGCGCGGCACAACAGCAGCAGCTGTTCGCCGACGTGCTGGCCGGGGCGCGACTGGCCGGCGGCCAGGCCGAGCGCGGCGGCCAGCACGCCCAGGACCTGAAGACCCGACTGCGCCCCGCATCAGGCGGGCTGTGGCTAGACGGGCGCAAGTACTACTGCACCGGCGCGATCTCAGCCCGCTGGATCGGGGTCACGGCGCTGGACGATGCTGACCGCCTAGCGCTGGCGTTCGTCGAGCGGGACGCACCGGGCGTGCAGGTGGATGAGGACTGGAACGTGATGGGGCAGCGCGCCACGGTCAGCGGCTCGGCGGTCTTCGACCACGTCCCCGTGGACCCCGGGCTGGTCATCCCGTATTACGAGGCGTTCGAGAAGCCGCAGCAGCTCGGCGCCCGAACCCAGCTCGTCCACGCGGCGATCCAGGTCGGCATCGCGGGCGGCGCGCTGCGGGACGCCAGTGAGTTCGTCCGGACCCGGGCGCGGCCGTTCTTCGAGGCGGCCCGGGCTGGCTGGGCGGATACGGCGGCCAGCGATCCGCATGTCATCCACCGGTTCGGCGAACTGGCGACCCGGGTAAGCGCGGCCGAGAGCCTGCTTGCCGCCGCGGCGGCCACACTGGAGGAGGTAGGGCGCCGCCCGCGCGACGCGGCCGCGGCGGCCCGCGGCTCGATCGCGGTCGCTCAGGCCAAGGCGTTCGGCAGCGAGACCGCCGTCGCGGTGGCCAGCGACTTGTTCGCACTCACCGGGGCGAGCGCCGCCGACGAGCGCTACGACCTGTCCCGGCACTGGCGAAACGCCCGCACCCACGCCAGCCACGACCCCGTGGACTGGAAGTACCACCACATCGGCAACTACCTGCTCAGCGACATCCTTCCCCCCAACCACGGCCAGGTGTAGCCATGACATCCACCACCGAAACCGCGGCGACCACCGAAGTCGCCTCGGCCCGGCCCGCCGCCCGCGTCACGTCGCTGTCGCTGCTGGTCCCGGGCAGCTTTACCGATGAGGACCCGTACGAGGGGCTTGAGGAAACGCTTCGGCTGTTCGAGCAGGCCGAGCAGATAGGCCTCGACGGGGCCTGGATACGCCAGCAGCACCTCGTGCCCAACGTGTCCTCGGCGCCGGTCTTCCTGGCAGCTGCGTCGCAGCGCACCAGGCGCGTCGAGCTCGGCACGGCGGTGATACCAATCGGCTATGAAAGCCCATTCCGCCTGGCCGAGGACCTTTCGATGGTGGACGTCTTGTCCCGGGGGCGGCTCCAGGCCGGGTTCAGCGCCGGGGTCCCGCCGACCGCGGACTTGCTGGGCGGCTTGGTCTACGACGGCGACTGGCGCGACTATGACCTGTCCCATTCCTGGATCGCGCGGCTGGCTGAGAACCTCCGAGGGAACTTCCTGGGTGGCGCGGACATGGTGGTGCCGCACCCTGCGGGGCCGCACCGGCCCCGCCTCCGGCCGCACAACCCCGGCCTGGCGGAGCGGCTATGGTACGGGGCCGGCAGTATCGCTTCGGTGACATGGGCGGCCGAACACGGGCTGCACCTGGCGCTCGGCAACATCGCCAGCGGCCGGGGGCTAGGCACCGACGACTTCGCGACCGCGCAGCTCGCTCAGGTCCGCGCCTACCGGCAGGCGTTCGCCGGCGCCGGCCAGCCGCGCGTGCTGACGGGCCGGGTTATCCTCCCGCTGGACAGCGCTGACGCCGCCACCCAGCGCAAGTACCGCGCGTACCAGGCATCACGGCACGCGCGGACCCTCGCGCCCCAGGGCGGCGAGCGGCGCATCCTCATCAGCCCTGACCTGGTCGGCACGTCCGCCGAGATTCTCGAAAAGCTGCACGCCGACCCGGTGCTGGCCGAGGTCACGGAGCTGCAGCTCGAGCTGCCGTATGCGTTCGCGCACGAGGAGTACCTGCAGATCCTCTCCGACGTGGTCACGTCGATCGCACCGGAACTCGGCTGGTCGCGGCAGCTCCACCCTTAGCGGCGCAGTGCCCCCGGGCTGGCCAGTTGCCGAAGAACTGGCCAGCCTGCACGATCACGATGATCGTCGCCACCGTGACGGCGTTGGTATGCCTTCCCTGGCGACGCGATCCAGTCAGGTTTGTGGCGCGCGTGTGCGGCTGGCGGCGTCGCGGACGAGTTCCCCGACAAGCCGCCAGGTGCGCAGGCGTTCCTCGTCGGTGGCGAAGGCGGCCGGGCTGACCCGGATGTCGGTCGCGCCCGCGTCGAGGTACCGCCGGAGCCCGGCGGCGACGGTTTCCTCGTCGCCGATAAGGGCCAGGTCGGCGGGGTGGCTGATGCCTTCGCGCTCCAGGACGGCCTGATAGGAGGGCATGCGGGCGTACCCGCCGAGGACCTCCGCGGCCGCCGCGGCCTTGCTGATGACGGGCACGATGAGCGACTCGAGGGAACGGGGCCCAGTCAGGTAGGGCAGCGTGCCGTCGGCGAGCTCGCCTGCCGCCCGCAAGGCCTGCGGGCCCATGGCGGCCACCAGCAGCGGGATCCGCGGCGCCACCCCGCCGCCGAGCGCTGCCGGCGGCGCACCCGACAGGTCGGCGGTGAGGGTTGCGCCCCGGACCGCGGCTGTCCCGGTGTCGAGCAGCGAGCGCACCGCCAGGAGATAATCCCGCAGGTGCCGGATGGGCCGGTCGAACGGCACGCCGAACACGCCCTCCACCTGCGCCCGATGGCCGAGCCCGATGCCGAGGACAAACCGCCCGCGGGCGGCGAGCTGCGCCGCCTTAGCCTGGCTGGCGAGCGTGACCGGATGGCGGGGGTACATCGGCACGGCGGCGATCCCGACGATGACGCGCGGGACGTCACGCGCCACCAGGGCGGCGACGGTGATGCCGTCGAGGTCGAGCCCCTGGTTGAGCCAGATGTCGTCCACCCCGGCCGCTTCAGCCTCGCGGGCCCGCTCGATCGCGAAGCTCAGCGCATCGGCGCCGCCTAGGACCAACGTCGGCGCCGATGTCTGCAGCGAGATCCCGAAACTCATACCGGAGCTTTCTGGCTAGTTCGTGGCGGCGAGTTGGCGGGTCACCGGCACTGGATTCTTGAACAGGTCGAGAACAGGGCAGTGCTCGTCGACCGCGGCGGCTAGCTCGGCGTAACGTTCCGCGGTCTCCGGGCCGGTCACGGCGACCTCAACCCGCACGGCGGTGAAACCGGGCCGCACGTTGTCGTCAAGCCCGAAGAAGCCCCGCAGGTCCAGGTCGCCCTCTACGCGGACACTCACCGAGTCAAGCTCGATGCCCAGCTGCGCGGCCCAGATCCGGTAGGTAATGGCCTGGCACGAGCCAAGCGACGCGAGCGCGTACTGCACCGGGTTCGCGGCGACGTCGGCACCGCCGAGCACCGGAGGCTCATCCACCTTGAACGTGTGCGCACCCGTCCTGATGTCCACTTCGGTGACTCCGACGAGCGTCCCGTCCGCGGCGAAAACCGCCTGTGCCTGCGCCGCGTCGGCCTCGATCGCCTTCCGGTTGTCCGCGATGACTGCCTCGATCGACATTCGATCCTCCCAGCGAGAAACCAGCCCTCACATTGTCGATTTAACCGATCATAATTGTCAAGATCAACGACGTTCCGTCATCCGCACCCGCCGGCCGGCCTCAAGGTAATTCCTACTGGATCAGTAGACTAACCCAGGTTCCGAACGAAGACGGAGGCTGATGATCATGGAGTTGGGGCGTTACGGCGTCTTCGCGCGCGGCGGTGCTCACGACCGAGCGGGCTCGCATCCTGGAGTCGCTCGGGTACGGGACGGTGTGGGAGGGCGGTTCGCCGCCAGCGGAGCTCTCGCACGTCGAAGCGATCCTGGACGCGACGACCACCCTTGGACTACCTCGACGTTCTCGACGCGGAGGGCGTGCCGGCCGAGCGGCGGGTTCTCGCGGCGCTTGGGCCGCGAGTCCTGCGGCTGGCCGCCGAGCGCACGGCAGGCGCGCATCCTTACCTGGTCACGCCCGAGCACTCGCGCCAGGCCCGCGTGATCCTCGGGACGGGCAAGCTCCTGGCTCCCGAGCAGCGTGTTGTCCTGGAAGCGGACCCCGCCCGCGCGCGGGCTATCGGCCGTCCGTCGGTACGGCCGTACCTGCGCCTGACGAACTACACCGCGAACCTGCAGCGGCTCGGCTTCATGCCGGAGGACGTCGCCGGCGACGGCACTGACCGCCTGATCGACGCGCTCGTCGTCTCGGGCGATGACAAGCGGATCAGGCAGCGCTTCGAAGAGCACCACGAGGCCGGCGCCGACCACGTGGCGGTCCAGTTGATCGCCGAGCCCGGCATCGACCTCGACGACGGCTTCCGCCGGCTGGCCGGCCTGCTGGCACTCCCGGGAGCAGAGCTGCCTACATCGTTAGGAGGGTGAGCGCCTGCGGCGCTGGGTGGCTTCACCGACGACCTTCCGCCGCAACGGCTACCTCACCCATCACGCTGATGCGGCGGGATATTCCGAGTAGGCGAAGAACGGGCGGTAGCCGGGGCCCGGATCGTAGTCGATGAAGCGGGTACGGCTGGCATCCAGGCGGGCGCCGCGCTCGTTCATCGCCTCCGGGCTGGTCGCCGGCCAGCGCCCGGTGTCGAGCCGCTCGGACATCGTCGCCAGCGCCGCGCCGATCTCGGCGGTGGTGAACGTGCAGTGGCCGGGCGCCTGGACGTAGAGCATGCGCAGCAGGTCGTCGGCGCCTGCGGCGCGGGCGGCGGTCTCAAGGGGCCGTGAGTTGGACACCGGCAGGAGCGGGTCCCCGGTGGTAGTCATGTAAAGGAGCGGCTTGGCGAGCCTGCCGTCGAAGGTGCTCTCGCGTGCGTAGTCAACCCCAGCGGGATCGGCCGCTATCCGCGGCGCGACGTTGAGCTGCGCTAGGTCCGGGGAGACGTCGAGGCCAGCTTGCGCGTACAGCGCAGTTACGACACCGCGTGCGGGCGCGTCGGCAGCCGCGAATAGCTGGGCGTAGTCGATCCCGGTGTTCCACGAGGGATTGCCTGCCAGCGACTCGACCGCCTGGCGCAGGGACGCCCGGTGCCTTCCGGCGGCCAGATAGGTCAGTTCGTGAAAGAGGCCACGCTGGACCGCCGGGATGTCGCGCGGGTCCGGCGGCCCGGCCGGGCTGCTGTCCAGTCCCCAGCACGGGAGTTGCGCGAGCGTCGCGGCAAGCGCGATACGGGCACGTCCCGCAGCAGTTTCCTGCGCGGCCGTCAGGACTCGTTTCCACTCGGCTTCCACGAGTGTCAGGTCCGCCGGAAGGCCCACGAGGGCAAGCAGGTCATTATGCGGCGCGAGGAGTTCCTTGGCGGCGAAGGTGGCGTCTAGGGCCTGGTTCAGGAGGGACACCTGACCGCTGCCGGGGGTGGACATGGCGATCGCGCCGTCGATGCTGTGCGGCATCTCTTGGGCAAAGGCCCGCGCGGTCGCACCGCCGCCCGACTGGCCGTAGGCGATGACACGATCTGGCCTCCCGTGCGCCTTCCGCGCGATGTGGAGTACCTGCAGCAGCCGGTGGGCCCAGACCGACGCGCTTACCGTGTTCATGACGCGCGCCGTCCCGGCGACCGCGTACCCGCGGCCGAGCAGCCAGTCGTAGACGAGGCTGGGCCACGTGCCAGGCGAGGGAACGAAGTCCAGGTCGAGCAGCAGCGTCCCGTTCCACCCGGCCGGAATCGCGATCCGGTACGGGGTGCCGTCCAGGAGGGCGTCGCGCGTGTCAGCGCTTAGTGCCGCCGTCACTGCCGGGCTACCGCGGCGGCGGGGTCCTGGAGCGGGAACTGCATGGCGGCATCTCGGGCGGCATCGGTCATGACACGTAAGTTAACAGGGAAGGGGTGAGCACGATCCGGCCGAACACCTCGCCGGCGTCCATCTTCTCGTGCGCGAGCACGGCCTGCTCCAGCGGCAACCGCTCGTGCACGACCGCGTGCAGCTCGCCGCGGCCTGCGGCGGCAAACAGCCCGGCGATCGCGGCGCGCCGTTCGGGCTGGGCGACGGTGTCCGTGCTGAAGGTCGCGAACGACAGCGACTTCTGAAACGCCGCGAACATGCTCATACCGAAGTCCGCCGGCGGATAGCCAGCGATGACGCCTACGGCCACCATGCGGCCGTTCGGGTTGAGCCTGCCGAAGAACGAGGGCATGTCCGCGCCGGCGACGATGTCGATGATGACGTCATAGCCCGCGGGGGCGTCCTCGCCTCCCGCGCCGGCGCGGTCCAGCACGTGGGTGGCGCCGAGCTTGCGCAGGCGGTCACCGCGTTCGGCCGACGAGGCGGTGACTGCCACCACGCTGGCGCCGCCGCAGGCCGCGAGCTGGACCGTCATGACGCCGATGCCGCCGGCGGCGCCGCGTACCAGTACTGACTCGCCGGGAGCGAAGTGGGCGTGGCGCAGGCCGAAATGGGCTACCGCACCGGAGCTTCCGAGCGTCACAGCGTCGGCGGCGGGCAAGTCCACTGGGAGGGAGATGAGCGTCGCGACCGGGGCGGTGGCCTGCTCGGCGTACCCGCCGCCGACGCCGGTGAACGCCCACACGCGCTGGCCCACCCACGACGGGTCAACGTCATCGCCGGCCGCGGTCACAGTACCGGCTATCTCGCCGCCGGGGACGTGGCCTTCCCGGAAGCCGTAGGCGGCGAGCGCACCACGCCGGATGACGACGTCGACGCCGCCGACGCCGATCGCCTCGGTAGCGATCAGCACCTGCCCGGCAGCGGGACGCGGGTCGGGAAGATCGACGACCGCAAGGCCTTCCGGGCCGCCGAATGCCTGGATCGCAACTGCCTTCAATGTCGTCTCCTCGTTCTGGAATCGGCCTGGGCGCGTCTGGGCACCATGCGCACTGGCGGGCGGACATTGGCGGTCCACGGGGACCGCAAATGCTCACGCTCGCGAACGCTACCGGACGCCCCCGTCCGCTTAGCTAAAGTGAGAGCGGTGACCAGCCGTTTGCCTCATGTCCTGCGCTCGGATGCCCGGGACAACCGCGAGCTCATCCTGGAGGCGGCCCGCGCGGCGTTCGCCGCCGAGGGCCTGAACGTGCCGATGCGGGAGATCGCCCGCCGCGCTGGGGTCGGCCCCGCCACCCTGTACCGGCGCTTCCCGACCAAGGAGATGCTGGTTACCGAGGCCCTCGCGGGCAAGATGAGGGCATGCCGGGCCATCGTCGACGAGGGCCTGGCCGAGCCGGACCCATGGCGCGGCTTCTGCCTGGTGATCGAGAAAACCTGTGAGCTGCACGCGCGTGACCGGGGCTTCACTGCTGCCTTCATGTCCGCCTACCCCAACGCTATTGATTTCGCCGCGGACCGCGAGTACGCGCTGCGCTCGGTCGCCAGCCTGGCCAGGCGGGCCAGGGATGCCGGGTACCTGCGCCCTGATTTCGTGCTCGACGACCTGATCCTCGTGCTCATGGCCAACGGTGGCATCAGTGCGGCGTCGCCAACTGCCGCAGTCGCGGCCTCGCGGCGTTTCGCCGCCCTAGCGATCCAGGCGTTCCAGGCCTCCCCGCAGCCTGTGCCGCTGCCGCCAGCGGCACGGGTGGCACCTGACGCGCTAGGCGTCTAGCGGCCGGCCTGCACGCACCGGCAGAAGATGCCGGTGAACACCTGGATGGCCTTGCGATCGTCGCCGGTGCGCCAGAGGACGGCGAGCTGGCTCGGGGACAGGCCAGTGACGGGGCGGCACACCACGTCATCGCGTTGGTAGATCTCCGCGTTGCCCGCCGCCAGCAGGGCGACGCCTAGTCCGGAGGCGACGGCCTCGAAGGTCTCCTCCGCCGTCTCGGCTTCGGCGGCGATCCGTGGCGGCACCTGGCGCTGCTCGGCCGCCAGCCAGAACTGCCGCAGCGCGCCCGCGCTCGCGGGCAGGGCGATGAACGGCTCAGCCGACAGGTCATCCAGTGTTACCGCGACCCTGCGGGCCAGACGGTGGTTGGCTGGCAGCGCGACCCACCGGTCCTCGGTCGCGACAACCTGCCAGGAAAGCAGCCCGGTGTCCGGCACCGGAAGCCAGGCGATCGCGACGTCAACCTCGGCGCTGGCCAGCCCCGCCGTGGGATCGCGCCACGAGACCTGGCGGAAGGTCAGCTTCCACCCCGGCAACTGCTCCGCCATCCGCGAGGTAACGGCCGGGATGAGTCCGCGGCCGATCCGCGTGTGGAACCCCACCCGCAGCGCCATGTCCGTCGCGGCGGCGGCCTCCAGCACTGCGTGCTGGGTCTCATCCCATGCCTCGAGGAGCAGCCGAGCCCGGCTCAAGAGGACCTCGCCCGCCCTGGTGAGCCGGACGGTGCGATGGTCACGCTCGAAGAGCCTCGCCCGTAGCGAGGCCTCTAGCAGGCGGATCTGCCTGCTCAGCGTGGGCTGGGCGATGAAGAGCCGCTCGTTCGCCGCTCTGGTAAAGCTGAGCTCTTCGGCAACGGCGACGAAGTACCGGAGATCACGAAGGTGAGCGTCCATAGCAAGACGCTATGACAACAGGTCTTGGACCGGAACCCGGCCTTCCGCGCAGGATTGGCTCGCGGCATGAAACGACCAGCAGACGTGGAGGAACTTGTGGACCTAGGCGTACAAGGCCTGAACGCGAAGGCGACGCTGAACCCGGCGGCGACCCGCCGGATAGCGCGACGGGCCGAGGAACTGGGCTATTCGTCTTGGTGGGCAGGCGAGCACGTGGTCCTGCCCAACCCGCGCACGGCCGACTCGCCCATGGACCCGAAGGATCCGATCCTCGATCCGCTGGTGCACCTGAGTTACGTGGCCGCCTGCACCGATACGATGGAACTGGGTACCGCGGTCGTGATCCTGCCACAGCGCAATCCCGTGGTCCTCGCCAAGCAGGCGGCTAGCCTGGACGTGCTGAGCGGAGGAAGGCTGCTGCTCGGCGTCGGCGCCGGTTACCTGGAACCTGAGATGACCGCAGTCGGCGTTCCGTTGTCGCAGCGGGGCGGGCGAACCGACGAGTATCTCGACGCGATGACCGCGCTCTGGACGCAGGAAGCCCCTGCGTTCCACGGCCGGTACGCGTCGTTCGAGAAGGTCGACGCGCATCCCCGGCCGGCCCAACCGGGCGGCCCGCGGATCGTGATCGGCGGGCACAGCCCCGCCGCCTTCCGCCGGGCGGTAGCGCGCGGCCACGGCTGGTACGGCAACGGCGGCCCGGACGACCTGGTCCGCTGCCTCGACGGGCTCAAACGGGCCGCCGCCGAGGTCGAGCGCCCGGCGCGGCTGGGCCCGCTGGAGATCACCTACCTCCAGCTGAACCCGGTGACGGTCGACGCGACGGCGGCGCGCCGGTACGCGGAACTCGGGGTGAACCGGCTGGTCGTTTACCCGCTGCCGCTCGAGGATCCCGACGATGTCCTGCGGTTCCTTGAACAGCACGCCGCGCTGCCGCACTGACAGCCGCCAAGCGATGGGGGACGGCCCCCCGTGAAAACCAGAACTCGTTCTGGATGAGGTTTTACCTGCGCCTGCTCGGATCGGCGAGCAGGCGCAGGCAGATGTCCGGGATCAAGCCCACGATCCCGAACCCGTTCTGGATGATCCGCCGTGGTTACAACACCGTTACCTCACGCTAATAATTTCCACTTTTCAGACCGTCATAGTAGGATTTGACGATTGTTGTCGCACACCTAGGGTCTGGAGCACACCGATCATGCCGGCGCTAATAACTCCTCGAAGAGCAAGCGGGCTCGCCGCGGCAGCGGCCATCGCGCTGTTGCTCTCGGCCTGCTCGTCTACTTCATCCTCGACTTCCGCGTCATCGTCATCGGCCAGCGCGCAGGGATCCGCCAGCGCGGTCAGCGGCGGCACCTACAGCGTCGGGCTCATCACCCCCACCGGCGGCATTGACCCGCTGACTACCACCCAGTACGACACAATGTTCGCGGTCGGGCTCGCCTCGGCCCAGCTGGTCAACGCGACCCCAGACGGGCAGGTCAAGCCACAGCTCGCGTCCTCCTGGGCACCGTCGGCTGACAAGCTGTCCTGGACATTCACCCTGCGGCCCGGCCTGAAGTTCAGCAACGGCCAGCCGCTCACCGCCGCGGACGTGGTGTCCACGTTCACCAGCATCCTCGGCCCGAAGAGCCAGTCACCCGCCAAGTCCAGCTTCAGCGGGATCCTCAAGTCGGTCAGCGGCTCAGGCACTTCAGTGGTGTTCCACCTCGCCCAGCCATATTCGGACTTCCCCTCCCTGCTGACCGGGGCCAACACCTGGATCCTGCCAGCCGGCTTCAAGGACGCGAACTGGATCAACGACCCCGTCGGCGCAGGCCAGTTCACCCTGGAGAAGTACACGCCGGGACAGGGCATCACCTACAAGAAGAACCCGAATTACTGGGACGCCGCGGCGGTGAAGCTGTCCGGCGTGAACGTGACGTTCTACTCGTCCCAGCAGTCTGAGCTGCTCGCGTTCCAGAGCGGCCAGATCGACCAGATCGACTCGTTCCCCGCCGCGGCGGCCGCCCTCGGCAGCGGCGACCGGCAGCAGCGCTCAGGGTTCCTCAAGTTCGACGGCCTGACCTTCGACGTCACCAAGGCCCCGTTCAACGACGTGACCGTCCGGCAGGCGGTGGCCTGGGCGCTGGACCGCCCCGCGATCGCGAAGACGGTGTACGGCGGCAACGCCGCCATCGGGAACGACGTCGCCACCTTCCCCGACTACGCGGTGCAGCCGCAGGGGCTGGCCAGCCGCTCCGCGAACCCCGCGGAGGTCAAGAAGCTGCTCGGCAACCGGGTGGTCAGCTTCACCATCACCACCTACACCGATGAGCAGACCTACGCGCAGCTGATCCAGCAGCAACTCGACACGACCGGCAGTTTCAAGGTCAACCTGAACGTCCTGCCCGAAGCGGCCTACTACGCGAACGGCGCGGCCTCGCCGTGGCTGGCCGCGCCAGTGACGCTCACTGACTGGGGCGAGCGGCTGCCCGCGCAGCTGTACTCCCTCATCTACGTGGCGAGCAGCGGCTGGAGCGCATCGCACTACTCGAACGCCCAGCTCGGTGCGCTGGTCGACCGGTTCGAAGGGGCCACCTCGACCACGCAGCGGCAGACGCTCGCCGACCAGATCGCGACGATCGAGTGGACCGACGTGCCGGTCGTCATCGCGGCGTTCGAGGAAAGCGCCGTCTACCTCGGCAAGGCAGTGCAAGGCAGCTTCCCCAACGGCCTGCAGTTCTCCGGAGGCTTCGACTTCCGGGGGATCACGGTCGCGAACTCCTGAGCGGAGTCCAGATGACAGCTGCCTCCCGGGGGGACGACTCCCCGTACCCCCCAGGGCTGAACCCGCGCCCGGGCGCGGCCGGCGCTGCGACCCCGCGCGGGCTCGGCGCGCTCGCCGAGCGGCACAGC
>Ga0310811_10002228_pt1 | contig 24181 bp, 18 predicted proteins | sample YCmetagenome_FD_207642 | JGI IMG/M metagenome (GOLD analysis project Ga0310811, IMG submission 207642) | Soil microbial communities from experimental microcosm in Duke University, North Carolina, United States - YC | ecosystem: Engineered > Artificial ecosystem > Soil microcosm > Unclassified ... | reverse complement strand
CGCATCGCCTTCTCGGCAAACTTCTCCGCCGGCATCAGGAACGGCATCGCGTAATCGTTTACCTGCGTCATCGGCGTATCGATATAACCCGGTGCGATCGTGACGACCTTGATGCCGCTCTTCTTCAGTTCAAGGCGCAGCGATTCGCAATAAACGCGGACCGCCGCTTTCGACGCGCTGTAGGCGCCGGCGCCGGGCAGACCGCGTACGCCGGCGACGCTGGCAATGCCCACCAGACGGCATCCGCGATGTCCTGCGAATGCCTGCTTCTGCATTGCTTCGATGAAGGGTGCGAAGGTCGCGACGGTCGCTGTCACGTTGGTGGCGAAGATCTGTTCGAACACCGGCAGGTCTTCCGCGTGATCCGTCAGCGTGCCGCGCGAAACGCCAGCGGAGGCGATCACGATATCGACGCCACCCGTTGCGCCGATGAAATCGGTTGCGGCATTCGCCAGCGCAGCATGATCGTTGACGTCCAGCGCATAGACACGATGCTGCTGCGACTCCGGCAAGCCGGCCACCAACTCATGCAGTTTCTCGCCACGTCGTCCGACCAGTCCCAGCACTGCGCCTTGCGCCGCATAACGGCGCGCGAGCGCTTCCCCAAGGCCGCTGGAAGCACCGGTAATGAAGGCGCGCTGCCTGTGCTGCATGCTCACTCCAAAAGAAAAGTCCGCACCCTTGCGAGATGCGGACTTCGTATAAAAATGCGCTGAATATTCAGCAGACGATTTACTTGCCAGCCGACTTGTTGACGAGGTAATCGGCAACTTGCAGCGCAGCTTCATGCAGCGCCGGTTCCGGGCGATTGCCTACGCTGCCGGCAACGATCGACGGCGAAGTCAGATAACGGCCGCCGATGGCAAGCGTCGGCACGCCATCGATCTGATAATCCACCTGCAGCTGGGTCGCGCGTTTCGCCTTGGCTTGTACGCCGAAAGAGTTGTAGGCGTCGGCGAACTTTTTCGCATCGATGCCGGGCTGCTTGGAAATGAAATCCATGATTTGCTGATCGGTATCCAGCTGTTTGCGTTCGCCATGGATGGCGCGGAAGATACGCGCGTGCAATTCATCGACCTTGCCCAGCGCTTCCAATGCGTAGTAGAGCTTCTGCTGCGGAATGAAGGAGTCGCGGAAAGCGACCGGCACGCGCTTGAACACAATCTTGTCGCCCTGCTGTTTCACCCACGCTTCGAGTGCAGGTTCAAAAGCGTTGCAATGCGGGCAGTCGTACCAGAAGAATTCGGTCACTTCGACTTTCTTGCCGCTGTCCGTCGGCTGTGCACGTTCCAGCGTACGGTAGTCCTTGCCGTTGACCGGCGCGGTCGGCGATGCGCCGGCCGTCACTGCGACGAGACTCAGACCGATGACGGCCAACAGGTGTTGAATGAAACGCATACGATTCCTTTCGTTTGTTGCCTGCTTGTTGAGCTGCTTACTTGCTGCCTACTTTCTGCTTATTTTCCGATACGCACCACAGCGACATCCACGCCACTGTCGGATAACTTGCTGCGCACGCGATTCATTGCTTCCGTTTGCGTGAACGGGCCGATACGCACGCGATGCAGGGTGCCGTTGTCGGTCTGCGTGTCGGACACTTTTGCTTCGAAGCCAAGCAATGCCAGCTTGGCACGCAGGCTCTCTGCATCTTCCGGCCCCCGGAAAGCGCCGGCCTGCAGATAGTAGGTGTACTTGTTGCTGTCTTCATCGCCCGACTTCACCGTATCGGTTTGCGCAGGCGCCTTGCTGATCGCGGTGTTGGTGGGCACGCTCGGTTGAGCGGCGCCTGCCGGAGCATTTGCGCTGTCAGCTGGTGGTTCAGGCAGCGTCGGCTTCTTGCCGTACAGCGCCTTGTTCGGGTCGGGCAGGTCGCCGGCTGGCGCTGATGCCGGTTTTTCTGGCGTGGCGAACTTGTTGGTGAAAGGCAGCGAGGTCTTGGTAACGTACAGCGCCACGCCGACTGCAATGGCAAGGCCGATTACCAGACCGAGAATCAGTCCCAGCAAGGTGCCGCCGGCCTGCTTGTTTTTATTCGTCATCATCATGTCCATTACATCCGCGCGGGGGCGGAAACACCGATCAGGGCCAATCCATTGCGCAATACTTGCCGCGTTGCATGCAACAGCGCGAGACGCGCCAGCTTCAGCGCTTCGTCGTCCACCAGCACGCGTTCTGCATTGTAGTAGCTATGCAATTCGCCCGCCAAGTCGCGCAAATAAAACGCGACCTGATGCGGACCGAGCTCTTCCAGCGCGCGCTGCAGCATGTCCGGATACTCGGCGAGCTTGCCGAGCAGCGTGACTTCGCGCGGCGCAGTCAGCGGCGACAGGTCCACATCTGCCAGCGCTGCCTCGTCGCCGTTCCATTGCGAGAACACCGAGCAGATGCGGGCGTGCGCGTATTGCACGTAGTAGACCGGATTCTCGTCGGACTGTGCCAGTGCAAGGTCGACATCGAATACGAATTCGGTATCTGCCTTGCGCGAGATCAGGAAGAAACGCACGGCATCGCGGCCGCGTGTCAGGTCGCGCGTCTCGCCTGCCGCAGAATCGCCTGCCGACCATTCGATCAGATCGCGCAGCGTGACGTAGGAACCGGCACGCTTGGAAATTTTGACTTCCTCGCCGTTGCGCATCACGGTCACCATCTTGTGCAGCACGTAGTCCGGATAGCCTTCCGGAATGCCGATGTTCAGCGCCTGCAAGCCGGCGCGCACGCGGGCGATCGTGCCGTGGTGGTCGCTGCCCTGCACGTTGATTGCCTGCGTGAAGCCGCGCTGCCATTTGACTGTGTGATAGGCGACGTCCGGCACGAAGTACGTGTAGGTGCCGTCGGACTTCTTCATCACGCGATCCTTGTCGTCGCGGTACTCGGTGGTGCGCAGCCACAGCGCGCCCTCCTGCTCGTAGGTCTTGCCTGCCTTGATCAAGGCATCGACGGTGGCCGCGACCTTGCCGTCGGAGTACAGCGAAGATTCGAGATAGTAGTTGTCGAACTTGACGCCGAATGCCTGCAGATCGAGATCCTGTTCATGGCGCAGGTAGGTGACCGCGAACTGGCGGATCGATTCGATATCGTCGATGTTGCCGCTGGCAGTCACCGGCGCGCCATTGGCTGCCGACACGGTTTTCTTTGCGAGGAAGTCGTTCGCGATGTCTTGGATGTAATCGCCGTTGTAGGCTGACTCTGGCCAGCCCTCCATGCCCGGCTTCAGCCCTTTGGCACGCGCCTGCACGGAGGTTGCCAGCGTGGCGATCTGCACGCCGGCATCGTTGTAATAGAACTCGCGCGTCACCTCGTAGCCCTGTGCCTGGAAAAGCGAAGACAAGGCATCGCCCAGGGCGCCCTGGCGGCCGTGACCAACGTGCAGCGGACCGGTCGGGTTGGCGGACACGAATTCGACGATGATCTTCTTGTTCCTGCCCCAATCGCTCTTGCCGTAGCCATCGCCCTGCTCAAATACCGTCTTGACGACGGATTGACGCGAAGCAGCCGTCAGGCGCAAGTTGATGAAGCCTGGACCGGCGATCTCGGCCGATGCGATCAGATCGCTTGCTTCGGGATTGGCTTGCAGCGCATCGACCAGCGCTTGCGCAACTTCGCGCGGATTCTTTTTCAGCGGCTTGGCGATCTGCATCGCCAGATTGCACGCAACGTCGCCATGCGAGGGATCGCGCGGACGTTCGAGGACGATGTTCGGTTTCAGATCGGTGCCGGCAATCAGCGGCGTCAGTGCGGCCTGGAAGAATGCGGTGATGCGTTGTTTTTGTGCTGCGAGCATGAGGATGAATGCGCGAAAACGGCGCGGCATGTTGATCGAGAAAAGGTAGGCGGCATTATACCGGCTCATCGGCGCATGGCCGTCGGCGAAGACGGTTTTGCGCGGCGATCGCTTCGCCATTGGCGCGGCGATTTTTCCCTGTTAATGTTGTATCCATGTTGCGGACCTGGCCGACCGACCTGATACGGCGGCAAGACTGCAAGCACCGAGCGGCGCCAGACCGCACCGAATACGAAGATTCACTTACATCAAAGGAGACACACCCATGCTGGAACTCTTGGCGGACCCGCACGCCTGGATGGCGTTGATCACCCTGACAGCACTGGAGCTTGTGCTCGGCATCGATAACATCATTTTCATTTCCATCCTGGTCGACAAGCTGCCGGAGGAACGGCGGGAATTCGCCCGCAAGCTGGGCTTGTTCATCGCGATGTTCATGCGCATCGGCTTGCTGATGATTCTGGCATGGCTGGTCGGTCTCACCACGCCACTGATTACCCTCTTCGGACAAGGCTTCTCCGGGCGGGACATGATCCTGATTGCCGGCGGCCTGTTTCTGATCTGGAAGAGCACCGGCGAGATTCACCAGTCGCTCGAAGGCGAGGAAGGCCACAGCTCAAGCACGGTGCAGGCAACCTTTACCGCAGTGATCGTGCAGATCATGCTAGTCGACATGGTGTTTTCGCTGGATTCCATTATCACGGCGGTCGGCATGGTCGATCACATTGAAGTGATGGTCGCCGCAGTCATCGCCTCGGTCGGCATGATGATGGTGTTTGCCGGCCCGATCGGACGATTCGTGTCGAATCACCCTTCGATCAAGATCCTGGCGCTGGCCTTCCTGGTGGCAATCGGCGTGGTGTTGATTGCCGACGGATTCGGCCATCACATTCCGAAGGGCTACATCTATACAGCGATGGGATTCGCGCTGGTGGTCGAGCTGATCAATATCCGCATGCGTGCGAAAACTGCCCGGCCGGTGCAGTTGCATGCGCCCTATTCAAACAGGCAAGCCGGCAAAGAAAAGGATTGATGGAAGTCGATGCAAGCTCCGGTGCGCACAGCGTCATGCCGTGCGCACCTTTTTATGACGTAATTTCCGCATACCGCTTGCCCTCCCTATCGTGTGGCCGTACGGCTTTCTTATCGGCCGGCGTGCGCTTTACGGCGGCGTGCAAGCCATCCCATCATCGCGAGACCACCCAGCATCATTCCCCAGCTTTCGGGCTCAGGGACCGGGGAAACGACCGGCGGCCAGTCGCAGAACGGTGACCTGCTCCAGCGCCAGTTGTCTTTCAGATCACCGAGAATATCGTTCAGGTTACCGAATATCCAGCCAAGCTCGTGCTTGGCCTTGTCCCGATCAAACCCGAAGAAGTCCTTCAGATCGCTGTGCGAGCCGATGACGATATCGTGAAATACATCGTGCGAAGACGGATTGGACCAGCTGTTGTGATGTCCCCCGTTATTCGCAGACGCATTCAGCGACATGCCGAGGAACAGTAAAACCAAAAAATATTTGATCTTCATATCGAACCTCATCGTTAGTGAATTGGCAAGAATGCCACGGATGAGCTTAATCCAAAGATCAGTTAACAGTTGTCAAAAATACATTACTTTGCGGCATGATCGGGATATGCAGAGGCTTTGGCTTCCCCGCCAAATACCGAGAGCAAACTTACATGCTATGTAAGCACACACTATTGCAGTTATTATTATGCTTTCTGGGCTCTAGCTTGGGTTCCTCGGCCCGCATCAGCGCGGCGAACTCTGCCCCGGCGATCGGGCGGCTCATCAGAAAACCCTGTCCCTCGTTGCAACCGTGCTGCAGTAAAAACTGGAATTGCTCCGGCGTTTCTATCCCTTCGGCCAACACGGTGAGATTCAGATTCTGGCCAAGCGAAATGATGGCCTTGATGATCGCGGCACTGTCTTCATCGCTTGCAATGTCGCGTACAAAGGAGCGGTCGATCTTCAGCGTATCGACCGGGAAGCACTTCAGATAGCTGAGGCTGGAATAGCCGGTGCCGAAATCGTCGAGCGAAATGCGTACGCCGAGTTTGCGCAGCCGGTTCAGCATGGCGAAGGACTTGTCGACCTCGGTTGCCATCACGCTTTCCGTGATTTCCAGCTCAAGATACTGCGGCGCCAAACCGGTTTCCTTCAGTACGCGCTGCACCAGTTCGACCACGTCGCCGCGCGCCAGCTGGCGCGGCGACAGATTCACCGATACGACCAACGGCGAATATCCCGCATCCTGCCACGCCTTGTTCTGGCGGCACGCGGCCTGCAATACCCACTCTCCGATCGGAACGATCAGACCCGTTTCTTCGGCCAGCGGGATGAAGGTTCCAGGCGCGATCATGCCGGACTGCGGGCTGTTCCAGCGGATCAGCGCTTCCGCGCCGATCACCGAACCGTCCTGCAGGCTGACCTTGGGCTGGTAATGCAGAACCAGTTCGTCGTTCGCGATCGCCTGGCGCAGGCGGTTCAGCAATTCCAGTCGATCGGTCGCGGTGGAATTCATCTCGGCCGAAAAGTACTGGAAGTTGTTGCGCCCCAGTTCCTTGGCTTTGTACATCGCTGAATCGGCATTCTTCAGCAGCGTATCGGCGTCGCAGCCGTCATCCGGACAGAGACTCACGCCGATGCTGCAAGTCACCTGGAATTCCAGATCGTTTGCATGCCACGGCTGTGCCACTTCCTGCAGCACACGCTGCAGCGTCAGCGTAATCGATTCGATGCTCTCTTGATTCGTCAGCAGCAGCACGAACTCGTCGCCGCCCTGCCGTGCCACCGTGTCGCTGCTGCGCAGGCAATTCTTCAGCCGCTCTGCCGTGATCTTCAGCAGTTCGTCGCCGACCTGGTGGCCGAGACTGTCATTGATGAACTTGAACTGATCGAGATCGAGAAAGGCAACTGCGGCCAGCGTGCCGTACCGTGCCGTGTGCAGTATGGTTTGCTGCATGCGATCGTGCAGCAGCGTACGGTTCGGCAGGCCGGTAAGCGCATCGTGCGTTGCCTGAAAACGGATCTCGGCTTCGTACGCCTTGCGCTCCGTAATTGCCTCCACCGTTCCTTCGAAGAACAGCAGCTTGCCTTCGGCATTGTGCACGGCACGTGCGTTTTCCGAGATCCAGATGATTTCGCCGTTGCTCCGATACACACGCGATTCGAAATTCGTCACAACGCCGTCACGCTCCAGCAACTGCCGGAATTCGGCGCGGCGCTGCGGGTCGACATACAACTGATGCTCGATGTCGTGCAGCATGGAGATCATTTCTTCCGGCGACGCGTAGCCATACATGCGCGCCAGGGCAGGATTGACGGCGAGATAACCGTTATCCGGAGTGGACTGGAATATGCCTTCGATCGCGTTTTCAAAGATATTGCGATAGCGGCGCTCCGCCTCGCGCAGCGCCTCGTCTGCCTGCTTGCGCTCGGTGACGTCCTGGATAAAGCCTTCCAGCATCATCCCGCTATCCGCGCCGCGCGAAATGCCGGCCCCGCGTTCCCATACCCAGCGCACCGCGCCATCCGCACGCACCACGCGATATTCGAGATCGAAACGCCTGCCTTCCCGTACCGCGTGCGCGATGGTGCTGCGCACGTAATTGCGGTCATCGGGATGCGTGATCTCTTCATAGGAAATGCCGCGGTTGAACAGCAATTCCTCTTCGCGGTAGCCGGTCAGCGCGAAACAGCCTTGACTGACGAACTCCATCGTCCAGTGCGCGTCCAGCCGGCAGCGATAGACCATGCCGTCAAGATTGGCCAGCAGCGTACCGAGCAATTGCACCTGCAGGAGAGGATCGGAGGAATCGGAAAAAGGCATATTGAAAAAACAATCATCAGCGCGAAAACGTCACCATTTCCGAAAAGCAAGGATGATGCCATTGCTGATTCCATGCGATGTTCAGGCCACTTCGACACCGAGAACTTCGCCGACGAAGTCAATGAATGCGCGCAGCTTGGCCGCCCGGTGTTGGCGAGATGGAAAGATTGCATACAGCGGAAAGCGTTCGTCCGACCATTCGGGAAACAATTCGACCAGCCGTCCGGTACGCAGCATCTGCCCGCCGGCGCCGATTTCGATGATCTGCGCAATACCGAAACCCGCTTCGCAGGCGCCCAGCAAGGTGCCGGAATCCGAGGTCAACAGACGTCCCTTGACCTGCAGCCGCAACACCTCTTTCTTCCGATGCATTTCCCATGCGTAGGGCCGGCCGTGCGCCGCGTCGTAAAAGTCGATGCATTCGTGCTCTTCGATCTCGCGCGGATGCCGCGGTTTGCCGTGAGCCTTGATGTAGGCCGGCGACGCAACGGTGACGACGCGCATGTCCGTCAGCTTGCGCGCGACAAAGGAGCCCGCCGGCGGTTCGCCGAAGCGCAGCGCCAGATCGAAACCGTCCGCAACGAGATCGCCGACCGCATCGCGCATGATCAGCTCTACCGACAACTCGGGATAGCGCGCAAGAAATTTCGCAAGATGCTTTGCCAGCACCGCATGAGAAAAATAGGGGTCGATATTGACGCGCAACCGTCCGCGCACCGCGCTCGCTGATCCGGCCGCCTCGATTGCCGCTTCTTCGATGCCGGCCAGATGCGGCCCAACTTGTTCATAGAACCGCCGCCCTTCGTCCGTCAGCGACAGCGTCCGTGTGGTACGCGCCAGTAGCCTGGCTCCCACACGTTGCTCCAGCCGCGCCAGCGCACGGCTCACGCCGGAAGGCGACATGCCGAGCGCTTCGGCCGCACGCGCAATGGTGCCGGCTTCCACCACTGCAAACAATACCGAGACGCCGGAAAAAAGCTTGTTGTCGATCGTCATTGCTGATTCCTGATTTTTTAGCACGAGTGAAATGCAATTGACGCTATTGAAGCATGAATCCGAGAAGCGGATAGTGGCATCGCTTGCCGAAAGGCGCGAAAACCATATTCACGACTGAGAAAGGAAAACATCATGTACGCAATCACAGGTATCACCGGGCAGGTTGGCGGCGCACTGGCGCGTGCGCTGCTCGCGGCGCGTCAACCGGTACGCGCCGTGGTACGCGATCTCGACAAGGCACGCGAGTGGTCGGCACTCGGTTGCGAGATTGCGCTGGCCACCTTGAACGACGCATCGGCATTGACTGCGGCATTCCACGGTGCGAAAGGCGTGTTCATCCTGCCTCCTCCAGAATTCGATCCGGCCCCCGGCTTTCCGGAAGTGCGCGCGGTGATCGATGCATTGACGACGGCCATCGAACGCGCACAGCCAGGCAAGATCGTTTCGCTGTCGACGATCGGCGCACAGGCGACCCAAACGAATCTGCTCACGCAACATACGCTGATGGAACAAGCCTTGTCGAAACTGCGCATCCCGCTTACCTTCCTGCGCCCCGCCTGGTTCATGGAAAACTTCCGTTGGGACGTGCAGCAGGCACGCGACAAAGGCATGATCCCCAGTTTTTTGCAGCCGCTCGACCGCGCGATACCGATGATCGCGACCGCCGACGTCGGCCGCGTTGCCGCCGAATTGCTGCAACAGGAATGGCAAGGCCGTCGCATCGTCGAACTGGAAGCCGCGCAACGCATCTCGCCGAACGAAGCGGCGGCTGTCTTTACCAAGGTGCTAGGGCATCCGGTAAAAGCGGAAGTAGTGCCGCGCGATATCTGGGTCGACCTCTTCATTGCGCAAGGCATGAAGCATCCGCAGCCGCGCATACAGATGCTGGACGGTTTCAACGAAGGCTGGATCGAATTCGAGAAGCCCGCGAATACGATCAAGGGCGAGGTCAGCCTCGAAACGGTAGTGCGTGAACTGATCGCGAAAGCCGCATGACGGGCACGCCGCGGTTGCGGAAAGATGCGAATGCGTCAGCACAAGCCCGTCGTCACGCGAATACGGCGATGACGGGCTTGCCCGGCGGCAGAATGAATCAGTAGCGGTTCGCGCAGCGCGCGTCCTTGTACGGACCGCCATCCCGCACCCAGCCGTTGCCGGGCGAGAATTGCGCGCACACGCGCTCGTTGGTCAGCTTGCTGCGCCAGTAAAACCAGGGCGCAGGATCGGCACTGACGGGCAGCGCTGCGCTCAACATGCCGAGCAAGGCCGCGCACGCGGCGATGCGGCGAGCGAAAGATTTATCGGTGCTCATCGTGTCCTCCGGAGGGTTCGTCCAGCGCCAGCGGCGCGGCGTCAGTCGTTTCGACGCCCGGCGTATCCGCACCCGGCACATGCCAGCCACCGCCAAGCGCCTTGATCAGCAACACGCTGGCGGCAAGACGGCGGTTCAGAATATTGACGGCGTTGATCTCGCTGTTCAGCGCGGTGGTCTGTGCGGTAATGACTTCGAGATAACTCACGACGCCCGCCTTGTACTGATTAGTCGCGATCGCCACCGACTGGCGCGCCAGCTGCACTGCTTCATCCTGCGTTTGCGCTTCCTGCTCCAGGATGCGTAGTGCTGCCAGATTATCCTCCACTTCCTGGAAGCCGGTCAGCACAGTCTGCCGGTAGATCGCGACGTTCTGGTCGTAAGCAGCAATTGCTTGATCGGTTTGCGCACGGCGCGCGCCGCCATCGAGCAAGGTCAGAGCCAGCGAGGGGCCGATCGACCAGAAGCGATTCGGCAGCGACAGCAGATTCGACATGGTGTTGCTCTGGTAACCGCCATTCGCCGACAGGCCAAGTGCCGGGAAATACGCCGCCTTCGCCACGCCGATCTCCGCGTTGGCTGCAGCCACACGGCGTTCAGCCGCGGCGATATCGGGGCGGCGTTCCAGCAGCGATGAGGGCAAGGCGACCGGAATATCGGGGACATTGGCGCTCAACGGTGACGGCGCAATACTGAACGAAGCGGGCGCCTTGCCGACCAGCAGCGCAATCGCGTGTTCGAGCTGTGCGCGTTGCACGCCGATGTCCAGCGCCTGGGTCTGGGCATTCTTCAATTGCGTCTGCGCCTGCACCACGTTCGCGCGCGCGACCACGCCCGCCGCATACTGATTCTGCGTCAGCTTCAGCGAGCGTTCATAGTCCCGCAGCGTACGGTCCAGCAGTTGTTGCTGCGAATCGAGCGCGCGCAACTGGAAGTAGTCCTGCGCAAGTGCCGTCTGCATGCTCAGTCGCACGTTTTGCAAATCGGCGGCACTGGCCTGCGCGCTGCTGCTGCTCGCCTCCACCGAACGGCGCACACGTCCCCACACGTCCGGCTCCCAGCTCGCGTTCAGCGATAGCGAGTGGTTGGTGCGTGCACCCGAGGTGCTGGTGTTCGTTGTGACCTGATTGTTGCGCACTGTCGCGCTGCTGGAACGCGTGACGTCGAATTCAGCGCCGACCGTCGGGAAGTAAGCCGAACGCGCGCCCTGCACTGCGGCCAGCGCCTGACGATACGCCGCTTCGGCCTGTGCCAGGCTGAGATTGGCGGTACTCGCCTGCTCCTGCAGCTGGTTCAGCAGGGGATCGTTATATGCCTCCCACCAGTTGCCGCGGATTTCCTCGTCGCGCGGTTGCGCCATCTTCCAACCGGCGGCTTCCTTGAAGGCAGCGGGCTGCTCGACGTCGGGCCGCTTGTAATCGGGTCCGACGGCACAGGCGCTCAGCAGCGCGAGCGGCGCGATCGCGGCAAGCAGTTTCAGGCGGCACTTAGGCGGTTTCATTCACTCTCCACAAATTATTCGGTCCTTGATGCACGATCGCTGATGCATCAGCTTGCCGCATCGATGGCGGCATTCAGTGCCGGATGGCCGCGCAAGCGAGCCCAGCGGCGCACGGCCCACGCGCGCAGCCGGTCCATGTACAGGTACACGACCGGCGTCGTATACAAGGTCAGCATCTGGCTGACGATCAAGCCGCCGACGATGGTGATGCCGAGCGGTCGGCGCAATTCCGAACCAGTACCCGTGCCGAGCGCAAGCGGCAGTGCGCCGAGCAACGCCGCCGCTGTCGTCATCATGATGGGACGGAAGCGCAGCAGGCAGGCCTGCCGGATCGCATCGACCGGCGTGCGATGCTCGGTGCGCTGCGCAACGAGTGCGAAGTCGATCATCATGATCGCGTTCTTTTTCACGATGCCGATCAGCAGGATGATGCCGATGAAACCCATGATCGACAGATCCATGTTGAACAGCAACAGTGCGAGAATGGCGCCGACGCCGGCGGATGGCAGCGTCGACAGGATCGTGATCGGATGCACATAGCTCTCGTACAGCACGCCGAGCACGATGTAGATCGTCAGCAGCGACGCCGCGATCAGGAACGGCAGGCTGGCGAACGAAGCCTGGAATACCTTGGCCGTGCCCTGGAAGCTGCCGTGCACGGTATTCGGCAACCCGAGTGTCGCCACGCGGTCGTTGATGGCCTGCACCGCGTCGCTCAGCACCACGCCGGGCGCGAGGTTGAACGAGATGGTAGTCGCCGCAAACTGCCCCTGGTGATTGATGCCGAGCGGCGTGTTGGTCGGTACAAAGCGCGAGAAGGCAGAGAGCGGCACCATGGTCTCGTTGCTCGACTTCACGTAGATGTCTTTCAACGTCTCGGGTTGCTGCCAGTACTGCGGCGCCACTTCCATGATCACGTGATACTGGTTGCGCTGCGCGTAGATCACCGATGCCTGGCGCTGGCCGAAGGCGTCATACAGCGTGGCGTCGATCGCCTGCTGCGTGACGCCGAGGCGCGATGCGGTATCGCGATCGATATCGAGCGAGATCTGCAGGCCCTTGTCCTGCTGGGTGGTGTTCGCATCGACGATTTCCGGCAAGGTGCGCAGCGCTTCGAGCACGCGCGGACTCCACGTGCGCAGATCGTTCAGATCGTCACCCTGCAGGGTGTACTGGTATTGCGAATTGCTGGAGCGGCCGCCGACGCGGATGTCCTGCGTTGCCTGCAGATACAGCGTGGAACCCGGCACGCGCGCCAGCTTGCCGCGCAGGCGGTTGATCACATCGTCGGCACTCTCCTTGCGTTCCGACAAGGGCTTGAGCGAAATGAACATGCGGCCGGTATTGCGCTGGCTGCCGCCGGTAAAACCGGTCACGCTGGCAACCGCGGGATCGGCGCGGATGATATCGATGTACGCGCTCAGCTTGGGCCGCATTGCCTGGAACGACGTCGCCTGATCGGCCTGAATCATGCCGGTTATGCGGCCGGTATCCTGCTGCGGGAAGAAACCTTTCGGAATCACGCCATACAGATAGAAGTTGAAGCCGATCACGGCGAGCAGGCTCAGCAGCGTTATGCGCGTGTGCCGCAGGGCCCAATTCAGGCTGCGCTCGTAATGCCGCACCAGCCATTCGAACACGCGCTCGCTCGCCATGTACCAGCGGTTGTGCTTTTTCTCCTCGGCCTTGATATGCCGCTCGCCTCTCAAAATCCGTGCGCACATCATCGGCGTGGTCGACAAGGACACGACCAGCGATACCAGCACCGCGGCCGAGAGCGTGATTGCAAATTCGTGGAAGTAGCGGCCGACCAGGCCGCCCATCAGCAGCATCGGAATGAAAACCGCGACCAGCGAAATACTCATGGACAGCACGGTGAAGCCGACCTCGCGCGCACCGACCAGCGCCGCCTGCATCGGCGACAGGCCTTTCTCGATATGGCGCATCACGTTTTCCAGCACCACGATCGCGTCGTCGACCACGAAGCCCGTCGAGATGGTCAATGCCATCAGCGAGAAATTGTTCAGACTGAAGCCGAGCAGGTACATGATGCCGAAAGTACCGAGCAGCGAGATCGGGACTGCCACACTCGGAATCAGGCTGGCGCGCACGTTGCGCAGGAAGATGAACACCACCATGATCACAAGCGCAATCGAGATGACCAGCGTCTTCTCCACGTCGTGCAGCGAGGCGCGGATCGTTGTGGTCTGATCGAGCACCACGCCCATGTTGATGGCGGCCGGAATCGACGCCTTCAGATTGGGTATCAACGCGCGCACGCGATCCACCGTTTCGATGATGTTGGCGTTCGGTTGGCGGTTCATGATCAGCAACACGGACGGCTTGCCGTTCGCCATGCCGGCGTTGCGCAGATCCTCGACCGAATCGTTGACCTCCGCCACGCTGGAGAGCTGCACCGGTGCACCGTTGCGATAGGCGACGATCAACGGCCGGTATTGCGCCGCAGTCTTCGCCTGATCGTCGGTCGCGACTTCCCACTGTCGATCGCCGCCCTCGACAAAGCCTTTCGGGCGGTTGGCATTGGTGCCCGTCAGCGCGTTGCGCACTTCTTCCAGCCCGATGCCGTACTTGTTCAACGCCATTGGATTCAGTTCGACGCGCACTGCCGGCAGCGAGCTGCCGCCGACGCTGACCTGACCGATGCCCTGCACCTGCGACAGTTTTTGCTGCAGCACGGTCGACGCGACGTCATACATCTGGCCTTGCGTCATCGTGTCGGAGGTCAGCGCAATGATCATGATCGGCGCGTCGGCCGGATTGACCTTGCGATAAGTCGGATTGCTGCGCAGGGTCGACGGCAGATCGATGCGCGCGGCATTGATCGCCGCCTGCACGTCGCGCGCTGCGCCATCGATGTCGCGACTCAAGTCAAACTGCAGCACGATGTTGGCGGAACCGAGCGAGCTGTTGGACGTCATCTCGGTAATGCCGGCGATGCGGCCGAGCGAACGCTCCAGCGGCGTGGCCACGGTCGATGCCATCGTCTCCGGGCTCGCGCCCGGCAATTGCGCGGAAACCGAAATCGTGGGGAAGTCGACCTGCGGCAGCGGCGATACCGGCAACAGACCGAAGGACACGATGCCGGCCAGCGCCACGCCGATGGTCAGCAGCGTAGTCGCGACGGCGCGGGAGATGAAGGGCGCGGACAGATTCATCGCATGCTCACGGCGGATTCATCGCCGAGTCGTCGGCAACGTCGGTGGGCCCGATCGGCTTATCTGCCTCGTCGCGCCGCTTGCGGCCGAAGCGTTCGGCAAGACGATCGAAGGCCAGATAGATGACCGGCGTCGTGAACAGCGTCAGCACCTGGCTCACGATCAGGCCGCCGACGATCGAAATGCCGAGTGGGCGACGCAATTCCGACCCCACGCCGGTACCCAACATCAGCGGCAGCGCGCCCAGCAAGGCCGCCATCGTCGTCATCATGATCGGGCGGAAGCGCAACAGGCAGGCTTGATAAATCGCCTCGCGCGGCGACAAGCCTTCCTTGCGCTCCGCTTCCAGCGCAAAGTCGATCATCATGATCGCGTTCTTCTTCACGATGCCGATCAGCAGGATGATGCCGATCACCGACACGATGCCGAGATCGCTGCGGAACAGCATCAGCGCCAGCAACGCGCCCATGCCGGCCGACGGCAGCGTCGACAGGATCGTGACCGGATGGATGTAGCTTTCATACAGCACGCCGAGCACGATGTAGACGGTGACGATCGCCGCCAGGATCAGCAGCAAGGTGTTGGCAAGTGACGCTTTGAAGGCGAGCGCGGCGCCCTGGAAGCTGATCTGCATGCTATCGGGCAGACCGATTTCCGCCTTCGCCTGCTCGATCGCTTTCACCGCGTCGCCGAGCGAAGCGCCGGGCGCAAGATTGAACGAGATCGTGGTCGCGGGGAATTGGCCGACGTGATTCACCACCAGCGGCGTCGAGCGCTGCTCCAGCGTCGTGATCGTGGATAGCGGCACTTGCGCGCCGTCGGCAGTGGCCACATAGATGTGGTTCAGGGCATCCAGCCCTTTCTGGAATTCCGGCGCCACTTCCAGAATCACGCGGTACTGGTTGGTTTGCGTGAAGATGGTCGACACGATGCGCTGCCCGAAAGCGCTGTACAGCGTGTTGTCGATCGACGCCGGCGTGATGCCGAGACGTGATGCGGTATTGCGGTCGATCACCAATGCCGCCTGCAGGCCGTTGTCCTGCAAATCGCTCGCCACGTCGCGCAGCTGCGGCAAGCCATTCAGCTTGTCGACCAGCTTGGGCGCCCAGGTACTGAGCAACTGCGGGTCGGCATCCTGCAGCGTGAACTGGTATTGCGTGCGCGAGACGCGTGTCTCGATCGTCAGGTCCTGCACCGGCTGCATGTACAGCGAAATGCCATGTACATCCGCCAGCTTGTCCTGCAGGCGCTCGATGATTTCGGATGCGTTCGCGCTGCGGTCTTCGAAAGGCTTCAGGTTGATCTGGATGCGGCCAGCATTCATCGTCGTATTGGTGCCGTCGACGCCGATGAAGGATGACAAGCTCTCCACATCCGGGTCCTGCAGAATCACTTTCGCGAGCGCTTGCTGGCGCTGCGCCATCGCGGCAAAGGAAATGGATTGCGGCGCTTCGGAAATGCCCTGGATCACGCCCGTATCCTGCACCGGGAAGAAGCCCTTCGGAATGAAGATGTACAGCAGCGCCGTCAAGGCCAGCGTTCCGATTGCGACCAGCAGCGTTGCTGCCTGTCGATCCAGCACCCACTTCAGCCATTCGCCGTAGCGCGCAATCATGCGATCGAAGAAGGCGCCGGAGGCGTGATAGAAACGACTCTGCTTTTCTTCCGGTGTGTGATGCAGCAGCTTCGCGCACATCATCGGCGTCAGCGTCAGCGACACGATCGCCGAAATAATGATCGTGACCGACAGCGTGATCGCGAATTCGCGGAACAGGCGGCCGACCACGTCGCCCATGAACAGCAGCGGAATCAGCACCGCGATCAGCGAAATCGTCAGCGACAGGATGGTGAAGCCGATCTGCGCCGACCCTTTCAGCGCGGCCTGCAAGGGCGTATCGCCTTCTTCTAGATAGCGCGAGATGTTCTCGATCATCACGATCGCATCGTCGACCACGAAGCCGGTCGAAATCGTCAGTGCCATCAGCGATAGATTGTTCAGGCTGAAGTCGGCCAGGTACATCACGGCAAAGGTGCCGATCAGCGAGAGCGGTACCGCGACGCTCGGAATGATGGTGGCCGGCACATTGCGCAGGAACAGGAAAATCACCAGCACCACCAGCCCCACCGCCAGCATCATCTCGAACTGGACGTCCTTCACCGATGCGCGAATCGTGGTCGTGCGATCGCTCAACTGCGACACCTGCACCGAGGATGGCAGCGACGCCTGCAGTTGCGGCAACAGTTGCTTGATCTGGTCGACCACCTGGATCACGTTCGCGCCCGGCTGGCGCTGGATGTTCATGATGATTGCCGGCTTGTCGTTGACCCAGGCCGCCTGCCGCACGTTTTCCGCATCGTCGACGATATCTGCCACATCGGTCAGCCGGATCGGCGCGCCGTTCTTGTAGGCGACGATGATCGCGCGGTATTCATCGGCGGAACGCAACTGGTCGTTCGCGTCGATCGTATAGGCGCGTGCTGGGCCGTCGAAACTGCCCTTCGCCTGATTGACGTTGGCGGCGCCGATCGCGGTGCGAATGTTCTCGATGTTCAAGCCGTAGGCAGCGAGTGCAGTCGGATTGGCCTGGATGCGCACCGCCGGACGCTGGCCGCCCGACAGGCTGACCAGACCGACGCCATTTACCTGCGAGATTTTCTGCGCCAGACGCGTGTCAGCCAAGGCCTGCACCTGCGGCAGCGGCAAGCTGTCGGAGGTCAGCGCCAGCGTCATGATCGGCGTGTCGGCCGGATTGACCTTGCTGTAGATCGGCGGTGCCGGCAGATCGGAAGGCAGCAAGTTGCCGCTGGCATTGATCGCCGCCTGCACTTCCTGTTCGGCGATATCGAGACTGAGATCGAGGCTGAACTGCAGCGTGATGACGGACGCGCCGCCCGAACTGGTAGACGACATCTGGTTCAGGCCCGGCATCTGGCCGAACTGCCGCTCCAGCGGCGCGGTGACCGACGACGTCATCACGTCCGGACTCGCGCCCGGATAGAGCGTGACGACCTGGATCGTCGGGTAATCGACTTCCGGCAGCGCCGACAGCGGCAGCATGCGATAAGCCAGAATACCCGCCAGCAGAATCGCGACCATCAGCAGCGAAGTCGCTACCGGCCGCAGGATGAAGGGACGCGACAGACTCATGACGGATTCGCCGGCGTGGCTTCCTTCGAAGCCGGCGTCTTGCCCGCTTCATCGGTCTGATGGCGGCGGCGACCCTCACCACGTTTGTGTTCACCGTTGCCGCCCTTGCCTGCCTGCTTACCGCCGCGCGCATCCAGCTGCTTGCCGTCTTCGGTCGCCAGCGAAACCTTCGCGCCTTCACGCAGTTTGTCGGCGCCATCCACCACAATCTGCTCGCCCGCCTTCACTCCGGACAGGACTTCGGTATCGTCGCCCTGCACGGTGCCGATCTGCACGGGGCGTACCGACACGGTCCGGTCCGCGTTCACAACATAAACAAAAGTCCCCTGGCTGCCGCGCTGGATGCCGGCAGACGGCACGATGGTCGTGTCGTGCTTGACGTTGACCAGCAGCCGCGTGTTGACGAACTGGTTGGCGAACATGCCGAAATTCTCGTTGCCGAACTGCGCCTTCAGCTTGACGGTGCCGGTGGTCGGATCGATCTGGTTGTCCACCGTCATCAGCGTGCCGGTCGCGAGCTTGTTCTGCTGCGAACGGTCGAATGCGTCCACCGTCAGCTTGGCGCCAGCCTGCAGACGCTTCATCACATCCGGGATATTGTCTTCGGGCAGCGTGAACACCACGCTGATCGGCTGCAGCTGCGTGATGACGACAATGCCGTTGGCATCCGAGGTCGACACGATGTTGCCCGGATCGACCTGGCGCAGGCCGACGCGGCCGCTGATCGGTGCGGTGATCTTTGCGTAGGTCAGCTGCAACTTGGCGGCATCGACCTGGCCTTGATCCACCTTGACGGCGCCTTCGTACTGGCGCACCAGCGAGGCTTGCGTATCGAGTTGCTGGCGCGCGATCGAATCCTGCTGGAATAGCGTGCGATAACGCTCCAGATCGATCTGCGCATTCTTCAGCAGCGCCTGATCACGCGCCATCTGTCCTTCGGCCTGCGTCAGCTGCACCTGATAGGGGCGCGGATCGATCTCGGCCAGCAACTCGCCTTTCTTCACCAACTGGCCTTCGTGGAACAGCACTTTCATCAACTGGCCGTTGATCTGCGTCTTGACCGTGACGGCATTCAGCGGCACCGCGGAACCGAGCCCGTTCAGATAGACATTGATGTCACCGGTGCGCGCAGCGGCCACCACCACCGGCATCGCGCGATTGCCCGGAGGACCGCCACGCCGGCCGCCGCCGGCCTGCGACGTTTCGGCCTGCTGCGCCTTGCGCTGGGCAATGATGTGTGCAAGGCCGGCGCCCAGAGCGATCACCACGAGCACGGCTATCGTCCAGATCAGCCAGCGGCGACGCGGTTTGCCGGTCACGGGGTCGAGATTGTTATCGCGCGGGGTCAGGTTGTTCATTGTTCTTTGGAAATGGTCGGATCGTGGGATTGTCGGTCAGGCGTATGACGTCTTTATGTAGATTTGTGTACTTTTGTGTATTTCGCTCTGTAGTCGCTTATTGCTTCGGCAAGGTCAGGATCGCGGACAGGCCACCGCCTGCGCGCGCCGTCAGCACCAGATCGCCGCCGTGCGCGCGCGCGATCGCGCGGGCAATCGCCAGGCCCAGACCCGTGCCGCCGGTATGACGCGCGCGCGAGGATTCGAGTCGCACATAGGGCTCGAACACGCGTTCCATTTCTTCCAGCGGCATGCCCGCCCCCCGGTCTTCGATCCGTATCGTCAGGTGATCGTTCGTTTCCGATACCGACATGTCGATGTCCGCACTGGCGTAGCGGCGCGCATTGTCGAGCAGATTGACCAGGCATCGACGCAGCGCTTGTGGCCGCGCCAGAATCGGCTGGCTTGCCTCGCCGTGCAGGCGTATGTTGGCACCGACTGCGAGCATATCTTCATTCACGCTTTCAAGAAACGCATTCAGGTCGAGACGCACCGCTTTTTCCTGATTGGTGCCGGCGCGCAGAAAGGCCAGCGTGCCGCCGATCATGTCGTCCATCTCTGCCAGATCATGCTCCATCTTCGATTTGAGTTCGCTGTCTGCCAGCTTCTCCATCCGCAGCCGCAAGCGCGTGATCGGCAGCCGCAGATCGTGCGAGACCGCCGCCAATGCCTGCGCGCGCGTTTCGACATAGCGCTTTAGATCGCGCTGCATGGAATTGAAGGCTTGCGCGGCGCGTGCGACTTCCAGCGGCCCAGTCTCCGGCAGCGGCGGCTGTTCGAGATTACGCGCCAGCCCGGACGCCGCATCGGCCAGCGAAGCAAGCGGTCGCGTCAGACGGCGCACCGCCCAGCCGGCGAGCAGTGCGACCGACACCACCAGCACCAGCAGCAGCACCCCCAGACGCAAGGGCCAATCGACGTTCGGAGGTCGCGGAATGGTATGGCGGAAGGTCAGCACCGCACCGTCCGGCAACTTGGCCTGGCCAAGCAGAAACACGATGGGCGGGCCAGGATAGTCGTGTTCCCCGATCGGCGTATCGCCTTCCTCATCTGCCACCGGCTGCGCATGTCGGCCACCGAACACCAGGGCCTTCGCGCGCTGGCTGTTGTGGCGGATCGACAGCACCTGCATCGTCAGCGGTTCTCTCAACTCCTTCTGAACATGCGCAATGAAGGCACGCGTATCGGCCGTGTCGATGCTGCCCGCGACGTGCCATGGCTCGTCCAGCGTCAGCGATGTGGGCGGAATGTTCAGCGCATGCAGCAGGCGATCGCGCTCGTCAGGATGCGCGTGTTCGATCAGCGAAATGAAGCCAGCCACCCGCTGCGCCGTGTAGGTGCCGCGCAAGCGCTCGCCCAGCCGCACGCGATCGTCCAGCATCAGCCAGAAGCCGACGGTCTGTGCCGCAATCAACCCGGCCAGCAACGCAAGCAGAATCTGGCCGAACAATGTACGCGGCAGGATCTTCATGTATGGCGTTCGACGTTGGCAGCCAGCATGTAGCCTTCGTTGCGCACGGTCTTGATCAACGGCTCTTCGCTGTCATCGCCCAGGCGGCGGCGCAGCCGGCTGATCATCACGTCGATGGTGCGGTCGAAAGGGCCGGCCTCGCGGCCGGAAAAAATTTCGAGCAGCTGGTCGCGCGACAACACGCGTTGCGGGCGATCGGCCAAGGCCTTCAGCAAGCGGAATTCGCCGGACGACAGCGAAACCACCACGCCATTGGCATCGATCAGATGATGCGCATTCAGGTCGAGTATCCAGTTCGCGAAATGCAGGGCCTTGACCGGCGCACCGGCGGCGCTGTTGTCGCCCGAGCGCCGCAGAATGTTCTTCACGCGCGCGAGCAGTTCGCGTGGAATGAAGGGCTTGTGAATGTAATCGTCGGCGCCCATCTCGAGGCCGATGATGCGATTGAGTTCGTCGCCGCTGGCCGTGAGCATCAGAATCGGCAGCGACGACTGCGCGCGCAGATTGCGGCACAGCGAGAGACCGTCCTCGCCCGGCAGCATCAGATCGAGAATCACCAGATCGACGGTGTGATGCTCCAGCTGTTCACGCATCTGCACGCCGTCGCTGGCGAGCAGCACGCTGTAACCCCAGCCGCCCAGATATTCATGCAGCAGCTGGCGCAGTTCGGGGTCGTCGTCGACCACCAGTATCTTCTTCTCCATCGAACTTCCTTGTCATGCCAGAGCGAAGCATAGCGGCGTCACGGCGGCGCCGCGCAGGCTCGACAATATTTTTAGCCAATATTTACCTTGTATTTACAAAAAGCTTCTCTCTCGTAATATTGCATTTACATCCAGCCGGTGTAATGACACACATTCCAAACCGCTACAGGATGCCAACATGAACAAAAAAATCATCCCCGTACTACGCGCGCTGGCCGCCGGCACCATCAGCGCTGTTCTTACCTTCGCCTTTGCTCCGCAGGCCTCGGCGGCGCCGGGCGCTGACGATCATACGGAAATGGCGCACAATTCGTCTGATGCCCGTTGGGCCGATCACCAGGCGAAGCTGCAGGCGCATCTGGACCAGGCGAAAAAGCGGCTGGGCATCAACGCCGCGCAGCAGCCGCAATGGGATGCGCTCGTGAAGGCGATGGAAAGCCCGATCGGCGAAATCCATCGCCTGCCGCCCGATGCAGATGCCGCGACGATCACGCGCCAACGCGCCGACATCGCCACGGCTCATGCGGCAAAACTGGCGCGCATTGCCGACGCAACTGCTGCCCTGCAGGCTGTACTGACACCGGAGCAGCGGCGCACGCTGGCCACCATGGCACGCCATGCAGGCCCGCATGGCTGGCACAAGATGCATGGCGCCCATCCGCAAGGTGAGCAGCCTGCCCAGTAAGCAGTAGGACGCTTTTTTAGGAACATCGTGATGAAACCGACTCAAGCCTTTATCGCGCTAGCCGCATTGACCGCCGTCTTTGCCAGTGCACCGGCCCGTGCCGACCATTATCACAGCCGCGTCGGCGTGGGCGTCGTGATCGGCTCACCGGGTTATTGGCACTACCCGGGCCCGTATTACTATCCACCCTATCCGTATCCGTACTACGCCTATCCACCGGTGGTCGTGGCGCCTGCCGAGCCGCCGACCTATATCCAGCAGGAACCGGCGCCGCAGCAGGCGCAACCGTCGAACGATTGGTTCTACTGCCGCAAGCCGGAAGGATATTATCCTTACGTCAAGCAATGTCCGGGCGGCTGGCAACGCGTCGCCCCGCAACCTCCACAACCCTAATTGGACCAGACCTATGTCTCCGTTGATGAAAACCACGGCAGTGCTGACCGGCATTCTCGCCCTTTCGGCCTGCACCACGGTACCGACCGGCCCCAGCGTGATGGTACTGCCGGGCACGGGCAAGAGTTTCGAGCAGTTCCGTGCTGACGATATGGAATGCCGCCAGTACGCGCAATACCAGATGGGCGGACAGACCAATGAAGGCAACTCCGTCGACGCCGGCGTGCGCAGCGCCGCTGTGGGCACTGCAGTCGGCGCACTGGCCGGCGCGGCCATCGGCGGTGGACGCGGCGCAGGTGTAGGCGCGGGCGTCGGTCTGCTGACCGGCAGCGCTGCCGGCGCGAATGCCGCCAATGCTTCCGGCTACGGCACGCAACGCCGCTACGATTTCGCCTATCAGCAATGCATGTACGCAAAAGGCAACAGCGTTCCGGTCTCCGGCCGCTTCCAGTCCTCGCCGTATCCGCAGCAACGCCAGGAATACACTGCGCCGCAGTATCCGTCACCGAACCAGCCGCCTCCGCCACCGGGATACGTTTATCCCCGCTGATCAGGCTGCGGTACAAGCTCCCTCTCCCCGCGCTTCGCGGGGCTTTATCCCGTGCAATCTCGGTTGCACGGGTTTTTTGCGTGGGTGGCTTGGCCGTAAACCGGCAATAAAACCGTTTACAATCTGCGCCTGACTTTTCCCACACGCGGCGCGGCCCACCGAGCATCTCCGGTTTGACGTGGCTCACCGGCCTGGGGCTATCTCCACACCATGTCCACATCCAACACGGTCGCCGTTTATTTCGTCGCTTCGCCGCTGCAATACCTTGCAGCCAAGCGCATTGCCGCCGATATTGAAACCGGCGCGCGACAGGTTCTCGTTTGGTACAAGCCGGGATTGAAGCCCGTTGTCGATCCCGCCGAATGGGACGCGTGCACGTATATGCCCTGGCCGCGCTGGGAACCCCTACCGGGTCCTTTCGGCCGTCATCGCCGCTTGCGCGCCAACATTGGCATGGTGGCGGAGCTCGTCGGCAAATGCAATCGGCTGGTAATGCACAGCGCCGTGTTCGATACCGAAGCCATCAATTATTTCCTCCATGCCTTGCCGCAGACCAGCGGTGCACGTGACGTCCACGCGCGCATCCTGCCGGACGGCTTGATCAGTATTCGCCGCTATCCACTGAACACGCACAAGCGCCTGGCTCAGCAGGTGCGCAAGTTGCGCCGCCTGTTTGCGCCGGAACTCGCTTATCAGTCCTTCGCCGGCGACCGCATCGGCTCAGACGCCGCGTTCGTCGATCGGATCTACGTCCTGCCCGGTCTACCGCATGAATATCCGGCTGAAAAAGTCGCGGAACTGCCGCCGCTGGTGACGCCCACACAGCATTTGGCAACGAGTGACAGCAAGCGCGCGCTGGTGGTCGGCCAGCCGTTGGTCGGTGCAGGGCTGCTGGCAGCCCGGGATCTGGCGCCACTCACGATGGAAATTCGCAACTGGCTTTCTGCACATGGCATCGACGCAGTCGATTACAAGGCGCACCCGAAGGACCCGGTGCAGGAATTGCGACATGACAGCTATCGCCTCATCGAACCTGCCGGTGCGCTTGAATCCTATCTGGCGAGCACGCACTACGATGCCATCGTCGGCGTGCGGTCTTCGGCATTGCTGTTCGCACGGCAGATTTATCCGAAATCCGTCGACGTCACCGCTTTCGGCTGGGATCGCGTTTTGTTCAAGTCGGCGGAAGAGCGGGAAGATATGAAAAATGCATTTGCCGCGTGCGGCGTGGA
>Ga0310811_10002227_pt1 | contig 24183 bp, 17 predicted proteins | sample YCmetagenome_FD_207642 | JGI IMG/M metagenome (GOLD analysis project Ga0310811, IMG submission 207642) | Soil microbial communities from experimental microcosm in Duke University, North Carolina, United States - YC | ecosystem: Engineered > Artificial ecosystem > Soil microcosm > Unclassified ... | reverse complement strand
TCACCGGCTGGCCGCCTGCGTCCGTGAGCATCGGCTGCGCCATGCCTTGTTCCGGGACAGGTCCGGTGCCGATGAGGCCGTTCTCCGATTGAAAAAAGACATGCATGTCTTTGGGCACATAATTCGCTACCAGCGTTGGAATGCCGATCCCGAGGTTCACCAGCATCCCGGCCTTCAATTCCCGTGCGATGCGTTTGGCGATGATGGTCTGCGCGTCCATGGCCATACTCAGTGCGCGATTAGATAGTCGACAAGCGGTGCCGGCGTGACGACGTGGTCCGGCGCGATGACGCCGACCGGCACCACGTGGTCGGCATTGACGATTACCGTGTCTGCCGCCATCGCCACGACGGGATTGAAGTTTCGCGCCGTCAACGCGAAAGAAAGGTTGCCGAAGTAGTCGGACAGAAACGCATGGACCAGCGCAAAATCGGCACGGAGCGGCATCTCCAGCAGGTACTCCGTGCCATCGACGGTAAGCTTTCGCTTGCCATCCTCGACGGTTGTCCCCACTCCGGTCCGAGTCAGAAACCCGCCAAGACCGAATCCTCCAGCTCGAATTCGCTCGATGAGCGTGCCTTGCGGCACAAGCTCAACATTTATATCGCCCGCAACCATCTGCTGTTGGGTTTGCGGATTGAGGCCGATGTGGCTCACGATCGCCGTGCGCACGGCCTTTGCCGCCACGAGCTTTCCGATTCCGACATCAGGCCGAGCCGTATCGTTCGCTATGATGGTGAGATCGCACTTGCGCTGACGCACGATCTCGTCGATGACGCATTCCGGCGTGCCAACGCCCATAAAGCCGCCAATCATCAACGATGCTCCGTCGGGGATCATTTCGACCGCTCGTTCGACGGTTAGCGTCTTCATGGTCTTCGGTGCCTTTCCGCACCTGAGGCTCCACACCGAGCCGCTTCACAGGTGCGACGCCCCGTCACCCTCCGGGTACCACAACCGGCTCAGTGTCTTCCGTTGCCGGTCCCCGACATCGTCCGCGTCGAAGCGTTCAGAAGCTTCTGGAAATCGCTCATGATTTCCTGCCCCTCGTCGGCGAACAGCTTCATGCGGCGCCCCAACCATTCCTGATAGATATGCATGCTGTCCGGAATTGACTTTGCTGCCCCAAGCTTCGTCGTAAGGTCGGAGGCCAGCTCGAACTCCAGCTTCATGCGGTCGTTCCAGCCACGGATCGTTTGTTCACAGCACGCCGTGATCTGTTTCTGAGCCTCCATCATCGCTTCCATCCGTTTCTGGCCCATCTCTACGACATCGTCGGCGAGTGCCTTCGCTGCTGCTTCCGTTTTCGACGCCTCGGCGCCAGTGTTCTTGTCCACCATCGTGTCCTCCTTTGGTTTCGTTACTTCTAGTCGATGATGTGGTACCCCCCGTCGACGTACAGCGTTTCCCCGGTGATCAAGCGCGCCGCGTCGTGCGCGAGAAACGCCGTCGTAACGCCGACATCCTCGATGCTCACAAGACTGCGCGCGGGAGCCTTTGCCTTCGCCTTGTCGAGCAATTCATCGAACTCCGGAATTCCGGACGCGGCGCGCGTCGAAAGCGGACCCGGCGAGATGGCGTGCACCCGTATGCCCTTGGGGCCGAGTTCGGCAGCGATATAGCGCACGGCGCATTCGAGTGCGGCCTTGGCCACGCCCATGATGTTGTAGTTCTTCACCACCATCTGACTGCCGTAGTAGCTCATCGTGAACAGCGTGCCGCCATTTTTCATCAGTGGTTCGGCGAGATGGGCCATGCGGATGAACGACCAGCAGGAGACATCCATCGTGGTCAGAAATCCGTCGCGCGGCACGTCGATCACCCGCCCCCGGAGCGTGTCCTTCGGTGAAAAGGCGATTGAATGCACTGCGAAGTCCAGGCGGCCCCACTCCTTTTCTATACGTTTAAACACCTCCTCCATCTGCCCCGGCGTATGCACGTCCAGCGGCATCACGATGGTCGAGTCGAGCTCCTGCGCCAGCGGGTCGACGTATTTCTTCGCCTTTTCGTTCAGGTAGGTAATCGCCAAGTCGGCTCCCAAGGCCCGGAACGCCTTGGCACAGCCCCAAGCGATGGATTGATCGTTGGCGATGCCAACGATGAGACCTCTTTTGCCTTCGAGGAGCGGCGCCTTGGCCTTTGCAATGGTCATAGTGCCCTCTGTTGTGTTGCGTTGGCTGAACGATGCGACAGCAATGCAAGCGTGTGCCTTGCGATCATCAGCTCTTCGTCAGTCGGCACCACGTAGACCGCGACGCGGCTCGTGGGCCGCGAAATCTTCAAAGCGTTCGCCCCGTTGGCGGCGGGATCCAGATCGATACCAAGCCATCGCAGCCGTTCCGCGATCCGCGCGCGCATCGTCGCGGACTTCTCACCGATGCCGGCGGTAAAGACGAACGCGTCGACCCCGGCCAGCGCCGCCGCCAGCATTCCGGCGTTGAGACCGACCCGATAGGCGAGATAGTCGAGCGCCAAGGTAGCGCCTGGTTCTTTGCTCGCCACAAGATCACGTACATCGTTGCTGATACCAGACAGGCCTTTCAGCCCACATTCGCGATATAGGAAGCTCTGCGTCGCGTCAGCGCTCATCCCTTTTTGCGTCAGAAGATAGAGCACCACGCCAGGGTCGATCTGGCCGGGCCGTGTCCCCATCGGCAATCCATCGAGCGCGGTGAACCCCATCGTCGATTCAACGCTGCGTCCGCCGGACAGCGCACACATTGAAGCGCCGCTTCCGAGATGGGCGATGATGACGCGCCCTTCGGCGATGGCCGGCGCAATCTCTCCCAACCGGCCAGCGACATACTCGTATGATAGACCATGGAAGCCGTAGCGGCGGACCCCTTCGACGTAAAGTCGCTCCGGGATGGCGTACCGGTCCGCCATGGCTGCGTGGCCGCGATGAAAGGCCGTGTCGAAACAGGCAACCTGCGGCAGATCTGGACGCAGCTTGAGCAAAGACCGGATCGGCGCGAGGTTGTTCGGCTGGTGCAAGGGCGCCAGCGGTTCGTAACGCGTCAGCTTGGCGACAACAGCTTCATCGACCACGATCGGCCGGTCGTAGTCGGGGCCGCCGTGGACAACACGATGGCCGACGGCCACAGGCGCCATCTTCAGCGTGTCTCGCAGCCAAGCCGCGGCGACATGGATCGCGGTCCCTACGTCTGGCATCGTCTCCGGCGCATAAGTGCGATCAATCAGCGATTTGTCATGACCTGTATCGGCGCGCAGCCGCGGATGCGTGCCGATGCCATCGACCTGCCCTTTGATCATCAGCGTCGGCATGCCCGTCGCACTCATTCCGTAGAGTCGGAACTTGAGACTCGACGAGCCGGCATTGACGGTGAGGATCGTATCCATGGCCGCTTACGCCGCCGGGACGGCGGCGATGCTCCGCCGTGCATTTGCGTAGAGAACGGCAACGGCGCACGAGGCCATGCGTGTGCGCACCGAATCGGCCCGCGACGTGAGGACGATCGGCACGCGCGCGCCCAGTACCAGTCCCGCCGCATCGGCGCCCGCCAGAAACGTCAGGTTCTTTGCGAGCATATTGCCCGCTTCCAGGTCCGGCACCAGAAGGATCTGCGCGCGGCCAGCAACCTCGCCGCCAATGCCCTTGATCCTGGCCGCCTCGGGATCGATCGCATTATCGAAAGCCAGGGGACCGTCGAAGACGCCGCCGGTGATCTGCCCCCGCTCGGCCATCTTGCAGAGCGCAGCGGCTTCGATCGTCGAGGGGATTTTCGAGGTGACCGTCTCGACCGCGGAGAGAATCGCCACGCGCGGGGTTCCAAGCCCAATCTGGGTGAATAGATCGATCGCGTTCTGCACGATGTCGTGCTTCGTATCGAGGTCAGGGAAGATGTTGATGGCGGCATCGGTGATGAACAGCGTGTCCGGATGGGTCGGCACGTCCATGATGAAAACGTGGCTGATCCGCCTCGCCGTGCGCAGCCCGGTCGAAGACGCCGTCACCGCTCGCATCAGCTCGTCGGTATGGAGACTGCCCTTCATGAGGAGCTCGCCCTTGCTTTCGTGAATGAGCCGAATCGACTGTGCGGCCGCCGCCGCGCTGTGCGGCACGTCCACAAGCTCGAATGCACCGATGTCCAAGCCATGCTCACGCGCCACGGCCTCAATCTTGGCCTTCGGCCCCACGAGGATCGGCACAATGATGCCAGCTCCCGCCGCTTCGACGGCGCCGCGGAGCGATGTCTCATCGCATGGATGCACGACAATCGTCGTCGCCGGCGGCACTTCTTTCGCCTTGGCGATGAGGCGTTCGTATTTCGCGTGCGGCGCCGGCGCAGGCCGGCTGATCTGGGCAATCGACATGGAACGGCTCTCTCTCTCAATTGCCTCGGTCAGGCCGCAACTGGCGCGCGCCCCCCGGGCCTTCCCTCGCGCTCGAAAAGACGCGCCATTCGCTCCAATCGGTTGGCGACCTCACCTGTCACGTCGCCGCGCGCCGACGCGACCTTCCGCAAGACCGCAAAGGCCCGGCGCCGTTCGTCCATGTCGGGCGGCAGCATTGCTGGAATCGCCGCGAGCGCCGCCGCTTCATCGATGAGCAAGATGAAATACTGCGTGCGCACGATCGCCTTGAATTCCGACAACGTCAGGTGCGGTTTGTCGCGCTCCGCCATGCGGATGCGGCGGATCATCTCGAACCCACGTTCATCGGCCGAGTTATGCGCCATGCCGACATAGAGCGCTGCGCGGATCAGACACTCGCGTATGCCGCCAGTCGCAATGTGCGACCGCAACTCGGCAATCTTGGTTCGCAACAGCTCCTTGTGAAGCGGATTTTTGGCCGCCTTCCGCAGGGGCTGCGTCGATGCCGGATCGATGCCGGCCGCCCCTTGAAGAACCGGATTGCCGTAGATCGCGAAGAAGGTCTTCTCGGCCAGCGTTTCCGTCGCGGCGCGCCAGGCATCGAGCGTCGTCACGATATGCTGAGACATCGCCTCCTGCATCGACAGGAAGGGATTGTCGGCTGCAACGGCATGCCGCTCCTTGCGGGCTTGATCGGCGACACCGGAGACCGCCGCCATCAGCGGATTGGCGTCGGAAAACAGCTCGTATTGCAGCCGCAGCGGATGCATCTGCCGCAGCCATTCGGCCGCAACCGGGTTGACAACAGCGCGCACGAATGGCTGCGCAAAGGTACGATACAAAGCGAGGTTGGTCTCGGATACGTGCGCCGCCGTCGCGAAACATCGTTCGTCAGCCGCGTCATTGCCGCCCAATGCGCGTATATCCTCAAGCGTGCGCGCTTCGCAGCGCATGACCCATTCGCCCGACACAAGGTCGGCATTGGCGAGGTCTTCCGTCCTCGGCGTGAAAATCGCCTCATAAAGGCCGGGCGGAAGCGTGTCGATCAGATCGATATTGCTGGAGAACTCGTCGTGTTCCTTCCGCGCCACGCCGCCGGAGACAAAGATGCCGAGATGCCCGACCGTGTCATGCACCGTGTACACGATGGTCTGCCCGTATGACCGGATCTCGTCGACATTATCGTAGAGATCGAGGATCCAGCCGAGCGCCTGTTGCGGTGGCGTGATATTGTCGCCCTTCGAACAGAAGACGACGATGGGCGATCGAATGCTGCGAAGATCGATATTATGCCCATCGGAAGTCTTGATGAGGCCGGCGGCAAGCTTGTTTCCGACGAACAATTCGTCGACGATCGATTGGATTTCGTCCGCATTCAAGTTGACATGACCGCCCCACCAGCGCTCGAAACCGAGATAGCGCGGCGCTTCGGTATCTATTCTCGAGTAGAGATTGTATTGCTTGCTCCAGAGCGTATTGGCCGGATTCTGGTTCTCGAAGTTCTGCACCAGCCACGCGCCGTCGAATTTGCCGCAGCCGAGATCGCTGGCGAACGCGGTCAACCAGCTTCCACCCAACAGGCCGCCACTGTATCGCATCGGATTCTTGCCATGCACGCCCGCCCAATAAGAGAGCGGCGAACCGGCAATGATGATGGGCCCAAACAACTCGGGACGCACGGCCGCAACGATCATGATGGCCCAACCGGCCTGGCAATTGCCGATGACACAGGGTTTTCCATCGGCCTGCGGATGCATTGCGATCACTTTCTCAAGGAATATCGCTTCGGCGTTGGCGATGTCTTCAAGCGTCTGCCCCGGCATTGGGTCCGGCAGAAACCCAACGAAGTAACAGGAATGGCCTGCCTTCAGCGCGACGCCGATTTCGCTGTCAGCCTTGAAGCCGCCGATCCCGGGGCCATGACCGGCGCGCGGATCAACGACGACGAACGGCCTGCGCGTCTCATCGATTTCAGTGCCGTGCGGCGGCACGATCCGGACGAGCAAATAGTTGACCGGACGATCGAGCTTGCGGCCATCGAGAACGAGCTCGGCTTCGTAGTCGAGGACGTTGGGCGCGACCTGGTTGCGATGTTCGCGATAAGCGTTGCCGCGCTGACGCATGACATCGAGAAACAGAGCGGTGCGCTGTGCCGCATCCACCATGTATTCGAACGCTGGCGTGAGGCTGTTACGAGGCGGCGAAGCGTCGTCTTTTGGCGAGGCGTAACTTGACTTGTCAGGCATTGCGCGTCCTTTCAACGGTTGCACATTGCTCTCGGTCCTCGCGAGAGTGAGCATTGCAATCGGCAGGCCGCAATCAGTTCGTCAGTTAAACGGTAAATGTCGCCGCTTCATTGCGTGACCGAGGAGAAAACCAGATACGAGAATTCATCTTTGGCTATTGATGCAGATCAAAGGGAAAGCGGACAAATGGAAGAGAGAAAAAATAGTTGAATCGTTGTGTCGCGCTCCAGACAAAATGTTTTTCACCAATCAGACATCGCACGCTGTTGACATGAACGCTCAGGCTGCCGTCAAGCCAAAACTCTATAGAGGTGTCACGCCACCGGCCGTTGCAGCACATTCCAGGCGACTGCGACTGCTCGCAATCAAGATCTATCCCGCGAGCTGGTACACTCGCTGCGTTTCGACCACAATGTCACCGCCGCACAGCGTGTTCTTACTGAATAAAACGCTCGCGGGGGTGGCACCGTGGGCGCGGTAGCCCTCGCCATGCACAACCAATCAATTAAGGAACCCAAAGCGCTTATCATCTTGATCTGCGGCGTTGGTCACCTCGGCACGTGCGTGTGTCACATGCTGGGCAGGTAGTTGAGTCAAGATCGTCACTTTGTGCCACGATGTCCGACTCAAGAAGCGCAGCCTTTCCTCGATAATGGGAACGCCATCCGGTAGCCGCCCGGCCCACGTTTTGGCCGGCCCAGAGACGGCGGCGCCGAGCGCAAAAATCCCCGTCAACGCGGCCAGGATCAATAAGAGAGCCGATAACGATCGTGGAACGTGGAGACGATTGAGCAGCCTCATTTCCGGTAGAAGCAGAAGCGTCAGCACCATTGCCAGGACGATCGGCAGAATGACCTCGGCAGCAACATAGGCAGCGGTCAACGCGGCAAACAAGAACAGTCCAGCGAGCAGCACGGTTTTCAATTCGGATGGAAGCGCGATGTCGTCCGACGTGAGATCGGGCACGTCTTTGGCGGTTGTTTCGGTCGTGGGTACGGTCACGCGCGTGAGCGGCATTTTCTGGCCCTTCCGCTGTCGCAGGGTGAGAGATGCAGCGCGAACGTGTGACCTGCTGCCGATAACGCGCGGCAGCGGTACCGGTTCGGCGGACCGCGTTATGCGTAATGCGCTACCGGCGCTACTTTCCCCGCATCAGTCCCGCGGCCGTCAATGCCTTGGTTATCACGGCACCGATATCGATGCGCGGGGAGGCTGGCCTGTATCTCGGGTACTCTGGCTCGGCCTTATCCAAGACTTCGCCATACAGGAGCTCAGGCTGCGGACTCTCTGCCGGGATTTTGACGGGGAGGCGCACGTGTGGCGTCGCTGCGTGCTCCCGCCTCGCCGAAGCGGAACGGACGCCGGCCGTGGTCAGCCCGAAGAACTTTGCGATGTGAAACGAAGACGAAATCCCGACGTCGAGAAGGAACGGTCCGGCGGCCCCGCACTCAAAATCAGCTTTGCCGGTCGCGAGCGGTGTCCCATGCGACATCTGCGGAATCGTATAAGACTCGATGAGCTCGTCGCCCGCGTCGCTGATCCACACTTGACGAGGATAGCCGTCAACCGTCTCCTGCGCGGACGGTGCAATCTGCAAGCCATGGACATCGGTCCATTGTTTGAGGATCTCGCGCGCGTTCGAGGGGATCACCGTCTTGTCCGCACTGCCATGCCAGACCGAGATGCGGGGCCAAGGTCCATCGTGGGGCGCCGCGCCGCGGACAAGGCCGCCCCATTCGCGCGCCGGGCGGGACGGACATTGAAACATGCTTTCGAACGCTTGTTGCACATTTCTGGCCGCGCCATACGGCAAGCCGGCGACGATCGCTCCGCCAGCAAAGACTTCTGGGTAGCAGGCGAGCATGACGGATGTCATTGCTCCGCCTGCCGACAGGCCGGTGACGAAAACGCGCTGCGGGTCGATCCCTTTTTCGCGCACCATGGTCTCGACCATCTGGCGAATCGACGCCGCTTCGCCTCGCCCCCGTTGCGTATCTTCGGGCAGAAACCAATTGAAGCAGCCATTGGGATTGTTCGATCGTTGCTGCTCAGGCACTAGAAGGGCGAAGCCGTAGCGATCAGCCAGCGTCGACCAACCCGCTCCATAATCGTAGCCTGACGCCGTTTGTGTGCAGCCGTGCAGCACGACGACGAGAGCCGGATTGTCCGCCGCGTTGGCCGGCACGTAAGCGAACATGCGCAAATTGCCCGGATTTGAGCCCGCGCTGTGCACCTCTTGCAAAGGACTGTCCAAGTCAGCAGCACCGAACGGGCTTCCGCCGCTCGTGGTTCGAAACCGATCCCAATTGGGCAGACTGCCCATCGCCTTCCTGAAATCGATCATCAATAGCCCCTCTGAGATGGTGGTGTTTTAAGGAGTGCATTGGGTAATGAGCGGCGGGCGCATTGGTTGCTGCGGTGCACAAAAAAAGATTTCTATGTCAAAGGACATGTCACGCGTGCCACTTTTCCCGAGTTGCCGCCCCGTCCTAACGCGACATGGTTGAGTGAACATCCGGCGGATGCTGCGCGAATTCTGCTTCTGGCACGAAGCCGATGTGCCAGCCCATTCGGTGGAGGTCGGCTGGTGGCCCGAAACGGAGGGGCAAAGAATGTCCGCTTTGTGAGGGAAGACCGGACGTTGCCGCGTTCGCATGTGGCTTCCGCTGTTGGCCCAACGCGGACCTAGCGCCGACTTTCGACACCTTACGGTGAGCATCATCGGCAATGCGGGCGCGATCAGCGCGCGCCACGTTGTCCGGCGACTCGCTCAATAAGTAACCTGCACTCAGCTGCGAGCTACTCGCAGATGGTTGGGCGATGGATCCTTGCGGTGAGTTGTTTTAGGGGCCGCGGCAGGATGTATTCTCAGAGATCGTGACTACATAGAGGTACGGGGGCGCCAGAATAGCCCTTATCGCCGTTTGGCCCATTTGCCCTCGCGCTCGTTTCCGAGGTTGCGAGGTATCGTTTGAAAAATGTCTTTTCACGTTTTCTCAGGACCGCGTCGGCTCCGCCGTGGGCCGACGAAGAGACCATTCGCGAAGAGCTTTTCAGTGTCGAGCGCCTGGAGCAGCACGGCGAGAGCTTGGCTGCGGCTCAGTCGGTCAGCTCATTACCCCAACGAGGGCGGCCGCTCGTGGAGCGGGTTGGCGACAACGATGAAGCGCTTCTTCGCGCCTATCGCGTCATCGCCGCTGCCATCAAAGACAAGCACCCGATAACACCGGCGGCCGAATGGTTGATCGACAACTTTCATCTCGCCGAAGACCAGATCCGTGAAATCCGCACCGACCTTCCGGCGCGCTATTACCACCAACTTCCAAAGCTGGCCGAAGGCCCCTTTGCCGGCTATCCACGCATCTTCGAAGTGGCCTGGGCATTCGTGGCGCACACCGATAGCCGGTTTGAACCGGAGATGCTGCAACGCTTCGTAATGGCGTATCAGCGCCTGCAGCCGCTGACGATCGGCGAATTATGGGCGCTGGCGATCACGCTTCGGGTCGTGCTCGTCGAGAACCTGCGCCGTTTGGCCGATCTCATCGTGGGCAGTCAGGCCGCGCGTGACGCCGCTGATGCATTGGCCGACCGGCTGCTCAGCGCGGCGGCCAAGTCTCAGGCGATGACGGCCTCCGCCCTGCAGCCGTACGAACATCCTCCGCTGACGCGGTCATTTGCGGTTCAGCTTGTGCAACGCCTGCGCGATGAAGATCCGGCGACGACTCCGGCCTTGTTGTGGCTGGACCGGCGCCTGGATGCGCAGGGTACCAACGCCGATGAAATCGTGCGCGAAGAGCTCCGGCGGCAAGGTGCGGCGAACGTCACGATCCGCAACATCGTCACCAGCATGCGGATCATTTCCGAATTGGATTGGCCGGAATTCTTCGAAAGCGTCAGTCTCATCGACGAAGAGTTGCGGACGGGAAGCGACTTCGCAGCCATGGATTTCCCGACGCGCGATCGGTATCGCCGCGCGATCGAAGAACTTGCGCGCGGTTCGGTCCATTCGGAAATTGAAGTCGCACGGGCCGCTGTCGTCAATGCAAAGCGCGCCGATGCTGTGCAACAAGACGGGTTGGCTGAGCCGGCTCCCCGACAGCGAGACCCCGGATACTATCTGATCGGGCAGGGACGCCGGGCGTTCGAAGCGAAGCTTGGTTTTCGGGGCTCGCTGAAGGATTGGTTGGTCCGCGCGAATACGGCAGCGGGAATTTCTGGATACCTTGCGGCGGTTGCGGTTGTCGCCGGCCTGCTTCTTGTGCTCGTACTGACGGCCGCCGGCTTGGCCGGCGCCGCTGGATGGCTTCTCCCGGCGCTGGCGGTTCTCGGGCTGTTTGTTTCCATTGATGCCGCGATAATGCTGGTGAACCGTGTGGCCACTCACAGGTTTGGCCCCGCCGCGCTGCCCGGACTCGAACTGCGTGACGGCGTACCGCGTGAATTCCGCAGCATTGTCGTCATGCCGACGCTGCTGACGGGCCGTGCAGCCGTCGATGAACTGATCGAGCGACTGGAAATTCATTATCTCGCCAGCCCGGACGGCGATATCCGATTTGCTCTGCTGTCGGATTGGACCGACGCCGCCACCGAAAACGTCGCGAGCGACGAAGGACTCTTGGGCGCGGCCGTCGAGGGGATCGCCGAACTCAACCGTGTCTATGGGCCAGCCCCCGATGGGCCGCGCTTCTTCTTGTTCCATCGCCGGCGGAGTTGGGACGAAGGCCAGGGCAAATGGATCGGCTGGGAGCGCAAACGCGGAAAGTTGCACGAGCTGAACCGGCTGCTGCGCGGCGCAACCGACACGACGTTCTTGCCGGTGGGGGGTGAGCTGCCGTTGGCGCCGCCGGGCGTGCGTTACGTCATCACCTTGGACACCGACACGCGGCTGCCAATCGGCGCTGCAAGGCGCCTGATTGGGAAAATGGCGCACCCGCTCAATCGGCCCAGGCTCGATCCAGCGTCCAGACGTGTCGTCGAAGGCTATGGCGTGCTGCAGCCGCGGGTCACGCCGTCACTTCCGACTGCGCAGCATGGTTCGACCTTTCAACGCGTGTTCTCCAGTCCGACCGGCGTTGACCCATACGCAGCCGCGGTGTCCGACGTCTATCAGGATCTGTTCGAGGAGGGCTCCTACAGCGGTAAGGGCATTTATGACGTGCATGCTTTCGAGGCCGCTCTCGCTGGCCGGATCGCGGAAAACAGCGTTCTCAGCCACGATCTGTTGGAGGGCATTTTTGCCCGCGCCGGGCTCGTCTCCGATATAGAGGTCTTCGAAGATTTTCCGTCGCGGTACGACGTGGCCGCGGCCCGCCAGCATCGCTGGGCGCGTGGCGACTGGCAGTTGCTGCCATGGCTCGTAGGCAAGGCATGGCGGTTCGGCGCCTCCGGCCGCGGCGATATTCCACCGCTTGGCCGCTGGAAGTTGGCGGACAACCTGCGCCGTACGATGTCAGCTCCGGCGGGCGTTCTTGCGCTCGTGGCCGGGTGGACCTTTCTGCCGCCCGCGGCCGCTTTGATGTGGAGCGGCTTCGTGCTGCTTCCGTTCCTGCTGACGGCAATCCTCCCGCTCGCTGCACGGCTCATTCCGCGCGTCTCCGGAACGACGGCTGAGAGCCACTTCCGCGCATTTCGCCAGGAATTCAGCGTTGCCGCATTGCAGTTCGGTCTGCAGGTGGCTCTGCTCGCGCACCAGGCCTGGCTGATGGTCGATGCGATCGTCCGCACGCTATCGAGGCTGTATCGGCGCCGCGACTTGCTGGAATGGACAACCGCCGCGGCGGCCGCGGCCGACCGCGAGCTCAATCTTCTCGACTTCTATCGCCGGATGATCGGTGCCGTCGCGCTGGCTGCGTGCGGAGCAATCGCGGTCGCTTATGCCGGCCGTGAGTCTTGGCTGATCGCGGCTCCGCTGCTTTGCGCCTGGGCGCTGTCACCGGCCATAGCGTGGTGGGTGAGCCGGGCGCCGCGTCCCGCCCAGAGTTCGCTGCCGGACGCCGACGCAGAAGGTTTGCGCCTCACGGCGCGGCGCACCTGGAACTTCTTTGAAACATTCGTGACGGCGGAAGATCATATGCTTCCTCCCGACAATTATCAGGAGGACCCCCAGCCGGCACTTGCCCACCGCACCTCGCCGACAAATCTGGGCCTCTATCTTCTCTCGGTCCTGGCCGCACGCGATTTCGGCTGGCTCAGCCTCACGTCGGCCGTCGAGCGGTTGGAAGAAACGCTTCGAACGATGAGCCGGCTGGAGCGATTCCGCGGGCACTTCTTCAATTGGTACGACACGCGTGATCTTCGTCCACTCGAACCAAAATACATATCGTCGGTCGACAGCGGCAATCTTGCCGGACATCTTATCGTACTGCGCAGCGCCTGCCGGGAAATGCTGGGAGTGCCGACGGTGGGCGCGGGCGCGTTTGCCGGAATCGCGGACGCGGTGAGACTCGCACGCGGCGCTCTCAAGGTGCTGAGCGGCGATCGGCGGATTTCGGGGACTGCGAGCGCGCAGCTTGACGTCGCGCTCGTTGCGCTCGCCTCGACATTGACGCCGCCCTCGCAGTCACCGGCGGAGTTGGCCGCACGATTGTCCAACCTTCAACGCCAGTCCGAGGCCCTTGCTGGCCTCACGCGCGCGCTCATCGAGGAAGGCTGTGAGGAAGATCATCGCGGTATCACCGGAATGGCGGACCTGGTGACATGGACGGAGGCCATTGTTTCTTCAATCGAAGCGCATCAGCGCGACGTCGACGGTCTCTATCCCTGGGCCCTTTTTTCCGATGATGCCACGGCCGGGCAGACCACGCCGGCTCTGGCCGATCTGCCCGATCATTGCGAAGCGCTGATAGCGAAGCTGGGTCAACAGAGAGATGCTCCCGCTTCGGACGGTGGTGCCGATGGCGTCGCGAACAATGACCGCCTGATCGCCGCTCTCCAGCAATCGGCTGAAACAGCGAAAACTCTCGTCCGGCGAATTGAAGATATCGACAAGGCTGCAGAAGAAATGTTCGACGACATGCAGTTCGGGTTCCTTTTGGACCCTGCACGGCAGTTGCTCTCGATCGGGTACCAATTCGCCGAGGGCACGCTGGATCCGAGCTGTTATGATCTGCTGGCCTCCGAGGCGCGTCTGGCGAGCTTTATCGCGATCGCCAAAGGCGACGTCGCGCCGAAGCATTGGTTCAAGCTGGGGCGCGCTGTCACGCCGATCGACCGCGGCTCGGCTCTGATTTCGTGGTCCGGCTCGATGTTCGAGTATCTGATGCCGGAGCTGGTCATGCGCGAGTCGGCGGGAAGCCTATTGCATCAAACCGCCCGTTTGATCGTCAGCCGGCAGATCCAGTACGGCGCTCAGTGTGGAGTTCCGTGGGGGATATCCGAGTCCGCGTATAATTTCCGCGATCTTGAACTCACCTATCAATACTCCAATTTCGGCGTCCCTGGTCTCGGCCTCAAACGCGGCCTCAGCGAGAATATCGTTGTCGCGCCCTATGCGACGGCGCTTGCATCGATGGTCGAGCCGGTGGCCGCAATACGGAATTATTCGCGCCTGGCCGAGGCGGGTGGCTGCGGGCGCTACGGCTGGTATGAGGCCCTGGATTACACGCCGGGGCGCGTGCCGGAGGGTAAAAGCGTCGCCGTTGTCCACGCCTACATGGCGCATCACCAGGGCATGAGTTTGGTCGCCATCGCCAACACGCTTGAAGGCGCCAAGATGCAGGCGCGTTTCCATGCCGATCCGATCGTGCAGGCGACGGAGCTTTTGTTGCAGGAGAGGCCGCCGCGCGACGTCGCTGTCAAATGGGTTCGCGCCGAAGAAGTGAGTCAGACGACCCAGGTTCGCGAACTTGTGCCGCCGATGTTGCGCCGGTTCCGCTCGCCCCACGATAGCATCCCACGCAGCCATCTTCTGTCGAACGGCCGCTATGCGGTCATGATCACCGCCGCCGGATCGGGTTACAGCCGCTGGCGGAATCTCGCGGTGTCGCGCTGGCGCGAAGATGTCACCTGCGATCCGTGGGGGTCGTATGTGTATCTGCGCGATGTCGAGAATGGCGCGGTGTGGTCGGCGGGCTATCAGCCGAGTGGCGCCAAGGCGGACGGTTACGCTGTGGCGTTTTCGGAGGATCGCGCCGAGATCACGCGACGCGATGGAACGCTGGCGACGACCCTCGATGTGGTGGTCTCGCCGGAAGATGACGGGGACGTCAGGCGGGTATCGATCTCGAACCTCGGCGCGCGCACGCGTGAGATCGAGATCACCTCTTACTCGGAAATCGTATTGGCGCCATCGAGCGACGACGCATCGCATCCGGCATTCTCGAAACTATTCGTACAGACCGAATTTGCGCCAGAGCTCGGCGCGCTTCTGGCGACCCGCCGAAGGCGTGCGCCGAATGAACCGGTAGTGTGGGCCGTTCACCTGGCGGTCGTGGAAGGCGAGACTCGCGGCGAACTGGAATTCGAGACCGACCGGGCGCGGTTCCTCGGACGCGGCAATGGCGTGCAGAACCCTGTGTCGGTCAGCAGCGGCCGTCCGCTCTCGAACACCGTTGGAACGGTGCTCGATCCGATATTCAGCATTCGCCGCCGCGTTCGGATACCGCCTGGCGCGACGGCTCGAATCTCTTATTGGACGCTGCTCGCTCGATCGCGCGACGAAGTCCTTGGCTTGGCCGACAAACATCACGATGCCGCCGCCTTCGAGCGCGCGGCCACGTTAGCCTGGACCCAGGCTCAGGTTCAGCTTCATCATATTGGAATAACGCCGGACGAAGCGCACCTCTACCAGCGCATTGCCAATCGCATCATCTACTCGGACGCGACGTTGCGGCCATCGTCTGAAATCTTGAAGCGGAATGATCTCGGACCGGCGGCGTTTTGGGCGCATGGCATCTCCGGCGATTTGCCGATTGTACTGTGCCGGATCGACGAGGCCGCACATTTGGAGACGGTGCGCCAACTGATCCGCGCCCATCACTACTGGCGCATGAAGCAGCTCGCAGTCGACCTGGTGATCGTCAACGAAAGAAGCACATCCTATGTCCAGGATCTGCAATCCGCATTGGAGTCGGTGCACCGGGCCAATTTACCGCGGTCGCCATCCGAAAAGGACGCCGCCCCGGGAAGCGTATTTCTGCTGCGCGCCGACTTGCTATCTGCCGAGGTACGAAACCTGCTGCAAACGGTGGCGCGGGCGGTCATCGTGAGCCGTCGCGGTAGCCTTGCCGAGCAAGTCAGACGTGTGCAGGAAGTCGCACCCGCCGCGGAGCCGCCACGCCTCGCGCCGCGAAGCCTCAGCCCTCCTGAGTTCGTCGCGCGGCCGCAGCTCGAATATTTCAACGGGATCGGCGGGTTTGACCGAGACGGGCGGGAATACGTCACCGTTCTCGATGGCGATCAGGCGACGCCGGCGCCTTGGGTGAATGTGATCGCCAATCCTTCGTTCGGCTTCCAGGTTTCCGCAGAGGGCAGCGGCTACACGTGGTCGGTCAATAGCCGGGAGAACCAACTCACGCCGCGATCGAACGACCCGGTCGGCGACACTTCGGGCGAATGCATTTATGTCCGCGACGAGGACAATGGAGATGTCTGGACGCCGACGGCACTTCCCGTTCGCAACGACGCGTCCCGCTACATTGCCAGACATGGGCAGGGCTACAGCCGGTTCGAGCATGTCTCGAAAGGGATCGCGCTTGATCTGCTGCAGTTCGTGCCGCTCGATGATTGCGTCAAGATTTCCAGGCTGAAGATCAAGAACCTCTCGCGCCGCCGGCGGCGCCTGTCGATAACGGGCTATGTAGAATGGGTACTTGGGCCATCGCGGGCGGCTTGCGCCCCCTATGTCGTCACCGAGGTCGATCCGAAAACGAACGTCATGCTTGCGCGCAATCCATGGCGCATGGAGTTCGGCTCGCGCGTGGCCTTTGCCGATTTGCTCGGCCGGCAGCAGTCGTGGACCGGCGATCGCACGGAGTTCATCGGCCGAAACGGCAGTCTCGCGCTACCCGCCGCGCTCGCCGGCCGAGAGCAGCTGTCAAACCGTGCCGGTGCCGGCCTCGACCCCTGCAGCGCGCTGCAAACCGCCGTCGATGTACCGGCCAATGCCGAAGTCGAGATTGTATTCTTGCTGGGCGAAGGAGCCAGCGCGGCAGACGCCCTGTCGTTGGCCGAACGCTATCGCGCGGCCGACCTCGATGCTGTCTTTAGTGACGTAGGGACGTTCTGGGATAAAACGCTTGGCGCGGTGCAGGTGCGAACGCCCGATCGCGCGATGGATATCCTGCTGAACCGGTGGCTTCTGTATCAGACGCTCGTGTGCCGCATATGGGCGCGATCGGGCTTTTACCAGGCCAGCGGTGCTTATGGTTTCCGCGATCAACTGCAGGATGGGATGGCGCTCTGCATATCCCAGCCGGGCCTGGCACGGGAGCATCTCCTGCGCGCCGCCGGGCGACAATTCATCGAGGGCGATGTTCAGCACTGGTGGTTGCCATCCTCCGGCAAGGGCATTCGCACGCGCGTATCCGATGACTTTCTATGGCTGTCCTATGCCGCGGCACAATACATAACGGCGACCGGCGACCTTTCTGTGCTCGACGAGCAGGTGGCCTTTCTCGATGGAATGACGCTCGCACCTGACGAGCACGACGCCTTTTTCCAGCCGATGGCATCGGATCAGCGGGCCACTCTGTTCGAACACTGCGCGCGCGGGATCGATCGCGGCCTCCAGGTTGGAAGTCATGGCCTGCCACTGATCGGCGGAGGGGACTGGAACGATGGGCTGAACCGGGTCGGGGCCGGAGGGCAGGGCGAAAGCATTTGGCTGGGCTGGTTTCTCTGCGCCGCCATAAGCAATTTCGTAGCCTTCGCAGAGCAGCGGGGTGAGCATGGCCGCGCTGCCTCCTGGCGGCAGCATGCGGCGTTACTGCGCGACGCGCTCGAGCGCGACGGCTGGGATGGCGACTGGTACCGCCGCGGTTATTTCGACGATGGAACGCCATTGGGCTCCGCATCGGGCAGCGAATGCCGCATCGACTCCATCGCCCAATCTTGGAGTGTACTCTCCGGCGCCGCCGATCCGTCACGCGCCGCGCGAGCCATGGCATCGGTGGACGAACAGCTCATCTTGCGTGATGAAGGATTGGCTCTCCTGTTCACGCCGCCCTTCGACAAGACCGAGCTCGAACCGGGCTACATCAAGGGCTATCCGCCCGGCATCCGCGAGAATGGCGGGCAATATACGCATGCGGCGATCTGGGCCGTTCAGGCTTTCGCGAAGCTCGGTGACGGCGACAAGGCCGCCGAATTATTATCGCTGCTCAATTCGATCAACCATAGCCGTACATTCGCTGACGCGCACAGATACAAGGTAGAGCCATACGTGGCGTGCGCCGATGTCTACTCCGTTTCCCCGCACGTCGGGCGCGGCGGGTGGACATGGTATACGGGTTCGGCCGGATGGATGTATCGCGCGGGGCTCGAATCGATCTTGGGCCTCAACGTAGAGGGTACAAGCCTGCGCTTCGATCCTTGCGTCCCGCACGCGTGGAAAGAGTTCGAAATCACATATCGCCACCATTCGACACGGTACGAGATCCGCGTCGATAATCATGCCGGCGTTTGCCGCCGCATTGCCCGCTTGGAGCTTGACGGCCAAGCGCTCCCTCAGGGTTCGGTCCAAATCAGTTTGGTGGATGACGGTGCCATCCATTATGTACGCGTGACATTGGGATGATCCATCCGTAACGCGCTGCTCCCTGAACAACGCGGACGTGAAAATAATGCTTCAATAAAAGCTGTGCCTAAGCTGTTTTGCTCGGCATGTTGGGGACGTGACCGACGTTGTGATTGTGGCTCACGGTACACAACTGCTCGCGGCCGCACTTGATGCAGATGAAAACCTCGTTGTCTAGGTCAAGGGTGCGGTTGGCCGACTCGAGTTGTTTGAGTCGCAACTCTCCCCCACAGTGGACGCATCGTGACGAAGGCGGTGGCTCGACGAGGACGCGCATATGGTCTCCTTTCGCTCGACATGCATCGAAACGAGCGAACAGCCGCTCGAAAGGGTTCCGATGAAAGGCTTTGGCTGTAAACCGAACGGCTTGCGCTGACGTTTCGGCGAACACAAGGCTGCGCCTTAAAGGAGGGCGTGTCTAGTCCAATTTCGGTTGGCGCCGTCAGAACACGCCGCGGCGTGCGACTTTCGCCGGCGACGAGCACTACGAGGCGTCAGGCCGCAGCGCATTCGGGAGCCGGGTTTCGGGGGTCCAATCGTCGTCTTTATGGTCGTGCAGAAAGCGGGCAATCTGGCCCCGCAGCTCGGCCGTTTGCAGTAATTCGCCCATTGAGGCCGCGGTATCAAAGAGCTCTCGCCGAAGCTTCGTCGGGATCGTATTCCACTGCATGATGACGGCCGCGCCGAGGCATCGCAAGACGTGTTCCTCGATCTCGGCGATTGTCCTTTCGTCGAGCGCGCTATCAGCGGCGTCGGCTCGCGGCTTGGCGTCTTGCGCGTGGACGATCTTGTCGAAGTTGTCCGCCAGCCAGTCCTCGTTCTGTGCCAATGAACTGAAGCTCTTCTCCAATTTCTGGAGGTCGCGAATTTCGTTTGGAATGGCCGTTTTCCGCAGCAACGCGCTGTATTCTGCCGCTTTCGCGCGAAATTGGTCAGCCGTGAACATGGGGGCTCTCTCTGCGGCGCAGGCCGAGATTTCGCCTGACGGCGCGTGTCTGTGTTTTGTGTGTGCTTTTCCTCATATGGGGACGATCGGATCGATTTGCGGTAGCCGCAGACAGCGCGGACAATCTTTATTTTGCACAGGCGTTTTCTGACCCCTGTGGTTGGCCCGATTCATCGCCATATATGGCTGTACCAGCAGGGTCTGCGCGTCTCGTCATTGTAATGGCAAGACGCTCGACTCTTTACGAATAACGGCGCATCGTTTTCAAATTCGGCGCCTGACCGTGTGGTATTTGCGCCCACTTATTGAAAATTAACGCGACCTTGCCCGTGCTCGAAAGCAGGGGGAAAGGTTCACATGCTCACTTCGTTCCTGTCGAAGGACGACCCGTCCATCGACATCCAGGATGCCTTTACGCTGGCTCAGGCCATCGTCGATACGGTCCGCGATCCCCTCGTGGTGCTCGACCATGATTTGCGGGTGGTCGCTGCCGGCCGGTCTTTCTATCAGACCTTCCGGCTTGCGAGTGACGACGTCCGCGGGCGCTTGCTGTACGAGGTCGATGGCGGCCAATGGGACATCCCGGAGCTTCGCCGTCTGCTGGAAAACATCTCGAAGGACCAGATCGCCGTTGATGGATATGAGGTCGATCACCACTTTCCCGTGATCGGCCGGCGCGTCATGGTGTTGAACGCGCGCAAGGTGTTCTACGAAAAGGGAAGCCGTGCAACGGTGCTGTTGGCATTCGAAGACATTACCGAGCGGCGCGCCGTGGAGCAGCAGATCCAGGATCTGCTGCGGGAAAAGGACGTGCTGCTGGAAGAAATGCAGCACCGCGTCGCGAACAGTCTGCAAATCATCGCCAGCATTCTCCTCATCAAGGCGCGCACCGTCCGGTCGGAGGAGACTCGATTGCAGCTGGAGGATGCGCATCAGCGCGTTCTGTCGGTCGCCGCGGTTCAACAGCATCTGCATCTCTCCGGTCCGAACCGGCCGATCGAGATCGCCAGCTATCTGAGCAAACTCTGCGAGACGCTAGCTCAATCGATGATCGGCGACAGCCGACCGATTTCGCTCAAGGTCGAGGCCGATCCCGGCACCGCGGCGTCGCGTGAGGCCGTGAGTATTGGATTGATCGTCACCGAACTGGTGATGAATGCCTTGAAGCATGCATTTCCTGGCGAACGACGGGATGGCGCGATTGTTGTTTCTTACAAGGTCGCAGAGATCGACTGGAAGCTTACGGTGGCCGACAACGGTGTCGGCAAGCCGGATTTCAGGGCCGGTGTCGGCAAGCCCGGGCTTGGGACCAGTCTGATCCAAGCCCTGGCGAAACAACTCGATGCCCGCCTGGAGACCGCTAGCGATTCGAGCGGGACGGCGGTGTCCATGACGCACGCCACATTTAAAGGCAAGCCGACCGCGGCGACGGAGAGAATGCCGGTCCTCACCGACGACGCCTCAGGAGGATCCCGATGAGCACGCGCACGAGCCGCAGAACCGTGATATTCCGCAAACCATTCTCGCTAGAAGGGGTCGGCCGCAGTCTTCCCGCCGGCGCATACGAGGCCGTAACCGACGAAGAGCTCATCGAGGGTCTGTCATTTCCAGTCTATCGGCGCGTCGCCACAATGATATTGGTGCCGGCGCTCTCGTCACGGTCGTCGATAGAGATGGTAACCATCGATCCGGCCGATCTTTCGGCCGCAATAGAACGGGACGCGTCCGCCGTCGAAGCTGATGCCGGCTCCGCAAAGGGGTAACGATGAGGTTCTGGTGGCTGTCGCAAGACAAACAGGTCAGCAACATGGCAATCAGCTTTCCCAATCATAGCCGCAGCTACGATGCCACGCGGCGCGCGGTGCGCTTCTGGGGGCATGATCGTTCGATGGAAGCCGCGTTTTTCATGACGACGGAAGCGCTTACACGGCTTCAACCGAATGTGCAGTCGGACGCGGTCGAGCTGCTGCGGGCATTCGATGCCAACCGTGACCGTATCCACGCAATCGCGGCTCGGGTCTATGCGCGGGGCCGCAAGGGCTCCTATGATCTCGTCGCAGCGGACGTGTGATGTCGCAATAGTCGCCGGGCGCGGTAGGGCCGTCTGTCAGCTTTTTGGGACAATCGTCGCAGCGACATTGTATCTAATGACAAGAGTCTCCGAGCGCTTACGCGCTACGCACTCGTGCGTCCGTTTATCGAAATCCGGATTTTCTGGCTCGATACGCGCGAGCATCATTGTTCCGCCGCATATTGAGCAAGGCGGACGTTCGTAACTTGGCTGAGGGAAGAACGTGTTCGGCGACATAGGCGCCTCCTGGCATAGGCGGCAGCGCAGTCGCGTCTCTCAGTCGCTGCTATTACCATGAACGATGCGGCGACAATTCGGCGTGCGCGTCAGTTGTAAGCATGGCCAATAGTTAAATTGTGAAGACGAAATCTGGGCCGTCACTTCGCAAAGCGACCGTCGTCCCGCTCACAGAAGGTGTGCTGGCGATAACTCGTCTCTCGTTTAGATCCTGGGCGTCGCGCGCCTGACCTATTGCGGCGATGGTTTTGCCCACTGCTGGCGACACCAAGCTATGGCCCCGCCGAGAGTAGAAAAGTTTTGTTGTGGTGCAGATTGCTCCGCGCAAATATGCCAACGGCTTTTCGCGCGCGTGATCAAGAACTGCCCGACACGATAGGATCCGGGAACCGCCTTGCCGGTCGCGGATTCGGTTGTTGAATTGCGATGCATGATATACCCCCAACGTTCGTGTGGATCATGCACCAAAGCGCCGCGCGAAAATATACTTATCGACAGAAATATAAACTAACGCGTATGCTGAAGCGTTCCGTCATGCGCTGTACTAAAAGTGGGTTTTGTTCGGCCGTACGTGGTGTGTTCATAAGCAGACCGTTCGCGGCCATCGGTGGCTGTGGGGCTCGTTAACGTTGTCGCGGCCCGCGCTCCGTTGTTCGTCAAACTCGCACTGGAAACGGTTGGACCGATTTCCGTTCATTGAATTCGAACAGAGCCACGGGCAAGACAGAAAGCTCAACCGTTGCCGGACCTTTTTGCTTCAATTTGGCTTTCTTGACCGAGACTGGTGCGGCGTAGCCTTTACTACGGCGAGTTCGGCAAGCAGGCGTGCGGCCATCTGATCGGCCGTTTCGCCCGCATTATAACAGCCGCGTCCGTAGGGATGGACTATGATCTCGCGCAAGTGGCCGGAATGGCCGTGGGCGCGTCGGGTATCGTCAACCGTGTAAATCAGCTTCTCAGACATTGATCGCCCTGTTTGGAATCCTAATAGTGTTCCAAGATGGGCACCGTGTCTGGTCAAAACAGCACACTATCTAATTGAGATAGAGTGGCAGATAGCCACTATGGCTGCTGGGCGTGGAATGCTTTCGCAGCGGAAACACAGAGCCGGGCCATCGGGCCGCCTTTTCCGTTCGGACACCTGTGATTACTGACACTTCATCCGTCCGAGGTTCTATAGTTACAAAAGTGCGCCCCTTCAGGTGGCGTAGGGGCCCGTGAAAATGATTGAGGAGTGTGATCCCAAGGCCTTCCTCGCCAAGGTCGGCGACGGAAAGACAATTGCGAAATATCAGAAAGACCAGGTCGTCTTTGCCCAAGGTGATGCCGCAGACGCGGTCTTTTACATCCAAAAGGGCAGGGTCAAGCTCACCGTCGTTTCCGAGCAAGGAAAGGAAGCGGTCGTTGGGATATTGGACCCGGGTCAGTTCTTCGGGGAAGGATGTTTGAATGGCCATCCCTTGCGCATCGCCACGACGACGGCGATGGAAGACTGTTTGATCACCGCGATCACGAAGACGGCGATGATTGCGGTGCTTCACGGCGAGCCGGCGTTTTCCAAACTCTTCATGGCGTACCTGTTGACCCGGAACAGTCGCATCGAAGAAGATTTGATCGACCAATTGTTCAATTCGAGCGAAAAGCGGCTCGCGCGCCTGCTGCTTCTCCTTGCGAATTTCGGAAAAGACGGCGGTCCGCAACCGATCGAGGCCAATATCAGCCAGGCGATGTTGGCGGAGATGATTGGCACGACTCGATCGCGCGTCAGTTTCTTCCTGAACAAATTCCGCAAATTGGGCTTCATCAGCTACAACGGAAAGATGGAGGTGCATACTTCGCTGCTGAATGCGGTCTTGTATGATAAACCCGAGATTCAGAGCGATTAGCCCGCACGCGGGCGCACGATTCATCCGCCGGCGCCGTTCATGATTGCCATCATTGTTCGCTTTTTAGTCGTCCAGAGACACGGCATGCCCATCCTGCGGCAGGTTGTGCGCAACAGTGACTACCAAATCATTCAGGAATACCGAGGCCACCGCCGGCGTCCGCCTCCCCGCCTGGAAAAACGGCGCGATCACCGCCTCGCTCACGGCATCGATCCCGGCCGACTACGCCACGACTTATGCCGCGCGCCTCGGTGTCACGCAGGCGTTTTGATTGTTTGCGGCTAGTGAGCCGCGCATGGCCACTCTTGTGCCCGTCGCGTGGTTTCGGTGCGATGCAGTGATTCGTCGGTTCTCAGAGGCACAGCGGACTCTCGCAAACCATCCGCGCGGGTACGTTTATGAGTACGCCGCCTCGATCGCAGGCCCGGTTACATTCCAGAACAGCACGCGGCTCGCCCCATGGCGGGCCGTTGCCGTTTCCCAAGCCTTCGCGTCGTAATTCAGGTCGCTAGGGAATGGCAGCTTGCCCTTGGCCTCGCGGCCAAAGGGTAGGGGGTAGACATAGATCGCCCCACCGGCCGCCTCTCGCGGCGCCGGGCTATCTATCGACCGTACAGCCGCGGGCGCCGTGGTCTTGGACATCAGCACGCGCGGATGTGGGTTAGCGCGCTTGGCGACAAGGCTCAATCGTTTTGGAACCAACAGAAACTGGGTAGCGTTGTACCGTG
>Ga0310811_10002225_pt1 | contig 24193 bp, 22 predicted proteins | sample YCmetagenome_FD_207642 | JGI IMG/M metagenome (GOLD analysis project Ga0310811, IMG submission 207642) | Soil microbial communities from experimental microcosm in Duke University, North Carolina, United States - YC | ecosystem: Engineered > Artificial ecosystem > Soil microcosm > Unclassified ... | reverse complement strand
GCCAGGAACTCACACGTCCTCCGGATCGCATCCCGCTGCATGGCATCGCGCGCCAGGAACTCAAATCCGTGACGCAATCCATCGCGATATCGCACCAGCGCTCGTATTTTGAGGGGTGCTCCGCCGCTGGGCAATGTGAGCTCGAGTGTGGCCACTTCGCCGGGCTTCAGTTCGCCCGTCAGCGTAATGCCAATGCCGTCCTGGCCGAATTCGATGGATCGCCCCCAAAGCTCAATCGGAGCATCCTCGCGAAACACCTTGGCTGACACGCGAACGTCCAGAGGGTATCTGGGAAATCGGCGCTGCTTGGAAGGATCGTCTACTTTAACGGGATCGGATGGGCTAGCTGTCATTGGCTTTCTTGTTAGCGGAATGCAAGCAACTATTCAAAAGGCACTATGAGCGCAAGTCAAGCCGGGGCGCAAGGTTAGTAAAAAAAAAATGGGCTGGCAGCCAGCCAGCCCAATCTGCTCTTGGTCGGGATTAGTGCGGCTTGTGGCCGTTGTCTCCCTTGTCGCCCTTGTCATTGTTCTTCTCGGTCTTGGGGGCGTTCTCGTGTCCGCCACGCCCCTGGTTCGGACGGTTCGCCTCGCCTCGCGGCTCCGGTCGTCCTCCGCCTCGGTTTTCCGTGTTTCGGTTTTCCGGCGCACGGTTTTCGGGTCGCGCGTTGTCTGGACGCCCACCGCGGTTTTCCATGCTCCGATTCTCCGGTGCGCGGTTTTCAGGACGAGCATTGTCGGGCCGAGCGTTGTCGGGCCGTCCGCCTCGGTTCTCCGGACGTTCAACCCGGTTCTCGGGGCGGTTCTCGGGACGATTCTCGCGCTCAGCATTCGGACGCGGTACTTCGCGGTTCATGCCACGGTTGTCGTTGCCACGATTTTCCGGACGATTCGGTCCACGATTCTCGCCGCCGCGGTTTTCCGCAGCACGGTTCTCGGGTCGATTTCCGCCGCGGTTTTCAGGCGCACGCCACTCGCCGCCTGCTGCCTTCGCACGGACAACATTTCCGCGAAACTCGCCGGGGCGTTCCGTAGCAGCAATCGACGGTTTGCCATGGTTGTTTTTAGCCCACAAGTCACGATTCCTCTCCGCTTCATCCCGGTGCTTTACCTGGACTGGCGTGGGATCGATGTGGCGCTCGCGTCCCGCCATCTCTTCATCGCGATCAGGACGCCTGTCAATTCCGCCTCGACCGCCGTTGTAGCTGACGCGATTAACTGTCTCATTCCGAATTACGGTCTTGTTGACATACACGTTGGTGATGCGAACGTTGTTAACTCGCGTGACGGCAGTGTTGTAATAGAACCTATTCGCCCGCCATTCGCCGCCAACAAAGCCGGTTCCGAAATACCCATATCCGTAGTTGACTCCGCCGTAGAAACCAACTCGCGGCCCCCAGTATCCGGCGTGCCACAGGTAAGCGTTTCCGCCCCATCCCCAGTATCCGGGCGTCCACAGGAAGCCTGGCTCAGGCGCCATCACCCAGGTTCCGGGCACCCAGTAGTAGCCCTCAGGACCGTAAGCCCAATAACCCGGCGTCCATATGTAACCGTCGCCAGGACACAAAGGCTGCTCATAAACTGGCAGCGCGGGCGGCGCAAAGCCGACCGAAATAAAAACTGCTCCAAACGAAGAAGCCGGAATCGCCATAAGCACCAGGGCAAATAGCGATAATCGGACGATTCGTGAGATTTGCATGTCGTCTCTCCTCTTTTGATCTGCCTCGCTCCACTTCCGGGGGGGAGGCCCATTTCTGACTGATAGAGCTTGCGAGGCCTACTAAGATGCGTCCCGCTGACTATATAAACGCCAGACTGCCGAATATGTTGCTAACCTGTATGCGGCTGATTATAGGAAATTTAAGCCTTTCCGCGGATAATCGGAAGTGCTGACGGCCGGCCTCACTTAGTCCAGCGTACGGATGGAATTTCCGCTGTCTACCGGAAACTATTTAGCGTGTCAGAATCAGCGGGCTAAGATGAGCGCCCCGGTTAGAACAAACCCGCCTCCCACCCATTGGTGCCACGTCAGCCGCTCGTGCAGAAAGATCCCCGCAAGCACGATAGCGACGATGACGCTTAGCTTATCGATCGGCGCCACCCGCGACGCTTCGCCCAGCTGCAGCGCGCGGAAATAGCACAGCCAGGAAAGCCCTGTCGCCAACCCCGAGAGCGCGAGAAACAGCCACGTACGCGAGGAAATCGTGGCCAGCGGCTGTTTGTTGGTGATCGAGGCGACCAGCCATGCAAACGCGACAATCACCACCGTGCGAATGGCAGTCGCGAGGTTCGAATCCACGCCCTGCACGCCAACCTTGGCGAGAATTGCAGTCAATCCGGCAAAGAAAGCAGAAAGTAACGCCCAGACGAGCCAGTTCATGGTAGGTTAGCTCCCCCACTCAGAACCACTATAGCTCTGTCACCTCGAGCGAAGCGGCACATCAGGTTTATCGATGTCAAGCGACGTCGAGCTTGTGTTCAGGGAGTGTGGATCACAACAGCCCGCGCTGGAATCCCGGGCACAATCGAGGGACTACGGAATATTTAAGGCAGCCGGGCCTGTAAGCCGAATTCTGTCTGCTGAACATTCACCGTCGCAGACCGAAATCTGCAACAGCAACCACGTACCGCAGGACGGCCATTCCTCTGGGCCGCGCATCACTACGCGGCTCTAGCGACCTACCCGAAAGTCGTGGCGCACCGAGCAGGCACGCTCCCGGCGAACCGGGATCCTTTCCTATTTGGTCTTGCTCCGTGTGGGGTTTGCCCTGCCCGCGGCATCACTGCAGCGGCGGTGCGCTCTTACCGCACCTTTTCACCCTTACCCCGCCGCTGTCAGTCGTTGTTCACTCGTTGCGCGCATTGCGCTATGGTTTTGCCGACAACCAATCATCAACAACTCACAGCGGCGGGGCGGTATGTTTTCTGTGGCACTTTCCGTCAGCCATCCTTGACGACGGCTTCCCGGACGTTATCCGGCACACTGCTCTCTGGAGTTCGGACTTTCCTCCCTCCCACTTAACGCGGAAGAGCGACCGTCCGGCCCAGCTGCCCACTGCAGATTATAGCCCTCTCGGGTTGTGGCTCTCGGGTTGTGGCTCTCGGCTCTCGGCTGCCGACTTGAACCGTTGGTGCATTGCTGACTGCCACTGCCAAAAGTCAAAAGATTTTAACCGCAGAGGGCGCAGAGCTTTCGCCGAGTTCTCACAAAAGGAGTTTCACGAGCGCCGCGCAAAGCAGATTAATTTTCTCTGCGTCCTCTGCGTTGACTCCGCGAACTCTGCGGTTAAGGCTTTCCACAAAGCCAAGAGCCAACAGCCGCATCTTTGCTATCATCGAGTCCACAATCAACCCACATGGAGACGCTCTCATGGAAGAAGCCGCCAGCACCCCTGCCGGATCGCGCCGCAACGAAGATATCGCTCTCGACCTCATGAAATTCATCGCCATGACCACCGGCTATGGCCGCACCACCGGCTCCGGCGCCGGATTTCAGGGAACCGCCGCCGCCGCAAAGCCGGAGGAGTACGCCGGCCACTTGCTTGAGCTGTACGGCAAGTGTTTACAGGCTGTCGCAAGAAAGTAGAATTGCGAGCGCGGCATGAGAATGTTTTTTCGAAACACTTTCGAAGTTGTGGCCCGACCCACGGCAAATCCATTCTCGACCCATGCAAGTCCAGCCGCGGGCTCGCTCCCTGAACTTAAGCAGTACAACCATCGCCCGTAGGTCCCGATCCTCTGAAGTGAGCGTTTGTGCTAAGCCAGGCGGACGATCAGTCAAGCAAAATGATCCACTTTGAGGAACAGGTGAGCCGAACCCCGTGGGGTGCGAATCAAAGTCAAGTGAATCAAAGAATGGGAGGCATGCAATGAGTACGATCGAAAAGGAAATGCAGACAGATAAAAAACCCGAGCGACTCGCGGACGGGAGCCCGGCAAGTCGTGCCCAGTTGCTGGCGGCTCGCATCGAGGAAGGTGCTGCCGGTTTGCTCGCCTTCGCGGAAGGGCTGTCGGATGCTGAATGGCGCAAACCTATATCGGCCACAGACCGGCGCTCGGTTGGGGTTATCGTCCACCACGTCGCCACCATGTATCCGATCGAGGTCGACCTGGCGCGCGCAGTCGCCGCCGGCAAAGCCACTCCGGATGTTACCTGGGAGGCTGTCGCACAGATCAACGCCAAACATACGCAGGACAATGCGCAAGTGTCGAAGGCTGCCGCGCTTGAACTCTTGCGTCAAAACAGCCGGGAGGCGGGCGCTGCTGTGCGAACGTTTACGGATCAAGAACTCGACAGCGCTGCACCGCTAGGGTTGAGTTTCGGCGCGCCGATGACGGCCCAGTTCGTTATCGAGGACCATGCGCTGCGGCATAGCTGGCATCACCTGGCGAAAATTCGGAAGGCATTGGGTCGCTAACGCATCCCGAACGCTGCGTCATTCTTAGGGATCAGAACCCAAATGCAAAAGGCCGCAGCTTCAGCTGCGGCCTTCTTTGCGAGAAGCACAACGTTGTTAACGGCGGCGCGATTTCTTCTTCGCTGACTTCTTCCCGGCGCTCTTTTTCTTCCCCGATTTTTTCTTTGCCGCTTTCTTGGCCGGCTTCTTTGCCGGTTTCTTCTTCGCGGCTTTCTTTGCAGCTTTTTTCTTTGCCTTCTTGGGCGCCTTCTTCTTTGCTGGAGATTTCTTGCGGGCTGATCCTCCGCCTCCGCGCGGCGCGGACGGGGCTGGTTCCGGCTCGTCTTCTTCCATCATCGGTTCAGGTTCTTCTTCCACCAAGGGCGTTACTTCAGCTTCTTCCTCTTCTTCGTCTTCGTAGCCTTCGTCGAGCGAGTCGCTGAAAGAGCCGCTGTCACCAAATTCATCGGCTTCATCGTCACGCATGTAGAGGGTTTCCTCGTAAAACATTCTTCCTCCTCATTGTTCCGGCAACTCGCCGGTGCGCATTGGCCGCGCAAAAAATAAAAAGACAAACTTGCGACGGCGCCGGATTATAACGGGTTGCAACGCGAGTCGCAACTTCTTTGCGCGAGAACGCAATTTTTAGATGCAAGAAGATTTATTGTGCGGGAATAATCAGTACCATGCCGGGCCGCAAAGTCGCGGTATGAGCATTGGCTTGCTTGATGGCTTCAACACTGGTGCCGTAGTTGGTAGCGATCGAGTACAGCGTCTCGCCTCGCTTGACAGCATGGCGGACCGGGCTGCCGGATTTCGCCTCAGCTAAGTGACTGCTGCCCTTTGATTTAGAAGAGGCCACCTGCTGAACCGGCGCGGCGCCCGGACTGATTGGCAAATGCAGATAGAGCACTCGCCGCCTTCCCAGGCTGTCCCCCTTCAACCGATTCCAGCGCCGTATCGTAGTTGCGGGAATGCCAAGGTTATCGGAAACTCTCTCCACCGTATCGTTCTTTCGTACGTGATAAACCGTTAGCCGTTTTGCGTAGGTTTGGCTGTCCCCGCTACTCTTGGGTGCAACCGGAACCACCAGTTTCGCGCCGGCTTCAACCCCCGCAGAGGTGGAAAGCTGGTTGGCGTCAGCGATCGTCTTCAGCGGCGTGTGGTATGTGCGCGCCAGCGACATCAACGTCTCGCCCGGCTCGACCGTGTGATAGCGCCATGAGACGCGCATGTCGGTAGGGATGGAGTTAATCGCCGCTTCGTATTTCTCTTTTGTCCCGCGAGGAATGTGGAGCTCAAACCGGCTCTTCGGCGTGGTGCTGCGCAGCAGGCCGGGATTCAGGTCCTGCAACTCTTCCAGTGTCGAATCCGTGCACTCGGCAACCAGCCGCAGATTCACCGAATAGTTGATCTTGATCGTGTCGTAGGCGAGCGCCGGATCGGGAGAAACATCTTCCAGCCCATACTGTGCCGGATTTTTCGCCATGATGGTTGTGGCGACAATAATCGGCACATAGTTACGCGTCTCGCGCGGCAGCACGTTGCGGCGATACAGTTCCCAGAAATCAGCGTAACCAGTGCGCTTTACCGCACTCTGCACCGTCCCCGGGCCTGAGTTGTATGCAGCCATCGCCAGGTACCAATCGCCAAATTGGTTGTAGAGATCTTTCAGATGGTGGGCAGCGGCGCGTGTGGACTTTTCCGGGTCCTGCCGCTCATCCATATACATGTCGCGATGCAGATCGTAGGCCCGTGCCCGGCTGGCCATGAACTGCCATATCCCGCGAGCGCCGACCCGGGAAACCGCGTAAGGGTGAAAACCGGATTCGGCTTGGGCAAGATAGATGAGGTCCTGCGGAACCCCTTCCTCTTTCAGAATGCGCTCAATCATCTCGCGATACCGTCCACTGCGCGTCAGGCCGTGTTCAAGCACCGGCCGTCCACGATGCGAGAAGTAGTTGATATAGCCCGCAACCTGGTCAGTCATCATCAGCGGCAGGTCGGAATGCGTGGCCTTGAGTTCGGCCGTTGCCTTCGCTTTCAGGTTCGGGTCAACCGGGTAATTCGAGACCTCATTAGCTTCATCAATCGGCGCCGGTTCCGACTTTTCTTCGTCAGCCTTTTGCTCAGCAGGCTCCGCCGCCGGTTGCTCGGCTGCTTCGAGCGTGCTCACGCCTTCGGTGACGCGATCAAATTCCTTCTGAAAGCGCGGGTCCGATCGCATGTCGGCCGATGCGCTCATAAGCACATTGAATGCCCGATCGAAATGACCCCTCGCCGCTTCCGCATGTCCCGCCAACGACTGGTCCTGGCCAAGCTTGTATTCCGCCTCGGCCTTTGTGATCAGTTCCTGAACTGGATCGAGCTTAGTTTCCGGCGCAGCGGCTTTGGCCGGCGACGGCTTTGTCTCTGGAATCGGCTTTGCTGTTTCAGTCGCAGGTTTGGGTGCAACAGCTTGCGCCGGAGTGGCCGTTTTGGATTGGACGGCTGGCTGTGCTGACGGAGCAGGCGGCCGGTACGCCCCCACCGGCTTCTTCGCGCCCCCGCATCCCAGGCCCGAAACCAGCGTGGCCGCCAGTGCGGCAAGCGGTATGTAGGAAAACCTGATCCTCATGTCCATCTATCACTTACCGCCAAAAGGGGCTCTACGCTCCGAAAGGATTAGGGAATCGTACTACTCGTATCTTAGACGGGTCAACGCCCGATAGGCTTTGCCCAGGTTACTTCAGGAATCGTCCGGAAGGACACGCCCCAGACCTAGTCTGCTGAAACCGGAGTCAGAACGCCGTCCTTCTTTATACCCAGCCGGACCGGCCGAGGCGGCCCTTTTCGCGGTACCGTCGCTTCGATCCACAATTCTTCCCCGCGATTGCGGAGGATGGGACCACTCCGGTGTTCCGGCAGAAAATACGCGGTTTCGCCATTGATAACGGCGACCAGGTTGTTGTCACGCTTCTGTACATTTGCGAAAAATTCGCCCAGCTCGTTGCCGACCGCAACTAGGTGATCACCTCGAAGCACAAGATTGCATCGGTAAGGGCTGTAAGCGATTCCGTAGTAAGGCTGTGAGTGCGGTTGTTCTATAAAGCCCTCCGCGGGAACTTCAAGGCTGAGTGATAAGTACTTCCCGCGAATTGGCAAATCAGGATCGTAAACCGCGCTCTTGATCCACACGCGCGGCCGATGCGCGCGGTCGTACAGCAGCTTTGCTCCCAGAGATGAAACGATGGCCAGTTGAAGCGCGGCTATCACCAATCCTTTTATGAGCGGCTTCATGCTGTCGCCGCCTTTACCTTGGCAACAAGCCTGCGCCTCGTGCGCTCAAGCACCCACCCCAGCACCAAAAACAGGAGGCCCAAGCCCATGAGGCTTGCAGAGCGGCCAAGCTTATCCATCACGTTTGAGAAATAGAAGCAGATCACAGTCAAGCCAAAGCCCAGAATGCCGAGGTTGATCCGCTCACGCCGTGCTTCGTACATTCCCCAGGCAATCATGCCGAACGATGCCAGGGCAGCCCAGATATACGGAAGAATCTTCGCCTCCGGGGAAATGAATCCTAGAGCAAGCACCCAAATTGCCGCAACCCCGTTCATCCAGGACGCTCTGCTACGCAGTAACCAGGCGAGCGCGAGCGGCAAAACAATGCCCAGCGATTTCCCGGCGATCAGCATAGAGAGGGGCACTCGTTCATTCCATCCCCACCATTGCTGAGGGATCGCGATGAACGTAAGCGGGACCATCGCAATTCCTCCAATCCATGCCAGAACCCGCCGAGTTGGCCCCTGCTGTTCATGCGACAGTGCGGTGAGATAAGTTATGGAAAGCAATAAGAGCCCTGCACCGACGATCTGGTCTGAATCTCGCATACGCTCGCTGGCGTCAATCCACTCGCTTGCCAGCCATGCTGGGGTCAGCAACGCCACCAACGCCGCCTGCACCCAATCACGCCGCAACGCCCATGCGATCCACGCCCCCAATGCCCAGAGCATGACTCCTCCCGGCCAGTGCTCCTGCAAATTGAATATCTGCGCTGAGAGAAATATGCCGGCGCCGAGCGAGGCGGTACCGATTCCGTGGAGAGCGGTCGAAAGTACGCTGAAGCGCTCTGCAAACAGAGCCCCAGCAACGTGAAACACTGCGACCATCATCAGGACCAGCGAGAATCGCTGGCCAGGCGAGAGTTCATCCCAATGCGCGGAGACAAACAGCAGCACTCCCGCTGCGACCATAATCGCGCCGAATGCAACTGCAATCAGTATCGGCCAACGCAATTGTCTGGGCGGTTGCCGCGATGACTCGAACTGCCGGACGCGTTCGGCCGTCGTGCTGTCCACCACCCCGGCCGAAGTCCAACGCTCGAGTGCTGATTCCCAGGACTCTGCCACAAGAACTCCTGACAAAGTGTCAACCCGATGTCATCTCGAGCGAAGCGGCGCGTGAAACGCGTCGCGTAGTCGAGAGACCTTGTGTTTCACTACCGCGAAAACGCTACTTGCGATCCAAGATAATCCGCGGCCAGCTTTTCCTGACGCCCGAAGCCTGACGCCTAGGTCGCTACCACTTCACCTTCATCCCAAACTGAAACTGCCGCGGATCGTACGCTGCCGTGGGCTGCCCGGCGTTCGTGAACAGCGGACTGACCGCCGACACATTGAAGCGGTTCGCGATGTTGAACACGTCGGCGATCAGTTCCAGGTTGACGCGTTCGCCAATCGGCACTCGTTTGGCAATCCGCAGGTCGTCGAAAACCGTCCACGGCGTCGTGCCGGCATTGCGGCCGAGATTGCCGTCGAGTTGCACCAAAGTCGGCGGAATTCCGGTAGTCAGGAAGTTCGCTATCAGCCCATTAATGCATGGTTCCTGAAGCTGGCCTGTCGGGGAGTACTTTGATTGGTAAACTTTGCCGCACGCTGGATCAACCGTTGTGTTCGGCCGTCCCGTCAACGACGACAACTGCAGGTTGTCCTGATTGCCGGTGATAATGTTGAACGGCCGGCCCGACGCAAACTCAATCAATGGGGCAAACGTCCAGTCGCTGAAAAGCTTGCTCCCAAATCCGTCACCGCCCAACTTCCCAGTCTGATAGACCCCGCTAAACACGAAGCGATGCCGCTGATCGAACGTCGAGTTCGCACGGTCGAGAGCCGGGAAGTAGCTGTCTTGCGGAGTCAGGGTGGATTGAAGGTCGGTTGAATCGTCAATCGCATGCGACCACGTGTAGGACGCTAGCAGCTCGTAGTGGCTGCTGAAGCGCTTGCGCAGGTTCGTGCTGAAACCGTGATAAACCGAGCTGCCGTTTGAGTAATTCGCGTCCATGTCTCCGAAGGGGACGCAGCCCGTGTAATCGGGAACGGGCGGCACCGGATTGCAGTTCGCGTTAAATCCAGGCAGGCTCGCAACGAGCGCCATCGCCTGCGCAACGCATGCTCCATTGCCCGCCAGATATTGAGCTGCCGCAACCGATGGGTTGAGCCCACCCGGCCGGAAGAAGTTCATCAGCGCTGCATCCACATACGGAACCGGCGCGCCCACCGAATTACACCCGCTGACGGTGAAGGGGCTTGAAAAATTCTGGCCATCGGCTAATGCCGCAGCAAAGTTGGTGGCGAGCAAATCGCCGCGAACCGTGTTCGCGTTGATCGGGCGATTCAGATGGCGACCGCCATTGAAGTTGTATGCGAGATTCAACGAATAGCCGTGGCCTAAGTCCTGCTCAAGACTGAAATTCGCCTGTTGTGCATAGGCATAAACAAAATTCTTCGCTTGCGGATAACCGAACGGCTGAAAGCCGAGCGGCAAAAATGTCGACGTGCCAGGGTTTGCCAGGTCGAGGTTCAAATAATTTTGGTTAAGGAAAACCGACTGCGGGAAATTGAGCGCCTGAAATCGCTGCTCATTCGGCAGATAGCCAAGGTTCGCGTTCGCCGCCGGGAACGGCGAAGGCGTACAGGAAGCTGACGTCTGGATTCCCTGGAAGATCGGGATCGCATTCAGGTTTGAAGGTTGGCCCGCGCCGCTGCATCCTCCGGTTCCCGCAAACGCCAACTGTCCACTGGACGAACCGTCAGATGCATCACCCAGGAAGTAGAGCCCGAGGAGCGGATGGTCGTAGTACATTCCGTAAGACGCGCGGAATACAGTCTTGCCATCCCCTCGCGGATCGACGGCAATCCCTATGCGCGGCTGCACATTATTCTTGTCCGTCTCAATTCCCTTTTGCAGTCCGAGCAAGTTATAGGCGGGCAGAGCGAGCCCCTGCGGCGCCTTGAACTTCGGCGCGATCTCCAAGTCATAACGCAGCCCGTAGTTCAGCGTTACCTTGGGATTTACTCGCCACGAATCCTGCCAGAAAAATCCCATCGGAATGTTGTGGAATGAATCTGTGGGGCTGCCGAGACCCTGGACGTACACAGATGGAAGACCCGCCCCGTAGGATTGCACCGGCGATAGCCCGGGGAACACCGACGGGAAACCGAATGGACTCAGATCAAACGATCCGAAGTCATACACCCCACCGTAGTTCACCGTGAAAGTTGCTTTCAGCGGGATGTAATTGAAGTCGGCGCCGAGTTTGGTGTTGTGCCGGCCGATGGTCCAGGAAAGATTGTCGCTGAACTGATAGCGCTGCTCGGTACGCTCGATGAACGAGTAAGGCTCACGGCCAAAATTCGCGAACCCTGGAATGTTCACAGCCGGACCGGAGCCGCTGGGAATCTGGGTGTTATAGAAGTAGGAGAGTCCGCGCCGAGCATACTGGAACCGGAAGTCGTTCACCTTGCTGCTGCCTATGATCCAGGTTTCTTGCGCCACACCGGCAACGTCGCGGTAGGTCTGTTCCGAAGTCCTGGAAAACGCATTCTGCCCGAAGGGCTGGTCTTCGCCGTTGACTTCGATCCCATTCACTGTGCTTGGGCTGACATTGGCCCGCAGCGTCAGTCTATGGCTGTTGCTCAGGTTGTGGTCCAGGCGAAGTGAATAAAGGCTGGTCCCCTCAAAAACTGGGAAATTGCCGCGCTGAGAATTCAGCGATTGATATGACGCTGGCACAAAGCAGGGCGGAGCCTGACAAGTCGTGAAGAAGCCGCTGAATCCCCCCATGCCTGCCGGCCAGGCGGCATTCACCGCCATTCCCGAGGAAGCGCCGATAAGCGCGACATAGCCGGGCAATGCGGGGGCGAAAGCGCCAAGTTGAGGAGCGGTCAGGCCCTCTAAAAATGTTTGCTGCGGGACCGTAACCTGAATGGTTCCGAACGGCAACGGAAAAGCGCCCGGAATGCCCACGCCGTTTCTTCCTATATCGGTGCCCGTGTCGAACTGCACCAGATCGAAATTATTAGCTCCTATGCTCGAAAACCCCGTCTCATGCCTCCGCGTGATCTCATACGCGAAGTAATAAAACGTCTTGTCCTTTTTCAACGCTCCACCGAATGCCACGCCGCCCTGCACCCGTGTGTACGCGGGATTGTCGCAGGGCGGCGTCTGACAAACTGCAAACGGATTCACCGCCTGAAAATTCCGGTTGCGCAGGTATCCGAACACATCGCCGTGAAAATCGTTCGCTCCGGAGCGCGTCACAATATTGACCACCCCACCGGAGGCCCTCCCATACTCCGCCGCATAGCTGTTGGTAATGATCTGGAATTCCTGCACTGCCTCCTGCGACACCGTGGAACGGACCCCGTTGATGGAGTTGTCCGTGGCGTCGGCGCCATCCACGTTTACGAGGTTCGACCTTCCACGCTGCCCGCTCATGTTGAGACCTGATGTCGGCGCAGCGCCGGTGTTCGGTGCGTTATCGCGGACCACTTGCGAATCGGTCAATGTGAAATTGATGTAATTGCGCCCATTGATCGGCAGGTTATCGATCCGCCGCTGATCGACCGTATCGGTCGTCGAGGTGCGCGTCGTCTCAATCAGATCAGCCACCGCGCTGACTTCCACCTTCTCGGTCTCGCTGGCAACACTCAGCGTCACCGGCAGATCGGCCGCGCCACCGACAGTAATAATGACGCCCTGCGCCGTCGCCTTCGCAAATCCCTTCGCGTCCACGCTCACCGTGTACGATCCTGGCGGCAATGCGAGAGCGCTATATTCCCCTTGTCCGTTCCCGGCGGCCGGACGCTCTATGCCCTTCGCATCGTCGCGCACCGTAACGCTGGCACTCGCGACCGCCGTGCCGGTCGGATCTTTCACCGTAACGTGCAAGTCTCCAGTGGCAACGCCTTGCCCGAAGGCGATGGAAATGGAAAGGGCCGCAATTAACGTGAGCAGGCAGATTCGAAGGGTTCGCATTGGCTTTCTCCGACGCGAGAATTCTCCGCGCCGGCGTCCAGGCCGGCAACGGAGTTGGTTAGAACGCGAGATTTTCCGGAAAGCGAAGGTTCGGCTGGTTTTACATCACTTTGTAGGCAGAAAGCAACCCGCTTGTGTTGGTTCTCTGGGAACGCCTTTGCCGCCGAGGCGCGCACGCGCCGGAAGGCGTTCATCACCTTCGATGAACTCTTGCCCTCGACGTTCCCTCCGGCAGCGACTCGCAAGAAGCACCCCCTCGGTTTAGCCTCTGGCATGGCACTCTGGCTTTCTTGTCGCGTGCCGTCAATGCAAGCCCCATCATCTGGCTTGCATTTGTTTCTCACGATGTAAGTAGGTGAAAAGGGAAGAGTTGCCGGGATGCCTCACCGGCGGGCCTTTCTCTGAATCCAGCAGCAATCTTCTCTAGGCAGGTGTGACCTTCGGCCGCGATGCAAAAAATGCCTTCGCCGCCCATCGCAAGATCCGCCAACCTACCGCCGCCCCCAGCAGGATGGTCGCGAGCCACAGCAGAATCGACGGCAGATAGCAGAGAATAGTTGCCATAGTCGAAGCATACTCGGCGACACTATCAAGGCCGTCCCCGGCTGCACGCTTCAGTTGATACAGTGGCCGCCAATGCAGCCCGAATACCTGCGCTTGTTCATCGGCTTGCTGGGAAATAGCAAGCGCTACCGTCTCTACCTCCTTTGTCAATGCATCAAACTCGGCCTGTTGCTGCTCAATCTCACCGCGAACATCGTTCAATTTTGCGACTACATCCAGAGTCTCTTTAATAGTATTTGCCCGTTTCAGAATCGCGAGATACTGAGCTTCTTGCGCTTTCGAATTCCGAATACGTGCCCCTCGATCGACGTATTCCTTCGTGACGTCTTTCGCGCTGAACCTCGCAATCTCTATTCGCAAGGCAAGCTTCCGGATCTCGGCCTGTGCCTCCCCAAAACGAGCCGCCGGTATCCGGATAGAAAGCGAGGCGCTGGAGGCACTGCCGTTGCCGGTAGCTTCGGAATCTACGAGGAAACCGCCTAACCGCTCTGCCAACTGCCGAATTTGGTCGGAAGCTTGTGCGGGGTCCTTGACTATCAACATCAGAGTTCCTGTTTGCACGGTCTTAGGTTCACGCTCCGCAGCCTGAGCCGAATTGGCAGCCATCCCATATAAGTGCGACTTCTGCGCGGACATGTTTGAGCGCAACAGATTTGGCACCGATCCCGCTACGACAAGGCACAAAATCAGTGCACGAGCGATTGCCATAGCAGGCTTGTTCCGCGACTGAACAGGCATCTGCGTTCCCTCGCGGGAAGAACGAGCGTTGTCGAAGGCCTTGCGAAGTTGTTCAGCTAGGCGGGCGAGGCGCCCGCCCCACACGGTTCAAAGCTCGGACGGGGGCCTCCGAGCCACACTACTAAATATCCAAATTCTTCACATCCAGCGCATTCTCTTCAATAAACTTCCTGCGCGCTTCCACGTCTTCGCCCATCAGCGTGGTGAAAATGGTCTCGCACTCGGCAATGTCTTCGAGCTTTACCGAGAGCAGTGTGCGCCGCTCGGGGTCCATGGTCGTTTCCCACAGCTGCGGAGCAGTCATCTCGCCCAGGCCTTTGTAGCGTTGGATGATGAAGTCTTTCTTGCCCTCGGTCAGAACGTGGTCGAAGAGTTCTCGTGCCGTGGTCTTCTCCACTTCTTCTTTGACGGCCTTCTTGCCGGATCCCTTTGCAGCTTTGGCCTCCGCGCGTGCGGGGACACCCGCGCCCCCATCACCCTCAACCACAGGCTCTTCTCCGTCCGACGCGCCATTCCCACTCGCGGCCGATCCCTTAGCCAGCGTCTCTACCACGAACGGCGGCTCCATATACGGCTCGATCTGCTTGAACTTCGAAAGCATCTGCCGATACTCCGGCGTTGACGCCAGTTCCCAATTGATGAGGTGCTCGGCGCCCTGCGAATTTACGTAGCGCACTTCCCACAGGTTGTGCTCTTCGTCGAAGCGGGCCTCGACTTCTTTGAACTGCAGGTCTTTCTGCAATTTCTTTACTTCGCGCTCGAGCTTCTCAATTTTCTTCGGCTGCGTCTTCTTGTCGCCCTCAAAATCTGAGCGCTTTGAGAGATCCAGCTTCGGCAAAAGATCCGTGACCTTCTCCGATCGCAGGCGCTTGCCCACTTTGTCGTAGAAGTCGAGGAACTCCTTCAGCACGGTGATGAACTTTGCCAGCGCCGCGCCTTCCAGCTTGGCTGCGCCTTCGCCGTAGCGCACGGTCATCCCTTCGGCGGCGCGCTTCACCATGACTTTCACAAACTCGCGCTCATCTTTTATATATTGTTGAGATTTTCCTTTTTTGATCGAGAAAAGCGGCGGCTGCGCAATGAATACGTTGCCGCGCTTGATCAGGTCCTGCATGTGGCGGAAGAAGAACGTCAGCAGCAGCGTGCGGATGTGCGAGCCGTCCACGTCGGCGTCGGTCATCAGAATGATTTTTCCGTAGCGCAGCTTGCTGGAATCGAAATCTTCTTTTGAAATTCCCGTGCCCAGCGCGGTGATCATGGCGCGAATTTCTTCGTGCGCCAGCATCTTGTCGTAACGCGCCTTTTCGACGTTGAGAATCTTTCCCTTCAGCGGCAAGATCGCCTGGAAGCGGCGATCGCGTCCCTGCTTGGCTGTGCCACCGGCGGACTCGCCCTCGACCAGGAACAATTCGCAGCGCTCCGGCTGCCGTTCGCTGCAATCTGCTAGTTTGCCGGGCAGCCCACCGCCATCCAGCGCGCCTTTTCTGCGCGTGAGGTCGCGAGCTTTCCGTGCCGCTTCACGCGCACGCGCCGCATCAACAGCTTTGTTAATGATCTTCCGCGCGACCGGGGAGTTCTGCTCCAGATACGCACCCAGGCGCTCATTCACGAACGCCTGCACTACACCCGCGATGTCCGAATTCAGCTTTCCCTTGGTCTGCCCTTCGAACTGCGGCTGTGAAAGCTTCACGCTGATCACGGCAACCAGGCCCTCGCGAACATCGTCGCCGGTGAGATTTTCTTTTACGTCTTTGAACAACCCCATCTGCTGTCCGGCATAGTTGATGGTTCGGGTCAGCGAAGTACGGAACCCGGACAGGTGCGTGCCGCCGTCAACCGTGTTGATGTTGTTTGCGAAGCTGAAAACAGCTTCAGAATATCCATCGTTGTATTGCAGTCCGATCTCCATGGCCACGCCGTCACGTTCCGCTTCCATGTAAATCGGCTTGTCGTGGAGAACGGTCTTCCCGCGATTCAGGTGCTTGATAAATTCCGCGATGCCGCCGTTGTACTTGAACTCAACCGACTTGGCTTCGCCTGTCTTCGAGTCCGTCGTACGCTCGTCCGTCAGCGTGATCAGAAGGCCTTTGTTCAGGAAAGCCAGTTCGCGCAGCCGCTGGGCCAGAGTGTCGTAGTTGTATTGCGTCTCAGTGAAAATACTTCGATCGGGCAGGAAGTGGACTTTGGTTCCAGTCTTGGCTTTGACCGCGCCGGTTTTCTTAAGCTTGCTGGTAGGATCGCCTTTGGAATACGTCTGCTCCCACGTGAATCCGTCGCGCCAGATTTCAAGGTCCAGTTCTTCGCTCAATGCGTTCACGCACGAAACACCTACACCGTGCAATCCGCCCGAAACTTTGTACGTGGAAGAATCAAATTTGCCGCCGGCGTGCAGTGTGGTCATCACAACCTGAGCAGCCGGAACCTTTTCTCCATCGACAACCATGTCCCCCACGGGAATGCCGCGGCCGTTGTCTACCACCGTGATGGAGTTATCTATGTGAATGGCGACTTCAATCTTGTCGGCAAATCCCGCGAGCGCCTCGTCAACAGAGTTATCTACGACTTCATAAACCAGATGGTGCAGGCCCAGGTCGCCGGTCGAACCGATGTACATCGCCGGCCGCTTGCGCACGGCTTCCATCCCGCCGAGAACCTTGATCGAGTCGGCATTGTAATCGCCGTTAGTTCCGGCCTTGCCGTTTTTCGTTTTGTTGTCGAGTATCGCTTCGGGGTTAATTTCTTTCGTCGCCATTCAGATTAGGAAGAACCACAGGTGGCCCACGCTACGCGATTTTTCGTAGCGCGGGGTAATGGTTCTCCAGCGCCCTTCATGATGCCTGAAAATTGACCACAAATGCCTGAAATTACAAGGACTTATGGCATCTTTGGATAGGTACAATTTTACCACAACTCCGGCTCTTTTTCGAGGCCTGAACCGGGGCGGTAAACCTCGAAAACCAAAGCTTTTAACCGCAGAGTACGCCGAGGTCGCAGAGGAATCTGAGCCAAGAAGTCAGGGCCGAGAGCTGTTAGAAAACCTTGGTCAAGAAGTTTTTTCTCTGCGCTCTCAGCGATCTCTGCGGTTCAATGTTTCTTATTTGCAGTAGCTAAAAGCTTAAGGTTAAGACCCAAAAGCTCAACTCGATCCTGATACCATAGACCGATGGGCGTACCAGTTTCCCAGATGTGGACGGTGGCCAGCTATGTCGTCGGGCAAAAACTTGCCCGACGCAAGCAGTACCCGCTCGTCCTGATGCTCGAGCCGCTGTTTCGCTGCAACCTGGCCTGTGCCGGCTGCGGCAAGATTCAATATCCCGCTCACATCCTCAAGCGCCAACTCACGCCCGAAGAATGCTTCAAAGCGGTCGACGAGTGCGGCGCCCCCATGGTTTCCATCCCCGGCGGCGAGCCGCTCCTGCACCCGCAGATCGCAGAGATCGTCGAAGGCCTGGTCGCTCGCAAGAAATACATTTACCTGTGCAGCAACGCGCTTCTGCTCAAAGAGAAAATTCATCTCTTCAAGCCATCGAAATATCTGACCTTCAGCATTCACCTCGACGGCCAGCGCGAGCACCACGACCTCTCTGTCTGCCTGGAAGGCGGATACGACAAAGCATTCGAAGGGGTGAGAGAAGCCGTCCAGCGCGGATTCCGCGTGACCACCAACACGACTCTATTCGACGGCGCCGATCCCAAGAGCGTTCGCGCCTTCTTCGACGAAATGATGGAGCTAGGCGTCGAAGGCATGATGCTCTCGCCGGGATATTCCTACGACAAGGCTCCCGACCAGCAGCACTTCCTGGGCCGCGCTCGCACCCGCAAGCTGTTCCGCTCGATCTTGTCCAATCGCAAGAAGACCTGGCGGTTCAATCAGTCAGTCCTGTTTCTCGAATTCCTGATGGGCAAGCGCCATTACGCCTGCACCCCGTGGGGCATGCCGACGTACAATATCTTCGGCTGGCAGAAGCCGTGCTATCTCCTGCAAGACGGCTACGCGGATACGTTCCAGGAACTGATCGAGACCACCGAGTGGCGGAACTACGGCACCGAATCCGGCAATCCCCGCTGCGCCAACTGCATGGTCCACAGCGGATACGAAGCCTCGGCGGTAAACGACACGTTCGGTTCGTTCCGCGGATTTGTAGACACGGTGAAGGCAACGCTGTTCAGCCGCTACGAAGATCCCAGCGCGACAAGATTGCTGGATGAGATTTCCTCGCAGCACGAGGTCCCGCTCGTACAGATCGAGACGGGATCGCTAGAAGAGACACGCGTTTAGTGTGCTCGTGTGGGTCGGACATTCTTGTCCGACCTCCTTGAAAGGGTGGCACTCGCTGTCGGACAAGAATGTCCGACCCACACAAGAATTTATGAGCGTACCCCAGCGCGGCACCAATCCCGAAGAACTCGAAATCGCACCCGGGCGCGAGCGCGAAAACCTCGAAGGCTGGATTCCCCAACTCGCCAGTGACGAAGAAACACGCCAGGCCCTCGAAAAGGCCTTCGACTATCGCGGCGACATCACCATCACGTTGAAGTCCGGCGAAAAGGTCGAAGGCTACATCTTCGACCGCCGCAGTGGCAAGACTCTTGCCGACTCTCTCGTCCGCCTCTACCCGAAATCCGGCAACCAGAAGCTCTCAATCTCCTACGCCGACATCGCCGCCCTCGCCTTCACCGGCAAAGACACCGCCGCCGGCAAAAGCTGGGAGGCCTGGATGAAGAAGTATGAGGAAAAGAAAGCCGCCGGCGAGAAAAACATCGGCCTGCATCCGGAAGCATTGGAATAGCAATGACCGTGTGGCTCGGACATTCTTGTCCGAGCAGGCGAGCTACTCCACCGATACAAACACCACACAAACCGCAGACGCCACCTTTGCCACCTCTCCGGCGCTCGTCAGCTTTCCGGTTTTGCCGTCGACCGCGAACTCCACAACGTTTCCGGTCTCTTCATTTGCAGCGAGCAGGTGCTTTCCCTCAGGATCAACCGCAAAATTCCGGGGCGTCTTTCCTCCGGTCGCAGTCCGGTCCACAGACGTCAGCTTTCCGCTTGCAGAATCCACCGCGAACACGGCAATGCTGTCATCTCCGCGGTTCGACGTGTAGAGAAACTTTCCGCTCGGATGCATCACTATCTCGGCAGCATCGTTCTTTCCCGAAAAGCCCTGCGGCAAAGCCGAAATCTTCTGGATAGAACGATATTTTTCATTGTCATTCGCGAACACAGTCACGCTCGAGTCCATTTCGGCCAGCGCGTACATGAATTTCCCATCTTTTGAAAACGCCACGTGCCGCGGCCCAGTACCTGGATCGAGCACCGCAGAGAATGAATCCGCCGGCTCGCCCCGGCCGAGTGTGCCTTTGCTTGCGTCGAATTTGTAAATCAAGACGCGATCCAATCCGAGATCGGCAACATAGGCAAACCGATTCCGCGCTGACGCCTCGATCCAGTGCGCGTGCGATCTCTCTTGCCGCTCATGATTCGGACCCAGCGGCCCCTGGTCCTCCACCACCGACGACGCCTCCCCAAGCTTCCCATCGGCCGCAACCGGAAACACCGCCACCGTCCCGCCCGTGTAGTTCGCCACCAGGACATACTTGCCGCTGCGATCAAACGAGATGTAACAGGGATCAGCGCCGTGCGACGAGACCTGGTTGATCGCCGTAAGCTTGCCCGACTTTCGATCGATCGAAAAGCCAGTCACCGCTCCGCTGGCCTCGCCTTGATACTTCGGCGTCTCATTTACCCCATACAAATGCTTTCCGGCAGAGTCAGAAACCAAAAACGAAGGATTCTCTGTCTCAGCGGCGAGACCCAAGGCTTCAACCTTCCCCGAATCCGAGTCGTAGCGATACACATAAATGCCCTTGCTACCGGCATTCGTGTACGTCCCCACATACATCAGGTAATGCTTCGCAAAACACAATGGGCCGGTGCTCATCAATAGTCCGGCCACCACCATATTCTTCGCAAATCTCACAAGCTTCTCCGAGATATTTAGAGTCATGCGTCGGTCACTTCTTCGGCGGGAACTTCGCCGCAAAACTTAGATTCCCGATTAACCCGTCGGCGTCGTCCTCGCTTCCGGCAAGAAACGTGAATGAAACAATGTAACCCTTTTCAATCATAGCCAGCGAACTTTGCCGCATGCTCAGCTTGCCGCGTTGTTTCCTGAAGTCTTCGCGCACCAGCTGTTTTGCTCCCACGCTGAATGAATAAGGCTCGCTTTCAGCCTTGAATCCGCGCTGCTCTGCCAGTTCCGCGATCGGCCCGAAGTAGTCAGATGCGGTTTTGACTTGGGGATAGTTCTTCAGCGGCTCGGAAGCAATTACAACCGCGGAATCGATTGTGTCCCCCGGCGCGCCCGGCGGGCGCTCAAACACTGCAAGCAGGGTCTCGGATCCCGGGGCATTTTTGGCGTCCGGCTTGGCAGAACTGTCCGTCGGCGCTCCCTCGTCCACTTCTTCTTTCTGCATGTCGGTCGTGCGGTCCACCCAGCCGAAAGGGACTTTGTAGGTGAACCCGAACCGCGGACATTTCAGTCCGCCGTCGCTCACCGGCCCGCATGCCTGCGATTGGTGTACAGGTCCGCTCGATTTGGGAGTGGTCTGAGTTACTGAGTAGCCCGAGACGGCAAGCCAAGAGCCAACAGCCAAGAGCCAACAGCTGATTCTCACGCCGCCTGCGCCAACACCGGCTGCCCGCATTGCGCGCAGCGACGTGCTGCAACTGGAATCTCGCTCAAGCACTCTGGACATTTCTTACTACTCGGACTCGCCGGTGCGTCTCCGCGATGCATGCGCGCAACCAGCGCATTCAAAGGGGTGATCACGAAAAAGTACACAGCCGCGGCAACCAGCAGAAACGAAACCAGCGCATTGATGAAGTCTCCTACGGCAAACTCACTGCCGTTCACGGTGAACTTGATCGCGGAAAAATCCGGCTTGCCGATAAGGGCCGCAATCAGAGGCGTCAAAAGGTCTTTCGTGAACGCACCCACCACTCCGGCAAAAGCCGCGCCGATCACAACGCCCACTGCCATATCTACGACGTTACCGCGAAGAATGAACTGCTTGAATCCGCTCAGTACGGCCATAACTGCCTCCTCGGATTTTGTCCGGATGTTCGACGGCGGAAACTGTATTTGGTAGCGCGGCTGGAGTCAAGAGGGCAAAACAGGCGTGAAGAATTCGAACCCTCACTGAACTGTCATTCGAGCGAGGAGTTCGGAAAGCCATTACTGAACTGTGATTCAAACGAAGTGTTCGAACGTCACCACTGCACTGTCATCTCGAGCGAAGCAGCGCGCGATTTTCAGCGCGCTGCGAAGTCGAGAGACCTTGTGTTCGGGACGAGTGTGCGGAGCATATAGCTCGTGGAGTGCCGCACTAAACCAATTGCAGCCTCGCCTCGAAAAATTCCTCCACCCGCACGAGAATCTCCGGCGCAGTCTTCGACTCATAAATCGCCTTCCGTAATCCAGCCCCGCCCGGCACCCCATGCGTAAACCACGACGCAAACTGCTTCATCTTGCCAGTGGCATCCGGCAGTTCTTCCTCGATCAACATCTGAAAGTACGTGCGGATCATCTCGTACCGATCCGCTTCAGAAGGCTCATCGTAGCTATTCAAACGCTCGTTCACCGATTGCCCATCGGCAAAGCCAGATTCGCGGACGACGGACGACACACGACCTGCGACGCCTTCGCAGTATTGCCCAATCTGCCTGAATATCCACGGATTCGCCGGCGCCGTTCTCCCAATCATGACCGCATCGCACCCGGTTGCCGCCACCATCGCGCACGCATCCTCCGGCTTGCGGATGTCACCATTGCCGATCACCGGAATCTTCACCGCATCCTTCACTGCCGCAATCCATTCCCAGTTCGCGTTTCCGCTGTAGCCCTGTTCGCGCGTGCGGGCATGAAGCGCAACCGCGCACAGCCCGCAGTCCTCTGCCATCTTCGCAAGCTCCACGCAGACAATCTCATCGTCACTCCATCCCGCGCGAAACTTTACCGTAAACGGAATCTTCACAGCCGCCCGCACCGCTTCAAAGATTCCACCAATCCTCGGCAGATCGCGCAGCAGTCCCGATCCTCCGTTGCACTTCACAACTTTTTTCGCCGGACACCCGAGATTCAAATCAACCAGGTCAAACCCCAGGCCTTCCACAATCCGCGCCGCTTCCGCCATGACTTGCGAATCACTGCCGAAAAGCTGCGCCGAAATCGGATGCTCGTCTTCGTAAAAATGCAGATAGCGCTTGGCCTTCTTGTCCTTCGCCCGCAGCACACCGTCGGCCGAGGTGAACTCGGTCATGATCAACCCGCACCCGCCGAGGTTGCGAATGAAGCGGCGGAACACCGTGTCGGTGACGCCCGCCATAGGCGCCAACACAGTTGCGGGAGCAATCTGGACTGATCCAATCTGCACCGACGACGGCACGGCGGCCGGCACAGACCGTGTGGGTCGGACATTCCTGTCCGAGCAAACAGGCGAGCCACCCATTCGACTCCCGCGCTTCGCTTGGTCGCTCAGGGCAGGCTCTGTTCCACAAGGGCCCGGATTATCCCAAAACTTCTTCACGTTTCAATTTTACCGTCTAGTCAAAATGAGGGGTGCCCCACTTCTCGCCGCATTTGCGAGAAGTGGGAGCCTATTGACCGTAACCCAGCCGCGCGTCCAAATCCGCCAGCGCTTTCTCCAGCATTTGCCGATGCCGCGGATTACACGCCACCTGCAACTGCTGCAGAATCCTCTGCCGCGAAAGCTCAAAGCTCTTCCGCCGATTCTCCTCGGCTATCTGCTCCGGGCTTTTCGGAGCCTTCCTGGCGTTCTTGTCCGCAGCCGCCTCTTCCTGCTGCTGCTCAACCGCCTTGCTCTCCCATCCCCGCGCCATCCTCAGATTCTACGCAATCCCGCGAGGCTTGATCAGCCTCCACGCTTCCCGGTATTGTTCGAGCGTAGAGTGCTTCGATCCGGCCGTATACACACCGATTTCTGCCCAGCGATTCTCTCCGCGCGGGAAAGACATACCAGAGGTCTTCTGGAAGACGTAGGCCACCAAAAAGTCAATGTCGTCGGCCGAGTACGTGCTCGAAGCATCGCTCCTCGTGCGCTTCTTCTATAACGAAATCCAGCATTATCAGAGAACTCTTGTGGCCCTTTATGAAACGTTACGGCTGGCCGACGAGATCGATGCATTAATTCCCGGGTGGCCGCTGCCAAAGACTTTTTGGACGGGGATATCTGACCGAGGCGCTTGCAGGCACCAAATTCGTCAACAACCTCTTGCGCGACCGCTTGGTCGGTGATATAAAAGATAGACCGTCGAGAGCAAGTGTGGCAGCCGGGCTTTTGAATCTCTCGCTACGTGCTCGGCATCAAACGAAGTAACCCAGCAAAATTAAGAATTTAGCTGGAATTGGCCTCGGCCACGGGGCTTTACATTCGCGGACAGCGCTTCGCGAAGGGTTTGTGCGTTAGTCGCAAGACCTCCAAATGATCTTTTTCTAATCGATCATCTTCCGTCTCGGCTCGTGCCGTGAAAATCAGCTCTTGGCTGTTGGCAACACCCAAAGCTTTCCGGTGCTGGAGCGGGAGGAAGATGCGTTCTGCTGCGGAAAAGCGGCGAGCATTGAGCAGGGAGCCTTGAGCGAGCCTAGCTTGGTTTGTTCGCAGCTCGTCGCTCGCGACTCGCTGCTCGATGTGGAAATTCTGTGGAATCAGGCAATTGACAGGCCGCAGAGCAGAACGATACTTTTGAAAGGTTTCGAGGACGGCAGGATTCATATCTGGTTCCTGCCGGACCGATAACGCGCCGCTCAGGCGGAGATGCGAATTGGTCTTTGACAACTTGGTTGAACGTGCCAGTCGTGAGAGGAATTGTTCGAGTTAAGTTCGAACGATCTCACAAAATTAGCCAGCGCTAGACCTCCGTCGACGCTGGCGAGTTGTCGTGCAGCGGCGGGTAGCGAGCCGTGAGCGGCGAGCAATCTTTGGGTTGCTCGAAGCTCGTAGCTCAATGCTCACAGCCCACGACGGCGAATTTGTTCATTCCGAACAAATTTCAGGTTTCAAACGAGAGTTTGATCCTGGCTCAGAATCAACGCTGGCGGCGTGCCTAACACATGCAAGTCGAACGAGAAAGTGGAGCAATCCATGAGTAAAGTGGCGACCGGGTGAGTAACACGTGAC
>Ga0310811_10002224_pt1 | contig 24201 bp, 22 predicted proteins | sample YCmetagenome_FD_207642 | JGI IMG/M metagenome (GOLD analysis project Ga0310811, IMG submission 207642) | Soil microbial communities from experimental microcosm in Duke University, North Carolina, United States - YC | ecosystem: Engineered > Artificial ecosystem > Soil microcosm > Unclassified ... | reverse complement strand
AGCATGCGCTCCAAACCACCAACGATAGACCGGTCCGGGCGTCCCCATTGAAATAATCACGCGAGCAGAGTTCCCAGCCACAACGGGAAGATAAATACTAGATGATCGGCAGTCTTTATCGCATTGTGCGCTGCCAAGAGTTCAGGCTCTAACGCCTGAATTCTCTCAAACCCTTCATGCAAGACGGGATCAAATGTCATCTTGCTGGTTACGTAGAGGGTTACGTGGTGCCCATTGACCTCGGCACCCCGGGCATAGCTCTGTCCCAGCGCCTCACAATAGGTATTAGCGCGTGCAGCCTGACGACAATGACGATGTTGGCCATCGCAAATTACGTCCTCTCAGGTCAACCCTTAGCAGGCCGAGAGCTGCTCAAGGGCGTCTGGCTGAAGGACTGTAAGCGATATCCCCTTGATAGAGATCAAGTTCTCCCGACGGAAGCGGCTCAATGTGCGGGTGACGGTTTCTCGAGAGGTGGCTGTCATGGACGCTAGCTCTTCGTGTGTGAGAGGCATCGCCACCGAAACCTTAGCGTTCAGTGATTTTGCCTTTCCCTCCGTCCAGTCGAGCAGCAGACGAGCAACCCGTCCGGCTGGCGAGGTCGGAAGGCCAATCCGTCGTACCTCGTCAAAACCGCTGCAGCACTCCGACGCAAGTGCTTTCGCCACCCCCACGCTGGCTTCACCATATCTCTGCAGCATCTCCATCAGGGCTCGCCGGTTGATGACTTTGACGTGACAGGGCTCCAGAGCCTCTACCGTGACCTGGTGAACTCCTTCGGACAACATTGCGCTCAAGCCCAGTACATATCCAGGATCGGCGATTCTTAGGATCATTGTTCTGCCCTCTCTCGATATAGTTGAGAGTTTGGCCCGTCCAGAGCAAAGAATGTACACGGCCTCGCATTGGTCTCCCTGGCGAAAAAACGTTGCACCGCGTGGGCGTTCCGCTGAAGTCGATACCGATTCGAGAAACCTCATCGCATCTTCTCCAAGGTGGCAGAAGGCATTCTGATTTCGTTGGGAGCAATTCAAACAGCTTTTCATTGGGATCTCCGATCCGATGCACTACTCCCATAGCACTCCACTCGCCATATCGAATACGAACGCTTCAGCAATGTTTTCAGCAGTTTAGCTCCTTTCGCTGAGGAAGAGCAGGTTGTACGGATACGTCTAAAGACCCAGGGCTGCGCCATATGGCGCAGCCCTGGGTTTCGCCTGTACGATAGATTCACTCCCGCAGAGATCCCTATGGCCGATCTCGTACATATTGTCGTGATTGATGACAATGAACGCAGTCTTGAACTGCTGTCGGCCGCGTTGGAGCAACTCGAGGTCTGTCTCCATACCGCGAATGATCCTGAGGACGGTTTGAGACTCGTTCGCGAGCTTCGTCCTCATCTAGTCATTACCGATCTCGTGATGCCCCGCCTCAATGGGCTGCAGGTATTGGAACAGGTGATGAAGATCGATCCAACGATTGACGTTATCCTGATGACCGCTCACTACACGACGGAGACGGCGGTTGAAGCGATACGGAGAGGCGCTGCGGACTATCTTGAAAAGCCAGTAAAGTTACCTCTCCTTCGTCAACGTGTTGAACGCCTTTTGCACACAGCACAGCAAAGGCAACGCGCCCTAACGAATGACGTTTTCGGGTCCGATGGAGTGCGATTTGAAGGGCTCATTGCACGCAGTCCACAGATGTGGGAAGTCTTCGCGAAGTTGCAAAGGATTGCACCTCACTATCGCTCGGCACTGATTAGCGGCCCTACAGGCTCCGGCAAAGATCTTCTGGCGCAGGCATTACACCGCCTCAGCGGAGTTACAGGCAAATACGTCGTCTTGAATTGTTCGGCCGTAGTGGAGACTCTGTTTGAGAGCGAGTTGTTCGGTCATGTTCGAGGAGCGTTCACTGGAGCAGATCGAGACAAGATCGGCCTTTTTGAACTCGCGCATGAGGGCACGTTGTTCTTGGATGAGGTCGGAGACATGCCTTTATCTACCCAGGCGAAATTACTGCGAGCTGTGCAGAATCAGGAGATTAGCCGTGTTGGTTCCCTGGAGGGCCGCCGGGTGAACGTTCGAATTATCGCCGCGACCCATAAGAATCTGCCGCAGGCGATTCAAGAAAGATCCTTTCGGGAGGACCTCTACTATCGTCTCTCCATGGTTGAGATCACTATGCCAGGCCTACGAGATCGAGCGGAAGATATACCCTTACTGGTCTGGCATTTTATTCAGCGTTTTTCCAAGGAGTATGGCAAGTCTATCGAGGCGATAACTCCCCGAGCCATGATGCATCTGGAGCAACATGCGTGGCCGGGTAATGTACGTGAATTAGAGCACGCGATCGGCCATGCCTGCATGATGACAACCGGAGATGTGATTGATGTAAAGGATCTGCCGGCAAGGCTTCTGCACGACGCAGATTCTGGAAAAATGGTGTTCTCAGGGAGAGAGATCGATTACCCGGCTAAAACGACGAACCTTTCAGCAAAGTCAACCTCTGCGTTGGAGATGCAAGAGCGTGAGCTTATTATCCGGGCTCTTTCTGAGGCACATGGAAACCAGTCTGAGGCAGCACGTCATCTGGGCGTTGGCCGAGATGCGTTGCGATACAAGATGAGAAAGCACGGTTTGGGCTAGTTGTCTGAGAATCAACCTGTCGGTATTAGCTGATCGATTCGGATCGCAATAGTAAGGAAGCTACTGCGTCTCGCAGTTTAGCTGGACCAATGGGCTTGATAAGGCAGGCATCAAATCCAGAATTGATGATCCGATCCTTTTCATCCAAGGAAGCACTCGCAGTAAGTGCCAGAATTGGCAGATCCTGGAGTTCTGGACTATTTCGCAGTTCTTTGATCACATCAAAACCATCACGCTTTGGCATGTGAATGTCAAGAATTACGAGTTTAGGATTCGCTTCCACAGTCATTGAAAGGGCTTCTTCTCCGTCAACGGCTTCGATGACGATATAGTTGGCATGCTCCAGAATCGTCCGCAAGAGCTCACGATTGCTTGGCTTGTCGTCGGCAATCAATATCGTTCGTTTAACGCAAGGCAAATCGCTGAGTGATGACATCATGGCCCCTATGCTTTAAAGTTTCTACTTTAGCTTTACAAAGACAATGCTCTTTTGTAGTGACTACCGTCACACGGCTTTCGGAATAGTAAAGTGGAACCGGCTTCCAGCGCCTTCGCTGCTGTCGATCCAGATTTTGCCTCCGTGCATCTCGATTAAACGTTTGCAAATAGCTAAACCTAGACCGGTCCCCTCGCGGACGCCGCCGGTGGCATAACCCACCTGATAGAATTTTTCAAAGGCACGCTCTAACTGATCCTCGGGGATGCCAATTCCAGAATCCGCGACCGTGACATGAACAAATTGATCGTCTTCTTCCGTTTGCACGGTAATCTTTCCATTTTCGGGAGTGAACTTCACGGCATTGCTTAAAAGATTGTAGAAGACCTCTTTCAAGCGCATTGGATCAACAGCAACCAACCCCGAGAAAACCTCTTGGATCTTCAAATCCAGAGACTTCATTGCCGCTCTAGGGCGAATTGCATTCACTGCGTCGGAAATTTCATCGGCAAGATGAACCTTTTCGATTCGAAGCGACATCCCTCCCGCTTCAATCTTGCTAAAATCCAGTACGTCGTTAATCAAACCGAGAAGGTGTTCAGAATCTTCTTGAATGTGCCTAAGAAATCGTCGCTGCTTATCGTTTAGCGGTCCATCACTCTCTTCACTTAACAAATCCGCGAAGCCGATAATAGTGTGGAGTGGAGTTCTAAGCTCATGGCTCATACTGGCGAGAAACTCACTCTTCAGGCGGTTCGACGTCTCGGCTTCTTTCTGCCTTGCTTCGAGTTCCGCCATGTAGTTTTTCTGGAGAGACCTCATTTGTAGCTCTGCCTGTCTCCGCTCACTAACATCGCGAATTACCGCCGTAACATTCACGCCAGCTTGCTGATATGAAGGGCTGAGACTGATCTCTACCGGAACTTCGATCCCATCTTTGCGTAAAGCAGACAATTCCATGCCGCTACCCATCGGGCGGATTTTTGGAGATCCGGCAAACGAGGCTCTGTGCTTCATATGTACAGTCTTTGCCTTTATTGGCACTAGAATGTCCACATTTGCTCCGAGCAATTCTTCCCGGCTATAGCCGAACATCGTCTCGGCCGTCCGGTTCGCAACAACAATCGTTCCGTCGGGATCAACTTGGAGAATCGCGTCTGGAGCATTTTCAATAAGCTCACGAAATCTAGCCTCAGTGGCCTTCCGGCTCGAGATATCGCGGGAGATCTTCGAGATTCCGATTACATTTCCGTCAGCATCGGAAATGCCCGCTAGAGCCAGCGAGACATCGATTGGTCTGCCGTCTTTGTGCTTCTTGATGGTTTCGTAATGGTCGACCCGTTCGCCGCGGCGGATCATTGCAATCAACTTCACCATGTCTTCTTCGCATCCTGGCCACGCAAGGAAGGAGATCGACCTGCCAATCGCTTCAGGGGCGGAATAACCGAAAATCCTTTCCGCACCCTTGTTCCAACTCCTGACAATTCCATCCAGGGTTTCGCTAATAATGGCATCGTCTGAGAACTCAACAACGGAAGCAAGCCATCGCTGCGAATTTCCCACATATGGCAGCTTCGATTGGACATCTTGCCGGTTCTCATCTTGAAATGACGACATTTTTCTGCAAAGCTCCGTAGCTCAGCATTCTACGACCATTTCATTTTTAGGCAAGAAGCTGCCCTGCTCCTTCAATCCTACGAAGCAGAGCCGTGATCACGATCACATACCAGGAGGTTAAGAGGTCCATAATCGTGCCTATATTGAGGAGCCCTACAATGACGACAAGTAAGGCCCAGGATGTAGTGCAATCTTCTGGAGCAACCGCACCAATAGAAAAGCAGCCGTTGGAGCTGGTGATTGCCAACCCTCAAGAGTTGAACACGGTACCTGTCCCCGCTGAACATCGGAACAGGATCTGGCTTGCGGTGTTCGCCTTGATCGCACTTGCTGCTGCGGGATTCGTTCTTAAAAGACACTTTTATCGTCCCAAAACGATGGGGTTCGAGACTGCGAAACTCGAGCGAGGCCCGATTCAGGCATTCATCACAGCTACGGGTAACCTCAATCCTGTCGTGAACGTGCAGGTGGGCAGTCAGGTCTCTGGCAACATCAAAGCCTTATATGCGGATTTTAATACGAAGGTTCAAAAGGGCCAGTTGATCGCTCAGATCGATCCTGCGATCTTTCAGGCTCAAGTAGATGCAGCTTCCGCCGCGGTCAACGGGAATGAAGCGTCGGTAGCTTCTGCCGACGCTCAGCTGATGAAGGCCGATTCCGACATCGCGGCGGCGACGGCCACTAGGACCAGCTTGGTGGCGATAGCCCAGAAAGATCAGGCAAACCTGTTAAATCTCAAAGAACAGTGGCGCCGCTCGGAAGGACTGTTCCAAGAAGGCGTCGTCTCATCGCAGGATCACGACATGGCAAAAGCAGCTTTCGCAGCCGCACAAGCTCAACTCGAATCCGATAAAGCCCAGATTGATGCCGCAAGTCGAAATATTCAGTCCTTCCAGGCACAGTCCGTTTCTGTAAGAGCTCAACTCGGAGGAGCAATCGCGCAATTACAGCAGGCCAAGGCCAATCTGGCCCAGGCACAAGTAAATCTGGACCACACTCGAATTATCGCGCCGGTCTCCGGAACGGTGATTGCGCGTCACTTCGATGTAGGACAAACCGTCGCAGCAACGTTTCAGACGCCTGATCTTTTTGATATCGGCGAAGATCTCACAAAGATGCAGGTGGACACCAATGTCGACGAAGCCGACGTTGGCAGTATTCACTCAGGACAGCTTGCTACCTTCACAGTCGATGCATATCCGGAGACGACTTTCCATGGCACAGTCGCCGACGTGAGAAGAGCACCTATCAATGCCCAGAATGTCGTGACTTATGATGTTGTTATTACCGTGCCGAACCCTGATCTGAAGCTCTTTCCAGGGATGACCGCCAAAGTGACGATCCTCACCTTGCGCGAAGAAAACGCACTGAAAGTTCCTAACGCAGCTCTACGGTTCCGGCCGAATGCCGAAGTTCTGGCCAAGCTGAAAATGAAACCGGCGGAAGGCTCACAAGTTTATCTCTTATCGGGAACCAATATTTCAAGCGTTCCGGTTACAACGAGTATTAGCGATGGCAGGTTCACCGGGGTGATCTCCTCCACTTTGAAGGAAGGCGACACGGTTATCCTCCGTTCAGTTACTCCGAATACATCTCCCTCTTTGCCTTCCACGCGTCGTCTGCCAGGAACTTAATGGTTAAAACTGATGACTTCCCTGATTGATGTCCGCCATTTAAATAAGACCTATAGCTTAGGCGAAATCGTTGTGCATGCACTCTCTGACGTGACGACGACAATCGAGCAAGGCTCTTTTGTAGCGATCATGGGGCCTTCTGGATCTGGAAAATCGACGTTTATGAACATTCTAGGATGTCTCGACCGCCCAACCTCGGGACAATATCTCCTCGATGGAATTTCAGTTGAGAATATGCGGCGCGACGAGTTAGCGGAGATTAGAAATCGAAAGATCGGCTTCGTATTCCAAAATTTTAATTTACTTGCGCGGATCTCTTCCTCCGAGAATGTGAAGCTGCCACTCCTGTATTCTGATGTTCCCGCCGAAGATGCTGAAGCACGAACAAAAAAGGCACTCGAGATTGTTGGCCTTGGTGATAGGCTAGCGAGTTTTCCCAACCAACTTTCCGGAGGCCAGCAGCAACGAGTTGCAATCGCCCGCGCAATTGTTAACGAACCAAAAATAATTCTTGCGGACGAACCAACCGGCGCACTCGACACAAAAACCAGCCATGAGATTATGGCGATCTTCCGAGATCTCAACCGAACCCATTCGATCACTGTTGTTGTGGTAACCCACTCGGACGAGGTTGCAACTTACGCGGATCGGATCATTCGGTTTCGCGACGGAAAACTGGTCCAGGATACCGTCCAGGCCCGGACGCGGAATCCAGATGAAGAGGTTGCACATAAGGAGTTCGTATGAGAGCACACTGGATATCTTCCGTCCATGTAGCCTTTACAGCGCTCAAAACCAACCGTGTGCGTAGTGCGCTCACAATGCTGGGCATTGTTATCGGCGTAGCTGCAGTGATCGCAACCGTTGCGGTCGGAACCGGCGCCAGTCGACGCGTTCAATCCCAGATTGCCAGTATCGGAAGCAATATGGTGATCGTAATTCCCGGAAGTCTCACCAGTTCGGGACTGCAACTCGGGACCGGTAGCGCAACGACACTGACGCGCTCTGATGCGCGGGAGTTAAGCGCACAATGTCCTGATATCAGCGATGCCGCGCCTGCCGTACGCGGAGCTGCGTCTGTTGTGTACGAGGGAAGCAACTGGGGAACAACGGTCTTGGGTACGACTCCGGAGTATCTGAAGATCAGAGACATCTCCGTTGCTAAGGGGGAGCCGTTCAATCAGCAGGACATCGAAAAAGCCAGTAAAGTAGCCTTGCTTGGTCCCACAGTCGTCCAGAAACTATACGGAAGCGCTGATCCGGTTGGAACGATCATTCGTATCAAGCAGGTCCCCTTCGTGGTTCAAGGAGTCCTCACGCCGAAAGGCCAATCGGCCGGCGGCCAAGACCAGGACGACATTGTGTTGCTCCCAATCACTTCGACGAAACAGAAGGTACTTGGCTTCAAATCTGCTAATGCAGATGCCGTTGATGCCATCCTGATGCAGGCAGTTGCCAGCGACCGCATCGATGCAGCACAAGAAGAAGCCCGCTTGTTGCTTCGTCAGCGTCACCATTTGCTTCCGAATGAGGACGACGATTTCTCGATGCGCAACTTAGAGGAGATTTTCAAGGCACAAGCGACGTCCTCGCGGGTTATGTCCTTAATGCTGGCAGCAGTGGCTTCGGTCTCACTCATTGTCGGTGGTATAGGAATCATGAATATCATGTTGGTCTCGGTTCGGGAACGGACAAAGGAAATTGGCCTACGGCAAGCAGTCGGGGCGAAGACGCGCGATATCTTGACACAATTTCTTGTAGAAGCCACAACGCTATCAATATGCGGTGGAGTTGTGGGTATCGTGATTGGCATTGTCAGCTCAATCGTGATCTCCCGGGTTGCAGGTTGGCAAACAGTCGTGAGTCCCAGTGCGATCGTTCTGGCGGTCACTTTTTCGGCGCTCGTCGGAATTGGATTCGGTTTTTATCCTGCGCGCAAAGCTGCATATCTGGATCCTATTGAGGCGCTTCGATTTGAATAGGCCATCCCATTGAGTGGTGGATGATGCTCCTGAGTCGGACACAACGGCCACAACGGCTAGTCGGCCGATCAAACAAGCTATTGAACCGAATGTGTTGATCGACTGACTACACAATGGCCGCTTGGAGCCTCTTCAACGGAAGGTCGTTCACGCGGTGACCGCTTTACCGCAAGAGGATCTACAAAGTCATACCGAGAGCGGATGGCGGCAATGATGTCAAGGATCAGGAAACGCTCCAAACCTGCAGCCCGCCTATTGTTATCCAGTTATGGGTCTAGTCGATCCGGTAGGTCATAACGGGAACATTGGAGTTACGAATGACATGTGCTGCGACGTTATCCGACTTGGTTGAGGAGAGGTGCCCTCGTGTTTCCAGCGGTATCAGAATAAGAGAGCTTTGCAGTTCTTGACTGCGGGAAACAATGGCTGCATCCGGTTTTCCAAAGAGAACCGAGCCTGCCACTTCCACTCCCCCCATTCGCAACCGGGTGGCGATCTCTTCACATGCGTACTGCATATCCTGAAAGGCATGGGGCATGGAATCTGCATGATCCATATCTATTACATGCAGAATCTCCAACTTAGCACGGAACAACTTCGCCACTTCGATAGCAAAACTCAAACAGCGCGGGTCACACGGTAGCTCAATCGGCACGAGGATAGAGAAGGGTTTAGCATCCTGAAATAGCGGCCTGCCGAATTTGGGTCCATAAGTTACAACCGGACACGAAATAGAACGCAACAATAGCTCCGTGGTGGATCCGAGCGTTCCTCTCTCCTGAGAACCATTTCCATAGGCTCCGACCAGCAAGAGGTCCGGGGACTCTTCATCGACGACGTCGTAAAGAGTTGCGGCCGGCACCCCGGAACGCACGACATCTTTACATGAGTAGCCGGCCTGAGCGACGTGCTTCACAATATCATCCATTGCGCCACGATCTCGTTTCCTTCGAAGGTATGAGGTCTTGTCCGCGTTCACTTCGGTAGCATGTACGATTACGATCTGTGCGTTGAACCGACCTGCCAAAGCCATAGCGTCTGCAAATGCGTGGTCAGCTGCATCGGAAAAATCATGGCCGACGACAATCTTCTTTAGCGCCGTTAGTTCTCGCTTCCTATTAAAAGCATGCGTCATCACTTGAGTCGCCATAAGACCGTCCTCCCGGTTCTGATCTGTTGCGAGGAAGATAACAAAATCAAATTGAACTACCTGTTGTCAAAGTAAAAGCCATCGAGATGTAACGCTGTGACCACCATCACCGGAGTCTATTCAGCAAACAGTGTGATCGGAATCACATCCATCGCATAAGGATCGAGGTACGGTCGCTGTGAGAGGTTGACTATGAGAGTACGTACCGATATTCAAGCCGAAACCCCATACACCGCGAAGGTTGCCCCAGGAATGATGAAAGCTCTCGTTTTCAATGGAAACCAGGCGATCGGTCTCGAAGATCGTTCTATTCCGAAGGCCGGCCAAGGCGAAGCCGTCATCGAAGTCACTTTGACTACCATCTGCGGCACTGATGTGCATATTGTCAAAGGTGAGTACCCAGTCAAGTCTGGACTTACTCTGGGGCATGAGGCTGTCGGGAGAATTCATGAACTTGGTCCTGGGCTAACCGGATATGAGGTTGGAGAGCGTGTCCTGGTCGGTGCGATTACCCCTTGCGGACAGTGTAACTACTGCCTAGGCGGTCATCTGTCTCAGTGCGGCGGAACGATGGGGGGTTGGAAACTCGGCAACACCATCAATGGCGTCCAGGCGCAATATGCTCTCATTCCATACGCCCAAGCCAATATGGCTAAGATCCCCGACGAGCTAAGTGATGAACAGGTGATTCTACTTGCGGACATCGCTTCTACTGGATTTTCCGCCTCGGAAAGTGCACAGATGAAGATCGGAGATTCCGTTGCGGTTTTCGCCGCAGGACCGATCGGTTTGTGCGCCACGGCAGGAGCAAAGCTGCGCGGAGCCGGCCAAATATTTGCGATCGACTCAAATCCTCTACGACTAGAGCAAGCCTTGAAGATGGGAGCACATCACGCAATCAATATCAGCAAACAAGAACCGGCTGCGGAGATTCTTAGACTGACTGGTGGCCGCGGCGTTGATGTCGCCATTGAAGCATTAGGGCGTCAGGAGACCTTCGAAAGTGCATTACGAGTATTGCGTCCAGGCGGCACGTTGTCGAGCCTCGGGGTTTACTCGGGCAAGTTGGCAATTCCCGCGGAGTCGTTCGCGGCCGGCCTGGGCGATCACAAGATCGTGACGACCCTTTGTCCAGGCGGCAAGGAGCGTATGCGAAGATTGATGGAGTTGGTCTTGTACCACCGAATCGATCTGACGCCATTGCTTACGCATCGATTCGCATTTGACCAAATCGTCGAGGCATATTCGCTCTTCAGTCAACAACAGGATGGGGTACTGAAAGTAGCGATTAAAGTACAGAATTAGACTCTTGTGTCCACACGCATCGCGAGGCACGTTAGTTTTCGGCTAAGCTCTGTGAGAATGGACAATTGAAGATGCGATTCTCGGTTCTGCGGAATCTGCATGACTAGTCAGAATGATTGGCACTGTTGCACCCAAAACGATTCCTGCTAGATGCGCTCCGTCTAAGTAAGCCAGATCTTTAGCGAGCATGTTACCCGCTTCGAGATCAGGTACAACAAGAATATCGGCGTCACCTGCAACAGCCGATTTTAGATGTTTCATCTGAGCAGCTTCTGCGCTTACCGCGTATCAAGCGCGAGCGGGCCATCCAAAATAGCCTCTGTAACTTGTCCTCGATTTGACGGCTATTCAATCGGGCTCCAACGATCTAACACAGCTCACACTCGGGCTTGACCGGGATTCATCCACTGTAGCCCATCTTTTTGACGAGACAATCTGGCAGTGCGACGCATGATCGCCGAAGCGATCCACGCCGCGCACCTGGCAAAAGAAACCCATGGGCATCTGCGGTCAGGCGCCGTCAAATTTTCCAGAACTCGCCAAGTGGCTGGTAGAACAAGGGATCGATTCGATATCTCCAAATCCCGACACTGCCCTAAAAACGACATTGGACGTTGCAACGGCAGAACGGCGAATCAACCTATTAATTCAATCGGCTTAGTAGATCACAATTGTGATCCATATCACTGCTCCTGTAGCGAAAGCAATCTACGCTGAGAACAATTCGGCTTCCAGTTCGAGATATTACGAGGTGCGCTTATGTCTTCCTTCTCCGGAAGTATCAGAGAATCCGCCCAAAACGATGAAATACATCTCGCTACGAGCGAGATATCATTTTCACAAATTCTGGTGGGAACCGACTTCTCAAAGTCTGCAGCTCAAGCGTTAGCATTGGCGGTCACGATTGCCGAATTCTTCGACTCGGAGATCATAGTTATCCATGCTGTCAAACCTGTCATTTATGGAGATAGCCAGGAACCAATGCCCCCGGAAGTTCTTAACGCCCAGCTTGAGACCGCAAAGTATGACATGAAAGAGCTAATCGCTAGTGACCCTCGACTGGCAAAACTGCGCGTACAAACAAAGGTGGACTTTGGCCGCGCAGTCGATCTGATCGACCAGGTCGCAAAAACCACAAAAAGTACTTTGATCGTTGTAGGTTCACATGGAGCCGGGGGGCTTAAGAAGTTCACGTTCGGTTCTGTCGCCGAAACTATCCTGCGGCAGTCATCCTGTCCGACACTAATCGTCGGCCCTCAATGTCAAGTTGAGCATCATCCGTTTCGATCCATCCTTTTTGCTACGGATCTTGAAACCACAGGATTGCGACCGGCACAATATGCATCGGCGCTTGCGGAGCACGTCGATGGGCGACTAACACTACTTCACGTGATCGAAAAACGTCCCGACAGCCCAGAATTTGATTTTGACCTCTTTGAGGACAGACTTCGAAAACAACTGCGCGGTCTTCTGCCCTCGGATGTTGAACTGTTCTGCAATCCCAAGATCCGACTGGAGTATGGTTCACCCGCTCAGCTAATTACGAGCATTGCGAGATCTGAAGCAACGAGCTTGATCATTGTCGGGGCGCATCATCAATCGGCACTTGCTGATCATGCCCCTTGGTCGACACTATCTCATGTAATACGAGAAGCGAGGTGCGGTGTTTTAGTAGTACGAAGTCACCTGATCTAAAGTATCTGGGCTTTTGCTATTCGCCCTTTGAAATAGGGCTCGAACGTGGGGTAAGGAATCAATCTTTGCCATGCACAGAAATATGACGCACATTGATAACGAGGTGCCATATGCCACTCATTGAAGAACCCGTCACTGTCGCCGTCCAGAAGATTTTACTTGCCGCCGACTTCACCCCTTCGTCAGAGAAAGCTCTCTCTTTCGCACGGGCTTTGGCTCTCCGCTTCTCTTCCAGTATTGAAATTGCACACGTCTTCGATCCTTCTGTCGTCACCTCATACGAGGAGGCAATCATCGGCCTGCCGGTAAATGAAAGACGACAAATCGCCAATGAAAACCTAAATCGGTGGCGTAATGACCTCTCAGCCTCTGGACTTAATACGCGAACGACATTGTCGGAAGGACATCGTCCTTTCGCACACCTGCTCCAGTCCGCAAAAGATCACAAAGCCGACTTGATCGTTGCTGGAACCCAATCTAAAACAGGAATAGAAAGATTGATGCTAGGGTCGACGGCAGAACAACTTGTTCGAAACGCTCAGTGTCCAGTAGTTACCGTCGGTCCAAATTGCAAACCCGTTGCCGATGGTCCATTTAGACCACACGCTATCGTCTTTGCAACCGACTTTTCGCCTGAGGCGGCAAAAGCGGCCTCTTATGCCCTTTCTTTTGCGGAGGATAGCGGTGCACGCCTTTATTTTTGTCACGTAGTCGAACCACAGACGGACCCAGGACTAAAAGCTGAATTTTCAGACAAAGAACTCCAAGCTATGATGACGAGGCTGATCCCAGAGCACGCATTTGACTGGTGCAGTCCTGAATGTGTCGTGCAACGAGGCGATGTCGCTAAGACTGTTCTCGAATTGGCAGAAAAGTTCCATGCTGATCTTATTGTTCTTGGCGCCCGAAAGGCTTCATTTTGGCTGCCCCACCTCCAACGCGGTGTAACTCCGAACCTGTTGGCGCATGCCCTCTGTCCAGTCATGACCATCTCTTAAATCGTCCTTTCCATAGAGGAAAATCATGATCGATCGCTGTACAAATCCTGCTTGTCAGGCAGCCTGTGCTCCTGAAATGAGGCTGTGTCTCGACACCGTGAATAACCTATATCGGTAAGACCGCGATCCGACCGCAGGCACCGTCAAGCGTCAGTTTCAGAATCCTGCCTTCGCCTCATCTTCAGCCATGAACTGTGCATCTCGCGAGCGCACAGGAACGCGACAAGTTAATACCTATAACCGCGAAAACGGAGTTCAACAGAACGAGAGAATCGCGCAATTCGCCAAGAAACAGATAGAGAATGACTGCGCCGATCAACAGCAGGATCATTGGCTCCAGCATGACTTCCCATGTTGTTGCAAGGAAATTGCGCGATTTTGCCACAGGCAATTCGTTAAATCCCTCGTCCTCTAATCTTGCTGCAGCTTCCGTTTCCGTGAGCCCTCGCAGACCCAAGGAAAGATCGCACGTCGACAGCATTGTGTTGGCCATAAGTATTCAGGTCCATGGCGCTCTCCATCTTCGAAAAGTAGGCCACTTTCATGGGTCTGTGGCCCGCATCCGCCTCCAAACGACCTGCCCTCATCGTTAGCTCAAATCACTATTCTATGGTTGGCGATTGCGTCCGATTTTGGGCAATAGACCGTGTCCAGCTACAGACGACCGCTATGTCCGTATCCGTGAATTTAGCTGATGGATGCAACAGTGTATAAGCGGCTACCGGCATTTTCCGCTCAGAAACTTCAACGCAGGTTTCTTTTAGCAATTCCTGCTGTTTCTTAAGCGGATACGTTCCCCATTCTGAAAAATTAAGTTCAGCTCTACCGCGACGTACATCGGAAGCAATAAGCCAGGATGCGGGGGCCACGTTGGTATACCAAGGCCATACGGTCCGGTTCGAGTGGCAGTCATTGCAAGAACGAATGAGCATGGCATCCATAACTGGATCGATAGACACCCTGGCATGGATTGTCTCTCCTGCTGCGATCGGAGGGTTGCTTCGCGCAGGCCTTATAAATTGGATGATCACTAGGATCACAACAGCAATCCCAACACCCCATTTCCATTTATTGCGCATAGAACCTCCTTACCATGCGAGAATCAAGGTTTTTGTTTCTGACTCTATTTTTTCAACTCATTAAGTACGGCATTGAATGCATCTCGATGCTTTGCCTCATCCAGCCGGATTTCTTCAAAACGTTTGGCAGCTTCGAGATCCCCGGCTTGTTTCGCTTGCTGGGCAAATTCCCGGTACATCGTTTCTGTTTCGTATGATTCCCCCTCAATGGCATCTTTGAGATTGTCGGAATCCGAGCCTACTAATCCAGCAAGCTGCGCTTCTTCGGAGAAGTGCTCGAATCGCTCCGTCTTGGCCGTACTCTCAAAGAGATCGGCAACTTTGGTGTTTCCATTCTGGCGGGCATGCTCTGCAAACAGCAGGTATTTTGCATACGCGAAGGCCTCGCCGTGCATGGCAGTCGACAGATTTTTTATTGTCTGCTCGTTCATCTTCTTCTCCATTTCCGCGTTGATGAGCTCCACTGTCAGGAACGTCACCGCAACTATCAATGTGGCAAAAACAAATTTGATTTTCATCTTCTCCTCCGGTAACGAATTGTGGGCTGTAATGCGAAGCTCGATGACGATTACATCCCAGAGTCACACTAGTTGAACCTTCGTCGGGAGGATGTGACAGACATCACCATCGCGTAAGGAGCCACACCCATGGACAAGTCATGTCTAACGTCGTTTATATGAACCGCCTAATAAGACCCGAGACCGTTTGAGCGTCAAGGCTGACAAACCAGGGGATCTTCCGCTGCCGCAGCGGCCCTCATGATCCGCGAACCGATTTTTACTCCGCTAGATGGACTGTTCTTTCGCATCTATCGCGAAGTTCATAAATCACCGATGTTCTTTGGCAAGACCCTCGATTATCGCTTCGATTCGGCGAGCGGCGTGTGGTGTCCTCTATGCTTCACCTAGTGCTCGAAGGAGCCTTGCGCCGAGCGAAAGAGCGCATCCGGAGCATTCTTAGCGTGAATAGTCGTCAGTGAACCACGATGTCCCGTATTCAAAGCGTCAAGGAGACACGCGCTTCCCCTCCCCGAATCTCGCCAACAATAATCCTGTCCGGACGGTGACGGAGTGCGGCTTTGAGCAGAATCAGCAAAACCAATCTGACTTTTATGCGTGTTGAGTTGGGCTTCCGCAGAGATGACATGCGGCTTCTTGATATAGAGCTCAGCGATCTTCGAGTATCAAGATGCGCTCGTTATTCGGGAATAAAGCTAGCGAGAACATTAGCCAGCGTAGTCTTACCCGATGAGGTCCGTCCCGAGATCAAAATAGTAACGCATCGCCGTCATAAACCCACACCTTCGCTAACAACTCAGGCAAGTCTCTCCCATCCACGCGTGCAAAATTTTCTTCTCTGCCTGGTTTGAGAACGTCTCGAGGCTTGAATTCTGCCGCAGGATTGCGCGTCGCCTTTCCATTGGCAATCGCATAGCGGAAGATCTGACCGATAGTTTCGTGGGCGCGCCTGGAGACATCACGAGCACCGCGCTCCTCAATTGGCAGAAGAATATCCCGAATGTCGGCGGCGGTTACGGTATCGATGAACTTGTGGCCGATGGCCGGAAAAACATCGGCCACAAGACGGCGCATCACCTGGGCTGCATGCTTCGCCGACTTGCGACCGACCACCAGGCCCACCATTCATGGGCAATCTTCTCGAAACTCCGCTCAAATTGGCGACGCTGGTCTTAGATTTCTTTTTGATGCACCTTGGCAATGGCCTTCCACTCCGCCATAGGATCAATACCGGCAGCCAACTTTTTGCGAGTCACAAACTGCTGCTCACGGGCCTGGAGAAGGCTCACCACAGGATAGTCGCCCAAAGTCATGAGCTTTTCCTTGTTGTCGAAACGATAGCGCCAGCGCTATAACTTTGACCCATTGGATTAACCAGAACAAATAGGCCTCCACGATCGTAGACCTTATAGGGTTTTCGCCGGCTTCATGAATCGAATTGCCGTGTCCGACAACGCTATAGTCCCAGCTCCAAGTGGATTGATCTGGACGATACCCCCACTTTTTGGGTTTTCGTCCCCCCCAATATACCCCACTTTGGGAAGGCTTCCGGCGTACTTCAACGAACGACTGCGAACGCTAAACTGCCTTTAAATTGCTGATATATAAGGACAATAATTCGTTCGCTGAGGTTCCGGCTGGTCCGGAGAAGAACTGCTTTGGTTGCCTCCCAGGGATTCGAACCCCGATTGATCGGTTCAGAGCCGACTGTCCTACCATTGAACGAGGAGGCAATTAGGTTGCGCTGGAGCCGCTGGATTCTCAATGATTTGGCACCGAAATCTTCAAGCTGGCGTCCGACTCTTTGAGTGTACGTGTTGAACTCGATTCGGTCAAACAATCTCAATCTACAATGCCTGCATGGACAATGAGATCGGCCTCCTGTTTCTTTCCGCATCGAGCGCGAAGCTCGAACAGATGACTAGCTTTGTAACGAAGTGTCTTGTCCGACTCAGCGATGAGCAGGTCTGGGCACGCGGTGGCGAGCACGAGAACGCGATCGGAAACCTGATTCTTCACCTGTGCGGCAATATGCGTCAGTGGATCATGCACGGTGTTGGCGGCGCGTCTGATGTCCGGAAGCGCGACAAAGAGTTCAGCACAGCAGATGGCCTAACCGCTACGGAGCTTACTCACCTGTTCGAAGAAACGATCGCCGAGGCGCGTAGCGTCATCGATTCCCTGCCTCCGGAGAAGCTGATCGAGAGAACCAAGCCCCAGGGGCGGGACGTCTCAAAGCTGGAAGCGATTTACCAGGTTGTCGGGCATGTTCAGCAGCATGCCGGACAGATCATTGTCCTGACCAAGCAGATGTGTGGAACGGACCTGGACCTTACGATGCCACGAACGCGGTAGCCCAAGACACTTCTGCGCAAAGCCTTCCAAGCATTGAACTTGCAGGTGCACCAAATATGCAAGCGAGCTAGATTGTTTTGGCTTCTTGACACCCTACTCAACCTCGTTTTTCGCGCGATAACCATCGCGGGCTATGACGGAGTACTTGAGGGCGTGGTGTTTCTCGTCCTGCATCTGGAGCGGGTGGCCCTCGTTGTCTACCAGCTTGACCTCTATATGGCGATAGGTTCCATCATTCTTAGTATTGGTTGGGCGATAGGTCAGCACATACTGGTTCCGGATAGAGTCGTTGATCTGGGAGAAGATGTCCGGAAGCGCTCCCTCGAACATGGGATTGAAGCTGAGACCACCGGTGAGACGCGCAAAGGTTTTCATCTGGTTGTCAGCCTGCAGGTAATCCATGCGGGTGATCGGTCCCATGCCCCCGCGTGCGTCGGCCAGTTCTCGAACCAGGGCGCCGGTTCCAATGGTGAAGATCGTAACGTTGGGCGTCGCCTTGACCTTGGCGAGAATTTTGTCCAGGGTAAGCCGAGAGAAGGTGTCGCGACCGGTGCCGATCAGGATGATGTACTTCCGGCCCTCGATGCGGCTGACGCGATCGAGCGTCTCGTAGAGTGCGTCGAAGAGATTGGTATCGGAAAAGCCAGGAATGATGAGCGACTGAAGCGCGTTTCCGATGATCTGCTTGTTATTGGTGAAATCGGTGAGGATGTGGGTCTTGAGGTCGTAGGTGACCACAGCGACGTAGTCGTCCGGACGCAAGGTGTTGAAGAAGCTGAACGATGCATTCTGCATGTCTCGGATGAAGTAGTAGCTGTTGGCTGCGAACTCAAGCAGCATGACCGCGGTGATAGGGGTCTGGGCCATGCGGATGCTGGTGATGGTCTGAGGAACTCCATCTTCGAGCACAAGGAAGTTGCCACCCTTGAGTCCGGGAACGAACTGATGGGTCTTGTCGAGAATGACATTGACGTTGAGGTTGACGATGGGAACATCGACCCGGAGCGAATAGGTTTCGTTGTTCGGATTCTTGACCTTTGGCTCGGGCGGGGCAACCGGTGCCGGCGGCGGAGCCTCCTCCTCCTTCTTTTTCCGGATGACGATGGGGCCATTATCGGTCTGCGGGCCGGCGGAGTCGTCCTGGGGCTGCTGAGCCGGAGACTGTTGCTGCGGAGCAGACTGCGCCATACCAGCGACCGGAATCAGGCTGAGGCCAAAGAGAACAGAGAGAGCAAACGCCGCATGGCGAATTCGCAAACTGAAAGTCATCATCTGCAACTGTACTCCGTCCATTGGACGATGGGATAACCTTGCTTGTAACAGCTTTTTCGGGACCGTCAGCGTCCAACGGACAGGTTGATCTCCAAAGGAGAAATGGATTATCGCCGACCTGCCGCAAGGACAGGCTCCAATATTTGTAGACGTGAGAGACCAAAGAAAGACGCGAGATCGAATGGTACGCCTGCTGGTGGCAGGGTGGATGGGAACGTGTGCCCTGGCAGCGGCAGCGCAGACGTCTGCTACAGCGACAGCCCACGCAGCATCTGCCAGTGTGACGTCCGCTGCTCTTCCCCCAACCGCGGAGGCGGCGATGGGAGGTGCAGCCGAGCCGAAGATCTTTCCGCTTTCCCAGCTCAAGCGCGGGATGAAGGGCGTCGCCTATACCGTTTTTGAAGGCGTGAATCCGGAGCCGATGCAGGTAGAGATCCTGGGCGTCCTGAAGGACTCGTTGGGGCCTGGACGAGACATGATCCTGGCGCGACTTTACGGAAGCAAGCCGGAGTTTACGGGCGTAGTCGCCGGGATGAGCGGCAGCCCTGTGTATATCGACGGGAAACTGGTGGGTGCGCTGAGTTATCGCATCGGGCAGTTCAGCAAGGAGCCGATTGCGGGCATCACTCCCATCGAGCAGATGCTGGAGGTGCGGGACGATTCGGCACAGCCTGCAACGGCACAGAGAATACAAAGCAGCGGACCGGCAGAGATGAGCGTCCCGGCGGCAAACGGAGGCCTGGGCGTCGAGATGCAGGCGATGGAGACTCCGCTTGTGTTCAGCGGCTTCAGCCCGGAGACCGTGGCCCGGTTCGGCGATCGGTTCCGCGCCATGGGGATGACGCCCGTGGCGGGACTGGGAGGAGCGGATGCAGCGGCGGTGCAGCCTGAGCCGCTGGTGCCGGGTTCGGCCGTGAGTGCCGTCCTGGTGCGGGGCGATCTCTCCGTTGCCGGGACGTGCACGGTGACCTACGTGGATCCGAAGCGTCTTCTGGCTTGCGGTCATCCCATCACGCAGTATGGTCCAGTGGACATGCCAATGACGAAGGCTGCCGTGGTGGCAACGCTGCCTTCGCCGCTGAACGCCTTCAAGATCGTCAACACGACGGAGACGGTGGGCGCGTTTACGGAAGACCGCGCCTCCGCGATTATGGGCCAGTTCGGGACCAAGGCGCGCATGATTCCGGTATCAGTGGAGGTGGTCTCCCCGGCTACGGCAGTGACGGGTATGGCGAAGGACAAGACGTATCGCTTCGAGGTTCTGGACAATCGCCAGCTGACGCCGTCGGCGATGCTGGTTTCGGTGTATCAGAGCCTGCAAGGCACAAACCTGGCCGCGGCCGAGATGAGCTACCGAATGACAGGCGAGATCGGTGTGCAGGGACTGCCTGAGGTAAAGATGTCGGGCATCGTGGCGCAAAACGAACTGAATCCTGCAGCGATCAACGCTGCTCTATTTGTGAACGACCGGTTCAGCCGTGTCTATGGCAACCCGCAGGACCAACCGATAGTGACCGGAATGAAGCTCAAGGTAGAGGGGATCCCTGAACGCAGAACGGCGACCGTGGAGTCCGCCCGTTTAAGCGTGCTGGAGGCGAACCCTGGCGACATCATCGATGCGGAAGTAATGCTGCGTCCTTATCAGGCAGAGTCGAAGCTGGTGCGCCTGAAGGTAAAGATTCCCGACGATATGACACCGGGGCAAGTAAGGGTTCTGGTGAGCGATGGAGCCACTGTGGACCGCCTGCTGAGTCCGAGCGGGGCTGCGAAAAAAGCTGAGGGACTGGCGGATGCAGTCGATCAGATGAATCATCTGCATCCCAACGATCGCATCTATGTGACATTGTTGAGCCGGGAGGCTCAGGCGGTGCTGGAAGGACAGGCCATGCCGGGGGTTCCCCTCTCGATGGCAAATGTTCTGGCTCCGCTCAAGGATGCGCAGCGGATGAACTTGAATGGTGAGAGCGTGATTGAGGCGGCTTCCACCGAGGCCGGATATGCGATTAGCGGATCGCAGGTGCTGCATCTCACGATCCGCTGAGTCTGGCTAAGTCGAAGTCTATGGCCCTTTCGTTGGACAGCGAACGTTGCCGGACCGATCTCATCCCTCAAAGTCTTGTTGTAGCATCAAAGTCGAAGACGCCGGGGTCAGGAAACCGTGCGCAAAAAGGATAACCATTTCAGATGAGCGAGATTCATGGCCTGGCTGTCCACGCGGCCGGTGCACAGTTGCTCCCTTACAAGTTTGACCCAGGAGAGATCAAGCCATACGAGGTGGAGATCCGGATCTCACACTGCGGAGTGTGCCGCAGCGATCTTCATCTGATCAATAACGACTGGGGAATCAGCAAGTACCCGTTGGTCCCGGGACATGAGATTGTAGGAACCGTGAGCGGTGTGGGGGAACACGTCCGCAGCCTTACCGTAGGACAGCGCGTTGGGGTAGGGTGGCAGGCCGACAGTTGCGGTATGTGCGAGTGGTGCAGGAAGGGCGAGGAGCAGCTTTGTGCGCAAGCGCAGTCGACATGCGTGGGACATAACGGCGGCTTTGCGGAGAAAGTGCGGGTGAACTCGCGATTTGCCATTCCTCTGCCCGAAGCACTGGAGAGCGCCACCGCGGCTCCGCTGCTTTGCGCTGGGATTACCGTCTATTCCCCCCTGCGCAACTATGGTGTGCGCCCATCCTCTCGGGTGGGGATCATTGGAATCGGAGGATTGGGACACCTTGGCATCCAGTTCGCGCGCGTCTTTGGTGCGGAGGTGACGGCGTTTTCCACCTCAAAAGATAAAGAGAGCGAAGCGCTGGAACTGGGAGCGCACCACTTTGTGAATACGCGCGATACAGGCGCTCTGAAGAAGGTGGCGGGCTCGTTCGATCTGTTGATTTCGACGATCAATGCGGACCAGGACTGGTCTGCCTATGTGAACTCCCTGCGCCCCAACGGCGTGCTGTGCCTGGTGGGAGCGCCCACATCGGCGCTGCAGCTGCAGGCACCGGCGCTGATCGGGAGCCAGCGAGCCGTCTGCGGGTCTTCTACGGGAAGCCCGAAGGATCTGATGGAGATGCTGGACGTAGCCGGCAGACACGGGGTGAAGGCAACTGCGGAGGTTCTGCCGATGTCCAAGGCTGCCGAGGCAGTGTCGCGCGTGAAGAAAAACCAGGCACGATACAGGATTGTGTTGGCAAACTAAAGAGATCGTAGGTTGGGTTTCGTTCAGGGCGGAGACTGGGAGTCTCCGCCCTGTCGCGTTCGGCTTGCTTTAGACTCAGGTCACGATGATGCAACGTTATTTGCTGATGGGATGTCTGTTTCCGATGTTGCTGGCAGGGGTGGTGCAGGCCCAGGGAACAAAACTGTGGACAGTGGATCGCTACGACATGATGGAACGCGGTACGGCGGATGGTGTCGGCATACGGAGCGATGGCAGGTTGGAGGCCGGTCCCAGCAAACAGATGGTCTACGACACCGGCAAGAGCTATGCCTGGTCGCTGGCGGCGGACCGCGAAGGCAATGGCTACGTAGGGCTGGGCGGAACCACTGCAGGATCGGGCATCGTGATGCGGGTTACTCCCAATGGCAACGCGACAAAGCTGCTGGAGACGAAAGATCTGGCTGTGCAGGCGGTTGCAGTGGCCCGTGATGGATCTGTGATCGCGGCGACTTCGCCGGATGGGAAAGTTTATCGGGTTCCTGCCGGAGGAGGAACGGCAACGGTCCTCTTCGATGCGGCGACGAGCGAGGAAAAGCCGAAGTATCTGTGGGATGTTGCTGCGTCGCCGAACGGCGATGTCTATGTTGCGGCCGGAGCACCAGCGGTGGTATACAAAATCCCTACAAATGGTGGCAAAGCGCAGGTCCTCTTCAAGACAGCGGATCAGCACATACGCTGCCTGCTGCTGGCGGCTGATGGAACGCTGTGGGCGGGCACGGACGGGTCCGGGGTGATCTACCGGATCGACACGAAGGTCTCCGGAGCGAAGCCGTTTGCTGCGTATGCAGCTCCGCGACGGGAGATTACATCGCTGGCCATGGATGAGGTCGGCAATGTCTATGCAGCCGGGGTGGGCGCGCGAGGATCGCTGCCTCTGCCGCCTCTGCCGGTTACGGGGAACGTGGGGATCACGGTCACGTTTTCGCAGCCTGGATCGACTGCTGCAGCAGGAACGAACTCGCTGATTTCGGACGGAAGCGAGATCTATCGAATCGCGAAGGATGGCACTCCGGCGCGTTTGCTGACGATGAAGGAAGACGTGGTGTATGCTCTCACGTTTCGCAAGGGAGCCTTGCTGGCAGCTACTGGTAATCGTGGACGAGTGTACAGGATCGATCCTGCGGTTCCGGGGCAGTTTACCGATATAGCTCATCTCGATGCCGCCCAGGGAATGGCTTTCGCACCGGCAAAGGATGGGCTGCTGGTGACGACGAGCAACAGCGGAAAGCTGTTTCGCCTGAGCGATGCTCCGTCGAAGGAGTCAGTGTATACCAGCGAGGTTTTCGATGCGAAGGAGTACTCACGCTGGGGCCGCGTGGAGGCACGTACCGATGGAGTGCCTGCAGGCTACGATCTCTGGGTGCGGAGTGGAAACGTTCAGAGTCCCGTGATGGGATGGAGCGATTGGGTCAAGATGTCTCCGGAAGGCGTGGCGGCGATTCCGGAGGGTCGGTTTGCGCAGTGGAAGGCAGTCCTGCACGGCGGGTCGGGGATCGATTCGGTTGGACTGAATTACCTGCCGCGGAATGTCGCGCCTATTGTGGATGAGATCGTCGTGCAGCCCGGCGCGAAGATGGCCGCGGGAGCGGCAACGCCCGCGGCAACAACAGTGCAGGTGGCGTTTCCTGTGACGACTTCGGCAAACCCGGCAGCTGCTTTTCAGCAGGATGCAAATACCGCCCCCCTGACAGCGCAGAAGGATAAGAACTCCGTGACGGCCCGCTGGCTCGCCCATGACGATAATGGCGACGATCTGATGTTTGCGATCTGGTATCGCGGAGTGGGCGAGACAAACTGGCGGCTGCTGAAAGACCAGATCCGCGACCACTATTACAGCTTTGACGCTTCCCTTCTGCCGGATGGGAACTACGAACTGCGTGTTGTGGCAAGCGATGCTCCGGTCCACACGGACTCTCAGACGCTGACGGGAGAACGCATCAGCCCGGCTTTCGTTGTGGACACGACTCCTCCTGTTCCGGGTACGTTGACAGCTTCGATGGTTTCCTCGCGCGCAGGAGCGGCACCGCGGATCCATGCCACGCTCGATGCGCACGATGCTACCTCCCCGATCGCGCATGCCGAGTATTCGGTTGACGGAGGAGCATGGCAGTATCTTGAACCGGTCGGTCAGGTTTCGGATTCGCAGACCGAGCACTATGACTTTACGGCGGAGGCGCCGCAGGCGACGACTCCGGTGACCGATGCGAAGGAGCACGTGATCGCAGTGCGCGTGTATGACCGCTGCGACAATATGGCTGCGGTCAAGGCAGTGGTGCGGTAATGAGTGAGGGCCGCAGAT
>Ga0310811_10002221_pt1 | contig 24206 bp, 22 predicted proteins | sample YCmetagenome_FD_207642 | JGI IMG/M metagenome (GOLD analysis project Ga0310811, IMG submission 207642) | Soil microbial communities from experimental microcosm in Duke University, North Carolina, United States - YC | ecosystem: Engineered > Artificial ecosystem > Soil microcosm > Unclassified ... | reverse complement strand
CCTGGTGGTGTCGAACGTGCCGGGCCCGCCGACTCCGCTCTATTTCCTCGGAGCGCGGATCACCGGCCTGTACCCGCTTGGTCCCGTGTTCCATGGGGCCGGGCTCAACATCACCGTCATCTCCACGGCGGGCAGGGTCGACATCGGCCTGCTCGGCGCGCGAGAACTGGTTCCAGATCTCTGGCCGCTCGCGGACGCGCTCCAGGATGAGATGAAGGAGCTTCTCGACGCCAAGTGAGGCATCGAGGGCGACGGCCGGTGGCGTTCCTTCTGGCCGCTTATATCCTGGAAAAAGGATGATTCATCCTAGGTGTGCCATCCCGCCGCGCGGCCGCACCCCGTGGCCGCCGACCGCGGCATGGCCGGGAGGGTTGCCCTGATCGCGACACTCGGCTAGAACTAGAACGTGTTTCAATGCTAGCTGAGGAGTCTTGGTGGACTTCACCCTCGACGAGACCCAGCGCGAGATCGCCGCGCTGGCCGCGGGCGTCCTGGAGCGGGAGACCGGAAGTCAGGCGTGGCGGGCGTTGGCCAAGGCCGGGCTGCTGTCGCTCGCCCTCCCGCGCGATCTCGGTGGCGACGGCTTGGGCATCGCCGAAATCGCGGTCGTCCTCACCGAGATCGGCCGGGCTGCGGCCGAGGTACCCGCCCTGAGTCTGACGCTGGGCCTGCTCCCACTGGAACAACTCGGCAGCCCCGCGCAGCGCGTCGCCCTGCTGCCCGAGATCGCCGACGGAGACGCCGTGGTCACGGCCGCCGTGCACGAGCCGTCCGCGCCCCTGACCACCCGGCCCTCGACGCGGGCCGTGGCCGAACACGGATCGTGGGTGCTCAACGGCGTCAAGACCGCGGTGCCCCATGCCGCCGGCGCGACCCGGATCCTCGTGCCCGCGTCGATGCCCGGCGGGACGGGCGTCTTCCTGGTCGACCCGCGTGCCGACGGGGTCCGGGTCACCGGCACGACGGTGCGCCTGGACGCGGTGACGGTCACGGAGGCCGACCTGCTGCCCGACCGCGAGTCGGGCCAAGCCGTCGCCACCCTGCACCGTTGTGCCCTCGCCGGGGCGGCCGCGCTGGCCGACGGCGCGCTGGCCGGGGCTCTCGCACTCACGACCGCGCACATCAGGCGGCGTGAACAGTTCGGCAGGCCGCTGGCCGCCTTCCAGGCCGTTGCCCAGCAGATCGCCGACGTGTACATCGCTTCCCGCACACTCCACCTCGCCGCGCTGTCGGCGGTGTGGCGGTTGTCGTCCGGTCTGGACCCACAACCCGATCTCGACACGGCCGCCTACTGGTTGGCCGAAGAGGGTCCGAAGGCCCTGGCCAACTGCCATCACCTGCACGGCGGTCTCGGCGTCGACATCACTTATCCGCTGCACCGGTACTCCACTCTGGTCAACGAGCTGAGCCGGTTCGCCGGTGGAGCGGAAGCCCGGCTGGGTGCGCGCCTGGCCTGCCCGGCGGAACGTGAGGAGGCGTTCACATGAGCCGTGAGAGCAACCGCCGTTCCCGGACGGCGCAGGACCGGAAATGTATATCGAACTGACCGCGCCCCAACGTGAGCTGCGGGCGGAACTGCGGCGCTATTTCGCCGGACTCGTCTCGCCGGACGAGCGCGCAGTGCTGCTGCGGGAACGGCATGGCGAGGTCTATCGCCGGGTCGTGCGGCGCATGGGCGCAGACGGCTGGCTCGGCGTGGGCTGGCCCGAGGAATACGGTGGGCGTGGCTTCGGCGGGATCGAGCAGCACATCTTCGCCGACGAGGCGGCAAGGGCGGACGTGCAACTACCGTCGGTCACGTTGCAAACGGTGGGCCCGACCCTGCAGGTCTTCGGCAGCGCCGAGCAGAAGGCGTTCTTCCTCCCGAAGATCCTGGCCGGGCAGGTGCACTTCGCGATCGGCTACACCGAACCCGACGCCGGCACCGACCTGGCTTCCCTGCGCACCTCCGCGGTGCGCGACGGTGATTCGTATGTCGTCAACGGGCAGAAGATCTTCACCACCGGCGGGCACGACGCGGACTACATCTGGCTCGCCGCGCGCACCGACCCGGCGGCGCCGAGACACAAGGGCATCTCGATCCTGATCGTGGACACCCGTGACCTCGGCTATTCGTGGACACCGATCATCACCTGCGATGGGGCGCACCACATCAACGCGACCTACTACGCGGACGTACGCGTCCCCGCGAACAGGCTGGTGGGTAAGGAAAACCAGGGCTGGAAGCTCATCACGACGCAGCTCAACCACGAACGCGTGATGCTCGGACCCGCGGGCCGCATCCGCGGCCTCTACGACCGGGTGCGCGAGTGGGCCTCGGCCCGCGCGACGTCCGGCGGCACCCCCTTGCTCGACCTGCCGGACGTGCGTCGGGCACTGGCCGAAACCCTCGTCACGGTCCGGATCAACGAACTGCTCAACTGGCAGGTCGCAACCTCGGCAGAGGTCGACATCGCCGACGCCTCCGCCACCAAGATCTTCGGCTCGGAGCGGATCCAGCGGATCAGCCGGCTGCTCGCGGAGGTCGTGGCCCGCCATGGAGAACTCGCCGACCCGTCGACCGCCGAACTGAGCGAATGGCTCGACGTGCTGTCGAGACGCAACCTGGTGCTCACCTTCGGCGGCGGCGTGAACGAGATCCAACGCGAGCTGATCGCCTCCGCCGGACTCGGCCTGCCGAGGGTGCCGCGATGAACATCGAACGGGAAGCCGAACGCATCGCCGCCGAGGGAGAATCAACGCCGCGGCCGGCACGGGACCCGGTGAACCAGGCAATGATCAACAACTGGATCGAAGCCATCGGGGACACGAATCCGGTGTACGTGGACCCGGAGTTCGCCGCCGCCTCGATCCACGGTCACCTGGTCGCGCCACCCGCGATGGCCCAGGTCTGGACCATGAACGGCCTCAACGGGAAGCGCGCCGACGACGATCCGCTGGGCGCGATGATGGCAGTTCTCGATCAGGCCGGGTTCACCTCCGTGGTCGCCACGAACTCCGAGCAGACCTACCGTCGCTACCTGCGGCACGGCGAACGAGTCTCGGCGTCGACGAAACTGGAGGCCGTCACCGGACCCAAGCGCACCGCGCTCGGCGAGGGCTGGTTCGTCACCACCCGGACCACCTGGTACGTCGGCGACGAAGCCGTCGCGGAAATGCTGTTCCGGGTCCTCAAGTTCCGGCCCGCGACCCGGCCGCCCGGCATCGCGCGGCCGGCAACCGCGAGCAACCACGAGGCCTCGACGCTTCCCCGCACCACACCCGCGCCCGCTTCGCCGACACTTGCCCCCCACTCTCCGGCCGAACCCGCGCCCGCCCCGGAAGCCCGTGCGACCCAGCCTCCGCGTGCGCAAGTGGGTGGCCCGGGGATCCGCCCCGCGCGGTCCGCCGCTGAGCCGGCGTCCGCTCCGGAAACCGGCCCTGCGCAACCCGGCTCCCGGCCGGCGCCGGCTCCGGCGACACCTGTCGCGCCACCTCCGCCCGACCGGACAGCGGCTCCGAAGAGCCGTGTCGAGGAGCCTCCGACCGAGCCGGCGTCCGCTCCGCAACCCGGCGCCGTGCACCCTCTGCCCGATGTCCCGTCCATGCTGCGGCCGGTGATCAGCAGGGACACCGAGTTCTTCTGGGACGGCACCCGGTCCGGTGAGTTGCGGATCCAGCGCTGGGGCGACACATTGCGGCATCCACCGGGGCCGATGCCGCCCGACGGCGATCTCGGCGCGAAGCCGGATTACGTCGTGGCGAGCGGGCGCGGCACGGTCTACAGCTACGTGGTGCACCACCGTCCCGCGGTGCCCGGGAAACGGCTGCCGTTCGTGATCGCACTGGTCGAGCTGGAGGAGGGCGTGCGAATGCTGGGCGAACTGGTCGATGCCGATCCCGCCACGGTCTTCATCGGACAACCCGTGCGGGTGGTCTTCCGTGCAGTCGATGACCGGTTGACCTTGCCGGCCTGGCGTCCGGCCGATGGGGAGACGGGGGGAGAACGGTGAGCGCGGGCACGATCGGCAGAGGCTGACGGAGAAGAAGGAGGTGATCGCATGATCGACCCCGGCACGGAGTTACCGTCGCTGACCATCGATGTCACGCCCACCTTCGTGATCAGCACCGCGCTGGCCACCCGGGACTTCCAGGATGTGCACCACGACCGCGACGCGGCCGTCCTGCGCGGTTCCCGGGACATTTTTCTGAACATCCTCACCGACACGGGACTGGTGCAGCGGTTCGTCGGCAGCTGGGCGGGTCCGGAGGCGCTGGTGAAGTCCATCAAGATCAAACTCGGGGTGCCCTGCTATGCCAACGACACGCTCGTGCTGTCCGGCCGGGTCTCCGGCGTCGACGGACGGGTGGTGACGGTCCGGGTGAGCGGGACCGGCGAGCTCGGCGAGCACCTCACCGGCACGGTCACCGTCGTCCTGCCGGAGGGTGCTCCGTGACCGCCGCGATCGTGGGGATCGGTGCCACCGAGTTCTCGAAGGATTCCGGGCGCAGCGAGCTGCGTCTCGCCGGTGAGGCGGTGCTGGCGGCGCTCGCCGACGCCGGGCTCGAACCGTCGGATGTGGACGGTCTGGTCTCGTTCACGATGGATGGCAGCAGTGAAATCGCCCTCGCCCGTGAACTGGGCATTCCCGAGCTGACCTTCTTCAGCCGGATCCACTACGGCGGCGGCGCGGCCGCGGCCACCGTGCAGCAGGCGGCCATGGCGGTGGCCACCGGCGCGGCGCGCGTGGCAGTGGCCTACCGGGCGTTCAACGAACGGTCCGGGCACCGGTTCGGCCAGGTCTCCAGCGCCGCCGCGGAGCAGGTCAACTCCTCCGGGGTGGACAACAGTTTCCATTACCCGATGGGCCTGGCGACCCCGGCCGCCACGGTTGCCATGGTCGCCCGGCGCTACTTGCACGACTACGGCGCCACCAGCGAGGACTTCGGCCGGATCGCGGTGATCGACCGCAAGCACGCGGCGACGAACCCGCATGCCTGGTTCCACGGCAAGCCGATCACACTTGCCGAGCACCAGGCTTCCCGGTGGATCGCCGAACCCCTGCACCTGTTGGACTGTTGTCAGGAGAGCGATGGTGGCGTCGCGCTCGTCGTCACCGATATCGAGCGTGCCCGGGATCTCCGGCACATCCCGGCCACGATCGCCGCGGCCGCGCAGGGCAGCGGGTCCGACCAGTACATCATGACCAGCTACTACCGTGACGATCTCGCGTCACTGCCCGAAATGGGCGTGGTCGGCCGGCAGTTGTGGTCCCGCTCGGGCCTGGGACCGGCCGATGTGGACGTTGCGGTGCTGTACGACCACTTCACCCCGTACGTGTTGATGCAACTGGAGGAACTCGGGTTCTGCGGCCGAGGCGAGGCCAAGGACTTCATCGCCGGCGGAACACTCGAGCTGGACGGCGAACTCCCGCTCAACCCGCACGGCGGCCAGCTCGGTGAGGCCTACATCCATGGCATGAACGGCATCGCCGAGGCCGTGCGCCAGCTCCGCGGCGCGGCCGTCAACCAGGTGGTGGACGCCGAGCATGTTCTGGTGACCGCCGGTACCGGCGTCCCGACCTCGGGTCTGGTGCTGAGCCGGGACGGGTGATTCCTCCGTTTCGGAATCCGGCCTCGTCGATCTCCACCGCGCTGCTTCGGCAGGCCGGGTGCCGTCACCTGGTTGCGGGCTGGCGGGTGAACCTCGTCCGGGAGATCGTGGAGTCATGCCGATTCCGGTCGCGTGGGCTCTCACGGTGGGCTTCGCGCTGCTCGCCGTCCCGAGTGTGTACCGGCTGGCGCACGTCGACGCCGTACGCGGCGGCCGGGACGCGCGCGAAAACGACCTCGCCGAGTTGCTGATGGTGGTGGCCATGGTCGCCATGGTGTCTCCCCTGGGCGGGCCGATCCCCGCCGCCGGCTGGCAGGCCGTACTGGTGCTGACCGCGGGCTGGTTCCTGGTGGCCGCGTTTCGCGGCCGTCGCTGCTGCCCCGTTCACCACACCATCGCGGCGGTCGCCATGCTGTACATGGTCAGCGCGATGCCCGAGCACGACATGAACCACGGTCCGTGGCTGACGATGACGGGGATGTCCTCGGCGCATCCTGCGTTGCCGTTGATCGCCGCGCTCGCGGCCGCCTATTTCGGGTATGACGCGGTGCGCATCGCCACCCGCACCTTCCACACCGCGCGCACCGGCGGAATCCGGGACAGCGGCATCGCGCGACCGGCGGCGCGCGCGGCCATGGGGGTCGGAATGGGCTACCTCCTCCTCGCGGCGATCCTGTAGCCGAGCACCTTCTGCTTTTACGACCCGTGTCAACCGGGGATTACTCCGACAGGCGTCAGGTCGTGGTCAACACGGCGTCGGAAAGCACCGGGGCGTCACCGCGTTCGGGTACCCGGACCTCGACCAGAAACCGATCACCATCGCCCCACACCGCGGTGCGCAGCGTTTCGCCGGGAAGGACGGTACCGCTGAATCGTGCGGAAAACGATGCGACGCGGGTGACATCGGCGTCGAGCAGCGCGTCGGTGACGGCCTTGGCGACGATGCCGTAGGTACAGAGCCCGTGCAGGATCGGCACGTCGAAGCCGGCGCTCCGGGCGAACCCCGGGTCGGCGTGCAGCGGGTTCCGATCCCCGCACAGGCGGTAGAGCAGGGCTTGCTGCGGCAAGGTCGGGGTGTCCAGCACCGCGTCGGGAGCCCGGGCCGGCGGCTCGATCCGCTCGCTGCTGCCACGCCGTCCGCCGAACCCACCCTCACCACGGGCGAAGATGCTCGCCTGCGCCGTCCACAGAGGACGCCCGTCGGACTCGGTCACGACGGTCTCGTTGCGGATCACCGCCGCCGTGCCCTTGTCGAGTACGTCGACGATGCGAGTGCGGGCGACCGCCGAACCGTCCACCGGTATCGGCCGGTGGACGGTGATCGCCTGGGTCCCGTGCACCACCTTCGCGAGGTCGATCTCCACCCCGGGCATCGAGACCGGCGGGCCATCCGCACCCGGAGGCCGCGCGGCGGTCGAACGCCCGCCGGACGGCCCAGCCGCTGACCGGGCCGGCGGCTGGGACGACGGCTGGGACGACGGCTGGGACGACGGCTCGCGGGAGGACTCGGGCGACAATACGGTGCCGGCTTGGCGTGGTGGATGGCCCGCGTTCGCCGCGACGGTGGCGAAGGTGGGCAGCACGCGCAGCTCCCGCTCGTAGGCGTAGCGCAGCTCTCGTTCGTCTGTCGGTCTTCCGCCCGCGCCCAGCGCGAGGTGATACAGCAGCACGTCGGAGGCGGTCCAGGAAAAGGCCTGTTCGCCGAGTTCGGCGCCAATGGCGAGATCGGGGTCGATGGGCACGGCGGCTCCTACTCGTAGGTGATCGAGACCTCGGTCGTCAGCGGGACCGACTGGCAGGCCAGGATGATGCCTTCGGCGATGTCGTCACCGTCGAGGATTTCGTTGTTCATCAGCTTCACTTCGCCCGAGACGATCCGGCAGGCGCAGGCGCTGCACTGCCCTTCGCGGCATGAATACGGCGCGTCCAGGCCGTTGTCGAGTAACAGGTCGAGGAGTCTCCGGTGCCGTGGCCAGGAGAACTCGTGGCGGGTTCCGTCGATGTTCACCCGCAACGAGGTTGTCTCACCGGTCGCGGCCTGCGTTCCGACGGGAAGGAATGGGTTTCCCCCAAGGGAAACGAACTTTTCGACGTGGATACGCCGGCGCGGCAGTCCGAGGTCCCGGAGTGCCTGGTTCGCGGCCGCCATGAACGGGCCGGGGCCGCAGAGGAAGGCCTCGAAGGACACGAACGGCTCAGCAAACGAACGCAGCTGCTCCCGCGTCGGCAGACCTTGCACGGTTTCCAGCCAGTGCACGACCACCAATCGGTCGGCATACTCGCGGCTCAGTGCCGACAACTCTCCGCGGAATATCACCGACCGCTCGTCGCGGTTCGCGTAGCAGAGTACGACCCGCCCGGTCCCGCGGACGAGAACCGTCTTGAGGATCGACATCACCGGGGTGATCCCGCTGCCGCCGGCGAACAACAGCAAATCCTCGTCGAACGACTTCGGGACGAAGACGCCGGCCGGTGGCAGGACCTCGATCTCCGTTCCGGGCCGGACGTTGTCGCAGATCCAGTTCGATCCGTAACCCTCGTCGGTGCGCTTCACCGTGATCTTCAACCGCGCACCTTCGTGCGGCGCGCTGGAAAGCGAATAGCATCGTGCCACCGCACCCACCCGCAAGGTGAGAAACTGACCCGGCGAGTACCGGAAGGCGGCGGCCTGCTCCTCCGGAACCTCGAACACCACGGAGCGGGCGTCGGCGGTCTCGGCGACCACCTCCGCCACGGTCAGCAGGCACGATTCTCGGTCGTGGGTTTCTGGCACGGGCACGGGGGCATCCCTCTCCGTGGGCGGCTCAGTCATCCAGGACTCCGAACTCGCCTTGCCGCGCGGCCATGGCGATGCTGGCACTCAGCGATGCGCAGGATTCCAGCAATGCCGTGTTCACCCCCGTGCGACTCTGCTCGGCGAAGACCGGGCAACTGGCGGCCGCATCGGTAATCCACTGGATGCTGGTGTGCTTGCGGCTGTTCTTCTTCACCAGCACCCTGGTCCCGCATGACGAGCATTTGTGCGGTCGCAGCCCGCCGTTCAGGAAATCCCCGCGCTCAGCGTGTTCTTGATCCATTACAGTGGCCTCGGCGGACTCCGTGTATGCCGCACCGTTGTGGCGCACGGTGCCGCTCGCCGCGGGATACCCGGGTGGGCCGGTGCGTTTCGTGTCCCCGCCGGCCACTGCCGGCGACCGTGCTTCCCCTTCCGATCCGTCGGTCATGAGGACCCGTCACACTCCGGCCTGCTGGCGGGCCAGGTTCTCGGCGACCTCCTGGGCCCACGCCTCGTTCGCCTTGGTGGTGTCCACTTCGAACTCGAAGCGGCGCGTCATGTCCTCGGTCACGTCCGCGACGTCCACGTAGAACTGCTCGTACCAGCGCCGGAGCTGATACACCGGCCCGTCTTCTTCGCACAGGAGAGGATTGTCGATCCGGGTCTTGTTCTTCCAGATCTCCACGTCCTGCAGGAAGCCCACCCCGATGCTCTTGGCGAACTTACCCGCTATCTTGTCCGCCTGCTCGTCCGACACGCCGGGCAGCTTCTTCACGCTCACACCCCATTGCAGGACAAAGGAAGTCGGCGTGACCGGGTAGTGGCAGTTGATCAGTACGTTCTCGATCTCGTAGCCCCGGAACGTGTTCACCAGCTTGTTGATCATATAGGAGGGCCCGAAGTAGGACGCCTCCGATCGGAGCAGATTGTCCTCACCACCGTAGTTCGACGCCATCCCCATGTCGGGGCGGCCCTTGGTGGTGAGGTACTGCGTCGCGACATGTCCCTCGAAAACGTTCTTGAAATAGGTCGGGAACGCATAGTGGATGTAGAAGAAGTGCGCCATGTCGACCATGTTGTCGATGATCTCGCGGCAGTTCGACCCCTCGATGAGCACCGAATCCCAGGTCCAGTTGCTCCAGTCGCCGGTGAAGATGCCGTCGATGCGCGGAATCACGACATCGTCCGCGGGCGGGTTTCCTTCCGGATCGTGCCACACGAACAGCTGCTTGTTCTCTTCCCGAGTGAGCCACGACTTCGTCCGGGCACGCAACGGCACCCGCTTGGCGTAGGGGATCGAGACACACTTTCCGTTGCCGCCCCAGCGCCAGTCGTGGAACGGGCAGGCCACCTCGTCACCCTTGATCGTTCCCTGGGTCAGGTCCCCGCCCATGTGCCGGCAATAGCCGTCGAGCACGTGGAGCCCGTCTCCGGTCTCGAAGATGACGAGCTTGGTGCCGAACGCCGTGACGGCATGCGGTCTGCCGTCCCGGAAGGAGTCGGCCAGGCCCAGGCAGTGCCAGCCGCGAGCGAACCGGGCCGGCGGGGCGCCGGCGTCGATCGAGCGGACTTCCGTCATGGTTGACCTCCGGAGTGAGTCTCGGCTGCGAGATGCCGGGCGGCGAGGTAGCCGAACACCATGGCGGGGCCGATCGTCGCGCCGGGACCGGCGTAGGTGTGGCCCATCACCGCCGCGCTGGTGTTTCCCGCCGCGTACAGCCCCGCGACGACCGAGCCGTCTTCACGGAGCACGCGCGCGTGGGCATCGGTGCGCAGACCGCCTTTGGTGCCCAGATCGCCCGGAACGATCTTGACCGCATAGAACGGGGCGGAATCCAGCGGGCCGAGGCTGGGGTTGGGCCGGTTGCGCGGATCGCCGTAGTAGTGGTCGTAGGCGCTTTCCCCGCGTCCGAAGTCCGCGTCGATCCCGCGCAGCGCGAACTCGTTGAACCGCCGGACGGTCGCGGTCAGCCGATCCGGGGATACCTGGATGTGCCGGGCGAGTTCTTCCATGCTGGACGCACTGGTCACGATTCCGGCCTTGAACCAGCGTCCGGGCAGCTTCTGGCGGGGCGCGATACCGGTGAACATGTACCGGTCCCGGTACCGCTGGTCGAACAGCAGCCAGGCCGGGATGTTCTCCGCCGGACCGTCGCCCGGCCCGTACATCGCATGCACCGCCTCGACGTAAGGCGCGGATTCGTTGACGAATCGCTCGCCCCGGGCGTTGACGATCACACAGCCGGGCCGCGAGCGTTCGGCGAGCGCGAACCAGGGGCCGCCGGTGAGCGGGATCGACGGACCCCACCAGGCGTCGTCCATCAACGCGACCGCGGCGCCCAGTTTGAGGCCCGCGTTGATCCCGTCGCCGGTGTTGGCCTTCGCTCCGACCGTCCATTGCGTGCCAACCGGTTGGCGCTGGTACTTGGTCCGCATCTCTTCGTTGTGCTCGAACCCGCCCGATGCGAGCACCACACCGAGGTTCGCGTGCAGGGTGATCTCCGCACCATCACGCCGCACCACCGCCCCGGTGACGCGATCGCCCACGGTCGCCAGGTCGAGCAGCGGAGTGTCGAGCCATACCGGCACTCCGGCATCACGCAGCCCGGCCCGAAGTCCCGCCGCCAACGCTTGTCCCATGGATAGCAGGCGTTTCCCGGTGGCACGCGAGAGAAGCCAACGCCCGCCGAGCTTGGCCAGGCGGAGAGCCCCCCGGGGGTGCCTCGCGATCAGGCTGAGCCAGCGGTAGTCGGCTTGAGTGATGGGCACGCCGAGCGGTGACGCGCTGTAGGGCGGCTCGAGGTTCTGGAGCTCCTCGCCGAGGAGCCTGCCGTCGAACGGCTCAGGCTCGATGGAACGCCCTTCCGAAGACCCGCCCGGCGCCTCGGGATGGTAGTCGGAGTAACCCGGGACCCACTGGAACCGCAGCGGTGTGCTCCGCTGGACGAACTTCACAACATCGGGGCCGGTGTGCAGAAACTCCGCCCTGAGCTCGGCGGGCACCACGTCGCCGACGATCGCCTGCAGGTATTCCCGCGCCCGTCCGGGGGTGTCCTCGACACCGGCGGCCCGGAGAACCTCGTTGCCTGGAATCCACACGCCGCCGCCGGAACGCGCGGTGGAGCCGCCGAACTTCGCCGCCTTTTCGAGGACGACCACGCTCAGGCCATGGTGGGCCGCGGTGAGCGCGGCGGTCATGCCGGCGGCTCCGCTGCCGACCACCACCACGTCGAAGCTCTCCGACATGCCACCTCCGGGTGAAACGTGCTTTCTTGGCAGGTTTCGGTTTCGCTCCGTTCGTCGCCACCATAGACGAGAACGTGTTTCAGTTCCAGGTTCGACCGGGTACGTGACTCCGCCGGTGATGTTCCGGTCGATCTTTTGCCGGCCTGGCCGGTGTTCGGCGGCATCGTCGAGCCGTTCCCATCATGTGTACAGGTTTGCCCGCCGTGGGCGATCTTTGTGGCCCACTTCGGCGTTCGAGGTGCATGTCCGCGCTGGTCACGGGGCCGACACCGGGCATTCGTGGCCCTGGCGTGCCGTCGGGCGAGATGACAAGAATGAGAACGTGTTCTAGTCTTGAGGTATGACCGAGCAGGACGTGCGTCGGGTGATCGCCGCGGTTTCCGAACTGCGGCCCGTCCTGTGCGAGCGGGCCCAGGACGCGGAGGACGCCCGCCGGATCCCCGACGAGTCGATCAAGTCGTTGGCCGAGACGGGCTTCTTCAAACTGCTGCAGCCGAAGTCCTACGGCGGGTTCGAGGCCGATCCGGTCAGCTTCTACACCGCGGTGAAACTGATCGCGAGCGCCTGTGGATCAACCGGATGGGTCGCCTCGATCCTCGGCGTTCATCCCTGGCATCTCGCGCTGTTCGACGCGCAGGCGCAGGAAGACGTGTGGGGGGAGAGCACCGATGTCCGCATCTCGTCCTCGTACGCGCCCATGGGCAAGGCCACGAAGGTCGATGGTGGCTACCGGCTGTCCGGCCGATGGAGCTTCTCCTCGGGCTGTGACCATGCCACCTGGGTCTTCCTGGGGGCGCCGGCGTTCGTCGATGGCCGCCCGGTCGACTTCTGCACCTATCTGCTGCCCCTGACGGACTACCGGATCATCGACGTTTGGGACACGATCGGACTCCGCGGCACCGGAAGCAACGACATCCTCGTCGAGGACGTGTTCGTGCCGGAGCATCGCGCGCTGAGTTTCGCGGCCACGTCGAAATGCAGGACACCCGGGCAGAGCGTCAACACCGGCCCGCTTTACCGGCTTCCGTACGGCTCGGTGCATCCGTCCACCATCACCGCGCCGATCATCGGCATGGCGTACGGGGCGTACGAGGCGCACATCGACCATCAACGTGCTCGGACCCGCGTGGCCTACCTCGGAGAGCAGTCCAAAGAGGATCCGTTCGCCAAGGTGCGGGTCGCCGAAGCGGCCAGCGAAATCGATGCCGCCTGGCTGCAGCTGACGCACAACATCGACGAGCTCTACCAGGCCGCGTGCCGGGAGGAGAAACTCCCGTTCCGGATCCGTCTGAAGGTACGCCGGGATCAGGTCCGCGGCACCGAGCGCGCGATCACGGCCATCGACCGGCTCTTCGAGAACTCCGGTGGTCGCGCGCTGTGGAGGGGCACACCGATCCAGCGGTTCTGGCGTGACGCACACGCCGGCCGGGTGCACGCGGCGAACGACCCCGAACGGGCCTACACGATGTTCGGTACCGGCGAGTTCGGTCTCCCGGTGGAAAACGCGATGGTCTGAATGTCCGCCGAAACGAATGAGGCACTGGCGATGGGCAGCTATGTCGAAGCGAGGGAGGGGTTGCGCCTGCACTACCACGATGTCGGCGCCGAGCACGCCGAAACCGTGGTAATGCTGCACGGTGGTGGCCCCGGCGCCTCGGCCTGGAGCAACTTCGGCCGCAATATCCCCGTTTTCGCCAAGTCGTTCCACACCATCGCCGTGGACCAGCCCGGCTTCGGACGATCGGACAAGCCGAGAGAACATCCCCAGTACTTCACGCACAGCGCGCACGCGGTCGTCGGGTTGCTGGACAAGCTCGGGATCGAAAAGGCCCATTTCGTCGGAAACTCGCTGGGGGGCGGCACCGCCGTGCGTCTCGCGCTGGATCACCCCGGCCGTGCCGGGCGGCTCGTTCTGATGGGGCCCGGTGGCCTGAGCGTCAACGTGTTCGCGCCCGACCCGACCGAAGGGGTGCAGAAGCTTGCCCGGTTCGCCGCCCCGCCGGGACCCAGCAGGGAAAAGCTCGCCGAATTCCTGCGGGTGATGGTCTACGACCAAACGCTCATCACCGACGAACTGGTCGAGGAGCGCTTCGCAGCGGCGAACACGCCCGAATCGGTGGCGGCGATGCGGGCGATGGGCGCGTCCTTCACTCGTCCCGACAGCTATGAACAGGGCATGCTCTGGCGGGAGGCGCACCGGTTGCGGCAGCGGGTCCTGCTGGTCTGGGGTCGGGAGGACCGGGTGAATCCCCTTGATGGAGCGCTGCTGGCGCTGAAGACGATTCCGCGCGCCCGCCTCCACGTGTTCGGACGGTGCGGCCACTGGGCGCAGCTGGAGAAGTTCGAGGAGTTCAACCGCCTGGCGATCGACTTCCTGGGAGGCTCGTGATGGGCATCCGCTCGCTCGGCTACCTGCGGATCGAGGCCACCGACATGGCGAGGTGGCGTGAGTTCGGGCTCAAGGTTCTCGGCATGGTCGAAGGCCGGGGCCCGAATCCGGAGGCGCTCTACCTGAGGATGGACGACTTCCCCGCTCGTCTGGTGATCGTCCCGGGTGCGGCGGACCGGCTGGCGCACACCGGATGGGAGGTCGCCGGCGCCGCCGAGCTGGACGAGGTGCGCGCGAGGCTCGGATCCCATGGCGTGCCCTACAAAGACGGCACGGCCGCTGAGGTCGCCGAGCGCCGGGTGAGCGAGCTGATCGCCTTCGACGACCCGTCCGGCAACTCGATCGAGGTCTTCCACGGCATCGCGTTGGAGCACCGGCGGGTCGTGAGCCCTTACGGGCACCGGTTCGTCACCGGGGAACAAGGGCTCGGACACATCGTACTGTCCACCCACGACGACGAAGCTGCTCTGCGATTTTACCGTGATGTGCTCGGCTTCCGACTGCGTGATTCGATGCGCCTGCCGCCGCAACTCGTCGGCAGGCCGGCCGACGGTGCGCCCGCCTGGTTGCGTTTCTTCGGCTGCAATCCACGCCACCACAGCCTGGCTTTCCTGCCCATGCCGACGCCGAGCGGGATCGTTCACCTCATGGTCGAGGTGGAAGAGACCGACGACGTAGGCCTGTGCCTGGATCGCGCCAGACGGCGCAAGGTGCCGATGTCGGCCACCCTCGGGCGGCATGTCAACGATCTGATGTTGTCCTTTTATATGAAGACCCCCGGTGGCTTCGACGTCGAATTCGGCTGCGAGGGCAGGCAGGTCGACGACGAGACCTGGGTAGTCCGGGAGAGCACCGCCGTCAGCCTGTGGGGGCACGACTTCGGCGTCGGGGCACAGGCGCGGTGACGGTGGGTTCGGCCGAGATCGACCCAGCGCGGTTTCGGGCCGTGCTGGGCCATTTCTGCACCGGGGTGACCGTAGTGACGACCCATGACGGTGTGGCGCCCGCCGGCTTCGCCTGCCAGTCCTTCGCGGCGCTCTCCCTCGATCCGCCCCTCGTGCTGTTTTGCCCGGCCCGAAGTTCGGGTACCTGGCCGGTCATCGAGCGAGTCGGCCGGTTCGCGGTGAACGTGCTCGCTGAGCACCAGTACGAGGTCAGTGCGGCCTTCGGCGCCCCCGGTGCGGACAAGTTCGCCTCGGTTTGCTGGCGGCGCGGGGTGTCCGGCTCTCCCTTGCTGGAGGGAGCGTTGACCTGGGTCGAATGCAATCTGCACGCCACCCTCGAGGCCGGCGATCACTATGTCGTGGTCGGGCGGGTGATCGCGCTCGGAGACCCTTCGGGTGGCCGTCCGCTGCTGTTCTACCAAGGCCGTTACACCGGTGCCGAGGTTCCGCGTGCCGCCGCGGGCGACCTGCTCACCTGGGTGCGCCAGAATGAGTGGCTCTAGCTTCGCGTCGAGATCACCTCGACGGACCGGCCCGTAGTGGCAGGGCCGAGCACCGCGACGTCCAGGATGAGTATCGCCATCGCGACCGCGACAACGATGAACATGCCGGTCGCGCCCTGTGCTTGCAGGACGGGAAGAAGGATGAACGGCATCGCCGCGGTCGCCAGCCTCGACAGCGAGTACGCCGATCCCGCCGCGGTCGCCCGCAGCGAGGTCGGGAACAGCTCGGCTTGGTAGGTGTGGAAGGCGTTGGAGAACACGTTGCTGATCGCGGTGTAGCAGAACCCGAGCACCGCGATGGCTGTGCCCGTGGTCGAGTAGCCGAACGCGAGCCCGAACACCGCCATGCCGAGCGCGCTGCCCACGATCAGCCACTTGCGCTGCATCCGCTCCATGATCGGGATCGAGAGCGCGGAGCCGATCGGGTATCCGAGGAACGTCAGCGCGCTGAAGGTCAGCGAATGAGAGAGGTCGAACCCCTTGGCGGTCAGGACGATCGGCACCAGAGAGCCGAATCCGTAGTAACCGAAGGCCTGCAGGAGTTGGAAGAGATGGAGCATCGCGGCGCGGCGCCGCCACGGACGCGTCAGCAGCGCGGTGAACCGCACGGGGCGAGGATCCGCCGTCGGAGCGCCGCCTTCCTCCGGTACGTCTTCCTCCGGTGCGGGCAGCGGTTCCTTCGCCGAGCGCTCCAGTCGGCGGATGACCTGGTCGGCCTCCTCGATCCGGCCTTGTGTCAGAAGCCAGCGGGGCGATTCCGGGAGTCCGGCCCGCAGGACCCATACGATCGCCGATCCCAGCGCACCCACCACGAACAGCCAGCGCCACCCATCCACGCCCAGCGGTGCGCTGCCGGCCAGCCCCCGTGCGAGGAACCCCGCGGCGGGAACTCCGCAGAAGCCGACCGTGTACGCCCACGCGGTCGCGCGGCCCCGGGAGTGCGCGGGAAGGAGGTCCGCGAGGTAGGCGTCGGCGAGCGGCAGTTCGGCGCCGATCCCGATCCCGGCCACGAACCGGCAGGCGACCAGCATCCAGACGTTCACGCTGACCGCGCCCAGCAGCGTGAACACCGAATACAACCCGAGTGTGAGCAGGAACGCGCGCCGGCGGCCGATCCGGTCCGCGAGCCGGCCCAGCGCGACCGCGCCGACGAAAGCGCCGAGGAACGCCGAAGCGAGCAACGGCTTGAGTTCCGCGCTCGACACCCCGAACTCACTCGCCAGCACGGTGCTCACGGTGCTGGCGAGGAACAGGTCGTAGAGGTCGAAGAAGGTCGCGACGCCGACCACCGCGATGAGGTATCGGTGGAGGCGGGTGACGGGAAGCCTGTCGAGGCGTGCGGCCGTCGTTGGGTGCGCGGCGGTCATGGCCGGAAGTTAGCGCGCCGTGATCGATCTGTAAACACCTGAATAGGTAGATGTGCCGAACCTGAGTTCGATATAACCTCTCCTTATGGACAAGCACGACGAACCGGACTGGACCGCCGCGACGTTGCTGGAGACGGACGTGACCGGTCTGGACGAGACCCGAACCCTTTCCTACCTGCGGGCGATCTCGCAGGTCGAAGCCAGACTGGAGGCAGCGAGACTGCAGGCCATCGAGCACTTCTCCGCCCTGAACGGGCACTCCGACGCCGCGCCGGGCAAGCTCGCCCGTGAGTTGAAGATCACCCGGAGCAACGCGGCCAGGGACACCAGGCTCGCCCATGAGCTGACCTACCGGCTGCCGCGCACGCTCACCGCGCTCGAAACCGGCGACCTCGACCCCGCCCGCGCGGCGCAGGTCGCGCGGGCCACCCGAGCGCTCAGCGATACGCAGGCGCGGTCCGTGGACGACCGGCTCTACCCGGCCGCGGTGGACAAGAACCCCAAGCCGTTGGGTGAGTTCCTGCGAAGCGCGGTAGCGCAAGAGGCTCCGGGCGTTCCACGCGAACGGTCCGAACACACTGCGCTGGAGCGAACCGAGGCGCCGTCCGGGCAGAAGTCCGGGCCAGAGCAACTCATCGCGTTGATGCGCGAGCTCGATCTGGTCGAGGTCGACCTGTCCATCAGCGGCGCCGCCCAAGAGCGCAAGTACTTTGGCGACACGCGTTCCTTGCGTGAGCTTCGACTGGCAGTCCTGCGGGAACGCCTGCTCAACGAGGCGCCGGCCGCACAGCCCGGGACCTCCGAGATCTGGGAGCTGGCGCAGCGGATGACAACATTCAGCGACCGCGTCAGCCAATCTTACGGTTACACACTCGACACGGGCCGGGCGCGTGAGCCTGGCTTGACCGTCATGGACTTCGCGGACGTCCGAGCGTTCCGGTACAGGACCACACACTCGGTGCGGATCCCGATGTATCCCGTGGAGACTGCCCAGGCACGGCGGCGCCGATGGCGGGTCCTCCCCGCGTCTTGGCGGCTCAAGAAGAACCGGGACACGGATCAAGATGGTTATCAAGAGGGTTGAGGTGACCGAAGCCGACCGCTGTGCGACGAAACCCACCCAACCGCAGCGGTTTCCCCGCGGCCCGGGCCCCGACGCGGCGCGCACTCAACCGTCCAGCCGAGTAGACGCGACGTGAGCTGATTGAGCTGTCCCGCAAGGAGGGTCAGCCACGACCGATGCGGTGAGCATCCCGGCGCCGCCGCTGCTGCGAAGCAACGCTGGCCGCCAACCTTGGGGCGCACATCACCCGTCTGGCCGAGTAAATCGACGAAATGACCGGGAAAACAAATCGCCCGCACGATCGAACCCGTGCACGATCGAACCCCGCACGATCGAACCCCGCACGAACCAACACGGCACGAACCAACACGGCCGCCGCGCTGCCCACAGGGCCTGCCACGGGCTCACAGCCCTATTGCTTCACAGTTCCCGCCGTCTGCAACCCTTCCCGGCCCAGACGGATCCGGCCTGCCGATACGGCTCACCAACCTCGTGACCACAGCCACCCTGCGGAAACCAACCGCACCGAAGACGACGTCCGCCCCGGCTCACCACCGCCACCCCAGCTCACCGCCACCCCAGCTCACCACCGCCCCGGCTCACCACCGCCCCGCCCCGCCTTGCGATCGTCGCCCCGGCTTGCGTGTCTGACTCCGCCGATCAGGACTGCGGGCCCATGACCACTGGTCGAGCCTCGCCCCGGCTCGTCATTGCCCGCCCAGCTTGCGGCCGTCCGCCCAGGCTCGCGAGTTTGCCCAGGCTTGCGAGTCCGTCCCGCTGGTGACGCCGGACGCGGCGTATGAGCAGTGGCAGACTCATGACCACTGGCCCAGCCGTAACGAACACCATGGATGCCGACCCAGGAGCGGGGCGTGGAACCTGGATGTGCGCCGCCTTCGGCAAGAAGTCCGAACCACCGAAAGCCGCGATGCCGGTTTCGTCATACGCGCGCCCGGGGCCCTACGGCTGACCAGAAGTCCAGGTGAACGTGCCCGCGCGCACGGCCGGTGCCGTCGAGCAAGCGGCCCATCAGCTTGATGGTGCGCAGCGTGACGGCGCGATCGATGATCTCGAGCCAGGGCAGCTTGGATACCAAGGAACTCTCCAAGGCCACCGACTCGCCTTGCATGCGAAGCCAGGTCACGAGCAACAGGTTCGCCGATCCGCTGATCGCCGCGCACATCCGCACCTCGGGGAGGGTCGCCAGGGACCGGGCCGTCGACTCGAGCCGGTCCGGCGGCACACGCAGCCAGAGCATCATGGTCACGGGCATCGGAGACAGCGACCGCGCGATCTCGCACCGCAGTCGGATCGACCCGGTCGCGAGTGCGGCGCCCACTCGTCTGCGAACCGTGCTCGCGCTGGCGCCGAGCCGATCGGCGATCTCGGCATACGTGGCCCGCCCGTTCTCGCCGAGCACCCGCAGCACCCGGCGGTCGATTTCGTCGAACCGGGTCGCGTTGGCCGAGGGCTTCGGGCGCGCTGCCAGTGTCTCGCACTGTTCCGGTGAGATCGCCCAAACCCGCCAGCGGCTGCCTTCGCTGAACAGCCGGGCCGAGACAAGTGTCCGGGTTCCGGTCACTCCGGGAACCGGGGTCAGCCGGTGGACGATGTAGTTCGACACCTCCTCCAGGCTCGGTGCCACCACGTGCACGATCAGATCGCACGGCCCGGCGACGTATTCCACCGTGGGCACATGCGGATCGGCAGCCAGGATGTCACCGACTTCCACGGCGCGGCCCGGGGCACAGTCGATCTGCACGAAGGCGATGGCCATGCGCGCGATGACCGGTCCCCCCGGATAGGCGACCATCCACGACTCGCCGCTTTCCACCAGGCTCTCCCATCGCCTGGTCGCGGTGACCGGTCCGATCCCGAGGGCGCTGCCCACGAGAGACCAGGGCGCCCGCGGATCGATCTGCAGGGCGTTCACCAATGTTAGGTCGATCTCAGAAAGCATGGCGGATTCGGTTGTCCGACGACGAGGGCATGCAGGAATCTTCGCATCCGCGGGCCTGCTGCGGCCCGTGATCCCATGATCACTGACTATCCACCAATCGACCTCGAGGAGATCGATGAGCCTTCGCGACGAAGCCCACGAGCTGAGCGGTGACCTGGTGGCACTCAGGCGAGAACTGCACCAGATCCCCGAAATCGGGTTGAATCTTCCCCGCACCCAGGAACGGGTGCTGCGGGCCCTCGACGGCCTTCCCCTGGAGGTGAGCACCGGCAGCGGCCTTACCTCGGTCACTGCGGTGCTGCGTGGCACGGGCGGGAGTGGCAAGACCGTGCTACTTCGGGGCGACATGGACGCGTTGCCCGTGACCGAACAGGTCGACGTGCCATACATCTCGCGGCACGAAGGTGCCATGCACGCCTGTGGTCACGACCTGCACACGGCGGGATTGGTCGGTGCCGCGCGTTTGCTGGCGAGCAGGCGCGAAAAGCTCGCCGGCGATGTGGTCTTCATGTTCCAGCCCGGTGAGGAAGGTTTCGACGGTGCCGGCCAGATGATCGAGGAAGGCGTGCTGGAGGCGGCCGGACGGCAGGTCGACGCCGCCTACGGGTTGCACGTGTCCTCGGCGCTGGTCCCCAAGGGGACCTTCGTGTGCCGGCCGGGGCCGCTCATGGCGGCCTCCGACGCGTTGTCAGTTCGGGTGATCGGGGAAGGCGGGCATGGCTCTCGCCCGTTCCAGGCGCTCGACCCGGTGCCGGTGGCCTGCGAAATGGTCACCGCGCTGCAGACGTTGGTCACCCGGCGGTTCGACGTGTTCGACCCGGTCGTGCTCACCGTCGGAACCTTCCACGCCGGCACCCGGCGCAACATCATCCCGGACGACGCGAGCTTCGAAGCGACGGTGCGTAGCTTCTCGGCCGCTGCACGGGAACGGATGGCGGAACTGTCGGTGAAGCTGTGCGAGGAGATCGCGGCCGCGCACGGCGTGCGGGTGGAAGTGGCCTACAACGAGGAATACCCGGTGACCGTGAACCACGAGTCGGGCTACGACTTCGTCGCCGAAACCGCGCGCGAGGTTTTCGGTGAAGAGCGCTTTCACCGGACCGACAACCCGTTCACCGGGTCTGAGGACTTTTCCCGGGTGCTGGGCCGCGTGCCGGGTGCGTTCGTGTTCCTCGGCGCGACCTTCGCCGACGACCCCGATTCCGCGCCCTACAACCACTCGCCGCGGGCGATGTTCGACGACGGTGTGCTCGCCGACGGTTCTGCTCTGCTCGCCGAACTCGCCGCCAGGACTTTGGAGGCGCCGTGCGCTCCTACTACCTGATCCCGCTCATCCCGGCGCTGGCCCTGACGGTCATGCCGTTCCTGCCGTTCGTGAACAGCACGGGTTTGTGGTTCGGCCTGCCGAAGATGCTCGTGTGGGGTGGTGTGTGGTGTGTGTTGTGCACGCCGGCCATGCTCATCACGGAGCGGGTCATGGCGCGACGAGGTGAAGACCGGTGACCATCACACTGATCTTCACCTTCACCGGGATCGTGCTGATCGGCGTACTGGGCTTCGTCGGCCGCCGCACACCCGCGGCAGATCTGTCCGAGTGGGCTGTGAACGGTCGGAAGTTCGGCGCGCTCGCCATGTGGTTCCTGCAGGCCGGCGAGGTCTTCACCACCTTCACCTTCCTCGGGATGGCCGGGCTGGCCTTCAGCGGTGGAGTCGCGGCGATGTACGCGCTGCCCTACATCCCGATCGGCTACATGGTGTTGTTCTTCCTGGCCAAGCGGCTGTGGTCGATGGGCCGTGAACGCGGCTACCTCACCCAGGGCGACTTCCTGGAGGATCGGTTCGGCAGCCGTTTTCTCGGTACGCTCGCCGCCGTCCTGGGGGTGCTCTTCGTGCTCCCGTACCTGCAGCTGCAGATCACCGGCCTCGGTTTGATCGTCAAGCTGGTCACCGGCGACGCCGTGTCTTCGACTTTGTCGATGGTGGTCGGGTGCGTACTCGTGGTGGCGTTCGTGTTGTGGGCCGGGCTTCGCGGGGTCGCGACGACCTCGTATTTCAAGGACGTGGTGATGCTGATCGTCCTCGTTGTCCTGCTCGTCGCGGTGCCGGCGCACTTCGCGGGCGGACTCTCCGGGGTCTTCCACAAGATCGACCAGCTGCACCCCCAGCTGTTGACCATCCACAATGGAACCAACGACCATGTGTGGTTCATCACCAGCATGCTGGTCAGCGCGATCGGGGTAGGACTGATGTGCCTGCCGCATACCTGGCCGGCACTGTTTTCCGCCCGCGATCCCAAGGTGCTGCGCCGCAACTACACCTGGATGCCGTTGTACGAGCTGTGCCTGATGTTGCCGATGGTCATCGGTTTCGCCGCGGTCCTGGTGTTGCCGAAGAACAGCGATTCGAACGGCATCCTGCTCAGCCTCAGCAAGACGGTGTTGCCGGGCTGGGCCACCGGCCTCGTCGTCGTCGCCGCGATCGCGACCGCGATGGTGCCCGCGGCGGGCATCCTGATCGGCATTTCCTCGCTTGTCGCGCGCAATGTCGTGCGTGTCCGCGGTGAACGCAAACAGTTCTGGGTCAACCACGGAACCGTGGTGGTGGCCTGCGGGGTGTCGCTGCTGCTCGGCATCTTCCGCCCGGACCTGCTGGCCAACCTGCTGTTGCTCACCTACAGCGGCTCGGTGCAACTCGCCCCCGCCAACGTGCTCGGCTTCACCCGGCGGGTCCCGATCGGCAAGGGGCCGGTGCTGGCCGGACTCATCGTCGGAGAACTGGTCGTCATCTGGCTCACCTTCGTCGACACGCATCTGGTCGGCCATGTCAATGTCGGGCTGGTCGGTCTCGCGGCGAACATCGTCGTCCTCCTGGCCGGTGCGCTTGCCGAACGACGGACCCGGCGGATGCGCGTTTCCGAGGTCTCCGATGATGTGGCGGTGACGGCGTGACGCGGATCCTGTTCGCCGGAGGGGAGGTTTTCGACGGCCTCGGTGCGGCTCCGGAGCGGGCTGACGTAGTCATCGAGGACGGTTCCATCGTCGAAATCGGCAGCGGGCTCGATGGCGACGAAGTAGTCGACTGCTCGGGAAAGACCCTGATGCCGGGCCTTTTCGACTGTCACGTGCATGTGGTCATGTCCGACATCAACGTGCTGAAGCGGATCCAGCAGCCGTTTTCCTACCAGTTCTTCGAGGCCGCCGTGAACCTGCGACGGACGTTGGAAGCCGGTATTACGACGGTGCGCGACGCGGGAGGAGCGGATCTCGGCGTCAAGCGCGCCGTCGAAGACGGGCTCATCCCGGGGCCGCGGATGCAGATTTCGGTCGGTGTCATCAGCCAGACCGGCGGTCACGGCGACGGCTGGATGCCGTCCGGGCACTGTGTGCGCTGGCTGGTGCCGCACCCTGGGCGACCAGAAACGGTGGTGGACGGTCCCGACGAGATGCGGCGCGTGGCACGAAGCCTGCTGCGTGCGGGTGCGGAAGTGTTGAAGGTCTGCACGACCGGCGGCGTGCTGTCGCCCGGGGACGATCCGAAACACAGCCAGTTCACCCCGGGCGAGTTGGCGGTCCTGGTCACCGAGGCGGCCATGCGGGGACGACATGTCATGGCGCACGCGCAGGGAGCCGAGGGCGTCAAGAACGCCGTCCGCGCCGGTGTCCGTTCCATCGAGCACGGGATCTATCTGGATGACGAGGCGATCGATCTGATGCTGGCGCATCGGACCTGGCTGGTGCCCACACTGGTCGCGCCGCTGGCCGTGCGGCGTGCCGCTCAGGCAGGGGCGGCGATTCCGGACGAGATGCTGCGTAAGGCGGAGGAGGTCCTGCAGGCCCACGCCGAGTCGGTGCGGCGGGCCGTCGCGGCCGGGGTCCGGATCGCGATGGGCACCGACAGCGGCGTCGGCCCCCATGGCACCAACCTCGAGGAGCTCACCCTGATGCGCGAATGTGGGATGAGCCCGGAACAGGTGCTCGCCGCGGCCACCTCCTCCGCCGCGGAACTGCTCGGTTATGGAGAAGAGCTCGGGAGGCTCGCCCCGGGGTTTCGGGCCGACTTGGTGGTCGTGGCCGGAAACGCCTTCGACCTCGCGTCGCTGCGGGCGAACATCCGTGAGGTCTGGAAAGACGGTGCGAGAGTCGTGAATTCGACCGGGAAACCGTGAGGAACCCCCGGGCGCGCTGAACTGGGGGAGAAGGCGCGGCCCGGGGGCCTGCCCCGGCGCCCGAGGGGGAGTTTCGCGCCGGAGCACGGCCGGCGAAAAACTGGGGAGGGTGACGCCGACCGCTTCCGTCGAGGATACAGCGGATAGTCCAGCGCGCACCGCGTTTGACCGAAACCATGTGATGGTTCTCCCGGTTAGCT
>Ga0310811_10002220_pt1 | contig 24225 bp, 18 predicted proteins | sample YCmetagenome_FD_207642 | JGI IMG/M metagenome (GOLD analysis project Ga0310811, IMG submission 207642) | Soil microbial communities from experimental microcosm in Duke University, North Carolina, United States - YC | ecosystem: Engineered > Artificial ecosystem > Soil microcosm > Unclassified ... | reverse complement strand
CCGCTGGAGGCCCGTGGCGTCCGGGTCGTCCGGCCGGACCGGCCCAGGCTCGGCGCGCTGGCGCGCACACTGGCCCGTCACCTGCCCGCGAGCAGCGTCACGCGGATCGTCGCGGGCGGCCACGATCTGGAGATCCGCGGGCACGCGGTGGTCGTCGACGGCGAGCTCAAGCCGCTGCCGCCTGCTCCGATGGCCGTGCTCAAGCGGCTCGCCGAACGGCCGGGCCACGTCGTCGCGCGCGCCGAACTGCGCGTGGTCCTCCCCGGTGGCCCGTCCCGCGACTCGGCCGAGCACGCGGTCGAGATGGCGATCACCCGCCTGCGCCGGGCCCTCGGCCCCTCCGGCATCGTGGAGACCGTGGTCAAGCGGGGCTACCGCCTGGCCGTCGGGCGGGACGAACGATGACGGCCACCCTCGTCCTGGCTGCGCACGGGGCCCGCAGCGAGGAGTGGGAGTCCGTCATGGGCGCTCTCGCGGGGCGGGTCCGCCGGGCCCGCCCGGGGCGCCGGGTGGAGGTCGGCTTCCTGGAGCTCAGCTCACCCGCTCTCACCGACGTGCTGGCCGCGGCGCCGGGGCCCGTGGTGGTCGTCCCGCTGCTGCTCGCCGGGGGTTACCACGTGCACATCGACCTGCCGGCGGTGGTCGCGCGCACCCGCCCGGACGCGCGGGTCACCCGACAACTCGGGCCGCACCCGCTGCTGACCGCGGTCCTCGCCAGACGGCTCGTGTCCGCCGGTCTGCGGTCGTGCGACGCCGTCATCCTCGGGGCGGCGGGCTCGTCGGACCCGGCCGCGCTCGAGGACGTCCGGGCCGCGGCCCGGCTCCTGTCCGTACGGCTCTCGCGCCCGGTGACGGCAGCCTTCGCCTCGGCGGGAAGCCCCTCGGTGGCGCAGGCGCTGGGCCGGATCAGGTCGGGACCCGCGCCCCGGGTGGTGATCGCGTCCTACCTGCTCGCTCCCGGGCTCTTCATGGTCAGCGTCCCCCTCGGCGCCGACGACGACGTGGCCGCGCTCGTCTGGAGGAGGTTCGACGAGGCCGTGGCCGCGGGATGGAGGACGGCAGCCGCGATGTCATCGGGCCGGTCGGTCCAGGCGCGGTCGGTGCCGAGCCTGTCCCTGACGGCGGGTCTCCCGCCGTCTGTCTCTTAGCCGTATCCGGCCGCCCTGGTCACCGGTTTCCCGAGCCGCTTTCCCGAGCCGGTTCCCTGAGCCCGTTCCCCGAGCCGGTTTCCCAGCGGGGGGTTTCCGGCCGGGTTTCCTAGCCGTCGGTGCCGCGGTCGCGGCGGCGCAGGTACCGCTCGAACTCGGCCGCGATGGCGTCGCCGCTGGCCTCGGGGAGGTCGGCGGCGTCCTTGCGCTCCTCGAGCTCCTTGACGTACTCCGCGACCTCGCTGTCCTGGGACGCCAGCTCGTCGACCCCGTGCTCCCAGGCGCGGGCCTCCTCGGCCAGCTCGCCGTACGGCATGGGGATGTCGAGCATGTCCTCGATCCGGCGCAGCAGCGCCAGGGTGGCCTTCGGGTTGGGCGGCTGGGCCACGTAGTGAGGGATCGACGCCCACAGCGACATGGCCTGCAGCCCGGCCGAGCCCAGCGAGTGCTGGAGCACGCCGACGATGCCGGTGGGCCCCTCGTACTTGGTCATCTCCAGGTTGAGCGCCCGGGCGAGCCCGGGATCGCTCACGGACCCCACGATCGGGACCGGGCGGGTGTGCGGCGAGTCGTTGAGCAGCGCGCCCAGCATGATCGCCAGGTCCACGCCGAGGTCGTGGCAGAGCCCGACGATCTCGGCGCAGAACGAGCGCCAGCGCATGTTGGGCTCGATGCCCCGCAGGAGCACCACGTCGCGCTTGGCGCCCGGGGGGCGGGCGAGCAGCAGGCGGGTGGTCGGCCAGATGATGGACCGGGTGAGACCCTCACCGAGCTCCACGATCGGCCGCGTCACCTGGAAGTCGTAGTAGTCCTCCGGGTCCAGCTCGACGAGCGGGGTCGCCTTCCACATCGCCTCGAGGTGTGCGATGACGCCGCTGGACGCCTCACCGGCGTCGTTCCACCCCTCGAACGCGGCGATGAGCACCGGGTCGACGAGCTCAGGGAGCCCTTCGAACTCGATCACGCGCCGCCTCCCTAACTGGGCCACTGATTTATCGTTCAACCCAAGACTATTCGGTGAGGGTACCCGGGCGTCACCCACGAACATCACCGGGCCTTCGTTGTGCCCGGAAACACGGGGGAGGCGACCCCTCCAAGGGAGATCATGTGGAATATGTCGTGACACCCAGCCGATAGGCTTTGTCCCATGACCAGCAGACCGTCCTTCCGCGAAGCGCTGTCCGAGCGAGTCTTGGTCGCCGACGGGGCGATGGGGACGATGCTGCAGTCCTACGACCCCACTTTGGACGACTTCCAGGGCCACGAGGGCTGCAACGACGTGCTCAACGTGAGCCGTCCCGACATCGTCAGAGCCGTCCACGACGCGTATCTCGCGGTGGGCGTCGACTGTGTCGAGACCAACACGTTCAACGCCAACCAGGCGGCCCTCGGCGAGTACGGCATCTCCGACCGGATCTTCGAGCTCTCCGAGGCGGGCGCGCGGCTGGCCCGCGAGCAGGCCGACACGTGGTCGACCGCCGAACACCCCCGGTTCGTCCTCGGCTCCATGGGGCCGGGCACCAAGCTCCCCACCCTGGGGCACCTGCCGTACCTGACGCTGCGCGACGCCTACGGCGAGAACGCAGCGGGCCTGATCGCAGGCGGGGCGGACGCCCTGATCATCGAGACGTGCCAGGACCTGCTGCAGCTCAAGGCGGCCGTCGTCGGCGCGAAGCGGGCCGTCGAGGCCTCCGGCCGCGATGTGCCGATCATCACACAGGTCACCATCGAGACCAACGGCGCGATGTTGCTGGGCTCCGAGATCGGTGCGGCGCTGACCGTGATCGAGCCGCTGGGCGTCGACCTGATCGGCCTCAACTGCGCCACCGGGCCGGCCGAGATGAGCGAGCACCTGCGCTACCTCGCCAAGCACGCGCGGGTTCCGCTGTCGTGCATGCCGAACGCGGGACTTCCCCAGCTCACCTCCGACGGGGCCTATTACCCCCTCACGCCCGACGAGTTGGCCGACGCGCACGAGAACTTCACCCGCGACTACGGCCTCGCACTGATCGGCGGCTGCTGCGGCACAACGCCCGAGCACCTGCGCAAGGTCGTCGAGCGCAACTCGGGCAAGGCCCGTGCCGTACGGCGGCCTCGCCCCGAAGCGGGGGCGGCCTCGCTCTACCAGCACGTCCCCTTCCGCCAGGACACCTCTTACCTCGCCATCGGCGAGCGGACCAACGCCAACGGCTCCAAGGCGTTCCGTGAGGCGATGCTCGCCGGCAACTACGAGGAGTGCGTCGAGATCGCGAGGGCGCAGGCCCGCGACGGCGCGCACATGCTCGACCTGTGCGTCGACTACGTCGGCCGCGACGGCGTGACGGACATGAAGGAGCTGGCGTTCCGCTTCGCCACCGCCTCGACGCTGCCGATCGTGATCGACTCGACCGAACCCCCGGTCATCGAGGCCGGGCTGGAGATGCTCGGCGGCCGCGCGGTCGTCAACTCGGTCAACTACGAGGACGGCGACGGCCCCGACTCCCGCTTCACCAAGGTGATGCGGCTGGTCAAGGAGCACGGCGCCGCCGTGGTCGCGCTGACCATCGACGAGGAGGGGCAGGCCCGCACCGCCGAGTGGAAGGTGCGCGTCGCCACCCGCATCATCGAGGACCTGGTCACGAACTGGGGGATGCAGGTCGCCGACATCATCGTCGACTGCCTCACCTTCCCCATCGCCACGGGCCAGGAGGAGACCCGGCGCGACGGCATCGAGACCATCGAGGCGATCCGCGAGCTCAAGCGGCGCTATCCGACGGTGCAGACCACGCTCGGCCTCTCGAACGTGTCCTTCGGCCTCAACCCGGCCGCGCGGATCGTGCTGAACTCGGTCTTCCTCAACGAGTGCGTCAACGCCGGGCTCGACTCGGCCATCGTGCACGCCTCCAAGATCCTTCCTACGGCCCGGATCCCCGACGAGCACCGTCAGGTGGCGCTCGACCTGGTCTACGACCGCCGCCGGGAGGGTTACGACCCCCTGCAGCGGTTCATGGAGCTGTTCGAAGGGGTGGACGCGGCCGCTCTGAAGGCCGACAAGGCGGCGGAGCTCCTCGGGCTGCCGCTGTGGGAGCGGCTCAAGCGGCGCATCATCGACGGGGAGAAGAAGGGGCTGGAGGGCGACCTCGACGAGGCGCTGACCCAGAGGCCCGCCCTGGAGATCATCAACGACGTGCTGCTCGACGGCATGAAGACCGTCGGTGAGCTGTTCGGCTCCGGCCAGATGCAGCTGCCGTTCGTCCTCCAGTCGGCTGAGGTCATGAAGAACGCGGTTGCTCAGCTCGAGCCGCACATGGACCGCGTCGACGGCGCCACCAAGGGCCGGATCGTGCTCGCCACGGTCAAGGGCGACGTGCACGACATCGGCAAGAACCTCGTGGACATCATCCTGTCCAACAACGGCTACGAGGTCGTGAACCTCGGCATCAAGCAGCCGGTGTCGGCCATTCTCGAGGCGGCGGACGACGAGAAGGCCGACGTGATCGGCATGTCCGGACTTCTCGTGAAATCGACGGTCATCATGAAGGAGAACCTCGAGGAGATGAACTCCCGGGGCATCGCGGACAAGTATCCGGTTCTCCTGGGTGGCGCCGCCCTGACCAGGGCGTACGTGGAGCAGGACCTCGCCGACCTCTACCAGGGAGAGGTCAGGTACGCCAGGGACGCGTTCGAGGGGCTGCGGCTGATGGACGCCTTCATGGCGGTCAAGCGCGGCGTGGAGGGCGCGGAGCTTCCCGCGCTGCGTGAGCGCCGGGTGAAGACCGGGGCGGTCCTCACCCGGACCGCCGTCGAGGACCTGCCGTCCCGCTCCGACGTCGCGGCCGACAACCCCCTGCCCAAGCCGCCGTTCCTCGGCGACCGGGTGGTCAAGGGCATCCCGCTGGCCGACTACGCGGCCTTCCTGGACGAACGGGCCACGTTCATGGGCCAGTGGGGGCTCAAGGGATCCCGCGGCGGCGACGGGGTCTCCTACGAGGAACTCGTGGAGACCGAGGGGCGGCCGAGGCTCCGCATGTGGCTGGAGCGCCTGCAGACGGAGAACCTGCTCGAGGCCGCCGTCGTGTACGGGTACTTCCCGTGCGTCAGCGAGGGCGACAACCTGATCATCCTCGACGAGGCCGGGAACGAGCGCACCCGGTTCACCTTCCCGCGTCAGCGGCGCGACCGGCACCTGTGCCTGTCGGACTTCTTCCGGTCCCGCGACTCCGGAGAGGTCGACGTCATCGCCTTCCAGGTGGCGACCATGGGCAACCGGATCAGCGAGGCCGCGGCGGAGCTGTTCGCGAAGGACGCCTACCGCGATTACCTGGAGCTCCATGGCCTGTCGGTGCAGCTCACCGAGGCCCTCGCGGAGTACTGGCACGCCAGGGTGCGGTCTGAGCTGGGCATCGGCGGTGACGAGTCCCTCTCCGACATGCTCAAGGTGAACATCGCCGGCTGCCGGTACTCCTTCGGGTACCCGGCGTGCCCGAATCTGGAGGACCAGGTTCAGCTCATGGAGCTGCTCGATCCCTCGCGCATCGGCGTCACCCTGTCGGAGGAGTTCCAGCTCCACCCCGAGCAGGCCACGTCGGCGCTGATCACTCATCACCCCGAGGCGAAGTACTTCAACGTCTAGCTTTCGGGCTTTCACGGAATGCGAGCCGGGGCGGCGGTGTTGACGCCTCCCCGGCTCCGGGCCGTCCTCCTCCCGGCTCCCCGGGGTGAGGAAGGCTTCGGGTGGACCTCTACCATGTTGGTCCCCCCTCTTAACGGAGGCGCTCAGCCGGGGGAAGGGGTCACGTGGACGCTGTGCTGTTCGACATGGACGGACTGCTCGTCGACACCGAACGAGTGTGGTTCGAGGTCGAGGAGGAGGTCATCGGCCGCCTCGGCGGAACGTGGGGGCCGGAACACCAGGAGCAGCTGGTCGGAGGGTCCTGGGAGCGGACCGTCGCCTACATGCTGGCGCTGACACGGACCGACGTCGATCCGGCCATCGTGGGGGAGTGGCTGATCGAGGGCATGGAGAGCCGCCTGTCCACCGGCGTCGTCCTCATGCCGGGGGCACTCGACCTCCTGCGCAGTCTCGGGGACCACGGGATCCGCGCGGGGCTGGTCACCTCCTCGCTGCGGGTGATCGCCGACGCCGTCCTGAAGAGCGTCGGACGGGAGTACTTCGAGGTGATCGTGACGGCGGACGACGTCGCGCGGACCAAGCCCGACCCCGAGCCCTACCTGACCGCCGCGACGCTGCTCGCGGTGGATCCGGCGCGCTGCGTCGTCCTGGAGGACTCGCCGAACGGCGTCGCCTCGGCGACCGCGGCCGGCTGCCGGGTCGTGGCGGTGCCGAGCGTGCTGCCGATCACGCCCGCCGCCGGACGGCTCGTCATGCCCTCGCTCCTGGACGTGAACGTCGACCTGCTGCGGTCGCACGTTCTTTGATCGCGGGAGCCGTACGCGCTGGTTGAGGCGGTGTGCCGCCCGGGCCGTGCATGATCACGAACGGTGTTCGCGCTGGTCAAGTGGTGTGCGGCCGAAAGTGCGCATGATCACGGCTGGCGTTCGCGCTGGTGAGACGGCGTGCCGCCGAATGTGTGCATGATCACGGCGGGGGGTTAGGCGGGGGGTTAAGCGGGGCGGGTGGGGTGGGGATTCCGCGAAGGTGTGCATGATCACCACCACGCGGAGGGGCGGGTCGCGTGCCAGGATGGAGGGGTGCCGGATGTCCAGGCCGTGACTTAGGGGATCGCCATGACCTTCGACCAGATCGCCTGGTTGCCGCTCAGCGCCGGGCTCACCGCGGTGGGGATCGCGCTCAGCTACCTCGCCTTCCGTCGCAGGGGGCTCCAGGCGGGCCTGCGGGCCACCGCCTGGTCGCTGCTTCCTCTGGCGGCCTACCTGACCGGGGCGCTCAGGACGGTGTGGAACATCGGCTCCGCCGTCGTCGGCTTCGTCACGGGCCTGGTCTTCTCGCCGATGGTCTGGGCGGGCGTCGTCGTCACCGGACTGTCGGTTCTGCTCTTCTTCGTCTCGGGCGGCCTTCGCGGCCGGGCCTTGTCCCGGGCCCGTGCCACGGGTCCCGCCGATCCGGAGGCGCCCACGAAGGCGGAGACGCCGCGGAAGCCGGGCAAGGCGGCCGACCCGCGACCCGTCGAACGGGCCGCCAAGCCCGCCCCCGCCGACGATTTCTCCGACATCGAGGACATCCTCAAGCGGCGTGGGATCAGCTGAAAATCTCACATGTCGGGACCTGGATCAGTCTCCGGTTCTATGTCACGGATCTGCGACACAACCGAAACGAGACCCCGACAATCCTTTCAAGATCAACACGAATGAGTTTCGCATGAATCACAGTTGAGCCACAGGGGCCGTCTGGGTTCTGGTCACTGCAGCTCAGCGCATACATTGTGCGTTCCAGAGGCACCACATACACGGGCCTCACGGACAATGTCGTCTGCGATCCAGGGAGTCCCGACACCCATGGCCGCGCGTAGCAAGGTCATTAAGGAAGTCAGCACCTTGGTCATGGAACCGTGCAAGGAGGGTCTATGACCGCGCCGCTGGACGTGCCCGGATCCGATTTCGAGGCCACGCCGGAGGCTGTCCTCGCGGGACAGGGTGACGTCAAGGCCATCCAGGGCCGTTCACTCGGTCAGATCGCCTGGATGCGCCTCAAGCGCGACAAGGTGGCCCTCGCGGGCGGACTGGTCGTGATCTTCTTGATCCTGGTGGCGATATTCGCGCCACTGATCGCCGGGGCCTTCGGCCAGGACCCCACCCAGTTCAACTCCGACCTCATCGACCCGTCCACGCTGGTGCCCAAGGGCGGCACCGGCATCGGCGCCGACCACCTCTTCGGGGTCGAGCCCGTCAACGGCCGGGACATCTTCAGCCGCGTCGTCTACGGCGCGCGCATCTCGCTGCTGATCGCCTTCCTCGCCACGTTGCTGTCGGTGGTCATCGGGACCCTGCTCGGCGTCACGGCCGGATACTTCGGCGGCATCGTCGACTCGATCATCAGCAAGGCCATGGACGTCTTCCTGGCGTTCCCCATCCTGGTCTTCGCCATCGCCCTCGCGGGCGTCGTCCCCGACTCGGCCTTCGGCCTCACCGGCGACACCCTGCGCGTCTCGCTCCTGATCTTCATCATCGGCTTCTTCAGCTGGCCGTACATCGGGCGCATCATCCGCGGGCAGACGTTGTCGCTGCGCGAGCGGGAGTTCGTCGACGCGGCGCGGAGCCTCGGGGCGCGCGGGCCGTACATCATCTTCCGCGAGATGCTGCCCAACCTGATCGCGCCGATCCTGATCTACGCGACGCTGCTGATCCCGACCAACGTGATCTTCGAGGCGTCGCTGTCGTTCCTCGGCGTCGGAGTGCGGCCGCCCACCCCCACGTGGGGCGGCATGTTGGCGGACGCGGTCCGGTTCTACACGGTTCCGCACTTCATGTTCTTCCCCGGCATGGCGATCTTCATCACCGTCCTGGCGTTCAACCTGTTCGGCGATGGCCTGAGGGATGCCCTCGATCCGAAGGCTCGATGAAATCCCTCGAATTCCCGTAATTCCCCCCGGCACTACCAACCAAGGGATCCGTAGATGCAGAAAACAACGAGACTGGGCGTGGCCGCGCTGAGCGCGGTCCTCGCTCTCGGGCTCGCCGCCTGTGGAGGCGGTTCGACCACGACCCCGACCTCCAGCGGGGCGCCGGCGGCCGCCGGATCGACGGGCGAGTTCAACGGCGCCCTCACCGCGGTGGTCAACCCCTCGGACAAGAAGGGGGGCATCCTCAAGCTCGCGAACGCGGGTGACTGGGACTCCCTCGACCCGGGCGACACCTATTACGGCTACTCCTGGAACTTCATCCGGCTCTACGGCCGCTCGCTGGTGATGTTCAAGTCCGCGCCGGGCAAGACGGGCAACGAGCTCACGCCCGACCTGGCCGAGGGCCTGGGCACGCCGAGTGACGACGCCAAGACCTGGACCTACAAGCTCAAGGCGGGCATCAAGTTCGAGGACGGCACCCCCGTCACGTCCAAGGACGTGAAGTACGGCGTGGAGCGCTCGTTCGACAAGGAGGTGTTCCCCGACGGGTACACCTACTTCAACGACTTCCTGAACTGGCCCAAGGACTACAAGGGCGCCTACAAGTCGAAGGACGTCAACACCGACAGCGCCATTGAGACGCCGGACGACCAGACGATCGTCTTCCACCTCAAGCAGCCGCTGAGCAACTTCGACTACTTCGCCCAGCTTCCCGCCACCATCCCGGTCCCCAAGGACAAGGACACCGGCGCGAAGTACAAGGAGCACGTGATCTCCACCGGGCCGTACAAGTTCGACAAGAACGAGATCGGCAAGGGCTTCACGCTCGTCCGCAACGACCAGTGGGACCCGGCGACCGACCCGAACCGCAAGGCGCTGCCCGACGGTTACGACGTCGCGACCAACGTCAACGCCGACGACATCGACAACCGGGTCCTCGCCGGTGACCTCGACGTCGACGTGACGGGCACCGGTGTGCAGCCGGCCGCCCTGGGCCGCATCCTGCCCGACCCCGCGGTGAAGGCCGGTACGGACAACCCGACGGGCACCCGTCTCTGGTACACCTCGATCAACGGCAACGTCGCGCCGCTGGACAACCTCGAGTGCCGCAAGGCCGTCGAGTACGCGGCCGACAAGACGGCCCTGCAGACCGCGTGGGGCGGCGAGTTCGCGGGTGGTCAGATCGCCACCAGCCTGCTGCCGCCGTCGATCCCCGGTCACGAGGACTTCAACACCTGGGTCCCCGGCGCCGACAACAAGGGCGACGTGACCAAGGCCAAGGAGGCCCTCACCGCCTGTGGCCAGCCGAACGGCTTCGAGACCAACATCGCCTACCGGGCCGAGCGTCCGAAGGAGAAGGCGGCCGCCGAGGCTCTCCAGCAGTCGCTGGGCCGCGTGGGCATCAAGCTGACGCTGAAGCCCTTCCCGCAGACCGACTACTTCGCCCTGTACGCAGGCAAGCCCGGTTACGCGAAGGACAACAAGCTCGGCCTGGCCATGAACGGCTGGCAGTCGGACTGGCCCGACGGGTTCGGCTTCCTCCAGCAGATCGTCGACAGCCGCGTCATCCGTGACACCGGCGGCTCCTCGAACATCAGCGTCCGCGACCCCGAGGTCGACAAGCTGATCGACCAGGCGATGGAGCAGACCGACCCCAACTCGCGCAACGGCATCTGGACCCAGATCGACAAGAAGGTCATGGATGACGCCTACATCCTGCCGAACGTCTGGGCGAAGGCTCTGCTGGTGCGCAGCAAGAACGCGACGAACGTGTTCGTCAACGACGCGTACGGCATGTACGACTACCTCGGCATGGGCGTCAAGTAGTACCTCTGCACATCCGATAGATCCGCGCTACGCGTGAACGCGGCAAGGGGGCCGGCTCGTGAGAGCCGGCCCCCGGAGCCGGGGGGACTGTGGTCACATACATCATCCGGCGGCTGATCTGGTCGGTCGTGATGCTCTCCATCGTGAGCATCATCACCTTCGCCATCTTCTTCCTGGTGCCGCGCCTGGCCGGCGCGACGTCGGAGGATCTGGCCGCTCGCTACGTCGGGCGCACCGCCTCGGCGGAGCAGGTCAAGGTCGCGGCCGAGAAGCTGGGCTTCAACGATCCGCTGGTCGTGCAGTACGGGCGCTTCGCGAAGGGCATCGTGGTCGGTGCCGACTACGACTACGGCCCCGGTGTCGAGCGCTGCCCGGCGCCCTGCTTCGGTTACTCCTTCCTCACCCGGCTACCGGTCTGGCCTGATCTGCTCGACCGGCTTCCCGTCACGATCTCCCTGGCCCTCGGGGCCGCGGTGATCTGGGTCATCGCCGGAGTCGCGACCGGCGTGCTGTCCGCGCTGAAACGCGGCAGCTTCTTCGACCGCGCCGCGATGAGCATCGCCCTCGCCGGGGTGTCGATGCCCATCTTCTTCACCGGAATGGTGTCGCTGGTGCTGTTCAGCTACGGCCTGAAGATCACCGTGGCCGGCGGCACGTACACGCCATTCCTCACCAATCCGGCCACCTGGGCGTATGACCTGTTGCTGCCCTGGATCACGCTCGCCTTCCTGTACGCCGCCGGATACGCGCGGCTCACCCGTGCGGGCATGCTGGAGACGATGAACGAGGACTACATCCGCACCGCCCGGGCCAAGGGCCTGCGGGAGCGGACCGTGGTCGTCAAGCACGGCCTGCGCGGCGCGCTCACCCCCATTCTGACGATCTTCGGTCTCGACCTCGGCCTGCTGCTCGGCGGCGCGGTGCTGACCGAGAGCACCTACTCTCTGCCCGGCATCGGCAAGTACGCCATCGACGCGATCGGCCGCCAGGACCTTCCCCAGGTCATGGGCGTGACGCTCGTCGCCGCGTTCTTCGTGGTCGTCGCGAACCTGGTCGTCGACCTTCTCTATGCCGTGGTCGACCCGAGGGTGAGACTGGTATGAGTTTTCTTGAACTGAAGGACCTGCGCGTCCACTTCCCGACCGACGACGGCCTCGTCAAGTCCGTCGACGGGCTGTCGTTCGCGCTGGAGCGGGGCAAGACCCTCGGCATCGTGGGCGAGTCCGGCTCCGGCAAGAGCGTCACGTCGCTGGGCATCCTCGGCCTGCACAAGGGCGGACGGGCGAAGCTCGGCGGCGAGATCTGGCTGGACGGCGAGGAACTGGTCGGCGCCAGCGCCGAGCACGTGCGCACGCTCCGCGGCAAGAAGATGGCGATGATCTTCCAGGATCCGCTGTCCGCGATGCACCCGTTCTACACGGTGGGCTCCCAGATCATCGAGGCGTACCGGATCCACAACGACGTCAGCAAGAAGGTCGCGCGCAAGCACGCGATCGACATGCTGGGCCGGGTGGGCATCCCGCAGCCTGACCGGCGGGTGGACAGCTACCCCCACGAGTTCTCCGGCGGCATGCGGCAGCGCGCGATGATCGCGATGGCGCTGAGCTGCGACCCCGAGTTGCTCATCGCCGACGAGCCCACCACGGCTCTCGACGTGACCGTCCAGGCGCAGATCCTCGATCTGATGCGCGACCTTCAGCGTGACTTCAACGCCGCCCTGATCATCATCACGCACGACCTGGGCGTGGTCGCCGAGCTCGCCGACGACATCCTGGTCATGTACGGCGGCAAGTGCATCGAGTACGGCACGGCCGAGGACATCTTCGAACGGCCGGAGCACCCCTACACCTGGGGCCTGCTGGGATCCATGCCGCGGCTCGACCGCGACCGGACCGAGCGCCTCCTGCCGATCAAGGGCTCGCCGCCCTCGCTCATCAACGTGCCGGCCGGCTGCGCCTTCCATCCGCGCTGCACGTTCGAGGACCGCACCGGCGGCAAGGCCTCGACCGAGGTCCCGCAGCTCGTGGAGACCGAGGGCGGTCACCTGGTGCGGTGTCACCTGCCGCGTGACACGCGCCGCTCCATCTGGGAGACCGAGATCAAGCCGAGCCTGGAGGCGTCGTGAGGCGGCGCGGCGAGCGAACCACGACGAACGCGGCGTCCCGCGCGAGCGGACCGCGCATCGTCACGCGAGGAGAGACCCATGAGTGAGCCCCTGCTGTCCGTCGAGGGGCTGGAGAAGCACTTCCCCGTGACCAAGGGGCTGCTCCAGCGCCAGGTGGCGGCGGTCAAGGCCGTCGACGGCATCAGCTTCGACGTCGTCAAGGGCGAGACGCTCGGCCTGGTGGGCGAGTCCGGTTGCGGCAAGACGACGACCGGGCGCCTGATCACCCGGCTCATCGAGCCGACCGGTGGGAAGATCCTCTTCGAGGGCAACGACATCACGCACATGTCCCAGGGCCGGATGCGCCCGCTCCGCCGGGACGTGCAGATGATCTTCCAGGACCCCTACAGCTCGCTCAACCCCCGGCACACGGTCGGCGCCATCGTCGGTGCCCCCTTCCGGATCCAGGGGATCAAGACAGAGCACGGCACCAAGAAGGCGGTCCAGGACATCCTGGAGCTGGTGGGCCTCAACCCGGAGCACTACAACCGCTATCCGCACGAGTTCTCCGGCGGCCAGCGGCAGCGCATCGGCATCGCGAGGACGCTGGCGCTCAAGCCGAAGCTGATCATCGCGGACGAGCCGGTCTCCGCGCTCGACGTGTCGATCCAGGCCCAGGTGGTGAACCTGCTGGAGGACCTGCAGGGCGAGCTCGACCTCACCTACCTGGTGATCGCGCACGACCTGTCAGTGGTCCGGCACATCAGCGACCGGGTCGCCGTGATGTACCTCGGCAAGATCGTCGAGCTGGCCGACCGCAAGAGCCTGTACGAGTCGCCCATGCACCCGTACACGAACGCGCTGCTGTCCGCCGTGCCGATCCCCGACCCCAAGGGGCGGGCCCAGCGGGAGCGCATCAGGCTCCAGGGCGACGTGCCGTCGCCGCTCAACCCGCCGCCCGCCTGCCGGTTCCACACCCGCTGCTGGAAGGCGCAGGAGATCTGCAAGACGATCGAGCCGCCGCTGGAGACGCTCGCCACCGGCCACCAGGTCGCCTGCCACTTCCCCGAGAACGCCCCCACGACTCCGGAGCCCGCGGTCACGACCGCCTGACGGAACGAGTCGCCCGACGACGTCGCCCCGGTACGGCTCCCGCGTCCCCCCGATCGCGGGAGCCGTACCGGCGGTGCAGCGCCGCCGAGGAGTGTCACTGCGTGGCGATCGCCCGCAGCACGTCCATCCTGGCCGCCCGGCGTGCCGGCCAGACCGCCGCGAGGACGCCGACCAGCGCCGCGGCCGCCAGATAGGCGCCGAGTTGTGCGGCGGGCACGGACAGGACGTCGATGCCCTGGCTCGCGAGCGCACGCTGGACCGCCCAGCCGAAGCCGATCCCGACGGCGATTCCGAGCAGCGCGCCGAAGACCGAGATGAGCACCGACTCGTAGCGGATCATCCGGCGCAACTGGCGTCTGCCCATCCCGACGGCCCGCAGCAGCCCGATCTCGCGCGTCCGCTCGATCACCGACAGCGCGAGGGTGTTGATGATGCCGAGGATCGCGATCACGATCGAGAGCACCAGCAGCGCGGTGATCATCGTGAGGAGCTGGCCGACGCTCGCCCGCGCCTGCTCCTTGATGTCGGACTGGTCCTGCAGCGTCAGGTTGGGATAGGCCGCGAGGGAGGCGTCCAGGCCCTTGCGGACGGCCGCCGCGTCGGCGGTCGGCTCCTTGACGACGAGGACGGTGGAGACCCGCGAGCCCGGGTAGTGGGCCGCGTGGGTGGCCTCTCCCAGGAGGTAGGACCCCGCCATCGGATTGTCCGCGAAGACGCCCGCGATCCTGATCGTCGCGAATGCGCCGTCCGCGTACTGGCCCCGCACGGTCGACCCCGCCGTCCAGCCGCCGGCCTTCGCCGTTTTGGCGTCGACCAGGATCTCGTCGGCGCCCGCGGCGAGCCTGCCCGACTCCATCTCGAGCCCGAACGGCCCGGCCAGCGCGGCCGGATCGCCGACGGCGGCGAAGACCGGCTCGTTGTCCAGCTTGACCTGGGCGTACGTCATCGGTGTCGCGCTCCGCACACCCGGCACCGCGGCGAGCGCGGCGGCCACCGACGGGTCGAACGAACCGGGCGGCCCGAAACCGCCGCCCGCCGACACCTGGAAGTCGGCGCCGAGAGAGCCGTCGAGCGCCTTGTCGATGGAGGCCGTCATCGAGGCCGCCAGCACCGACACCGCGGCGATCAGCGCCATGCCGATCATGAGGGCGGCGGCCGTGGCGGAGGTCCGCCGGGGGTTGCGCTGCGCGTTCCCGCTGCCGAGCCTGGCCGTCGTGCCGAACAGCCGGACGAGGGGAGCCCCCAGCACCCGGGTGACCGGGCGCGCGAACAGCGGGCTCAGCATGGCGACGGCGAGGAAGACCAGCAGGGCGCCGCCTCCCACGAGGGCGAGCGGGTTGCCGCCGTCGCCCGCGAGGCCGGTCGCGAGCAGAGCGGCTCCGACGACGGCGGACAGCCCCCCGGCCACGGCGCGGGCGCGCAGTGACCGGGCCGGCGTGGCGACGTCGTCCCGCAGCGCCGCCACCGGAGGCGTCTTCGCCGCGCGGCGGGCCGGGAAGTAGGCCGCGACCAGGGTGACGGTCACGCCGACCGCGAGGGTCCACACGACCGTCGACGGCGCGATGACGAGGCCGGTCGTCGGCAGGTCGGCTCCGAACGCGGAGAAGAGCCCGCGCAGCCCGACCGCCAGCCCGGCCCCCGCGAGCAGGCCGGCGATCGAGCCGAGCAGTCCCACCCCGAGCGCCTCGCCCATGACCGAGAGGGTCACCTGGCGGCGGGACGCCCCGACGGCGCGCAGCAGCGCCAGATCCCTGGTCCGCTGCGCGACCAGCATCGAGAACGTGTTGAAGATGATGAACGAGCCCACGAAGATCGAGATGACGCCGAAGGTCAGCAGGAACGTGCTGAGGAAGCCGAGGAGTTCCCTGACGTCACCGGCGGCGTCGTCCGCGGCCTGCTGGGCCGTGATGGCCTCGTACTCCGCGGGCACGACCGCGCCCACCCTCTTGGCCAGTTCGGCGGGGGAGACCCCGTTCGCGGCCTTGGCCACGATCCCGGAGAAGGAGCCCGGTTCGACCAGCAGCCGCTGCGCGGTGGCGGGGTCGAACGCGGCGTAGGTGACGCCGCCCGTCCTCCCGCTCGCGCCGACCTTGAACACCCCGACCACCTCGTACGGCTCGGCCGGGCCCTTCGCCACGACCTTCACCTGGTCGCCTGTCGTGTATCCGGTCTTCTCCGCGGTCACCGAGTCGATGGCGATCTCGTGGGGACCCGCGGGACCCCGGCCGGTGACGAGGCCGTAATCCGACAGGGACGACGGCCAGCCGATCCCGAGCTGCGGCGGCCCGTTCCCGCCGACGATCTTCCCGTCCCTGCCGACGATCGCCGCGAAGCCCGTGATCTGGCCGCGGGCCTCGGCCACGCCCTCCACCCCGCGGACCTCGTCGAGGACGGAGGCGGGGACCGGCTTCACGGCGACGCCGTCGGCGCTCCCCGCGAACGCCTGCCGGCCCTGCACCGTGACGTCCACCGTGTGCGTGCCCTCGGAGAAGAGGTCGTCGAAGGCCTTGTCGGTCGTGCCGGAGAAGATCAGCGTCCCAGCGACGAACGCCGTGCCGAGCACCACGGCGAGCGCCGTGAGCCCGAGGCGCAGCTTGTGCGCGGCGAGGTTCTTCAGGGTCAGCCGGGTGATCATCGGTCCAGGCCCTTCATGCGCTCGAGCACACCCTCGGCGGTCGGGTCGGCGAGCTGGTCGACGATGCGGCCGTCGGCGAGGAAGACGACGAGGTCGGCGTAGGAGGCGGCCACGGGGTCGTGGGTCACCATGACGACGGTCTGGCCCATCTCCCGCACCGAGTTGCGCAGGAACGACAACACCTCGGCGCCGGAGCGCGAGTCGAGGTTCCCGGTGGGCTCGTCGGCGAAGATGATCTCGGGCTTGCTCGCCAGGGCGCGCGCGCAGGCCACCCGCTGCTGCTGGCCGCCGGACAACTCGGACGGCCGGTGCCTCAGCCGGGGGCGCAGCCCCACCGTGTCGATGACCGTGTCGAGCCAGGCCGGGTCGGGACGCACGCCCGCGATGTCCATCGGGAGTGTGACGTTCTCCAGCGCGGTCAGGGTCGGGATCAGGTTGAAGGACTGGAAGACGAATCCGATCCTGTCGCGGCGCAGCCGGGTCAGCCGCCTGTCGTCGAGGCGGGTCAGCTCCACGTCGCCGACGAACACCTTGCCGTCCGTCACGGTGTCCAGACCCGCGAGGCAGTGCATCAGAGTGGACTTGCCCGATCCGGACGGGCCCATGATGGCGGTGAACCGGCCGCCGGGGATGCCCAGGGTCACTCCGCCGAGCGCGGACACACGGGCGTCGCCGGTGCCGTACACCTTGGTCACGCCGACCGCGCGCGCGGCGAGCGGGCCGGCGGAACGGATCTCGTCATCGGTCGTGGGCGCGGCGCCGGCGAGGTCTCTGTTCACGGATGTCGTCAGGGGAATCGTCATGCTTCGACGCTATGGGCGCCCGCCCGCCGGAGGATCGGCCTGCGGGACCGACTCGGTCTGCCCCCGCGGCAGGAGAAGTCAGGGAGACCCCTACTCCTCGAGGAGTAGGGACCTCAGGGGAGCGCGCCCGGGGTGATCAGGCCTGTCTCGTAGGCGAGGACGACCGCCTGGACCCGGTCGCGCAGGCCCAACTTCGTCAGCACGTTGCCGACGTGGGTCTTGACGGTCGTCTCGCTGACCACGAGTTCGGCGGCGATCTCGGCGTTGGACATGCCCTTGGCGATCAGTTGGAGGACCTCGAGTTCACGCTCGGTGAGCCGGTCGAGCCTGGCCGGCGTCGCCTGCTGGTGGACCGAGGGCAGCCGCATGGCGAAGCGGTCGAGCAGGCGGCGCGTGACGCTCGGGGCGACGATGGCGTCTCCTGCCGCGACGACCCTGATGGCCTGCACGAGCTCGTCCGGCGGGACGTCCTTGAGCAGGAAGCCGCTCGCGCCGGCCCGGAGCGCCTCCACGATGTACTCGTCGAGGTCGAAGGTGGTCAGCACGAGCACCTTCGGCACATGAGCGCGCGGCGCCGCCTCCCGCACGATGCGCCGGGTCGCCTCGATGCCGTCCATGCCCGGCATGCGGACGTCCATGAGGACGACGTCAGGAAGGAGCGCACGTGACTGGTCCATGGCCGTCGACCCGTCCCCGGCCTCCCCGACGACGGTGACGTCCTTCTCCGCCTCGAGGATGAACCGGAAGCCCGTTCGCAGCAGTGGCTGGTCGTCCACCAGCAGGACGCGGATCGTCATGACCCGTCCATGGGCGGCGCGGGGTGAGAGGTGAAGGGGGTCACCCTGATCGTCATGGTCTGTCCTTGAGGGGGAAACGGGCCCGGACCTCGAATCCGCCTCCGTCACGGGGGCCGATCCTCAGGACTCCACCATAGAGCGCCACACGCTCCTTGATGCCGACGAGGCCGTGCCCCGTCCCGTTGGAGGGCTGGGCGAGCTCCGCCGCGGCGCCCCTTCCGTCGTCCTCGACGTGGACCGTCAGCTCGCCCGCCTCCTGCCGCACGGTGACCCAGGCGCGGGCGGCCGGGCCGGCGTGGCGGAGGCTGTTGGTGAGCGCCTCCTGGACGAGGCGGTAGGCGGCCAGGTCGAGCCCCGGAGGCAGGCCGAGCCGCTCGCCCTCGACCCAGAGCTGGGTGCGCAGGCCCGCCTCCCGCATCTGCTCGACCAGCGAGGGGAGGTCGTGCATGCCCGGCTGCGGCTCGCGCTCGGCGGGGCCGTCGGTGCGCAGGACGCCGACGATGTTGCGCATCTCGGCCATCGCGGTGCGCCCCATCTCCTCGATCGCGGTGAGCGCGTCGCGCGCGACGGCGGGGTCGGCGTCGAGCATCCTGCGGGCCGCGGAGGCCTGGACCGTCATGACGCTGACATGGTGGGCGACCACGTCGTGCAACTCGCGCGCGATGCGTGAGCGCTCCTCGGCCCTGGCGGCCCGCGTGTCGGCCTCCCGCGCACGCTCCAGCCGGTCGGCCCGCTGGGTCAGCTCCGCCAGATAGGCCCGGCGCAGCCGTACGCTGCGCCCGATGACCCAGCACAGGATCATCACCACGAGGACCACGAGCTGATCCATCCACGACATCGGCTGGGGCCCGATGACGACGCAGACGGCGGTTCCGATGAGGTAGACGGCGATGGCACCGAGACTCAGCGCGAGGCCCCGATAGGCCGCCACGGTGTAGAGCAGGACGAGCCCGCCGATGCCGCCGAGCCCGGCGTTGTAACCGAGCCCGTTCAGGACCATCTCGGGAATGCCGGTCAGCACGAGCAACACGAACGGCCAGCGCCGCCTGAACGCCACCGGGAGCGTGCACAGGGCCGCCCCGAACAGGCTGATCCAGTCGGGGTCACGCACCGCGACGGGCGGCACGTCCTGCCAGCCCGCGAAGGTCTCGGAGCCCGTCAGCAGGATGAAGAGCAGTGAGGCCGCCGTCAGCACCACCGCGAGGACCGAGTCGCTGATCGGAGGAAGAACTCGGATCCAGGACCGCGGATTCGCGGGGGTGGTGCGCACGTATCAAATTTAGGTCGTGACGGGAGGGAGCAACCCTGCGTGCGGGGGATATCCGCCTCCTTCGCACGGAGGAGACACGACATCACAGGCCCGGCGGCAGGTCGCTCACGCGCGGGTCACCGACGGCCGGGGGCGACCGCCGTCGCCGGTCGTCTCAGAGCTCGTCGGTGGCCGACCGAGGCCTGCCGCGGCCCCGTGACGACGTGCCGGGCCGGTGGTCGGGCACCGGCGGCGGCGTGCCGCCGAACTCGGGGCACAGCGCCTGGTGGTCGCACCAGTCGCACAGCCGTGAGGGACGGTGCCGCCACTCCTTGGTGCGGACGGACCGCTCGATCGCCTCCCACAGGGCCTGCACCTTGCGCTCGGTGGCGCGCAGGTCGGCCTCGTCCGGCGTGTAGCGAAGGATCTCCCCGTTGCCCAGGTACATCAGCTGGAGCATCCTCGGGACGGTCCCGTTCAGACGCCACAGCGCCAGTGCGTAGAACTTCATCTGGAACAGCGCCTTGGCCTCGAAGTCACGCCGGGGCGCCGTGCCCGTCTTGTAGTCGACCACCCGGATCTCGCCCGTCGGCGCCACGTCCAGGCGGTCGATGTAGCCGCGCAACAACAGGCCGCTTTCCAGCACGGTCTCCACGTACATCTCGCGCTCGGCCGGCTCGAGCAGCCGGGGGTCCTCCAGCGTGAAGTAGCGCTCGACCATCGTCCTGGCCTGCGCGAGCCACTGGGCGCGCTCCTCGTCGGTCTCGAACAGCCCGGCGTACTCCGGCTCCTCGGTGAGCAGGCGCTCCCACTGGGGCTCCAGCAGATCCTGCGCGGCCGCGGTCGTCCTCGCCTCGGCCGGCAGGTCGTACAGCCGCTCGAGCACGGCGTGCACGAGCGTGCCGCGCACCGCCGCGGGGGAGGGCCGCTCGGGCAGCTGGTCGATCACCCTGAACCGATAGAGAAGCGGGCAGGTCATGAAGTCACCGGCACGTGAGGGGGACAGGGCGCCGATGATCGCGCGCTCTTCGGCGAGGGTCATGCCCGCACTGTAGGCCACGGAGCCGACAACCACGGAGACGACGAGCGGAGGCCGGAGAACGGGACGCGAAAGCAGGCGCGGGGGAGCGCGGCGCTGGGACGGAAGGCGACTCGAGGGACGGTCCGGGTTCGCGGATCGCGCGCGAACTCATAGGCTGATCTCACCTCGGCGGCGCGTAGCATCGAGATCGAGGAGAGAAGGCGGCGAAACATGAGTACACCTGCCAACCAGTCCCCGGGGCTGCGGATTGGGAGCCCTTTCGGCATTCCGGTGTACGTCTCGCCGACGTGGCTGATCGTGGCCGCCTTCATCACCTTCACCTTCCAGGACGTGTTCGCCGTGAGCCTGCCTGGTTACGGGGTCGTGGGCAGTTCGGCCGTCGCGCTGGTCTTCGCCGTCCTGCTCTACGCCTCCGTCCTGCTCCACGAACTGGCCCACTGCGTGGTCGCCAAGCATTACGGCCTGCCGGTGCGCCGGATCGTCCTCTACATGCTCGGCGGGGTCTCGGAGATCGAGCGTGAGCCGGAGACGGCCGGCCGCGAGTTCAACGTGGCCCTCGCCGGACCGCTGCTGTCGCTGGGGCTCGCCGCCGTCGGCTACGCGGTCTCCGCGGTCCTGTTCGTGGACGGATCGGTCAATCCGCTCCACATGGCCGTGAATCCGCCGATGGGGCTGCTGCCGGTCCTGATCTGGCAGCTCTGGCTGTCGAACCTGATCGTCGGGATCTTCAACCTGCTCCCCGGGCTGCCTCTCGACGGAGGGCGCCTGCTGCGGGCCGGGGTGTGGAAGGTGACGAAGGACTCGACCCGCGGCACCCTGGTCGCGGCCTGGGTGGGGCGCTCCGTCGCGGTGATCATCGTGGCGCTCCCCCTGCTGGCATCCGTGATGGCCGGTCAGAATCCCTTTTCCGGCAACATGCTCTGGTCGATCCTGCTCGCGTCCTTCATCTGGATCGGCGCCTCGCAGTCGCTCAAGGTCGCGCGGGTGCGCACCAGGTTGCCGCAGTTGCGGGCGCGTCTTCTGGCGCGCAGGGCCTTCCCCGTGACCGCGGAGGTCCCGTTGTCGGAGGCGCTGCGCCGCGCGGGCGACGCCGGAGCGGGCGCGATGGTCGTGGTCGACCACGAAGGGCGGCCCGTCGGGATCGTCAGCGAGGCGGCCATCAACGCCACCCCGGAACAGCGCAGGCCGTGGGTCACGGTCGGCTCGCTGTCACGGACGCTGGAGCCGTCGCTGGTCCTCGGGGCCGACCTCGAGGGGGAGTCCCTCCTCGACGCCATGCGCGGCACCCCCGCGGCGGAGTATCTGCTGGTCGAGCAAGGTGGCGAGATCTACGGTGTGCTGGCCACGGCGGATGTCAACCGTGTGTTCACCGGGGTCTGACGGCGCGGCAGCGAGGTTCCGCCGTCATGGTCGCCTGTCCGCCGGGGCCGTTCTGTCCCGTGCCTCCGGCAGCGTAGATTCAGGAACGGCGTTCACCATTGGTTTGCTACGTTCTGGGATGATCGATCCGGTGCCATCAGCCGCCGCGTTCCGTGTCCCGTGGGTCCTCCCGCGGGCCGGTTGCCGCGACGTCGGCCGGTGGGCCGGGCCGGGTACCGATGGTCAGGTGGCGATTCCGGGGTATCCGGGAGGGAGAGTTCTGTGACGGAACAGGGCGTGGGCTTGATCCGCCCGATGCCGGGAGATGGCGTGGTCGCCCATCTGAACGGTTTGCTGCTCGTCTGCGCTGCCGCCGAGCAGGAGGTGGGGGAGTTCCTGGCGGCGCTGCGGGAGACCGCGGCGACGGGCGGTGACGGCCGGGCCCTGGCCCGCCGGGTGGCCCAGGTCCTCGCCCGGGCGATGGACAGGTCGATCGCCGGGGAACCGGTGCCCTGCGCGGTAGCGGGGCCTGCCGGAGGCGGCGTCGCCGTGCTCGTCAGCGGAACGGCGACGGCCATCGTGTCCGGAGGGCCGGACGGAGACGTCCGCCTGGCCGGCCGGGAGGCTCTCACCTGGACCGACCGGCTCATCGGTGGCCCGATCGCCAAGATCGATCTGAGGCTGCCGGGTGCGGGACAGGCCAGTCCCTTCGCACGGCTCGACAGCGGAGTGGTCCCGGGAGCGGGCATCGAACTCGACCTCACGCAGCGAGCCGACGCCGCGCCGCCGCCGCTGCCGCAGCGCGTGCCGCAACTGCCGTCCTTGCATGGTGCGCCCCCCGTGCCGTCGCCCCACCTCCAGCCGAACCCGTTCCCGCCGATCGGGCCTCCGGATCCGCTCCCCGCGCGTGAGCCGGTCGTCCCGCCGCCGTTGCCGCCCATTCCGCCGCTGCCACCCGCGCCTCCGGCGGGACCGCCCCCGGAGCCGGTGCCCGGTTCGCACAGCCAGGGACCGGTTGGTCCGCCCGGGCCGAACCCGCTCGACCCCCTGTCGGGCCCGTCGCCGATCTCCCCGGCCTCCCAGCTGCCTCCCCTTCCGCCCCTGCCCCCACCGGGACCCTCGCCGCTCTCCGACAAGTGGACGCCCCTCGACGGGCCGCGTGAGGAGAGCAGGCACGGCCAGCGGTCGGACCTCCGGCAGGACGGCCCTCCGAGCGGGCCGTTCGACCTGCCCGGGCCCGAGGCCGGCCGTGAGCCGCCCCAGGATTTCGGCCGGGAGATCCCCGACGCCACGCAGTTCGACACCTCTCCCGAGCCCGGCTCCGAGCCCGGATCCGGGCCGATGGTCTTCGGCGTCGACTGCAAGAACGACCATTTCAACGACCCGCGCGTGCCGTACTGCGCGGTCTGCGGCATCGCGATCGACCAGCGGTCGGTGGTGCCCTACCAGGGGTCGCGGCCGCCGCTCGGGGTGCTCGTCCTCGACGACGGGATGACGCTGCAACTGGACTCCGACTACGTCCTGGGGCGCGATCCCGAGCGTGCCGCGGAGGTGCAGACCGGCAAGGCCCGTCCGGCCAGGGTGACCAGCCCTGACGGTTCGGTGTCGCGTCGCCACCTGCGGGTCGCGCTGGACGGCTGGGACGTCAACCTCATCGATCTCGGATCGGTGAACGGCACCCAGATCCAGCCGCCCGGCGACCCGAACTTCTACGACATCCCCCCGGAGGAGGAGGTCGCGATCCATCCGGGCACGACCGTGCGGGTCGGCGTCTCCCGGACGATGCGCTACGAGGCCCACCGAGGGGCCTGAGAAGGACGGCCCGGGGACCAAGCGCGTCCCCGGGCCGGACGGCCGGCCCGGGCGCGAAGGGCGCGGTCCCGGCGAGCTCGGCGAACCTAGTGGATCTGGGTGCGCAGCCGGTCCAGCTCGCCGAGGATGAGCCGTTCCAGTCGCTCCTCGGTGATCCTGGACGGATAGAGCAGGCGATGCACGCTCAGCCCGTCGACGAGCGCGAGCAGTCGCTCGGCGACGTCGTCCAGGTCCTCGTCCGTACGGATCTGCCCGGCCTCGGCGGCCGACTGCAGCAGGCTCACCACGAGGTAGCGCAACTCCGCCGCCTCACGCCGCTGGACCTCCAGCAGGTCGGGGCTGGTCAGGCTGCGCCCCCAGAACCCGATCTCGAGGCCCGTCTCCATCGCCCGCTCCGCGTCGAGCGGCACGTTGTCGACGAGCACCTCTTGGAGCGCCTCGAGGCCGCCGCGGCCCGACAACTTCCGCGCGAGCCGATCGGCGATCCGGCGGTGGGAGGACTCCAGCGCCGAGACCAAGATGTCGTCCTTGTCGGCGAAGTAGTGGGTCAGCACACCGTTGGAGTATCCGGCCTCCTTCGCGATGGCCCGTGTGGTGGCGGCCTCGATCCCGTCGCGCAGGATGATCCGGCGGGCGGCCGCGACGACCTCGTCACGGCGTTCCTCGTGATTGACGATCTTCGGCATGCGGCCCCCCTGTTGTTTTAGTCGGTCGCCCGTCTATTATCCGCACATGTCGGTTGTCACACTTGGCGTTCACATCGTGGACGTCCTGGCGCGTCCGGTGGAGTCCATACCGGAGGGCCAGGACACGCAT
>Ga0310811_10002219_pt1 | contig 24226 bp, 33 predicted proteins | sample YCmetagenome_FD_207642 | JGI IMG/M metagenome (GOLD analysis project Ga0310811, IMG submission 207642) | Soil microbial communities from experimental microcosm in Duke University, North Carolina, United States - YC | ecosystem: Engineered > Artificial ecosystem > Soil microcosm > Unclassified ... | reverse complement strand
TTGGCCGCGACGCCGACGACCGCCTGCAAATGAAGCGGCATCCGAATGTGGTGCTGCGGCGCAGGGCGCGCGCGGCCCACGAAGCGGCGAAGCTGGCAACGCCTGGCAAGACCGTCACCGCGAAGCCAGCCCGGACCGTGAAGGCCGCGACAGCCACTGCGGACGAGAAGGCGGCGAAAGCCCCCCGGACGACGAAGGCGGCGAGCGCGACCGACGAGAAGGCGCCAAAGAGCACCCGCAAGCGCGCCACCGAGAACGCTGAGAAGGGCGGGGAGGAATAGACGATGGAGATTACCGAGGTTATTCGTCGCGGTATTCTGACCGAGAAAACGTCCGCCTTACAGCAGCTGGACAACGGGCGCGGCACGGTCATCCCGCAGTACACCTTCGAGGTGGCGGTCGCCGCAAACAAGTTTCAGATCAAGCAGGCCGTCGAGGCGATGTTCAATGTGAAGGTCGTCCGCGTCAATACGATGCGTATGCCCGGCAAAGCGCGCCAGATTCGGACGCGCAAGGGCATTTATCGCGCTGAGGCTCACCCCTGGAAGAAGGCCATCGTTACGCTGGCCGAGGGCGAGAGCATCGCGCAGTTGCAGCCATAGGCGACGTTCTGGGAGGACGCAAACATGCCAATTCGTGTGTATAAGCCGACATCACCAGGACGACGCGCCATGTCGGTCTCGACCTTTGATGAGATTACCCGCTCCCGCCCGGAGCGCTCACTGGTCGTGAAGAAGAACAGCCGCGCTGGCCGCAACAACCAGGGGCGCATCACGGCCCGGCATCGTGGCGGCGGCGTGAAGCAGCGCTATCGCGTCATTGATTTCAAGCGCAACAAGTTCGGCATTCCGGCGAAGGTCTTCTCGATTGAGTATGACCCGAACCGCTCGGCGCGTATCGCGCTGCTGCACTATGTTGACGGAGAGAAGCGCTACATCCTCGCGCCAAATGGCCTGAAGGTGGGCGACCATGTGATGAGCGGCCCGGAGGCCGATATCCGCGTGGGCAACGCCTTGCCCCTGCGCAATATCCCAACCGGCACCGTCATCCACAACATCGAGCTGCACAAAGGGCGCGGCGGGCAGATCGTCCGCAGCGCGGGCACGTCAGCCCAGCTGATGGCGAAGGAAGGCGATTACGCTGTCGTGCGTCTGCCTTCCGGCGAGCAACGGACCGTCCATCTCGAATGCATCGCGACGGTGGGCCAGGTGGGCAATCTCGATCACGAGAACGTGCGCATCGGCAAGGCGGGGCGCTCGCGCTACCTGGGGCGCCGCCCGCATGTGCGCGGCTCGGTGATGAATCCGGTGGACCACCCGCATGGTGGTGGTGAGGGACGCGCGCCAATCGGCGGCCAGCCGCAGACACCCTGGGGCAAGCCAGCGATGGGCTTCAGGACCCGCCATAACAAGCGGACCGATAAGTTTATTCTGCGACGTCGTAACACCGGCAGGGGCCGGTAGTCGAAACGGAAAGAGGATTCTATGTCGCGTTCGACCAAGAAAGGCCCCTACATCCATCCGTCCCTGCTCAAGAAGGTGCAGGGGATGGCACGGGGCGGCGACAAGCGCGTTATCAAGACGTGGTCACGCGCTTCGACGATTCTGCCGATGATGGTCGGCCTGACCATCGCGGTTCATAACGGCAAGACGCATGTGCCGGTGTACGTCACCGAGAACATGGTCGGCCACAAGCTCGGCGAGTTCGCCCCCACCCGCCATTTCCGCGGGCATGCTGGCGACCGGAACGAGAAAACTGGGCGCGTGCGCTAGCGGGGGGATTATATGCAGACACGGGCAATTGCCAAAAACGTGGGTCATCCGCCCCGCAAAGTGCGGCGCGTGACCGACGCCATCAAGGGGCGCCGCGTAAGCGAGGCGCTCGCGATTCTGAAGTTCCTGCCGAATATGCCGGCGCGCGATGTCTATAAGGTCGTCGCCTCGGCGGCAGCGAACGCCGAAAACAACTATAGCATGGATCCGGACGAGCTCTGGGTGGTAAACGCGCTGGCCGATGAAGGCATGAAGCTCAAGCGCATGCGTGCCCGGCCACACGGGCGCTTCTCGCGCATCCTGCGCCGCAGCACCCACATCACCGTCTACATCTCGGATGATCCAAATGACGTGCCGCGCAAGGCGCGTGCGAATACTCGTCGGCGGTAGGCTGCGGCAGAGGAGGCTCACGATTGGGGCATAAAGTTCATCCCATCGGTTTCCGGTTGGGCATTATCAAAGGTTGGGACTCGCGCTGGTACGCCGACAAGACGTACAAAGACCTGCTTGCCGAAGATCGCAAGCTGCGCGATATCATCCGCAAGCGGCTGGCCAACGCGGGCATCTCACGCATCGAGATCGAGCGCGTGGCCGGGACGCAGATTGCCGTCACCATTCATACCGCCAAGCCTGGCATCGTCATCGGCAAGAGCGGCGAGAGTGTCGAGCGGCTGCGCCAGGATTTGGAGCGCCAGACGAAGAAGAAGGTGCGCCTGAGCATCGTCGAGATACGCACGCCCGAACTGGACGCGTATCTGGTGGCGCGCAGCATTGCCGATCAGCTCGAGAAGCGCGTCTCATTCCGCCGGGCGATGAAACAGGGCGTCCAGAAGACGATGCGCGCGGGCGCGAAGGGCATCAAGGTCGTGATGGGCGGGCGGCTCGGTGGCGCTGAGATTGCGCGCGTCGAGAAGGAGTCTGAGGGCAGCGTGCCGTTGCAGACGCTCCGCGCTGACATCGACTATGGACTGGCTGAGGCGCGCACAACCTACGGCGTCATCGGCATTAAGGTCTGGATCTATCACGGCGATGTGCTGCCGGAGCGCCAGGGCGAGCGGGTCAGTCAGGGTGTCTCGGCGCCCGCGACCGCGCGCCCGGAACACGGCGAGCGCCGTGGTGGACGCGGTGGCGAGCGGGGTGATCGCGGTGATCGCGGTGGTCCACGCGGCGACCGTGGCCCGCGCACGGGCGGCGAGCGCGGTGATCGCGGCGGCCCACGCTCAGGTGGCATAGGCGGCTCTCGGACCGGCGGCGCGCGCTCAGGTGGCGCGAGTGGTCCACGGACCGGCGCGACGGGAGGCGCTCCTCGCGCCCCACGGACACCGCGCCCGGCAGCGGGGGGCGCATCTGCCAGCCAGGCTGTACCGCCGACACCGGAGGCGACAGATTCTGCCGCCAACAATTCCAATCATCAGCCGACGGACTCCGCTTCGACGCCAGAGACCAACGAATCTGGCTCGTAGCCGCTCAAATCGGCATCCAACTGTCGCATAGTTGTGGCCGCACGCGCATCGCCACCGTACCAATACTTCGGGCGAGATGGCGGCGGCCGGCAAACTGGAGCATCTGCCATGTTACTGGCGCCATCGAGAACCAAATATCGTAAACAACACCGCGGGCGCATGCGGGGTAAAGCCTATCGTGGCAGCACCATCGCCTTTGGTGAGTTCGCCTTGCAGGCGCTGGAGCCGGTCTGGCTGGAGGCCCGCCAGATCGAGGCGGCGCGTATCGCCATGACCCGTTTCATCAAGCGCGGTGGGAAGGTCTGGATTCGCGTCTTCCCCGATAAGCCGGTGACCTCCAAGCCAGCCGAGACCCGCATGGGCTCCGGCAAGGGCGCGCCCGACCACTGGGTTGCCGTGGTCAAGCCGGGGCGCATCCTCTTCGAGCTTGGCGGCGTCCGCGAGGATATCGCCAAAGAGGCCATGCGGCTGGCGGCGAACAAGCTGCCCATTCAGACGAAGTTTATCGTCCGGCAGGAGGCGGAAAGTGTCGAAGCTTAATGATCGCCGCCGAGAAATTCGGGCGATGAACATGCACGACGCGCAGCAGGAGGTCAACGACCTGCGGCGTCATCTCTTCGAGCTGCGTATCCGAAAGGATCGCGGCGAGGTCAAGAATAATCGCGAATTCGCACAGGTCAGGGCAGATATCGCTCGGCTGATGTTTCATCTCAGCGAGCTGCAAAACGCTGCCGTGTTAGAGGCACAGGGTGCGCTGGATGACGCGGCTGTTGCCAGTGAGGAGAAGTAGGCAATGGCGAAAAAGACTCCAGGCGAGTCGGCTCCGGTCGCCAAGCCAGAGCCACAAGCTCAGGCACAGGCACAGCCGAAGCCACATCGCCGCCAACGCAAGCAGGGACGTGTCGCCAGCGACAAGATGCAGAAAACCATCGTCGTCGCGGTGGAGGAGCTGAAGCGGCATCGGGTTTACAAGCGCACCTATCGCTATACGACCCGGTTCAAGGCGCACGATGAGTATAACGAGGCCCGCATCGGCGATATCGTGGTGATCGAGGAGACGCGCCCGCTGAGCAAAGAGAAGCGGTGGAAGCTGGTGAAGATCCTCAATCGCGCGGTGCAGACCATGCCGGTGGAGGAAGCCGTAGCCCAGCTCGCGCCTGATCTGCCTGAGCCTGGCGCGACCGACGAGGCCGAGACGGAAGACGAGGAGTAGAGCGACATGATTATGCCGCAGACACGGCTCAAGGTGGCCGATAACACCGGCGCCAAAGAGATCATGTGCATCCGCGTCATGACGCCCAACAAGCGCTGGGCCAGTGTCGGTGATCTGATCAAGGCGTCAGTCAAAGAGGCGCAGCCCAACGGCGCGGTCAAGAAGGGCGAGGTCGTCACGGCGGTGGTCGTGCGGGTCGCCAAAGAGTATGGCCGCCCCGATGGCAGCTATATCAAGTTCGACGAGAACGCGGCGGTGATTATCTCCGCGGGCAACAATCCGCGTGGCACCCGCATCTTTGGGCCGGTTGCCCGCGAGCTGCGCGAACGCAATTTTATGAAGATTATCTCGCTCGCGCCGGAAGTGCTCTAAAAACAGAAGAGCGCATCGGATGGGCGTGAGAGAGGTGAGGGACGAGGCCAAAGGGCAAGGGAAGAGGCGAAGAAGTAGATGGCGACAACTCAGAAACATGAGAAAAAGCCCCTGCACCTGGCCAAGCTGCATGTGCACAAAGGCGACACTGTTCTGGTGCTGACCGGCAAAGACCGCGGCAAGCGCGGAACGGTGCAGCGTGCGATGCCCCGCGAGAACAAGGTGATCGTGGAGGGCGTCAATATCGCCAAGAAGCATATGAAGGCGGGCCGGGGCATGGCGGCGGGCATCATCGAGAAGGCGATGCCGCTGCATGCGTCCAATGTCATGGTCATATGTACGGAGTGTGGCAAGCCAACACGCATTGGCCATGAGCGCGTGCCGGGGACGGGTGAGGACGAGAAGGAGCGGGTGCGCCGGGTGTGCAAGCAGTGCGGCCAGCTTATTCAGGAACATACGAGGGATTAAGCCATGGCAACACCAAAGGCGACATCAAAGGCAACACCAAAAGCGGCGCCAACGACGCCACGCCTGAAAGAGCGCTATCGCAAGGAGATCGTTCCGGCGCTCATGAAGGAATTTAGCTATTCCAACATCATGCAGGCGCCCGCCGTCCATAAGATCGTGATCAATATCGGCATGGGCGAGGCGATTCAGAACGCCAAGGCAATGGAGAACGCCGTGCGCGACCTGAGCGATATCACGGGCCAGCGGCCGGTGGTCACCAGGGCGAAGCGCTCGGTGGCGTCGTTCAAGCTGCGCGAGGGCATGCCCATTGGCTGCACCGTGACGCTCCGCGGCAACCATATGTATGACTTTCTGGATAAGCTGGTGAGTGTGGCGCTGCCACGCCTGCGCGACTTCCAGGGTGTCTCGCGCGACTCCTTCGATGGGCGCGGCAATTATACCCTGGGCATTCGCGAGCAGCTGGTCTTCCCGGAGATCAATTACGACAAAATCGATAAGGTACGCGGCATGGAGATCACCATCGTGACCACCGCCCGCACCGACGAAGAGGGACGCCGCCTGCTGCAACTGGTCGGCATGCCGTTCAAGCATCAGCAGGCATAGCAGGCATAGCAGGCATAGCAGGCATAGCAGGCATAGCAGGCATAGCAGGCATAGCAGGCATAGCAGGCATAGCAGGCATAGCCATTTTGTGTTCAGTGTTTTTTGAGTAAGTACCGCGATATCGCGGGACTAAGGGCCCGGAAACCGGTGTGAATCATTGCATCGTTCCACCGAAGCCCGGTCCCTCGCCCTGGAGGGGGCAACGATGGCAAAGACTTCAATGATCGTCAAGTCCCAGCGCAAGCCCAAGTTCAAAGTTCGCCAGCACAACCGCTGTGGCAACTGTGGTCGGCCCCGCGCCTACATGCGCAAGTTTGGCCTGTGCCGCATCTGCTTCCGCGAGCGCGCCCTGCGGGGCGAGTTGCCCGGCGTCACCAAGTCGAGCTGGTAGGGCTGCGAGGAGGGCTTGTACCAATGAACATGACCGATCCCATCGCGGATATGCTGACACGCATCCGCAACGCGATCATGGCGCGCCACACGCGCGTGATCATTCCCGCCTCGAATATGAAGATCGCCATTGCGCGTATCCTCAAGGACGAAGGCTATATCAAAGATTTCGACGTCCTCAAGGACAATCCGCAGGGAACGATTCGCATCACCTTGCGCTATGTGGACAAGCGCCCGGTGCTCACCCAACTCAAGCGCGTGAGCAAACCCGGTCTGCGCGTCTATACCCGCCGCGACGCCATTCCGCGCGTGCGTGGTGGGCTGGGCACGGCGATTATTTCGACGCCCAGCGGTTTGATGACGGGTCGCCAGGCATTTCAGCAGGGGCTTGGCGGCGAAGTGGTCTGCTACGTCTGGTAGTCAGTCAGGGGGTATGATATGTCGCGCATTGGACGGTCGCCGATTACGGTGCCAGCCGGTGTGAAGGTGGAGATTGGAACCGGAAACACTATCACGGTGACCGGGCCGAAGGGCAGCCTGTCCCACACCTTTCCTGCGATGCTGACAATCACCCAGGATGGTGATACCCTCACCGTTTCCCGGCCTGATGACAGCAAGCAGAGCAAATCACTGCACGGCCTCTCGCGGTCGCTGCTCAACAATATGGTGCTCGGCGTCAAAGATGGCTTCACCAAGAGCCTCGAATTGCAGGGGGTGGGCTATCGTGTCGCGAAGGTCGGCGAGAATCTGATCTTTCAGGTAGGGTTCTCGCATCCGGTGCAGGTGAACCCGCCGCAAGGCATCTCATTCACCGTGGATGGCACGACCAAGCTCAGCGTCACCGGCATCGACAAACATATGGTGGGCCAGGTCGCGGCCAATATTCGCTCGATTCGCAAGCCAGAGCCGTATAAGGGCAAGGGCATTCGCTACAGCGGCGAGCGGGTGCGCATGAAGGCTGGTAAGGCCGGGAAGGTCGGCGGCAAGAAGTAAGTAGCCGTCCGGCTCTGGCGGCCCGCACTGGCCATCTGGCCATGCCGCGTGCATTTCGTGTTATGCTAAGAGGCGCTGCCCGGTCGTGGGTGGACGTAGTGCCAGCCACGTCACGTAGTCCGGCTGGGAGGCCTCTCGTTGAAGGTCTGCATGGAGCAGAGAGATGATTAAGAAGCAGTATTCCAATCAGGCGCGCCTGCGGCGGCACCAGCGCGTGCGCAAGAAGGTTTCGGGGACGAGCCAGCGGCCGCGCCTCGCCGTCTTCCGAAGCGCGACGCAGATCTACGCACAGGTAATCGACGATACGCGCAACCATACGCTGGTGGCCGCATCGTCGCGCGATCCGCAGTTCGCGGCGGAGGCCAAGAAGGCCGAGGCGCTGACGGAGAACGATGAGACGGCGGCGGCGATCAAGGGGCTGACCAACAACAAGCGCGTCATCCAGGCGTGGCAGGTCGGCCAGGTCATCGCACAGCGGGCGAAGGCGCTGGGCATCACGTCGGTGGTCTTTGACCGCGGTGGCTATATTTATCATGGGCGCGTAGCGGCGCTGGCCGAGGGCGCCCGCAAGGGCGGCCTGGACTTCTAGGGCGCGGGGGAGCACATGCCAAAAATTGACGCATCGCGGCTGAATCTGGAAGAGACCGTGGTTCAGGTCGCTCGCGTGGCGAAAGTGGTGAAGGGCGGACGTCGCTTCAGCTTCCGCGCGCTGGTGGTGGTCGGAGATCGCTCCGGCCATGTCGGAGTGGGTCTGGGCAAGGCCGGTGAGGTACCAGAGGCCATTCGCAAGGGCGTCGAAGACGCCAAGAAGCATCTGATTACGGTGCCGCTACAGGGCACGACGATCCCGTACCTGTCGCGCGGCCTCTTTGCCGCGTCGGAGGTGATGCTCAAACCGGCCACCGCTGGCACCGGGGTGATCGCCGGTGGCGCGGTGCGCGCGGTGGTTGAGGCTGCGGGCATCCGCGATATCCTCACCAAGTCGCTCGGTAGCTCGACCTCGCTCAATACCGTGATGGCCACGATGAACGGCCTGCGGTCGCTGGCGTCCTTCGAGTCAGAGGCGGCACGGCGCGGGCGCTCGGTCGCCGAGCTGGTGGGCGCGCGCCAGGCGCAGCGCATCTCGGATGAGGTCGCGGCTGCCGCGACGTACACTCCACCGGTGCGCGAGGAGCGTGAGGAGCGCGGCGGTGATCGTCGCCGTGGCGGTCGTGGCGACGGTGGCGCAGGCGGCGGCGGCGGTGATCGCGGCGGTCCCGGTCGTGGTGGCCCCGGCCGTGGTGGCCCAGGCCGCGGTGGCAATCGCCCTGGTGGCGGTGGCGGTGGCCCGCGTCGCTAGGTCGCTAGGTCGCTAGGTCGCTAGCATCGTTCTCGCGAGGTCGTGCAGGCAGAACTGCCAGCGGATGGCTGGCAAGCTGACGAGCGCGTGTGGAGCAGATAATATGGCAAAGCTTCGAATAACATATACCAAGAGCGCCATCGGATATCCCGAGCGGCAGAAGCGCACCATCGAGGCGCTGGGGCTGCGCAAGCTGCACCAGGCGGTCGAGCATGAGGATACGCCGGTCATCCGTGGCATGGTGAACAAAGTCTCGCATCTGGTGCGGGTGGAAGAGGTGTCAGCATGAGACTCGACGAACTGCGGTCTCCCGCTGGAGCGCGCCATCGGCGCAAGCGTGTCGGCCGCGGGCATGGCTCCGGCCATGTGAAGACCTCTGGCCGCGGCCAGAAGGGCCAGAAAGCGCGTACCGGCGCGAGCATCCCGGCCCATTTCGAGGGCGGCCAGACACGGTTTGCGACCCGTATGCCGTACCTGGGTGGGTTCAAGAATCCGTTCCGCAAGGAGTACATCGTCGTCAACCTGAGCGACCTCAAGGTCTTCGAGGCAGGCGAGCAGGTCAACACCGAGACGCTGGCGGCGCATGGGCTTATCCGGGCGTCGCACACCAAGGGCATGCTCAAGGTGCTGGGCAACGGCAAGGTCAACCACGCGCTCAACGTCACCGCGCACAAGGTGTCGGAGTCGGCGCGCGCGGCGATTGAGCAGGCCGGTGGCAGTGTCACGCTGATCGCGATGCGCGAGACCGTGAAGACCCGGCGCTCGGGCAAAGAGGCGCCCAAGTATTAACGGGCGCGGGGAACGCGGGCGGTTGAAACCGCGCCTGAATGGCCTACGGCCACAAAGTCCGCTTGCGCGGACTTACCAGACCGTACTCCAACGGAGTACCCGATGGTCAGAGGTCTCTGTTACCCGCGACGGCGGGTTTCGTGGCGGAGCGCAGCGAGGCCACTCAGGCGCGACTTTAGTCGCCAGCCGTATCCATCCGCCTATTTTGGGTGACATGAAGCGCATCGGTCGTATACAATACGCGTATGTGCGCCGGAGCGAGATGTTCTGGCAGTCGGCATCATGACGATACTGGACCTAGACCGCGCATATATACTAAACTACAGCAGACCTGAGACAGGACTGGACTGAGACGACCCTGCATTACCCGAGACCTGCTTTCTGGAGGCGAGCATGTTGAACCGCCTGCGCAGCATCTGGACTATCCCGGATCTGAGGAACAAGATCCTCTTTACGATAGCCATGCTGCTGGTATTCCGCCTTGTGGCCTATGTGCCTGTGCCTGGCATCAGTCCTTCCGCGCTGAGCAACGCCAATAGCTCGAACACTGGCGACCTGAAACAATTCTTTGGCCTGCTCGACGTCTTTACCGGCGGTTCGCTCTACACCTTCGGCATCGCCTCGATGGGCGTCTATCCCTATATCACCGCCAGCATTGTCGTTCAGCTCTTGCAGGGCATCATTCCGAAGCTCGGCGCGATGCAGCGCGAAGGCGAGGCGGGGCGCAACCGGCTGGCGCAGATTACGCGCTATATTACCGTGCCGCTGGCGCTGCTCCAGGCGTTTGGCCAGATGGCGCTGCTGGTGCAGTTGGGCGCGATTCAGCCATCACAGTTCAATCTTTTCAACGGCAGCTCATTCATCCCGACGCTCTCGGCGCTCGTCAGCCTGACGGCGGGAACGATGTTCCTGGTCTGGATCGGCGAGCTCATTACCGAGAATGGCATCGGCAACGGCATCTCGCTGATTATTTTCGCCAATATCATGGTGCGCATCCCGCAGCAAATCGGGTCGCAGCTCATCAGCAACAGCGGTGGCGCGGGCAGCGGCCTGAGCACGGGCGGCGCTATCGGCATCCTGTTCATCGTGGCGTTGGGGCTGGCCATGACCTTCGTGATGGTGATGGTCTACCTGGCGCAGCGGCGCATCCCCGTGCAGTATCCCTCGAAGCGGCGTGTCTTCGCGATGGAGCGCGCCGGGCAGGAGACGACCTACATCCCTATGCAGGTCAACAGCGCGGGCATGATCCCGATCATCTTCGCCAGCTCGATGTTGCTGCTGCCGGTGATTATCGCGAATTTCATGCAGACCAGTACCAATACCGGGCTGCATAACTTCTTCGTGACCATCCGCACCTGGCTCGATACGACCAACTGGTGGTACTGGGTGATCTTTGGTCTCATGGTTGGGCTGTTCACCTTCTTCTATGCCACCGTCCTCTGGGAGCAGCAGAACCTGGCGGAGAACCTGCAGAAGCAGGGGGCCTTCATTACGGGCATCCGACCGGGCGCGCGCACGAACGAGTATCTGACCAGGGTGATGCATCGCCTGACGTTTGGGGGCGCGATCTTCCTGGGGATTGTGGCGGTGGCGCCCGCGCTGATTAGCACCAACCAGAACAATCTACCTTTCCAGGCGGCCTCGCTGCTGATTATCGTCGGCGTGGCGCTGGATACGATCAAACAGCTTGAGGCGCAGATGGTGATGCGCAATTACTCTGGCTTCCTGAGTTAATCATCGTCTGAAAAGAGTCGTGAGGCGCGCGAGTTGTCCAGTAGGGCAGTCTCGCGCGCTTCTGCCGTGCAGATAGACGGGCCTGGATGAGCAGGTAACGCTCGATGGACGTCCACCGCAATGGGGCGGCGGATATACTCCGATCGACTTTCAGATCGGACGCACACGGAGGCGCTTTCGATGAATCTCATACTGCTTGGCGCGCAGGGCAGTGGCAAGGGCACCCAGAGCGCGCTGCTCGCGCAGCGGTTCGGCCTGGACCCGTGTGCCAGTGGCGACCTGCTCCGCGAGGCCATGGCCAAGGGTACGCCAGCCGGCCAGCAGGCGCGTCCCTACTACGAGCGTGGCGATTTGGTGCCGGACGAGTTGATGGTGGGCATGATTCTCGAACGCCTGCGGGGGCTGAGCGACGCGAGAGGCATTATCCTGGATGGCTTCCCGCGCAACCACGCGCAGGCAGATGTTCTGGATGCGCGCCTGGCGGAGATGGGGCAGTCTATCGCGCGAGCGATCTATCTGGAGGTGCCGCGCGCGCTGCTGCTGGAACGCCTGAGCGGGCGGTATATCTGCCGCGCGCATGGCCATGTGTATAATATTGAGACCAACCCGCCGAAGACGCCGGGCATCTGTGACATCGATAGCAGCGAGCTGTATCAGCGTAGCGACGACACGGGCGAGAAGATTCAGCACCGGCTGGATATCTTCTTTTCGGAGACGCTGCAATTGACCGACTATTACGCGCGCCAGGGCAAGCTGGTGACGGTCGACGGCACGCAATCCATCGCCGATGTCAACCATGCCATTCTGGCGAAGCTGGGTGCGGCGTGAGGGGAAACAGCGACGTGCCGATCAATTATTACAGCCGAACAGAGATTGCGGGCATCCGCCGCGCGGGCCAGGTGGTCATGGCGATCCTGGAGGAGCTGCGGCAGGCCGTGCAGCCGGGGATTACCACCGCGGCGCTCGATGCGCTCGCCGTTCGCGCGCTGAAGCGGCACGGGGCAACCTCCAACTTCAAGGGCTACGCGCCCGTCAAGGGGATCAGGCCGTTTCCTGGTGTCATCTGCTCGTCGGTCAATGAGGCGATTGTCCACGGGATTCCCGGCTCCTACACGCTACGGGAGGGTGACATCGTCTCGATTGACTTTGGCGCGGTCGTGGATGGCTGGCACGGCGACTCAGCAATCACCGTGCCGGTCGGCGCGATCTCGCCCGAGGCGCAGCGGCTGCTGGATGTGACAGCAGAGGCGCTCCGCCGTGGCATCGCCGCCGCGCAGAGCGGCAATCGGGTGATGGACATCAGCCGCGCCATCCAGACCTATGTGGAGGGCGAGGGCTTCTCGCTGATTCGCCAGTATACCGGCCACGGCATCGGGCGCGCCTTGCACGAGGAGCCGACGGTGCTCAACTATGTCGATCCGAAGAGCGCGAATCCGCTGCTCCGACCAGGCATGGTGATGTGCATCGAGCCGATGGTGAGCGCGGGCAGGCCCGGCACGCGCGAGCTGGCCGACCGCTGGACCGTCGTGACCGCCGACGGCAGCCTGGCGGCCCACTTCGAGCATACCGTGGCGATTACGGCGGGCGGGCCAGATGTGCTGACGGCGAGCGGTGTCGCTCCGGCGGCATCGGCGGGTCAGTCATGATCGGTGTATCGGCATGGCGGTCCTGGCATAGTGGGCCATCATATCGGTGTTTTTGGCATGCTGCCACTTGCGAGAGCAGGAGGCATATGCTATACTTGGAAGTTGGCTGCGGCTTTTTGCTTCCCTGCATATTCCTGTCCTCTCCTCGCGCGTCAGCGCGGGCGAGTTCGGGCTATGTCGGGAGCATCGCCTGATGGCTTGCCAGTAGACTGGAAGCCCGTGCAATGCGGAAAAGACAGGCGATAGCAGCAGAGAAAGGATGTTATGCCCAAGCGTGATGCCATTGTGGTTGAGGGTGTCGTGACCGAGGCTCTGCCCAATGCAATGTTTCGCGTATCGCTGGATGGCGGCCGCATGGTGCTGGCGCACCTTTCGGGCAAAGTTCGCCTGAATTTTGTGCGTGTGGTGCCGGGAGATCGGGTGCAGGTGGAGCTTTCCCCCTATGACCTGAGCAAAGGCCGCATCACCTGGCGTGATCGCCGCTAGCAGAGACCTGGCAGGGGCTCGGAGCGGTCAGCGCGTGTGGCGGCGGCCAATAGTGCTCGGCGCGAGGCGTATCGCGGAGATACCTGGATGACGGGGGAGCAGTCGCGACTGGCGATGCGAAGATGCTGATCGCATTGCGCGCGATTGCCCTCTGGGCGCGGGTGTCTCCGCTGGCGACTAAGCGGCGAAGTACTAGCGTGCGAGACGGCGCGTGTTGCACATGCGTCCAACTATAGAGGGGCATCATCGCATTCCTCACCACGGACATGGCAGACGGGCATAACGTGACATACATTCCTGTGACCAGCAGGCTGGATAGCCTGGGTGACAGCGATTGGCAGTAGATGGCAGTGGTTGGCGGAGGGTTGGCATGAAGGTTCAGGCATCAGTAAAGCCTCGCTGCGATGGCTGCAAGGTCATCCGGCGGCGGCGCGTGGTGATGGTGATCTGTAGCAAAGATCCCAAGCACAAGCAGCGCCAGGGCTAGGTCAGAAGAGTAGGTCAAGGCCACGCCCGACACGACGGGCTGGCCTATCGCCTGGATTACTCCTGAGAGTAGCCGGGCTGCGGCATTTTTGATGCAGCGTTCACCAGACAGCGAGGAGGATCTGGCGCATGGCCAGAATCGCCGGGGTAGATATTCCCCGCGACAAGCGTGTGGAAGTCGCGCTCACGTACATCTTCGGCATCGGCGCGACGACCAGCAAGCAGGTGTTGACGTCGACCCGCGTCAATCCCGATACGCGCGTGAAAGACCTGACCGAAGAAGAGGTCGCGCGCCTGCGTGAGTTCATCGACCGCAATTATAAGGTCGAGGGCGACCTCCGGCGTGAGGTCGATATGAACATCAAGCGGCTGATCGAGATCAATTGCTACCGTGGCATGCGGCATCGCCGCAACTTGCCGGTGCATGGCCAGCGCACGCGCACCAACGCGCGCACGCGCCGGGGCCCGCGCAAGACGGTGGCTGGGCGCAAGAAGGCCGCGAAGAAGTAATAGACAGGTGTTGGCCTGTCTTCTGGACGGCCATTATCTCAGGAGGAAGCATCCAGCATGGCGGAAAAGACGCCCAAGCGACCCGTCGGACGTCAGCGGCGGCGCGAGCGTAAATCAGTGCCGCGCGGCAAAGCGTACATCCAGGCGACATTCAACAATACGATGGTCACCATCACCGATCCCAACGGGAACGCGCTCTCATGGAGCAGCGCCGGGGCATCGAACTTCAAAGGGTCGCGCAAGAGCACTCCCTACGCCGCGCAGGTCACCGCGGAAAGCGCCGCGCGCAAGGCGATGGAGCATGGCGTGCGCCAGATCGAGGTCTACGTGCGCGGGCCGGGCGCTGGTCGCGAAGCCGCGATCCGCTCGTTGCAGGCCGCGGGCCTTCAGGTCGTCTCGATCACCGATGTCACGCCGATCCCGCACAATGGCTGTCGGCCACCGAAGCGGCGTCGCGTCTAATCCCTAGCCGCGTCAGGCGCTCGTCTGACGCTGGATGATTTCTCTGGCGGCTGGCGCGGATGCGCCGCTGCATGATTGCACGAAAGATGCGCGTCAAGCGACCTGGAGTGCGTGTTCGTGAGGCCCGCCTTCGTCCTGGCGGTTCCAGACCGGCTTGCACGATTGCAAAGTCGGTCGCGCGGGGAACGTGTGTAGCCCATCGCTTCCCCGGATAGCCTCTCGTTGCACGCCGCGCGAGGAAACGCGCGATGGCGCCTTTTGGATGAAGCGACTGTTTGTTCGCGCCTGCTGACGCTGCGGCTGGTGTCGCGGGTGGCGAGACGGTGACGGCGATGTTCCAAGAGCGCGCAACATACGCTCTGGCAGCGGGCCAGGGCGCGGACAACGATGAACAATGATGAACAACGCCGGGCATCGGAGTGATGTCTGGCGCCGATTGTTCTTTTGAGAGGCACTCCAGACCCAGGCTATCGCCTGAGGAGGACGAACGGACTACTATGGCTCGATATACTGGCCCTGTCTGCCGCCTGTGTCGGCGTGAGGGCGTCAAACTGTTTCTGAAGGGTGAGCGCTGCGTGGGGCCGAAGTGCGCCATCGAGCGGCGCAACACGCGCCCTGGCCAGCACGGCCAGGCCCGCGGACGCAAGCCGTCTGGCTATGCGCTCCAGTTGCGCGAGAAGCAAAAGGTCCGCCGCACGTACGGAGTGCTGGAGCGACAGTTCCAGCGCTACTTCGAGATGGCCGCCCGACGCCCCGGCAAGACCAGCGACAATTTGCTGCAAATGCTTGAAATGCGTCTCGATAATGTCGTCTATCGTATGGGCTTCGCCGATTCACGCGCCCAGGCCCGCCAGATCGTCACGCATGGTCATTTCCAGGTCAACGGACGCAAGTCCGATATCCCGTCGATGATCCTGCGCCCCGAGATGGAAGTGGCCGTGCGTGAGGGCAGCAAAAACCTGGAATATTTTAAAGATCGCGCCTTGCTGCTGGCGCAGAAGAGTGTCCCGCCGTGGCTGCGTCTGGATACCAATGCGCTCTCGGGCCGCATTCTCGCGCTGCCGTCTCGGCAGGAGCTGACCCTGCCCTTCGATGAGGCGCTGGTCGTCGAGTACTATCAGCGATAGAGGAGGGGATCCCCTTGCTAGATATTGCTGTGCCTCACATCAAATCTACAGAAACCGAACAGAATTTTGCCAGCTACGATATCGAGCCGCTGGAGGCCGGGTACGGTCACACCCTGGGCAACGCGCTGCGTCGTGTGCTGCTCTCGTCACTGCCGGGAGCGGCTATCACCGCCATCAAGATCGAGGGGGCGCAGCACGAGTTCCAGGATATTCCGGGCGTCCGCGAGGATGTCACCGATATCGTGCTCAATGTCAAGAAGATTCGCCTGCGCTCGCTGGCGGACCAGCCGGTGACGATGCGCATCGAGGTGAGCGGCGAGCGGGTGGTGACGGCGGCGGACATCCAGGCGCCCAGCACGATTGAGATCGTCAACCCGGATGTCTATATCTGCACGCTGGATGGCTCCGATGCCCATCTGGAGATGGAGCTGGTCGTCGAGAACGGCAAGAGCTATGTGCCCGCCGAGACCAAAGAGGGCCAGCCTATCGGCCAGATCCCGGTGGACGCCATCTTCACGCCGGTGCAGCGGGTCAACTACATCGTCGAGAATACCCGCGTTGGCCAGATGACCAACTACGACCGCATCACGCTCCAGGTCTGGACCGACGGCACGATCACGCCCGACGAGGCGCTGCGCCAGGCGTCCACCATTCTGGTGCGGCACTTCCAGTTGATCGCCGACTACATCCAGCCGACGTCGCGCGGGCCGATTGATATTGACAGCGGCTACGGCTATTCGACCGATGTGCCTGGCATTGCGCCAGACGCGCGCGCGATTCCGATTCCGCCGCGCATCTACGATATGCCCATCGAGGAACTCGATCTGACGGTGCGCGCCTATAACTGCCTCAAGCGCAGCGGCATCACCAAGGTCGGCCAGATCCTCACCATGACCGAGGAAGACCTGCTCGCCGTCCGCAACTTCGGCGAGAAGAGCCTCAACGAGCTGAAGGATAGCCTGAAGCAGCGCGGTCTCTTGCCCAACCAGGCGCAACTGGAGCGGTACAACGAGAACAACTTCAACGGCGCGCATGGGTATAGCGACGACAATCTGGATGAGGATTACGACGTATAGCGCAGTACGCGCCTTGATGACGGCGACCTGGTTCGGCCAGATCGCCGCCTGATTTTGCAGGAGTGTATACCGTGAGACATCGGATGGCGGGCAACCGCATCAATATGCCGGAACCGCGGCGGCGCGCGGCGGTTCGGAGCATGGTGGATGGGCTGTTCATTTGGGAGCACATCAACACCACCGACGCCAGGGCAAAGGTGGCGCAGGGCGAGGCCGAGCGGTTGATCGCCATCGCCATTCGCGGCCACAAGCGCTCCTGGGAGCATCTGACCGCCGCCGTGCCGGATAGCGAGACGGCGGAGCGCGTGCTGGCGCTGGCTCGTCGCGCGCGCTTCTCGCTCGACGAGACGGTGCCAAGCAACGAGGAACGCGCCCAGGCGGGCAAGTATCCGCTCGGCCCCGATGCGCGCAAGCGCAGAGAGGACCGGCTGGCCGCACTCAAGAAAGAGATGCTCGGCATCATCAAAGATCACGACGAGGCGCAGGCCGCGCTGACCGCCGCCCGCGAGGCGATGGCCATGGAGCTGCACGCGCGTCGCCTGATTCTCAAGCGGCTGCCGCGTGAGACGACGGTCAAGAAGATTTTCGAGCAGTTCGTGCCGAAGTATTCGGGACGCCAGGGCGGCTACACCCGCATCACCAAGCTGGGCACCCGGCGTGGCGACGCTGCGCTGATTGTCCGGCTCGAACTGGTCTAGTTCACTCTGGTCCTGGTCTGGAGGTCTGCCGTCACATGCGGCTGGCTGCGCTCGTTGCCTATGACGGCACGGACTTCAAGGGGTTCCAGCGCCAGGCTGCCGAACGCGGGCGCACGGTGCAGGGCTGCCTGGAGGCTGCGCTGGCACGGCTGACCGGCGTCGCGGTCCCAATCGAGGGCGCGGGTCGCACCGATAGCGGCGTCCATGCCAGCGGGCAGGTGATTACCTTCTCGTCGGACGCCAGCCATCGCGAGGCCACCTGGCTGCGGGCGCTCAATGCGCTGCTGCCAGCGGATATCGCGGTGCGGGCAGTGCGGCGGGTGGATGATGGCGTGCACGCACGCAAGACCGCGCTGGCGCGCAGTTATCGTTATCGCATCCTGTGCGATCCGGTGCGCGCGCCGCTACGCGAGCGGTACGCCTGGCGCGTGCAGCAGCGGCTCGATGTCGCGGCGATGCAGGCGGCGGCGTGGCGATTGCTCGGCGAGCGCGACTTTGGCGCGTTCGGCTCCAGTCCGCGTGATAGCCGCACGGACGGCTACCGGGGGCATACGGTGCGGACGCTGCTCCAGGCGGAGTGCGATTGGCGTAAGCCGGAGGGTGATGAGCCGCCGGATGAGGTGGAGTGTCGCTTGACGGCGAATGCGTTTTTGACGGGGATGGTCCGACGGCTGGTCGGCACGCTGGCGCTGGTTGGCGACGGGCGGTTATCAGTGGATGACTTCCAGCGGATACTGGAGGCACGCGCGAAGGCGCATCCGGGGATTCTCGCGCCCGCGCAGGGACTTTGCCTGACGGGCGTTCACTACCCTGCGGGCCTGATCGACTGGGACGGCGCCGAGGTTGTCACTGAGTTGGCGTCGCCGGAAGGGTCGGGCGCGTAGCTGGTGGGAGCACAGACGGTTGTGCGAAATGGAGAGATGAGCAGTATGAATCCGAAGACGTATAGCGCCAAGCTCGATGATCTCGATCCGCGCTGGTATGTGATCGACGCCGACAACAAGGTGCTGGGGCGGCTGGCAACCGAGATTGCGACGGTCTTGCGCGGCAAGCTCAAGCCGAGCTATACCCCGCACATGAACGGCGGCGATTTCGTCATCGTCGTCAACGCGGCGAAGGTCGCGGTGACTCGTGGCCGCGAGGACAAGAAGGTCTACTATCGCCACTCCGGCTATCCCGGCGGACTGAAGGAAGAGACGCTGCGCCAGGCGCTGGAGAAGCATCCCGAGCGCGTCATCGAGCGCGCGGTGAAGGGGATGCTGCCCCACAACCATCTGGGCGCCGATATGCTGCGCCGGTTGAAGGTCTATGGCGGACCGGACCACCCGCACGCGGCCCAGCAGCCCAAGCCCTGGGCGCGCCCGACGGCGGAGGCGATTCTGGCGGAGCAGGCCGCGGCTGAGACTGAGACTGAGGCTGAAGAGGCGACGGCGAAGAAGTAGCCACGAATAGAGCTGGCAACCATCTGGAGGAAAGACACCTTGGCAGAGAATCTTGGGCCGTACTTCTACGGCACGGGGCGGCGCAAGACCGCCGTGGCGCGCGTGCGCCTGCACCCGAACGGCGACGGGCGCATCATCGTCAATGGCCGCGACGCGGGCGAATACTTTGGCCGCGAGGTGCTGATGATGCAGGTGCGCGCCCCGATGCGCCTGCTGGACCTCAACGGCAACCAGTACACCATCTCGGTGAAGGTTGTCGGCGGCGGCGTAAGCGGCCAGGCTGGCGCGATTCGCCACGGGCTGGCGCGCGCGCTGGTGCGGCTGGATGAGGCGAACAAGCCCGCGATGCGCAAAGCCGGTTTCCTGACGCGCGACCCGCGCATGAAGGAACGTAAGAAGTACGGCCTCAAGCGCGCCCGCAAGGCTCCGCAGTACACGAAGCGGTAATTGCGCCTGGGCGCGGACAGAAAACGATACCCCCTCCGAGCGTGGCAGGGGGTATTTGTGTTGCGGAGTCGGTAACGTCCACATTCGCCTAATGGGCAGGACGTACGCCAGGCCGAAGAAGGCCAACACCCCCGCAATAACAAAGATCATTCGAGCAATCATGCGGCCCTCCTCTCAGTCGTTCCAGGCAAAACCGACGTAGACAACCGCGAGTCCAATGCTGCCAACAACGACTGCGACCAGGAGGACAATGTCGACTTCCGTCCCGACAGACGAGTCGGTGTTAATCACCCTGGCGGCGACATCAAGCAGCAGGAGCACAAAGCCAGCAAACACGAGTATGAAACTGAACAGTATAATGATGAGGCCAAAGAGCAGCCGCTTCACGCTTATGGTATTCAACCCTATCTCCTTCCAATCGCAGCCTGCTTGCAGCGACCGGCATCATTATAGCAGTTGCTTCAACCGAACAACCATTCTCGGCGCACGCACGGAATAAGAGTGATGAAGTGTCTTGAGCGACAGCATACGTCTTGCGGCATGTTGCGGAGAGCTGGTAAGAAAAATGCTCCCGACCGGTGATGGCCAGGAGCAGATGGTGTAGTGACGATATTCAGGAGGAGCTATCGCGCGCTCGTGCCGACGAAACGCCCCAGCAGACGCGGCCAGAAGTACGCTGCCAGCGCGCCGAGGATGAGCGCTATCGAGCCGGTGATGGTGAGGGCGTTCGCGTCGAACCAGTTCCTGTTGTGGAAGACGTTGACCGCCAGCAACTGGTAGAGCCAGAGCGCCAGCAGGAAGCCGCCGATCACCGCGAAGCCGATAGCTGCGATAGTCGTCAGTCGCGCCTGGGAGTCACGCGGCAGGATGGACCCCTGCAGCGTGCGCACCGAGAAGAACGAGAAGAAGCCGACCATCGCGAGCAGCAGCGCCGCGACAATCCAGCCGCCGACCGCCGGAATGTTGCCGATGCCGAAGAGAATCAGGAAGGCGATCACGACCAGGATACCGACCAGCACATAGGGCGCGCGTGTGCCGAACGGGCTGAGCGCCATATTGACGCCCGCCAGCGCCGGGGCCGCCCAGAGCAGCCGCCCGTTGAGCCGCTGCGCCGTCAGGTACTCGCCGTAAGACCGCCGCCACTGGCGCTTCTTGAAGTAGATGCGCCCGCGCAGACTATGCGTATTGGCAGTGTTGAGCATCGGATTCTGCCGCTCGGCGGAGTCGAGCGCGTCAATGGCGTCGTCATAGCGGCGCACTTCAACCAGCGCGTTCGCCTTGATGACCTCTGCCTGGGCCAGCGCGCCGGGGCCGAGGGTCGTCCGGCCATAGCGAATCGCCGAATCGGTCGCCTGCACCGCGCCCGCCGGGTCTTTATCGCTCATCAGGATGACGGCGCGCATCAGGTGGGCATTGGGCGAGCGCGGATCGAGGCGGCAGGCCTCTTCGATCTCGGCGCGGGCCACTTTGAAGTCGCGTTTGGAGGCCATCACCTCCGCCAGCTGCACGTGCGCGTTGGCGTTGCGCGGGGCAAGCTGGATCGCCCGGCGCGCCGTCTCCTCCGCCTCGGGCGGGATGCGGAAGCCGCTCTGCTGGGTCAGCGCGGCGGAGAGCGAGAGCAGCGCGTCCACATTCTTGGGCTGCTCGCGCACCACCCGGCGGATCTCGCCGAGCGCCTCCGCGTTTCGCCGCAGTTGCAGCAAAATCTGCCCCAGCAGCAGGCGCGCCGAGGCATCGTCGGGGCGGCGTTCCAGCTGTTTGCGCGTCAGCCGCTCGGCCTCCACCGCGTCGCCGTTGGCCAGCGCCAGCTTGGCCTTGCCCAGCGGACCAGCGGGAACCATACTGGCGCCCTGGTTGCCGCGAAACGACATTCGATTCATAAGGGTTTCTTCGTCCTTCTCCCCCCGGCGCCATCCGCGACAGCGAGGACACTGCATGACTGCATGATGCAGGGAAAATAACAGAGCGCGTCCACCGGGCATGCGTCGGGGCGCACATCACCTCCTATTATACTCTGTGAGCGGATAGAGCGGAATCATTGCGGGCCTAAAGCCTCAGAAACGCCTCGTTGGGTCAGGGGCGCAATCTAGATACATCGCACAACCTTGTCCATACGCGCTCGCGTACCGCCAAATGAGCAGCAGGAAGCTAACGTCTGGCGAGGCGCATGATCTCTGTGGCGCTTCGCTACAAATGCTGAAGCGTGCGCGCAGCTTTCACGCAGAATGTGCGCAGAATGCGAAGGGGATGAACGGCACCAGAAACCAGACAGCGTGCCGTTTCGGAGCATAGTGAGGAACCAGGGGATATTTACAGGCAGTGCCGGAACCGCGTCACCTCGAAAGAATTTCGGGGTGTCAGGCGTCCCAGACATAGAAGGATGCGACGCCAGGGATGCCGCCAGCATCCATCCCAGATGCGCCCGCATCGTGCATGTTTCTTGCGTATATCCTGCGTATATTGTGCACGTTTCTCGCACATCAGCATAGCAAGCAATCGCATACTCCGGGCATTGCGTCGGGCATTGCGGCAGGCATTGGCAGAAAAGGTGATTCCCATGGATGTGGTGCAATTTGGACGGTGGCTTGGGGAGCGCCGTCGTGCCTGCGGCTGGACCAGCCAGCGCGCGCTGATGGAAAGCGCGCTGGAACACCCCCACACGCGCGATCTGGGGATCTCGGAGGCGTTTCTCGCGCGTCTGGAGGCCGGATTGCTGGCCTATCCCTTCCGGGGGGCCGTGCGGAAACGTGTCCTGGCGTTAATCTGGCTGCTGTGCAAGTCGTCGCGCCAGACGCGTGAATATCTGCGACTGGCCGGGCTGGCCGATCTGAGCGTTGAAGAGCAGGAGATGGTGCGGACGGTGCTGGCGTCATTTAGCGATGCCACGCCTGTCGCGCCGCCGCTGCTGCTGCCAGCGCGCCCTCCACGGCTGCTGGGGCGGGCCGCCGCGCTCAACGAGCTGCTGCGCACGCTGCGCACGGCGGAGACTGGGCTATGTGTGGTGACGGGCATGCCCGGCGTCGGCAAAAGCGCGCTCGCCGCCGAGGCGCTGCACCTGATGGCCGCCGATGAGCGCGCTCGCCACGAGCTCTTCCCCGATGGCATCGTCTCGTTCAGCGGCGCCGGGCGACGCGGCACGGGTGGGCTGCTTGCCCTGCTCGACGAGCTGTGCGCGGTCTTCACCACCGAGTCATCGTCGGCCCGCGCCTCCACCCGGCGCGCCGAGAAACCTGCCTCCTCTGGCGAGCGGCTGGCGCGGCCCGATCTGGCTGGCACGCTCAATCGCACGCGCTCGGTGGTCGCCGGAAAGCGATTCTTGCTGCTGCTCGACGATATGGACGCGCGCTTCCCGCTCCGTGACGCGCTCGACACCGTGCTGGCGACGGGACACGCCGCTGGCGCCACTGGTCCAGTTGAGGCTGAGCGGCGCGTGGTGCTGGTGACGAGCCGGTATGCGCCAGAGGCGGCGCTGATCCGCATTCGTCAGGATGTGAAGCCGCTCGATGCCGATGCGGCGCTGGCGCTCTTCACGGCGCTGCTCCAGCGCGACCTGACGCCGAGCGAGGCGCTGCACGCGCGCGCGATCTGTATGGCGGTGGGCAATCTCCCGCTGGCGATTGAGTTGGCGGCAACGGCGGCAATCTCCGAAGGCATCCCACTGCCGCTGCTGTCGGCTCGACTATCCAGCCATGCGCTCGATATCTCCGCCGATAGTCGTCGCGAGCTACGATTGCGGCTGGAGCGCGAGCTGGACGCGGTAGACCCCGACGCGCGCGAGCTATTCGCCTTGCTGGCACTGCTGGGAACGCCCGCGTTCACCCTTGAGGCAGCGGCTGCTCTGCGTGACGCGCACTGGTCGGAGCCAACCGCTTCCGACGAGATCATTCCCGATCTGGCAGCGCTGGCTCCCGATGACGTGGCTGACACGACGACGGCGGAGGACCGGCTGGCGCGTACCGCGGCGCTATTGGGGCAACTGGTGCGCCATTCGCTGTTGCGCGTCGAAGGCGACGGCGATAGCGGCGATGATAATGGCAATGACGATGGCGACGGTCCTGGCCCTGGGAGCGGCGTAGGCGTTCGCTATCATTTGCAGCCGCTGGTATATGCCTGCGCGCGGGAGCGGATGGAGCAGCTCGACCCCGCCGTGCGCGAGCGCGCCCTGCACAATGCGCAGCATTTTGCGCTGAGCTTTCTGTGCAAACATGAGGAGGATCCCATTGCACTGGCGCGTCAGCGCGACTTTCTGCTGGCGATGGTTGCCCGCGCGGCGCGTGGCGGCCAGCATGCGCAGGTGCAGCGGTTTGTCTTTGGGCTGACCGCCTCGCAGAACAATCTGCTCGCCCTGCGCGAACGAAGCGCCAATCTGTTCACGCTAGCTATTCGTAGCAGCCGCCTGTTGCATGACTCGATCTCCGAGGCGCGGCTGCTCAATCGGCTTGGGCTGCTCCGCTACTACAGTGGCTCGACGGCACAGGCTCGGACGGCATGGGAGACGAGCGCCAACCTCTGCGCGGGGCTAGCGGCGCGAGGCATCGCCTGCGGTGGGCTGGCGTGGTATCCGCTCTACAATCTGGCCCAGTTGACCTGGGAGCTTGGCGAGCTTGAGACGGCGCAGCACTACGCTGAGATGAGCCTTCAGCACGCGCGTGAACACTGCCCGACGATGGTGCTGCCGTCGCTGCTGACCCGCGCCATGATCGAACGCGC
>Ga0310811_10002218_pt1 | contig 24228 bp, 32 predicted proteins | sample YCmetagenome_FD_207642 | JGI IMG/M metagenome (GOLD analysis project Ga0310811, IMG submission 207642) | Soil microbial communities from experimental microcosm in Duke University, North Carolina, United States - YC | ecosystem: Engineered > Artificial ecosystem > Soil microcosm > Unclassified ... | reverse complement strand
TATTCAAGCATAATTTCAGTAAACATCAATGTATAAATACTATTTTACATGGCTACATGATAGCCCCAAAAATAGCCGAAACCCAGCGCTGACGTGGATTTCGGCTATTTGAGAAGTCAAAGCGCGGGCTAATCGCACGATACTCATAGCGCGCGAGTTCTTTCTTCGCTGCGCCAACGCCATTGAGATAGTCGATCAGAACGTTCGTGTCGAAAAGCGCCCTTACCATTCTGAGCGCAGTTCCTGTTGGTATTCCAGACCATCGACTTTCTTGCTTTTCCACAGCCCGAAAACGTCAGCCCCAAGCGCTCGCTTGTGTTGCGCGATGTAGGCCTCGATTGCGTCGCGGATGACAGCGGCACGGGGGCGTTGCTCGGCCTCCACAAGTACCGCCAATTCTTCGATCTGCGCATCAGGCAGGTCAACCAAGATTCGACTCACTTCCGTCTCCATTGCATGATATACATATCGTATATCATGCGCAGCTTCGCAGCAAGCGGTTTTCGCGTACTCCGCGCGCCTCCGCCCTGGAAGGCGAGAAACACCGGGTAGTTGACGGGCGAGGAATTGCCCGCGTCTGCCCGTATGAGGAAGTGCAACTGGGCTAGTCGGGCTGGGGCGACGGTCGATCAGCCTTTCCCTTCTGCAACTTTTGAAGTTCGCAAATTTCGCTAAAATGATGTCCGTTGGCGCGCTAATTGTGCCCATTAATTCTGCTAGCGCGGCTTTTCTACCGCAACGCGAACTCACTGCCCGACATGACTGACTAAGCGCAGGACGACGCCGCGCTGACCAACATCCACACAAGGGGATGTTGAAGGCCGCCGCAGCGACACACAAAGTGCCATCCTGTATGGCGTTTTTGATCTGCGCACTGAGATGGGCACCTTCCGAACATCAAAAAAATGACCCCCGGTATTTGCACTTGCTGCCGCTTCAAGCGAATGCACCTATTGCGCTCCTCTACCTGCGTGCGCTTGGTGACGACCATGCGCAGCGCGCGAACCGCCTCGAGCAGGCATCGGCACACTGGCTGCGTCACAGCGCAGGGTCCCACATGGCGGACCGGCAGGTCGATCTGCGACTCGTGCGCGATAACCTCGGGCATGCGTCACTGACGACGACCAGCCAGTATCTTTACGTCGACGACGATCGCCGGCACCGCGAGACCGACGAGAAACACCGTATTGACTGGTGACCGACGGCAGCCCGGCCCTACCGCCTGATCTGGAAATCGTCGGCCGTGAGCCTGACGGGTTCACCCGGACGCAGGCGGACTTTCCTTTCGGCGACCGCGATGATGCGGCGCCGTCCGTCAGCAAACGCCTTGAGCATCCGGACCTGGTCGGCGTCTGGCGGCAACCAGAATTGCGCGTCGAGCGCCTCTCGCGTCATCGCACAGGCGACCTCGCTGCGAGGCCCGGTCAGGCGAAACGAAATTTGATGCCGGTCCGCCGCGACATCCGGCATCAGGTCAATAAGGTCCATGATTTCCACCTCCTGAATTCAGCGGCGACCTTGTAACGTCCTGTTGCCTGTCTTCAATTTAACAGAACAGATGGAGAACAGGCCCGCGCAGCAGATCTAGGCGGTGTGGATGCTGCCCAGCCCTGCTGGAGACGGGTTTGCGGTTGACGGGGATGCAGACGTGCCAGACGGTTAGTTGCATGTTTACGATCGACACGGATTTCCAAGGTGGGTCTTTACGGGAGATGAACTTCACGGCCATGCGAAGGTGCGCTCAACTGATACAGCGTGTCGGCAACTTGAAAACGGCGCACACGCGAACCTTGCGGGCGAACATCGGGGAGCCATCTGGATTTTGCGTTCGCGTTGCGCGATCGGTTGCACTCGACCCTGAAGGCACATCCACCGGTTGAATCCGCCAGCCTCCAGTTGACGTTCGGGCGGTCACCCTAGACGGAATAGCCCTGCCGCACGTAACGATCAGAACCGTTTGCGCAGCGACCACGGTAACAGCGTGTCCGAGTTCATTCGGTAGCAGCGCGCATTACAGCGGTGCGGCTTCAGCCGCGCTTTCCTCAAGCGCGAGCGCGATGAACGCGCGTGCTGCCGCGTTTCGATACGCGCCTTTGCGTAGCAGCAATGCAGCGGTCCGATGCGGCAGCGCCGGCTCCAGGTCTACCAGACATAGTTCGCTGTGCTCGCGCGCAATCGCGGCTGGCAGCAGCGTTGCAAGCGTGCTGCGGTGCACGATCTCGATCACCGCGCTGATCGAATTGACCTCCATGGCAACGCGCGGCACGACGCCATGCTGTCTGCAATATCGATCGATGTAGTGGCGGGTTGCAAACTCTTCGTTGAGCAGCACTAGCGTTTCGCTCTCGAAATCGCGGAGCGTCAACGCGGCGCGCTTCTTCGCATATGGATGCGACTTGCCGACCACCATCGCCAGGGCTTCGACGAACAGCACCTGGGTCTCAATGTCGGGGGAATGCGTATCGTTGAATGCGATGCCGACATCGAGCGCATCTTCGTTCAACAACGCCTCCATCCGGTCCTGCGGCATCTCGAGAATGTTCAGCGTGATGTTCGGATAGCGGCGGTTGTACTTCTCCAGCAGTGGACCGATCAGGTAGGCGGTGAACGTCGGCGTCATCGCGAGGCGCAGCGAGCCGCGACTCAATTCCTGCACGTCGTGGATCGCCCGTTTGCCCGCCTCGAGGTCTTGCAGAGCGCGCTGCGCGTAGCGCACATAGGCCGCGCCGGTGTCGGTCAGCTGGATCGTCCGGCCAGACCGGTCGAGCAATTGGACTCGTAGCGTGTCCTCGAGCTGCCTGATCTGCTGCGACAGCGTCGGCTGCGACACGTGCAACGCCTCAGCCGCTCGCGTGAAATTGCGGTGTTCCGCGACCGCGAGAAAATAACGGATGTGCCGCAGCAGCATGGGGGCCTCCAACTATTGGTGTTACCTATCGTTAGAATAATAAACCGGTCTTGGACGCTATAGTTGCATGAGCGCATTCTTCGTCCATCGGTTCTCACCCAACACCCAGACGGAGCAAAACATGCAAGAAATCATCGACGGCTTCCTGAAGTTCCAGCGCGACGCGTTTCCGCAGCGCTCCGAGCTTTTCAAGCAACTGGCCACGAGCCAGCACCCGCACACTTTGTTCATTTCATGCTCGGACAGCCGGCTCGTACCGGAACTCGTCACACAGCGCGAGCCGGGCGACCTGTTCGTCATTCGCAACGCGGGCAACATCGTGCCGTCGTACGGCCCGGAACCGGGCGGCGTGACCGCGACGGTCGAATACGCGGTCGCCGCGCTCGGCGTCACTGACGTCGTGATCTGCGGTCACTCCGATTGTGGCGCAATGACGGCGATTGCCACCTGCAAGTGCATGGACCATATGCCGGCCGTGCGCAACTGGCTGCATTACGCGGATTCCGCGAAGGTCGTCAACGAGGCGCGCGAACACAAGAGCGAACGCGACCGGGTCGACTCGATGGTCCGCGAAAACGTGATCGCCCAACTCGCCAACATCAAGACTCATCCTTCCGTGCGGCTCGCGCTCGAACAGGGGCATCTGGCTCTGCATGGCTGGGTGTACGACATCGAAACCGGCTCGATCGATACGCTCGACGGCACGACGAACCGTTTCGTTTCTCTCGCGGAACATCCGCATGCTTGTGCAACCCCGGCTCGACTGAACCTCGCTGCCTAACCCCCTGTTTTTCGACTTCATTTCATCTCAAGGAGCATCGTCATGACGCAATCGCAATATAGCCAAGCCCCCAGTGAAGCCCTGACCGACGCGATCATCGACGCGAAGGTTCGCAAGAACCTGACGTTCGAGCAGATCAACGAAGGCACTGGCCTCAGCCTCGCATTCGTCACCGCTGCACTGCTCGGCCAGCATCCGCTGCCGGCCGGCGCTGCCAAGGTCGTGGCCGACAAGCTCGAACTCGGCGAAGACGCAGTTCGCCTGCTGCAAACCGTCCCCGTGCGCGGCAGCCTCCCGGGCGGCGTGCCGACCGATCCGACGATCTACCGGTTCTACGAAATGGTGCAGATCTACGGCTCCACGCTGAAGGCGCTGGTTCATGAGAAATTCGGCGACGGCATCATCAGCGCAATCAATTTCAAACTCGACATCAAGAAGGTCGACGATCCCGAAGGCGGCTCGCGTGCCGTGATCACGCTCGACGGAAAGTATCTGCCGACCAAGCCTTTCTAAGGCGACGGGGGGTCGTTCTTACGGGAATGACTCCCCATATTGATTCGGAATGCATATTAACTAGTTGAAGCTATGAAGGCTTCAGACGCACTCATCTAATTCTCTTTCTCAATGGAGAAAATCTTGAAGATCCGCATAGTTGCCGCCCTTATCGTTGCAAGCGCTATCGCCGCTCCCGCTTTAGCAGGCGCTGACGTTCCCGCGCTGACCCGCGCACAAGTGCGTGCAGAACTCGTCCAGCTGCAAGCGGCCGGCTACGACCAGTCCCGCAGCGAAGACGCGAACTACCCGGTCGAAATTCAGGCGGCCGAAGCGCGCGTCGCAGCGCAAAACGGTGGCTCAAGCGCCTATGGCGGTGTGGCCGCCACTGGTTCGTCGGCAGCCGGCGTCCGCACAAGCGCCCATCATCTGGAAAATGACGGCATGCAGCCGGTTTATTTCGGTCAATGACCGTAAGACTGGATCCCAGGTCCCTTATTCAAGCCATTGTTGTTGCCGCTGCCCTTGTTGCACCGGTCGCGTCGTTCGCTCAATCGAACGCGCCTGTCACCCGAGCACAGGTCCGGGCCCAAATCGTCCAGCTTGAGAAGGCTGGCTATGACCCGAGCGGTGTGCCTACCGATTACCCAGTCGGTCTCATGGCTGCCGAAGCCCAAGGTGACTGCACAAGACGGCGTAACCGGCGCAACCGGCGTCGGCGGCGTCGCGGCCGGCTCGTCAGAGTCGGGACACCCGGCCATCTCCAAGGCCGGCGCTGTCAGGTTGACGGGCAGGCGGCGGTAAAATGAAGCGATGAAAACGAAATCGCTTTATCACGGCCACCGCTTCCCTGCCGTCGTCATCAGCTGCGCAGTTCGCTGGTATTTCCGGTTCAGCCTGAGCCTGCGCGATATCGAAGAGTTGTTGCTCGAACGTGACGTCGTGGTCACGTACGAAACAATCCGTTGCTGGTGCGACAAGTTCGGTGCTGGATTCGCCCGTTGCGCCAAAGCGGCGCGGCCCAAACCGGGCAGTACATGGCATCTGGACGGGATGTTCGTGATGCTGCGCGGCGAGCCGTACCTATTGTGGCGAGCGGTCGACGAGCATGGTGCCGAACTGGACGTGCTGGTGCAAAAGCGGCGCGACAAGGCTGCGGCAAAGCGATTCTTCCGCAGAGTGCTGCGGTCAAACCCGGTGCCGCGCAGGATCGTTACCGACCAGCTGCGCAGCTATCCGGCGGCGAAGGCTGACATTCCCGAACTCGCTCACGTGAAGCACGTTTTCGTCAAAGCGGCTGCACGGGTGAACAACCGTGCCGAGAACAGCCACCAGCCGACCCGCAGGCGCGAACGCCAGATGTGCGGCTTTCGCGATGCGCGTCGCACGCAGGCTTTTCTCTCATGCTTCGGCGTGATCCGGCAGCACTTCGCGTTACCCAGACATCAGATGAACGCGGCATGTCATCGTGCCATACTGAAAGAACGCCTCGCCACATGGCATGGCTGGGCTGTTGCGGCCGCTCACGAGAAACTTATCTGATAAGGATAACTACTCTTGAGCTGCGCACGTAATCTGCGCCCGCCAACTTGACAGAGCCCCGGCGTAGAGTGCAAATTTTTCGCCTCGGAAGGCGGCGTTCAATCCGATTCTTTGCAGTACCGTTCCAATAAGACGGTAGGTGGATTGTTTTTGAGTGTGAGCACGAAGGCCTGCACTCGTGGGATTATCTTTCTGTCGCTGCCTCCGGCGACGTGCCTTCGCAATTCATGGCACAGCGCCCCCCTGAATCAGAGAGGCATCCATGAAGCTTCGCGTCGGATGCGAACTGTCGTACATGTGTCATAAGTCCACGCCGATGATGCTGATGTTAAACACGCATTTTCCGCATGCGAAGGATATCGTCGTGGCGGATCTACTCGTCACCAATCCGCCGGTGCCGATCAGCCAGTATCGCGATATGTTCGGCAACCTATGCAGCAGGATCGTCGCGCCCGTCGGGCCGCTGGCATTGCGCACGACAGCGCTGCTGAATGTGTCAGGTGCGTTCGAAACGCGGCCCAGCGACGGTTGGGGTCATCCGGTGCAGCCGTTGGCCGACGATTCGCTGTTATTCCTGCTGGGCAGCCGCTATTGCGAAACCGATCTGCTGGTCGAAACCGTGGCAGATGTTCGGCCAATGCGTGCCAAGACGCGAAGGTTGCGAGGCGGAATGCATTACGCCTCGTTATCGTTATCCCCGACAATGAGGCATGCGCAGGCTCTGCAACGTCTCATCTGCTGAACCCCATTGGGTGCCGATCTGATAGACGCGATGTGCATCGTCGCCGGTGGCGATGTCGCGATTAAGCTCGCGCGCGATGCGCTCCATCTTCTCGATCTGCTGCACCGAACTCGCGCGTTTGCCGTCCGGACCGAACAGCGTGTCCTCGATGCCGACGCGCATATGCAGCCCCAATGCGATCGCCATCGTGTTCATCGGTACGACGTTCCGGTTCAGAGTTTCAAAGGTGAGCACGGCGCCATCCGGGGTACGGCGGGCGAACTCGATCATGTCCGCGGGCACTGTCAGGTTGCCCGAGATGCGGCGGTAGAATGAAGTGATGAAGAAAACGAAATCGCTTTATCACGGCCACCGATTCCCTGCTATTGTCATCAGCTGCGCCGTTCGCTGGTACTTCCGGTTCAGCCTGAGCCTGCGCGACATCGAGGAATTGTTGCTTGAGCGCGGCGTCGTGGTCACTTACGAAACGATCCGTTGCTGGTGCGACAAGTTCGGCGCGAGATTCGCCCAGTGCGCCAAGTCAATGCGGCGCAGGCCGGGCAGCACCTGGCACCTTGACGAAACGTTCGTGACACTGCGCGGCGAGCCGTATCTGTTGTGGCGTGCGGTCGACGAGCATGGCGCCGAGCTCGACGTGCTGGTACAAATGCGGCGCGACAAGGCCGCGGCCAGGCGCTTCTTCCGGCGGGTGCTGCGATCAAACCCGGTGCCGCGCAAGATCGTTACCGACCAACTTCGCAGTTATCCGGCGGCAAAGGCCGATATTCCTGAACTCGCTCAGGTAAAGCACGTCTTTGTCAAAGCCGCTGCTCGCGTGAACAACCGCGCCGAGAATAGTCACCAGCCAACCCGCAGGCGCGAACGCCAGATGTGCGGCTTTCGCGATGCGCGTCGCACGCAGGCTTTTCTCTCATGCTTCGGCCCGATCCGTCAGCACTTCGCGCTCCCAAGACATCAGATGAACGCTGCTCGTCACCGCGCCATGCTAAAAGAACGCCTCGCCACATGGCATGGTTGGACTGTCCCTGTCGCAATCGAGACAGTTATTTGGTAAGGATAACTACTTGTGTGCCACACGGTTGGCCTACAGTCGCCAACTTGACAACGCCATCCGCTGGTATAACGCAAAGCGGATCAAGATCTCGCTTGGCTCACTCAGCCCGCTCGAATACCGGGAGAGTCTTGGAATTGCGGCATATACCAGTCCAAGATTTTAGCCGCACCCCCATTGCTCAACGGTCGTAGTCCGCCAATCCCGGGGATGGAACCACTCCGTTTTGAGCCGACCGAAGAAGCCTTCGCAGGCCGCGTTATCGGGTGAGCATCCTTTGCGTGACATCGAGCGAACTAGCCTGGCATCGCGCATCCGTGAGAGCCATCCGGGCCAGCGATAGTGCGCCCCGCGATCAGAGTGGACCACAGGCCGTTTATTGCTGTTGGCTATCGTCTTGATGCCCTCATCGAGCATGGTATTCACAAGTTCGGCATCCGGCCGCTTGCCGATTGTCCAGCTCACCACCAGACCATCGAAGCAGTCGATCAACGGAGACAGATACACCTTGCCGGCTGGGATCTGGAATTCGGTAATGTCGGTGAGCCACTTCTCGTTCGGGACTCCTGCACGGAAGTCACGATTGATGACGTTCTCCGGCGCAGGGCTTATTTCTCCGCCGTAGGAGCGGTAGCGACGTCGTCTGGCCGTGGCAGCGGTCAGCCCTTCCTGCCTCATCAAACGTCGCACCACTTTCTCCGAGATAATGACCTTCTGCCTGCCCAGTGCCGCGCGTATCCGGCGATAGCCATAACAGCGGTGATTGACTTCAAAGATGTCTGCGATGACGCGACGAGCGCCCGCATACTTGTCGGCCCCGAGCAGACGCGCACGATGATAGAAGTAGGAACTGCGAGCTAGCCCCAATACGGCTAACAGCTCTGGCAACGCGTAGGTTTGTTTCAGGGCATCAACCAGCATCGTTTTCCCCCGGTTGTTCAGGAGTTGCGGGACGATGCCCATTTCTTTTTTTATCAGTTGGTTCGCCTTCTTCAGGATGTCGTGCTCGAGCTGCAGTTGCCGGACGTCGCGTCGAAGCGATTCAAGCTGCTGTTCCAGTTTCGCACGCTCACTGTCCGGTGCTGGCTTCTTCTGGCGTTTCATGGATGCTGGGGCTTCACGACCGAGTAGCTGGTTCTTCCAATTGTAAAGCGTCGGCCTGCTCACGCCTGCTTTCTGGGCAAGCAGGCGCGCGCTTTCCTCTCTGGTGCACAGTTCGATGACTGGCGCCTGCTTTACCTCCGGCGATTTCGGAACGCTGCCAGTTGCCCTGCCGACAATGCGTTTTCCGATTTCGGGATGCAGCTCTTCGATCCAGGCGGCGAGGGTCCCGCGACTCGGATATCCCAACGCCCTCAAGGTCGCAGCGGCACAACGGTCATGATCTAAGTAATGATCGACGGCCACCTTCTTCTGTTGGGCCGAATATATCGGCCTGGAACGAACATAGCCGATCCGTAAATCATGACATCGTTCGTATTCGAGATGCCACGATTTCAGAGAATTCTTTGTCGGATAACCCAGCTGTCGGATGGTCGCCCCGACGCGCTTACCCAACTTCAAATAAAGCCGAACCGCTCGCATGCGGTCTTCGTACGAGTACATGAACTACCTCCAGGTAGTCCAAGTTTTCGTCCGCACCTCCGGTGGGTCAGGATTCCGTGCAAATCAACCACATGCGAACAGCGCGGTTTCGTACGACTTCGCAAGCACTGTACGAAAATAGTCAAGACAGCTTTCGGACATAGTCCCCGATTCGGACGCCTGTTTCGCACCTGTAGGGGTCCAGACCGGACTCAGCTGCCTGCGAAGTTTCAGGGTGAGGCTGTCGCTGCCACCCCTCACACAGCGAGGTGGAGGTCCACGTTAGCGACAACCTGCCACATGGCGGCATCTCCGACTGGGGGGATAGACTAACGTTCGATTCTTCAAGCTCTGACCCCTCATCAGAATTGGATTTGAGCCCGCCCCTCAAGGTGGGCATTTTTTTCGCGCAGCCTGCAACCTGGATCCTGGTCGACGGACACCGAAGCGCATTGGATCCAAGGGTCGCCAGCGCCTTACCCGGTCACCGGCGCTCGGGGCAACCCATCACGCAACACTGGAGGTGAACAATGGCGACCGTAACGCAGGTACTAAAAGCGAAGTCCGACCAGGCAGTCCATACGATCGATGCGTCGGCGAACGTGCTAGATGCGATTTCGATCATGTCACAGAAGAGCATCGGCGCGCTGGTCGTCACCACCGCATCCGGCGTGTGCGGCATCGTCACGGAGCGCGACTATGCCCGGAAAGTGGTTCTGCAACACAGGTCGTCGAAGGACACACTAGTTCGCGACATCATGACGGCCGAGGTGCGCAGCGTGGGTCCGGACGAGGCGTCCGACGAATGCATGGCGCTGATGACCGCGCACCGCATCCGCCATCGGCCTGTTATCGGCGGGGACGGGCAGTTGCTCGGGCTGGTATCGATCGGCGATCTGGTGAAGACCATCATCAACGAACAGCAGTTTGCGATCGATCAACTGGAGCTTTACGTTCATGGCGGAACTGCCGGGACAGCGGAACTGCGCCAGTTTTCAATGTGAAGCGGTTTTTGCACGAAATTTAGCAGCTAAAGTGACTCGGTATACCACAGAGTCCTTCCCCCTTGACGGTGCCAATGGCGTACACATCGAGATTCTCGAGCGCTCCGACACCACGCCGGTGATCCGCTGGGTCGAGCCGGGCCGCTGTCACTACGGTGAGCAGCGCTGGCGTCGTCGCTCCGCGCATACGTCCGGCACGTGCGCGGTATCGCGCCGCGAAATCCGTCGCGGCGACGTCGTGTTCAAGCCGGCCGAACGTCCGGCGCCTTCGAACGCATCCGCGATGATTTCGGTGGAGGCGCTGTACAGCCTGGTGCCGGAACTGCAAGCGCATAGGCCGCGCTGTCATTGCACCGCTGAGTCAGATCCGGACGCCTGCTGCGTCGAGCAGAAAACTGGTGAAACATTGCACGCTAGGGCGTGTCCCAAAAGACACACGCCATTGTCACCAAGACACGCCTCAGTATGTCCCGCGGACAGTGCGGGTCGGCCGGCCGCAACCTGCGCTGTAGGCGTCCGCGCGATGTGCGGGTTTAGTGTCGCTGATCTGACCCACAAGAGCCAGTCGACCGAAATCCGCGAACGTCAGCGTGGCCGCCAGTAAGAGACAGTCGGGCATCAGGTCTATGCGGCACGGTCTGGATCAAATCCCCATCGAAGTCTTATGCGCCGCCAGGCGCGATCGTTAGCGGTTAGTTACGACTTTGCAATAGCTTGCCGAGAATTCCGTTACCTGCATCGCGCCAAATAAGACTTTGAGCGATGAGCTACGCGGCTAGCTAGGCTCACTGAGGTCTTGCCCCCCGCTATCGACCTTGCGACCATCGAACCTCTCGATAGCGGTCGTTCCATCCCTTTCTAGGGGCGGCCTGTCTGATTAAAAAAAAGTATCGGTATGATTCGAATTTTTGAATGTTCTTTCCAAAGGATTCCTGGCAGCATCGGATTACGCATAACATTCTTGGACATGGATCATGTTGAGCTGGATCATCAGCCTGCCTGTAAATTGAATTACACGCCGTATAGGTACTCACGCTCGGCCGCCCGTATGGTAATAGGGTTTGTGATTCTCCTCAGTGGCTTCGCAGTGGTCGCGGGACATCGGGTGCAACTGGTCTCCGGCGTCCAGTAACTTGCTTGCAAACGCGAACATGTATACGTGATGTGGGAGCGGGAGCCTTGAACTCTTCCCCGCTGGCGCGCGCAAAAGGAACAATCGCCCTGCGCAGGGAGGTCGAGCCCCCGGATCTGTCAGAACATCGAATGGGGCGCCGGATTGCACGCGGTTCTCAGGCCAGTCCAACGAGTACAACAAAGATGATCGCGGCAAGAATGTGAACCGTCTTCGTCGGCAGGCGGTCGACGAACCTGCGTCCAAGATAGATGACCGGAACGTTCGCAAGCATCATCCCCAATGTCGTCCCCGCTACAACACCGAGGAACTCGTGAAAGCGAGCGGCGAGTGCGATTATTACGATTTGAGTATTATCGCCCATCTCGGCAAGAAAGAACGTCACGGCCGTTGTGCCGAAGACACCCATCGTATTTCGTTGCCGCCGCATCGGCGTCCTCCAGCTTGTCTGGAATGAGAATCCACACGGCCAAAACCGCGAATGATGCGACGACTGCCCAATTCAGGATATCCGGACTCAGAATGCTCGCGAGCCATGCTCCTGGCGCACCAGATGCTGCATGGTTTATCAGTGTCGCGGCAAGCACGCCGAGGACGATGGGACTCGGCTTGCGATATCGCGCAGCGAGTACGAGGGAGAGGAGTTGCGTTTTATCGCCAATTTCGGCGAGCCCCACGACGCTGGTTGAGACGAGGAACGATTGCATGGGATGTTGTATCCGGGCCGCGCGGACAGAACGCGACGACGCGCATTCCAGCGACCCGGTTGGGTCGGAATGCGTGTCATCGGTCTTGCCAAACATTAGCTGCGCACGCCACGAAGAGTCTTTTCGACTCGCCAAGTGTGTTGACGTGCGCCCTCGAACATCGCGTTCGAGCCGGCTGCACCCCAATCCGAAGGCGCGATTCTATCGCGCAAGGTGCTACCGGATCAAGTCGCCAGACTGGAAGCTCATAGCGATGACGAACCTTACACGGCGGGTATGCGGTGGACCGCTAACCGCATGCCGAGGATGCTCGCGTGGCTCGGCAGTCCGTTCAAGACCGGGCGTCATCTCCATGCTACGTATTGATAAAGAGGTTGAATAGATGTCCGAAGGTATATCCGATGGGGCGCTTCGGCGCATGGCCTCGATTGTTGCTCTCGTGGTCGCGCTTGGGTTGGTCGTCATCAAGGTCTGGGCCTGGCTCGCAACAGGCTCCATTTCTTTGCTGACATCCGCCGCCGATGGCCTGGTAGATGTAGTCGCGTCTATTGTGACCTTCGCTGGGGTGCGCTATGCGGCGCGACCGGCGGATCGGGGTCATCGCTACGGGCATGGCAAGGCTGAGGCGGTCGCGGCCTTCGTCCAGGCGTTGCTGCTGACCGGTGCCGCGGTCTGGCTTGGCATCGAATCGGCTCAAGGTCTGTTTGTTCCTCGAGTGCTGAACCAGACAGGATTCGGCATATGGGTGATCGTGGGCAGCTCGCTCGCTGCTGCCGGACTTGTCGGCATGCAGACGCTTGTGGTCAGACGCACCGGTTCGACCGCCATTGCCGCCGATCGGGCTCACTACGTGACGGATGTGGCCGTCAATCTTGCGGTCCTGATTGCGCTGCTGCTCGAACGTTTTCTTGGCTGGGCCCGGGCCGATGCGATCGGCGCGCTGGCAATCTCTGTGTATATGGTGTGGACCGCGTGGAGCATGGCGGCGCACTCGTTGATTCAGTTGTTCGACCGGGAACTCGATACCGCCGAGCGCACCCGCATCGAGGTCGTCGTGCGGGGATGCGACGGCGTGCAATCTGTTCACGATATCCGCACGCGCAACGGCGGCGATCGGGTTTTTGTCGAATTCCACGTCGAAGTCGACGGGGCGCTGAGCGTCGCGGAGGGCCATGCAATCGTCGACCGTGCGGAAAAAAAAGTGCAACAGCTGTTCCACGTTGCCGATGTGACGGCTCACCTCGAACCCGCCGGCATCGACGACGAACGCCTGGACGACCTCATCAAATAGGTATCGCCGTGTGCGCCGACAACTTCCGATCGCAGCTGCACCGCTAAGTTTGACTTCCCGCGAAGCTGTTCGACCAGATAGCGAGACATGCTCTTCTCGAGCGAATCGCCTCGCACGACGAGCGTAACCTTGTGCGCATGATTGGCAAAGTACAAAGCGGCCTGGCCAGCCGAGTTTCCGCCACCGGTATTGTCACGTTGTTGGCATGTTGAGGGAGATGCGGTGACAATCTCAGGTATGAAACGAAATACATTGCCGCAGCGCGCGTCGGCCACCGACACCATTTCCTATGCGGGCTATCGCTTCCCTCCCGACGTGATGAGCTACGCGGTGTGGTTGTACTACCGGTTCCCGCTGAGCCTGCGCATGGTCGAGGAGTTGCTGGCCGCGCGCGGCATTGAACTCACGTACGCCCCGAAGGAAGTCCCCTTGGGGGATGAGACCGTGCGACGCTGGGCGGTGAAGTTCGGCCTGGGCATTGCCCGGCGTATCCGGTCCACCGCCCTGGCGCGAGGTGACAAGTGGCATCTCGATGAAGTGGTCGTCACGATCAACGGGAAAAAACACTGGCTTTGGCGGGCAGTGGACCAGCATGGCGCGGTGCTCGATGTATTGGTACAAAGCCGGCGCGACCGGCACGCGGCCCGGCGCCTGATGCGCAAGTTGCTCAGGAAGCACGGACGCGCCCCACGTGTACTGGTCACCGACAAACTCAAGAGCTACGCGGCGGCGAACCGGGAGCTGGGGATCAAGGTCGACCACCGCCAGCACAAGGGGCTGAACAACCGGGCGGAAAACTCGCACCAGCCGACCCGGTTGCGCGAGAAGGTGATGCGCCGCTTCAAGTCGGCGCGCCACCTGCAACGTTTCGCTTCGGTCCACGATCAGATAGCCAATCTGTTCAAGGATTGCCGTTACTACACCGACGCAAAACAAAAGCGGGCGCTGCGCACCTAGGCGGTCGAGGCTTGGGAAAGCGTGACGGGCGCTCCGATGGTGGAGCGTCTTGCCGCATAGGTTAGCTATCCTTAGATACTGCATGTTCGGCCGCACGACGGCTAACAAGTTGACAATATCGTCTCAAGCGACTTTGCAAATCTCCGCCGCCGGCCTGGGCCGACGCAACTTCGCGCTGGCCTAAGCTGCGACCATCATTAATTTTCGCGCGCTCTTTGGAAATCATGGTCCACGTCCACGCTATGCAAAACCACGCCCAGTCGGTACCCGAATCTTTTTATGCAAAGCTCAAAGACGGCGCGGCTTCAGCGTTGAACTCGACAATCTCAAAGGTGTTATCAAAGGTCGAGCTGTGTGCAACCAGGGCACCACCCCGATAGACATACAGGTCGAGGTCAACTTTCAGCTTCGACTGCGGATCCATCATCCAGTCCGACAGTGGCTATCTTCATGATGAAGGCTCCTTTGCCGTGGAAGTCACGACTTCTCCGCTGGCATATGCCGAACTCCGAAGGGTGAGAGTCGTCCATCACATCAGAGCCGCATAGCTCTGTGTGCTCTTTGATCAAACGCAGCAGGTTTCCGGAAAGTCGCCCGCGCAGACTATTGCCTGCTTACCGCAAGGCGCCCGCCTCACGCAGCGCGTCCGCCGCCGCGACGTTGTCGTGCGTCAGCGCCAGTTGCAGCAGCGACTGACCGCGCCCGTCGACATGATTCGGGTCCGCACCATGCTTGACGAGCACCGGAATCAGCTCGAAGCGATTAAACAGTGTGGCGAAACCGAGTGCGGTCTCGCCGGCGCCGTTCGTCTGATCGATGGGGCAATGGGTCTCGGCGAGACGCCGGGCGATGTCGGACTCGCCTTTGAACAGGGTGCCCATCAGCGCCGTATTGCCATGACGATCGCCGAGGCAGGCGTTCGCGCCGGCAGAGAGCAGGAAATCGAGTGCGGCCGGCTGGTCATCGTAGGCCGCGAGGGTCACGGCGGTATAGCCATGGTTCTCGGCCGCGTCAATTGGATAGCCCGCATCAAGCAACCCCCGCAGAATATCGATGCGTCCGACGCGCGCTGCGTCGAACCAATCGTCGTCGTAGTGGCGCAAAGCCGCCGGATCGGCTTTCGCGTACGCCGGTTTGTCGGGCAAGTGCATGCAGCCGGCCACCGCTGCGAGCGCAGTGCACGCCGCTACCAGGCGCAGCGCGCCCAGAAGAAATATGGTTCGCATGGTTGTGATTTCCCGGTGCCCCGCGCACGCCTACCGTGCGCGAACGGCAGCGGGCGGCTCGCGCCGCCCGCACGCCAGATCAGTTCCCGCTCAACTTCGCAGCAAGCGATTGCACTTGCTGCACGTTTGCATGAACGGCTTGCGCAAGGCGAGTGCCGTAGTCGGCATCGGCCTTGTAGAAGTACGACAGCATCGCGTACTTGTTGTGGTCATTGGTAACGCGACCAAGATCGCCGGCCAGCGCCGTGACAAGGTCGCCCTTGTCTTGTGCCGACAAGCTACGGTAGTAATCACCAGCCTGACTGAACAACATCTTCTTGTGGATGGCTTCCTGCTGCGTCGTCCCGTTGAGCTGCGTCCTCGAATACTTATACTGAGGATCCTGGGCGATTTCGTTCATGCTCGAAGGCTCATAGTTGACTTCGCCCTTGCGATCACCTATGTTCATCTTGCCATCCTGATTGTTGTTCACAACAGGAACGATCGACCGGTTGATCGGCAAGTCCATGTAGTTCGCGCCGAGGCGGTACATCTGCGTATCGGCGTACGCGAACAGACGGTCCTGCAGCATGCGATCTTCCGACGGCTCGATACCCGGCACCAGGCGCGACGGCGCGAACGCCGACTCCTCGGTCGACTCGAAGTAGTTGTCAGGCACACGATTCAACGTCATCGTACCGACCTTGCGCTCTGGCACGCCCTCCCACACCTTCGTGTCATCCAACGCGTCGTAGGCGAATTTGTTCAGATCCTCCGGCTTCAACACCTGAATGTAGAGATCCCACTTCGGATCGTTGCCGGCCTTCAGCGCGCCGTAAAGGTCATTCGTCATCATGTTCCAGTCGCGGCCGATCGAGGTCGGGATATCCTGCGGCCGAATGCCGTGGACACCCTGCTCGCTCTTCCAGTGGAACTTCACGTAGTGCACTTCGCCCTTCGCATTGATGAACTTGAAGGCGTGGACGCCGAAACCATCCATATGGCGATATGAATCCGGCATGCCCGCATCCGTATAGAGCATCGTGAGCATGTTCGTCGCCTCGGGCGAATTCGCGAAGAAGTCGAACGCCAGATTTGGATCACCCACGCCGGTCACCGCGCTCGGCTTGTTAGCATGGACGAAGTCGGGGAATTTGATGCCGTCCCGGATGAAGAAGACGGGCCAGTTGATGCCGACGATGTCCCAGTTGCCTTGCTGCGTGTAGAACTTAACCGCAAAGCCGCGCGGGTCGCGCGCCTGTTCGGGCGATCCACGATATCCCATCACTGTGGAAAAGCGCACGAACACCGGCGTCTTCGTTCCTGCTGTAAAGACCTTCGCTTTCGTCAGGTCGGAGATGTCTGCAGTCGGAACGAATTCACCGAATGCGCCCGTGCCACGCGCGTGAACCACTCGCTCGGGAATGCGCTCGCGATCAAAGCGCTGCAGCTTCTCGATCAACGCAGAGTCCTGCAAGAGCACCGGACCTTCAGGACCGGCCGTCTGCGAATTCTGGTTGTCACCCACGGGCGCACCCGTATCGCGCGTCATGGTCGCTGCGTATAGCGGCGAAGCCACAGCCAACGATACGGCGACCGACAACGCCGCTTTTTTTAGCGATGCATAGCTTTTATTGATCACCATTTCAGACTCGCTTTTAAGTTGATTCATTTCCACACCAATTTGTATTCGCAGGGACAGGTCGCCATAAAAACAGCACCCTCTTAGCATTACAAACAATTTCCACGAATGACGCCAATTGGAAATAAGCATCTCGGCGATAGGCTGCGTCAGCGAATCATTCGTGCCGACGCAAATGAAACTGTCATTGAGTTCTCTTCGCACATGTCAATTGTCCGTCACGCTAAATGAGCCACGCAGGCCATGATTGGAGGACTTGGTGATACGTCCTTGCGCACGGAAAGCCCGTCATCAAGACGGGTAAAAAGAAGGAAAAGTCCATAATGAGTCTTATCAGTCAAAATCCAATTTACATGCGGAGAATTTATCAGTCAATAACCGCGATCTGCAAAAACTGACTCGCCGACGCGAATGGCCGATTTCAGCCTCTTTTTGGCAGAGATTATGCGGCTCGAGGTTATTATCTGGCTTAGGTGCTTTGCATGGCGGTGGTGCTACTCGGACGAATCCATCGGTTACGCTTGAGCTTCAATAGACACGGGCGAACGCGCAAATTTGCACGACTTCGACGAATCATTCAGCGGGCTTGCGTGGCTCGATCCGGTCGAAAAAAAGCCGACCTGGTGAGGGTCGGCTAAAGGTTCCGGCTATTCCGGGGCCCCCCCGGCCAGAACCAGACACAAAGATATTGGATACTCGCTCTGTCCATCCCGGTTCGCGAACCGCGCCTTCCTGCATCTCTGGTTTGATCTGCTACACGGCACCGATGAGCGTGAGATCGAGAAGATACGAGGTCAATACCAATACGTGTGGTTTAACCTGTCCATAGGTCGGATTCACTCCACGCTGGATCAGGTTCCGGCCGGAATAAACAGGGAGAACGTGTCGTCTACTAGCGGTTTTCCAGCGCTGAATCCTGCCATCAGGGCCTCGGCCTCTATCGCGAAAGGGTGCCAGTCATTTGCCGTAAGGCGTATCGGAGCAGTCATGGGGCGAGTTGCGCCCACCACCCTGATCTGCACGACGGCTATAAAGCCCTGCGCAGCCGCCAGTATGGTTCCACGTGACGCTTTGTTCCCCGGTAAAAGCCTGACGGAGACCTCGAAGCCTTCATAGGCGTAGAGTTTTTTCATGAAGGTACTCGATTATCGATGTGCGTCATTCCGGGATCCGTAGCTGGATGGACCGTGGAGTTGGAGGTCCATTTGAGAATCGAAAACGTGCGACTGCGATGCAGAGGCGTCTTATGAAGCAACATTCGCTAGTTTCCGCGAACAAATGAGATCGGCGACACTTGCGCGCTGACCACAACATTCAAATACAGCAAGCACAAAAACCGCGATGTCGAAACCCGTATGAGCCGGCGTTATCTGTTGAGTCACCGCGCGCCGTCAACAGCACCGATGAGCCGGTTTGGATGCGCTCACTGGCATTCCGGCACTGCGGGCATGCAGTTGGCTCGTTGCGCTCGGACAGACGACGCATCACTTCAAATGTGCCGCAGGTGGAGCATTCGTAGTCATAGAATGGCATTCTATTTCCTGTTAATTCGCTGCACGCCTCGATCTTCAGAATCGGCGCCTTTCCCCACACACTGAGTCCCACTGCATTTCAGTGCGGCGCATATCTAAACGTCACGATATCCACGACGCTTAGGCACTCACCGCATCCAGTTTTCAGGAATTTTGAAATGGCGAATTCATAACCTGATCATAGAAATTGCTATGCCTGTAGCCCCGGATGAAATGGGTGCAGATATCTTCGTTGCAGGTATACACAGTCGATTCTGGCTTATGCGAGAACCCGTCAAAAAACGCCTTTGCAATCTGTTCTTTGAAGTTGGTGCGGGGATACTGAGCGACAACCTTTTCGCGAACGTTATCTGGGAATGTTTCATACCCGACGCCAAGCGAATCAAGCGCCACGCCGTTGTAGAGAAGCTCCACTTCTATGGGCTTGTATGCCGCAATCCCTGGAGTCGTGTGCAAGGAAATTGCATCCCATGCGGTCTGGATGCGCATGTTGGGCACCCCATGGTGCTCGAGAAACTGACGCACCGCATTTGCGCTATCGACCTCGAAGCGGTCGCTCTCGCTGCTGAATTTCTTGAGGAGGCCCATATCGTGGAAAGCCGCACAAATAAACAGGAGTTCGACGTCAAATTTTTGCCCGGATTGGCGCCCCATCTCCTGAGCCCAGAAAAAGGCGCGATGCGAGTGATTGAACAGCAAAGGGGTGCTGAACTCGCGGAGCAGTCCCGTCGCTTCGCGAGTAAGCTTACTGTCCGGGACTCCAGGCTGAACGTATTGTGTCTGCAGCGAGGGAGCCGGTACGGGCAGGATCACCTTGGGACGTCTGAAGGTTGGTTCGACATCGGACACCTGTCCGAATGCGCTCTGGCTTAATTGGCTACCGACAGCAATTGCACCGGCAGCAGTCGTAGAACTTTTTATAAAGAGACGACGATCCATATATCTAACTCAAAGAAAGAAAACCTATTCCAGCGAAGTAGCCCTAATCCAGCTTTACCAAGAGGTGTTTTTGGATTGCGCTCCATCGAATCTTCGCCACGATTGCGCACGCAGTTGCCCGTGTCGATTCAAGTACCGGCTCCCGTGTATTGATCGACGGTTGCGAAATCAGATGCTAACGGGATGTGACGTCAAAGTACAGGCTCGCCAGCGCCAATGACCGTATACCACCCCTATTCGGCAGAATTGAGATGCCATTATCGTGGCCCCAGACGAATCATCGAATCTGGATTAGGCAATCGGTACGATTGATAGATTTCATGTGACGTCGCTTTTAAGCCGCGTCATCACGACGGCGCGAACTGCTGGAGGCCGAGAATTTTTTCATTCTCAGAGTTAAGCGCATCAGATTGTTATGCATGACGAACGTAGTTATCACGCGTTGGCGGCGTTGACATCCAGCGCTTCAACTCTCCCTCGCGCACGATCAGGGCCCGAGCCTCGTGAACGAGAACGAATGGGACCTCTCCTTGCAGGTCCCCGCCGTCGTGGAAATGTGCCGGGATTGAGGGACGAACGTGTGCGTCGATAGCGAAAGTGATCGACTCCGAACTGGCCCGTGACACACAAACAAGCAAATACGACTGACAAGCCAGAGCTGTCACCCGGACATGCCGTTGATCGCGAGTCTCGCTGAGGACGGATCGGCGCGCATGACTAGCGTGTGGCTTTGGAAGGTGCTGCAACGGTTCTTCGCCGAAGCCGCCAACCTCGTCGAGGCAGAAGGTCCGGCGATTTCACAAAAACTGCGACAGGCGAGTCCACACTGGATGCGGCACACCCAAGCCATCTATGCACTTGCGCACGGTGCCGAACTGATCATCATGCACGCAACCTCCGGCATGCGCCGGAAGCGATCAACCGTAGTACTCGTCTGGAAGTAGCATGTCCTCGAAGAACGCACCGAAGCAGCCTTTTGGATCGCGAATATGAATTTCCAGAATCCAACGCATCGCCGATGGATTCGCATCAAAATCGGCCAGTGAACCTGTGTAGATAGCGGCATGCGGGAAGTCCGATACCCGATGTCCTGGAAGGTCAAAGTTCAACACCCAGCCCATGTTACGAGCCGTTTTATCTGCGAACTCATATAGCTGCTTTCCACTCAGCTTTTTGGCCGTCCACATACCCCGGACTTCGTGAAACAGGCGTTCCGCGTCTGAAGCACACCGTCGATATTCCAGATTGTTACCGACGACGAACGATGCGCCGCCATCCCCTTCCCATGCATCCACGCGTGGCGCAATATCGAGAAAGAAGATGTCGTCTTCCTTCAATACAACGCCCGGCTTCGAAGCCACCTTCATGGGCTTTGTAGTATTGAAGCCAAATCTAACCCGGGTTGGATGCCAGCTCAACTCCAACCCAGACTCGACGAGCGTCTTGCGTGCCAACGCAACCGCATCCTCTTCGACCATACCGGGCTTGATAACTGTCGAAATATCCTTGATTGCCTGACGGGTCTTGTTTCGAGCTAGCAACATTCCATCAACCGAAAACGCCGGGCCGACTCTTTCGGCCGAGGCTGCAGGAGTCATCATTTAGTTGCTTCTCCGTTGTCAGCTCTGCGACATGCTGAGCTGGGCAAGAAATTATGGGAGGTCTCCGAACTCGATGCAGATAAGACTCCATCAAGAAAATGCCACGATGAGGCCGTATCAGGCCATGGACGCACATCATCCTTCTCTTTTTGGCGGACTCGACGTCAAGGTCGGATCATTTTCATACGACTACTGCCAAAAGGACTGCGTTTTCTGCCACGCCGTACCTAGGCACCGTCAAGACTCCGATCTTCAGATAACCTATCGAAAGTGGCTATTCTGCCAATGCAAGTCCGCTCTTCCGGTACGGTCATGACTACGGTTGCTCTTATCGCCTTTACCGGCGCTCAATCCCTTGATATCGCAGGGCCGATGGATGTATTTTCCGAAGCCAATCGGTTTCTCCTGCCCGAGGCGCACTATAAGCTCGAGGTGATTGGTGTCGAACAGGGACCGCTTCGCTGCTCCAACGGGATCGTCGTTTCCCCAGACAGGCATTACAGTGGAGTGGATGACGCTTACGATCTGCTACTGGTCGCGGGAGGACCTGAGCTGGTGAGACAAGAATTCAGCGAGGATTTCAACACCTGGCTTCGTCGGTCTACGAGTCGCGCGCGTAAATATGGGTCGATCTGCAGCGGCGCCTTTGTTCTCGCGCGCGCAGGCCTGCTTGACGGCAAGACGGCCACGACTCACTGGAATTATGCAGACTCGCTTAAGCGACTCTGCCCCTCAACGAGGATCGAGGCTGACCGCCTTTACGTGCAGGACGGCTTGCTTTATACATCGGCCGGAGTCACTGCGGGAATAGATCTATCGCTGTACTTGCTGACACAGGAGAAAGGCAGCGAAGTCGCCCTGAATGTAGCGAAGCGTCTTGTTGTGTTTATGCAGCGCGCGGGCGGTCAATCACAGTTCAGCCCATATCTGACGCCGTATGTCGAGGAAAGCTCACCGGTGGCACAAGTACAGCAGTACGTTCTTGCAAACCTGACAGGCGATCTTTCAGTAAGCGTTCTCGCGCAGGTGGCCAACATGAGCGCCAGGAATTTCGCCCGGACATTTACGCGCGATACAAAGATCCCTCCTGCTGAGTTCGTTGAAAGCGCCCGAGTGGACGCGGCACGAGTGCTGCTTGAGAACACCACCACGCCGCTCAAGACAATTGCATACGAGTGCGGCTTTAACGATGCGCATCGTATGCGAAGCGTTTTCCAACGCCGACTTGGCGTCTCCCCGCGGCAGTATCGTCTTAACTTCGCTGCGCCACGATTTGACCAGCAAGCTGCACACTTCGATGTCGAGACATCCGATGAAATTGGATGACGTCGGAACATGCAAGATGAATGAGAGCGTGCAAAACTTGGGGAGGTCGATTTCGTCAGGGCTCCATGACTCACGGCATGATTGCACGGTCTGTGCTGTCCGTTGGCCGGAGCACGCCCGCTGACCCTGGCCTGATGCATTTTCCGCAACCCGAGTCGGCAATCTTGAGCGCCGAGATGCGACGCGGCGAGAATTCCCCGTTCAACACCGCAACCCTGACCTGCACCATGCAGTGCGCGGTTGTGTCGCGATAAGAAGGCCTTGTCGAGCCAGTTCAGATATGAAAAGGACTGCTTACATCACAATAGAATAAAATTGCTCAGCAGGATTTTGGGAGATGCCATCGTCTCGCATTTGTCCTTTCCGGATCATATGCATGACTTCTATGCCTGCCAGGATAATGCGGGCGCAGCGAAAATCCTTGAAGCCCATCATCGGCTTGACAATGGGTTTGATGGCACGATGATCCTGTTCGACGATGTTGTTCAAATACTTGACCTGCCGGACCTTGATGGGCGTTTCCCGTTCAGCGTTGATGGCCTGCAGGGCCGCCAGATTGGCCCCGCTTTTATCCATGGTCACGGTCTCAGGCGCGCCGTTGCGATCGATGGCCTTCTCGAAGCAGCGGCGCGCAGCAACCTTGTCGCGATGCGCCCGCAACAGGAAATCGACCGTATTACCAGCCTTGTCCACTGCGCGATACAAGTACTTCCACTGGCCGCGCACCTTGACGTAGGTTTCATCCATCCTCCAGCTCTTACCCACCGGACGTTTGTGCTTGCGAAAGGCTTTCTCGAACAACGGTACGAGCTTGCTGACCCACCGATGGACGCTGGAATGGTCAACCTCAAAGCCGCGCTCAGCCATCATCTCTTCGAGATTGCGAAGGCTTAACGAGTAGGCCACGTACCACCGCACACACAGCAGGATCACATCCAGCGGATAGTGCAGTCGATTCAGCACTTTCGCGATCCCTGGCGGTAATGTCTTTCGCGGCGTCTTGCCCGTCATGGCCATCGTGATCGTCTCAATTTCGGTTGCCGAATTTTACCTGATCGCCTTAGCGCGACAGAGCCCATTCCGGTGGTACTGCTAAGCGACACGCCCACTGAGGTCATTGCATCGGCTCCGGTAGAACCGCAAGCGCAGGGCGCGAAGCCTGTATCCGCTGTCGGCACGATCGAGATCCGGATTGGTCGTGCGGTGGTTAAGGTGGACGGTCTGGTCGATGCCGATATTCTGCGAATCGTGCTGGGTAGTCTGCGCTCATGATCTCCCTACCAGCAGGCACGCGCATCTGGATCGCTGCCGGCGTCACCGATATGCGATGTTATGCGGAGTTGCCGGTTATGCGCAGTTGGCCGGCAGTACACGGGTCGGTAGGGGCCGTGGGCCTGATGACGCTGCGCATAAAGGGCTAGTGCTTCGTTGATCGCAGCATCTCGATCAGAGCGTCAGGCGGCCGGAAACGGCTTCGCCGAAGGTTCGGCATTCCGGTCGCGGCGAGCGCTTCCACTTTCTCTGTCGGGTCTGCGCGTAGATAAATCTCCGTGCTCTGAACCCTGGCGTGCCCGAGCCAGAGAGCAACCCTTCGGACATCGTGTGTTGCCTGCAGGGTATGCATCGCGCAGGAATAGCGTCAATGTCGTTGGAGACATTGGCGGCACTATGTGCCCTTCCTGACTATGTCGGGTAATGTAGACGGGCTCCTCGATCACCATGGTACTGTGGGCTGAGCGGCGATGTACCCGGCCAATCACCCGACATAGTTTTTGCGGTCCTACAAGCTATT
>Ga0310811_10002217_pt1 | contig 24229 bp, 26 predicted proteins | sample YCmetagenome_FD_207642 | JGI IMG/M metagenome (GOLD analysis project Ga0310811, IMG submission 207642) | Soil microbial communities from experimental microcosm in Duke University, North Carolina, United States - YC | ecosystem: Engineered > Artificial ecosystem > Soil microcosm > Unclassified ... | reverse complement strand
GTGAAGCTTTTTCGCGAGGTCCCGGCCCTGTTGCCTGGCGTTCCGATGGTCGCGAACGAGCATGGCGGCGAATTCACGAACGTCTTTTGAACGGGCCCTGCTGGCCGCGAGCGATCCCGTTTCAATGTCGTACGTGTTGGCGGCATCGAATATCGCGACGATCGTCGGATCATCGAGCTTGCTCGCCGTCTGAGCGTGAGCGGCCCTGACGGGCAGTCCGAACACAAGCGCCAGCGCGGTAATGGCGCCATAACTGAGTACGCTGCGGTTCTGCAGAATCATGCTAACCCTCCAATAGAGAAGCCAACCATGAAAAACATCCTTGCAGAAGGAGGCTATCCAGCTCGAGCCTATTAGTCAAGGTTTTCTTTGACTTATTCGGTGAGGGACGCTAAATTAGGGATCAATGACTGAAACGCGCCGCCTGTCTTCCGAGCCCCGCCCCGACGGGACCCGCGTTCGACTCCTTGCCTTGCTCAGAGAGGGAGCATGGACCGTCGACGATCTGGCAGAGCGACTGAATGTCACCGACAATGCGGTGCGCTTCCATATGGACGCGCTCGAGAGGCTGGGAACCGTGCGCAAGGATGGAGTGCGTCGGATCGGAGTCGGAAAACCCGCGTCCGTGTACTCACTCAGCCCCGGAGGTGAGGAGGCGTTCTCACGTGCTTACGCTCCAGTGCTGATCGCATGCCTGGAGGAGCTTCGGGAGCGAACCTCGGCTCAACAGGTCGCTGCATTTCTCAAGCGCGTGGGGAAACGTCTCGCGGAAAGCGTCGCGCAGCCCGCCGGCCCCCTGTCTTCGCGCGTGGCCGGTGCATCGGAAATTCTCAACACCCTCGGCGGGATTACGACTGTCGAGAAATCGGGGAAGACGTATCGCATTGTGGGACGCGCGTGTCCGCTGTCGCGTGCCGTCGAGGCGGATCATTGCGTTTGCGCCGCCGTCACCTCGCTGGTGGCGGAAGTGGTCGGCGCGGAGGTGACGGAGCGGTGCGATCGTTCAGGACGTCCGAAGTGCTGCTTTGAGATTTCTTCAGACCACAGGGCCCGAACGACCGCTCACCACTAACCGTCTTGCGTTTACTGGGTGACCGTGATTGTTCCGGTCATCCCCAGTGACCCATGCACCGAGCAGTGGTACATGTAAGTGCCGGGAGTATTAAACGTCTTTTCGAACGTTCCCTGATCCTGAAGCGCGGACGATGCGGTTCCATCATCGAAAGTCACGCTGTGCTGTACGCACGTCTGACCGTTGTAGGCGTCACCCGTGCAGCTGTTCCAAGCCCATTTTACGGTCGTTCCAGCCGCGACGGTCTTCGTTCCAGGACTGAAAGTGTTGTTGCTGACAGAAATCCCTCCGACCGGCGGAGGCGTGTTGATTCCGTTATTGGGCGGAGCGGTCGTGCCGCCCCCGCTACCGCCGCATCCACTGAGCGAAGCGACTGCGAGTAATACAAAAGCACCCTTCATGATGAAACGCCTCCTGGCGCAGCTGGTTTCCAAGGAGACGCTACGCAAGTGCGCGGGACGCAACAAGCGTCTGTACTGCTGGGGGCGGTGGACGGCTACTATAGGGCGGTGAGCGGTGGCGATGACTCAGCCACCGTAACGGCTCACGCCGCGTCGTGGATGGTCTTGAGCTGGATGATCTTGAGGCGGCGCGTCACCGCCGGGAGCTTGAGCACGACGGTTTCGCCAACGCTTCGTCCGACCAGTGTCTTCCCGATCGGCGAGGACATGCTGACGTGGCCCTCCTCGAATTCGACTGAATCTCCGAACACCAGGCTGAAGCTCTCGCGCTCGCCCGTCTTTTCGTCCTGCACCACGACCTGAGATCCCAGTCCGACCTTGTCGGCGGGAATCTGGGTGACGTCGATTTGCGACAGCTTGCTGAGGCGCTGGCGCAGCTGCCCGAGCCGCGCCTGCACGAACTGCTGCCGCTCGAGCGCAGCCTTGTACTCGCTGTTCTCGCGTAGATCGCCGAGCTCGACGGCTCTGCGGATTTCCTGAGGCAGCGTGACACTCAGCTCGTGCTGGAGGCGCTGAGCCTCCTCTCCGAGTTTTACCTTGAGTTGTTCGATCATGCGACTCGAGCCTGCGTGGGTCTTGCGCCTTCACCGAAAAACGAGCGCCCGACCGCGATGAAAGGCCGGGCGCCCGCTAATTCAAGCTAGGCTATACGCGAGCGCGCGGCAATGCTACCGGTGCTGCGGTAGCTTCGAATCCGTGTGGTCGATCGCGGGCGCCTGGGACGAGGACTTCTCGTACTCCTTTTGCAGCTTCGACATCATCGCCTCCCGCCGGTCGAACAACCGCTTGAGCGTGCGCGGTTTATGCTTCGCAAAGGCGTATGATGTGAGCAGGGGCAACGCGACGGTGGAATCCAGATAGCAGACGACTGCATCCGGCAGTCGGTCCGGATCGATCTTCCCCCAGCTCACCGCTTCCGCTGGCGTCGCCCCGGAAAGTCCGCCCGTGTCAGGTCTCGCGTCAGTGATCTGAAGAAAATAGTCGTGTCCCTTCTCGTCGATCCCCAGCACTTCCTGGATTTGTGGTTCCGTCTGGAGCATGAAATTCTTGGGGCTTCCGCCGCCGAGGATCATCACACCGCTCTTGCCTCCACCGCGCTTTGCGTCGAGGACGATCGAAGCGGTCTCGTTCACATCGCGGTTCGGATCCAGCAGCAGCTTGTTTCCATCGAGCGCCAGCGCCGCGATGTTCATCCCAATCGAGCTATCGCCTGGCGACGAGGTATAGATCGGCACCGAAGCGGTGTACGCGGCCGATAGCAACGACTTCTGTCCGATGCCGAGCGCCTTTTCCCGCTCACGGACGTATTTGCCGGCGAGGTTATGAAACTCTGCGCTCGACATCGACCGCTGGAATTCCTTTCCGCCGATGATCTTCCGAAAGAACGCATCGGTCGAGAGAAGCACGTCGTAATCGAAAAAGATGTCGTAGATACGGACAACTCCTTCCTCGCGCAGGACTACGTCCGACTCCTGCGCATTTCCGCGATGCATCGCGAGCCCGAGGCCGAAGTGAGTGTCGTGGTACAGATTCGCGCCGGTCGAGATGATCCAATCGACGAATCCTCCCTCGATGAGCGGTATGAGCGCGGACATCCCCAGGCCAGCCGGTGTGAGCGCGCCGGTTATCGAGAGACCGACCGTGACATCGGCCTCGAGCATCTTGCCGGTGAAGAGCTGGCATGCCTCACGGAGTCGCGCGGCGTTGTAGGCGAGATAGGTGCCGTCGATCAGCTCGGCGACCGTCTCCTTGCCATCGATGCGGCGAGGATCGATGCGCTGTCCCTTGAGAAAGCGACTCGTGTCGTGCGCGGTGTGCTGCACGCCCTGCTTCTCCCGCTCTTCCGCCGCAAGCTTCTGCTGCGCCTTGGGCCCGGCCGCCGACGCCTTTCCGTGTCGCGATGACTTGAAGCCACCGCGCTCTCGTCCCTCGCCGTTGCTCTTACTGCGTTTTGGCATTTTGCTGTCCTTCCACGACATCGTCGAAGCGCCGCGCGGGCTTGCCCAGCGACTTGTAGGCAGAGATGATCGCGTTGGCCGCTTCGGCCGGGTCATCCGTCACGAGCATGAGATCGAGATCCCCTTCCGAGATCTTTCCCTCGCTCAGAACACGAGCATGGAGCCAGCGCAGCAGTCCCGCCCAGTAGTAGCGACCGAACAGAATGACAGGGAAACGATAGATCTTCCCGGTCTGAATCAGCGTGAGCGCCTCGAACAGTTCGTCGAGTGTGCCGAATCCGCCTGGGAAGATGACGAACGCCACCGAGTACTTGATGAACATCGTCTTGCGGACGAAGAAATACTTGAAGTGAATGAGCGTATCGACATAGGGATTCGCGCCCTGCTCGAAGGGAAGCTCGATGTTGCAGCCGATCGACCTGCCTCCGCCGAGGCGCGCTCCCTTGTTGCCGGCTTCCATGATGCCGGGGCCGGCGCCAGTGATGATGTCGAAGCCGGCGACGGCCAGGAGGCGCGCTGTTTCGACCGCCGCGTCATAGTGGGGATCGTCCGGGCCAATCCGCGCCGAGCCGAAAATTGTCACAGCCTTTTCGACCGAGGCGAGCGTATCGAATCCATCGATGAATTCGCCCATGATGCGCATCACCCGCCACGGATCGGTTCGCGTGAAATCCGTTCGCGGACCCGATTGCTGCAGGAGTTTTTCGTCTTCGGTGACGGGCGACGAGTCGCGAATCGCTTCGTCGACCGTTCGCGTCACGACCTGCATTTTTCCCGAAGCTTGTTGCGAGGGAGGCGTTCTACCCGCCTTCAGGTGCCCTTCCTCGGTCCGCTGCTTGAGTCCCTCGAGCGCCTGCTGCTCGGCGGAGGCCATCACTTCGGGATTCAGCTTCTTGCCGCCAGCGGTGCGCGCCTTGGTTGAACGCAGGGTTCCCGGATTCGTCCGCCCGCCGTTGGATTTATCTTTTCTATTCTTCATTGTTGGCCGCTGTCGCGGGCTTGGCGAACCATCTTGAACCGACAGTGAACGATCCTGCCGAACCATCTTCAATCCAGCAGAGAACGGTCCTGTAGGCTCTTTTCATCGGGAAACTAAAGTTGCGTGCGTCTGCACAAAGCCCGCCAGGTGATGGTGCGCAGGTCGTCATGATAATAGCAGATGGGGTGAGGCCCGATGCGCTCGCTCGCTTTATCGACGGCGGCCATTTGCCTGCGCTTGCTGCGATACGTGAGGAGGGCCAGCTCTCCACGATCACGTCGGCGTTTCCCTCGGTTACAGGTCCAGCGTACGCGCCGTTCCTGATGGGAAGATACCCGGGAAGCGTTGGACTGCCTGGACTCCGCTGGTTCGACCGCACACGACGTGTCGCGAAACTCACCGGTCACGCGAGAAGCTACGTCGGCGCAGACATGCGCTTTGTCGATCGCGACATCGACCGGGCATCACCAACCATCTTCGAACTGGCCAAGCCAAGCATCGGAGCATTGAGCGTGATTGGGCGAGGACTTCGCCGCCGCGAGCGAATCGGACAAAGCCCGGCGTTCATTGCGCGCGCGGCAGCTACACATTTTCGCGGTAACGTGCGCGGCTGGCTCGTAATCGACCGCTTGGTCGGGGAAGAAGCGGCGCTCCGTCTGCGGAAGCAACGAGCGAGATTTGCCTTCATCGCTTTGACCGGGATCGACAAGACATCTCACTCCCAGGGTCATGACGCGCCGCTCGTCGGCGATGCGATGCGAATCGTGGATGACACGGTGGCGCAGATCCGCTCCGACGCAGAGCGCGACGGTCGGTGGAACAAAATGCATTTATGGGTAGGGAGCGATCACGGACACTCGCCGGTACGTGAGCACGAAGATCTCGTCGGCCTGCTATCGGAGTGGGGATACAGCACGCTCGCGCACCCGTGGGCGTTCAACGACTCCGCCGACATCGCCGTGATGGTGAGTGGCAACGCGATGACCCACCTGTATCTCGATCTCGACCAAAAAGTGCGTCCATGGTGGCCGAAGCTGGGCGAGAGATGGAATGATCTTGCGGAAAGACTGCTCACTCGCCAATCAGTCGATCTGATGATTCTCCCTTCCAGCGGGAACTCCTGTGAGATTCGTGCGCGTGGTCGCGGATCCGCGACGCTCACGTGGGCGGAGTCGAGGTACACATATAGACTAGATACCGGTGATCCGCTTGGAATCGGCGAGCAGACATCGCTCGACGCGGACGCAGCCTACGACGTGACGATCGAGAGCGACTATCCCGATGCGCTCGTCCAGATCGCGCATCTCGTCGCATCCCCCCGCAGCGGGGATACCATTCTGTCAGCCGCCAGGGATTGGGACTATCGGGCCAGGTATGAGCCGATTCCTCACGTGTCGTCGCACGGGGCGCTGCATCGGGAGCACATGCTCGTTCCGCTGCTGCTGAATCGCCCGCCGGTAGGAGTGCCCCACCGCACCGTCGACGTGATGCCGAGCGCTCTGGCGGCGCTCGGCATCACGGTTCCAAAAACGCTGGACGGCGTTTCGTTCTTTTGACCGCCGACTAGTTGACGGTGAGCGTCCCGTTCATGCCCGGGTGAATCGTGCAGTGAAATGCGTAGGTGCCCGCGGTGCTGAACAGTCTCGTGTGAGTGCCGGTAAAATCGGTAATATCCCCGCTGCCGTCTCCAGCTGTCGCGGCAGTCCGCCCAGCCGCGTCGTTCCACGTGACATTGTGAAGCGTGCCCGTATCATTCTGCCACGTAACAGTGGTTCCTGCGGTCACAGTCAGGGCGGCAGGATTGAACGTGTTGCTCGCGGTCGCACAAACGGTATTTGGCGGGCAAACGCCACCGCCACCGCCTCCCCCGCCACCGCCTCCTCCGCCACCGCCGCCACCACCCGGAGCGGTCGAGCCACCACATGATGCTGCGGCGAGACCAAGAATCAGCGCACCACACAAACCAGAGAACTTCCGCATCCTACCTCCTCGTCGACTTAATACCGGGATGGGCCGCCGCTCGACGTTTAGCGCCGCACGGGTCCAGACCCTCTAATAAGGGATACACGCACGGCAAGCGCAAAGCTGGTTTCGGTAACGGTATGACACCGACCCGCCGGGAACAGGCTATTTCGGGTGAACGTCTGGCTCTTCTGCCTAGTCCTTCATCGCGCAAGTGTACAGTCTCCAGTCTGAATCCGGAGCGGCGATCGCAGCGATGTAATTGGGACGTGGTGCGAAGAGCTTGTGGGTGAGATTCGGGTGCGAGTTGATGTGTTCCAATCCCGACCAGACCCCCTTTCCCTGCGCCTTGAGGCGCGCCTCACGGACGACCCATGATTTGAGGAACGCCGCATCCCGCTCGTCCGGCGCAGTGTCGATGAGCGAGCGAAGCTCCTCCTCGGACATGAAGCGCTGGGCGACATCGAGCAGCCGTCTCACAGGCCTCTCGTTCTCTACATCCACACCCACCGGTCGGTCTGGAGAGAACGCGAACAGCCCGAGGTCGGCCGAGTGCGAGATGTTGAAGTGGATGTCGTCGCGTTCGACGAGCGAAGGTTTTCCCGAGTTCCCATAGCTGAAGCGCAGCTTCTCCGCGGATGTGCCGGTAAAGCCGGAGAGCAATGTGCGGAGAATGCCGCGCGCGACCACAAACCGTCGCGCGGCAACGGGTGCGAGACTCGCAGCCCGCTCTGATTCCTCGGAGGGCAGCACACGAGCCAGGGTGTCGTATCGCTCGCCGGTTACGTCGAGCGACGCCACCCATACCTGCACCTCTTCCGTCATCAGCTCAAGAGATATCAATGATTTCTACCTCTGCTCTTCCGTCCACAATCGTCAACCTTCCTACACTCGGAGAAATGTTGAAGCGTTTCGGGCCCGCGGCACCCGGATTGACGAACAAGACTCCGTCCTTACGCGTCACTAGCGGGCGGTGCGTATGACCGTAGACGACCACATCAGCGTCATACCGCTCCGCCAGTTTCTGTGGCGTTGGACTGCCCACCTCGTGTCCATGACTGACATGAACGCGTAATCCGTTCACCTCAATGTTGAGCTCGACCGAGAGCTCGGGGTAGTCAGGTGGATCGGTGTTGCCGAACACCGCCCTGACAGGAGCAATCAGCCGCAGCTCGTCGAGAATCGCCGCGCCCCCAACATCACCTGCATGCAGAATCAGCTCAACCCCCCTCAAGGCGCTGTGAACACCCGGACGAATGAGTCCGTGGGTGTCGGAGATCAGCCCCAGCAGGTGCGTGTCGGAGTGTGGCATTGCCTCTTCTATATATTAGGAGGCACATGCCGTGGCTACGACTCGCGTTCCGATTGGCGTTGCGGGCCATTCGCCGCCCGCGACTTGCGCTCGACCTGGTTCGAATCACCTGGCGATTCAGGTCCAACGCCTGGTATCGGCGATTCCCCTTTCTTCCACTGCCCGATCCAACGTATCTCCGCTGGCGTATGTACACCGCATATGGGGACTACGATGCCGTGCCTTCGGTCACTGACGTCGAGCGTTACGCGCGGTGGGCGAGCGTAAACGAATGAAGAGTGCTGACGCCCGGCCACAGTCCGCGGAAAATCTCATCAAGGCCCAGGGATACGCATTGGGATTCGATCTTGTCGGAATCGCTTCACCCGGACCCATGGAGACGGCAGCCGCCTTCGATTCCTGGATCGAGAGCGGGTACGCAGGCGAGATGGAATATCTCCCGCGCGGGGCGGCCAAGCGCGCCGACTCCCGGCTTCCACTTGCGGGTGCGACCAGTGCGATTGTCGTCGGTCTGAGCTACGGGGGCCGCGAGCCTGCTGGACCCATTGCCCGATACGCCCGGGGTGACGACTATCACGATGTCATGGCGGTAAAGCTCGAGCAGCTGCACCGCCAGATCGAGTCGGACGCTGGGCGTCCGATCAACGCGAAGGCTTATGTCGACACCGGACCCATCCTGGAACGTGATCTCGCGCGACGCGCTGGCCTCGGGTGGTTCGGCAAGAACACAAATCTGGTCAACCCGCACATAGGATCGTTCTTTTTTATCGGCGCCCTGTTGGTCGACCTCGAGCTCGAGGCGGACGCACCATTCGACGCGGATAGATGCGGAAGCTGCACGCGTTGCCTCGATGCCTGTCCGACCGACGCTTTTGTGGAGCCGCGCGTCCTCGACGCCACGAAGTGCATCTCCTACCTCACGATCGAGGCAAAGGGCGCGATCCCGCTCGATCTGCGCGAGAAGGTCGGTGACCTCATTTACGGCTGCGACATCTGCCAGGACGTTTGTCCGTGGAATGTCCGGTTCTCGCGGGAGTTACGCGAGCCCGCGTTCCGGCAGCGGGAGGTTCTCGCCGGTGACGCGCGCACGGTGGCAACGCGCATTCTCGCGATGGATGACGAAGCCTTTCGCCGAGAATTCAAAGGGTCCGCGATGAAGCGCGCGAAAAGGCGAGGACTCGCCCGCAATGCGGCGACAGTTCTCGGCAATATCGGAACGGGTGATGACGAACACGCTCTCGTTCACGCCCTCGATGACCCTGAGCCGCTGGTCGTCGAACACGCGAGGTGTGCCCTCGAACAGATCGCGGTCCACTCAGTCGATCGCTGACACCAGCATTACAAAGCAGTGCCTGGGTTGCAACAAAGCGGCGGAGTAATACGTTCATCAGACACTACATGACGACATTGTCGGGATACACGCTGGCCGTTCTCGCGGTCGGGCTTACCGCGCCCGTGCGGGCGTCAGCGCAGAAGCCGCCTTCGTACACGTCGGCGGACGTTCGCTTCATGCAGGGAATGATTGGACACCACGCGCAAGCGCTCGCGATGACCGCGCTCATACCAACTCGCTCGTCGCGTCAGGACATTCGCATGCTCGGCCAGCGAATCCAGGTGTCGCAGACAGACGAGATCGCGATGATGCAACAGTGGCTCAGGGATCGTCACCAGCAAGTGCCTGCTCGCGACCCTCAACCCGGTGGACAGGCGATGGCCGGTCATTCCATGAACATGCCGGGCATGGCGATGTCGGATACGCTGATGCCGGGAATGCTCACTCCCGCGCAGCTCGCGGAACTGGCAAAAACGACCGGTGATGAGTTCGACAAACTTTTTCTCGCGGACATGATTCGCCATCACGAAGGAGCGTTGGTGATGGTCAAGAGCCTGCTCGGCACCACGGGTTCCGGGCAGGAGGCAGAAGTATTTCGCTTCGCTTCCGAGGTTGATTCCGATCAACGCGCCGAGATCGCGCGAATGAATGCGCTTCTCGATACGCTGGGCGCCTCCGGCGGAAAGACGCAGCATTGAGCAACTACAGTCTCGAAAAAACACCCCCACCCAAGAGAGCGTAAATGACAGCCAGATCAACCGTCCCGCGTTCGGCAGCCCGAAAAAGTCTTCTTCATTTCGGGAGCGTCCTCGCACTCGCGGGATCGCTTTTCGCAGCGACCGCCGGAGCGCAGGGCGATAGCGTTGCGATCAATCACGATGACCCGCGCATCGGCCTCCGTGCCGGTTACACCGACGCCGCCGAAGCCGCGCGAAATCTCGTGCTGATTGGCCACGCCCAGCGTCTTCCGAACTTCGGCAATCCGCAGAACCTCGGCGATTTTGCCTTCCTCAACGGCGATCTCGCGTTCAAGGGCAACTACGCGTATCAGGGCGGCTTCAACGGTCTCCAGATCTGGGACATCTCCAATCCGAAAAAACCGACTCTACGCACATCATTCGTGTGTCCCGGTGGTCAGGGCGACCCATCCATTTACAAGAATCTCTTGTTCTTTTCGGTGGAGGAAACCCGCGGGCGGGTTGACTGCGGCACTCAGGGAGTCGCCGACACCGTGAGCGCGGAACGCTTTCGCGGCGTCCGCATATTCGACGTCAGCGACATCGATCATCCGAAGCAGGTGGCGGCGGTTCAGACCTGCCGCGGATCGCACACGCATACGCTGGTCGTCGACCCGAACGATCCGGAGAACGTCTACATCTACGTATCAGGCACGAGCGTGGTTCGCTCGGGCTCCGAGCTGGCCGGTTGTGCCCATCCAACATCGAATTCGGATACGACCACATCGCTGTTCCGGATCGACATCATCAAGGTGCCGCTTGCCGCTCCGCAAAACGCGCGCATCGTGAATTCCCCGCGGATCTTCGCGGACTCGCTCGGCGCAATAGCGGGTCTTTGGAATGGGGGACCACACGGACCTGGAACCCAGACCACCACGCAGACGAACATGTGCCACGACATCACCGTCTACTCGGCGATCGGACTGGCAGCGGGCGCGTGCTCGGGAAACGGCATCCTCCTCGACATCCGTGATCCGGTGCATCCCAAGCGAGTCGCGGCCGTGATGGATCCGAACTTCGCCTACTGGCACTCGGCGACTTTCAGCAATGACGGTACAAAGGTCTTGTTCACCGACGAGTGGGGCGGAGGCATGGCGCCACGCTGCCGGCCAACCGACAAGATCACATGGGGAGCCGACGCGATTTTCAATCGCAGTGGCAACCAGATGACGCCTGCCGGCTATTACAAGCTTCCGGTGGCGCAAACCGACCAGGAGAATTGCGTCGCGCACAACGGCTCACTCATTCCCGTTCCAGGCCGTGACATCATGACCCAGGCTTGGTATCAGGGCGGTGTGTCGGTGTTCGACTTTACCGATCCAGCGCATCCTAAGGAGATCGCGTTCTTCGACCGCGGTCCCATGGATTCGACCAAGCTGCTGCTGGGTGGCGATTGGGGAACGTACTGGTACAACGGGTATATCTACGCGTCGGAGATCGATCGTGGCCTCGATATCCTAGATCTCAAGCCGAGCGATCAGCTGTCGCAGAACGAGATTGACGCGGCGAAGCTGGTGCGCTTCGAAACCTTCAATCCGCAGAACCAGCCCAAATTCGTGTGGCCGGCCAGCTATGTCGTAGCGCGCGCATATCTCGATCAGCTCGTCAGGGACAAGAGAATCCCCACCGATCGATCTTCCGGCATCGCGCGTGATCTCAGTCGCGCCGAGAAGCTGAAGGGCGCGAGCGAGAAAGCTGCGCTGGCGTCGCTTGCGACCCGGCTGGATCGGGACGCGCGAACGGCGTCCGATCCCACGCGAGTCGAGGCATTGGCCGCCGAGGTGAGGGATATCGCCAAGAGGTAGCGCATCGCATTCAGCTGTAATGGAAAAAGCGCCGGCGCTATCAACAGCGTCGGCGCTTTTTCGTTTCCTGACACGCGCTTCCAGAAACGACGTCAGGCTTTAGGCGCCACCGGTCTTACGTCCGGCACGAGATCCTTGACCGCATTCCGCAGGTAAGCGACTGCGTCGTTCTGACGCGATGGATCCCATTCCTCGGCCAGCTCCGCCAAATGGGCGCGCCGCGCCGAGACGAGGCGTTCGAGCACCTGGCAACCGGAGGCGGTAAGCTCCGAATCTGTCGAATCCGCGCGTGGGATCGTGACGAGGCCGCGCCTGCGCAATTCCTCCAGGGCTGCCTGCGCACGCTCAGGTGCAATTCCCTGGCGGCGCGCGAGCTCGAATGGTGAGACCGTGGGCTCGCTCTCGACCTGTACGAGGAGCCAGGCCGCGAGCGGAGTGAGAGTCTCCTTAGCGCGCGACACGATCGCCTCGATGTGCGCGCGTTGTACGTCACGATCGGCCAGAGACGCGAGGCAGGCGTATAGTTGCGCCGCAACATCGTCCTCGTCTGACGGGCGACCGAATACCTCGCCGGCTTCGTTTCCAGCATCCCGCGCCGATGCCGCGACGGTTGCTCGTAACGGACGCTCCGGTAGAAACAAGGTGAGAACGAATCCAACCGCGCACACCACCGTGGCGACCAGGAACACAGTATCGAGCGATGCGGTAAATGCCTGCCCGTACACCGCGCGCACTTCTGCTGGAAGTTGCGCCAGCGCTTGCACGCTCATGTTTCGCGCGGGCCCAATCGTGGTGGCGCCGGGAGGAAGGAGTCGGACCAGATTCGTGCTCAGGCGCGCGGCGAATATTGCCCCCAGAATCGCCGTGCCGAGCGAGCCGCCAATGAGCCGGAAGAGCGTCGCGCCAGAAGTCGCCACTCCGAGATCGCGGTAGTCGGTGTCGTTCTGCACCGCGATCACGAGCACCTGCATCACCATTCCGAGTCCAACGCCAAGAACGAGCATGAGAAGCGACGCGGTGACGTTGGTGCTTTGGGCAGAGAGGCGCGACAACAGAAAGAGCCCTACTGTCATCACGCCGGTGCCAAGCAGTGGAAATACCTTGTAGCGCCCCGTTCGACTGATCAGTTGCCCGGACATGATCGATGTGAGGAGCATTCCCGCCATCATCGGTATCATCTGCATTCCCGATGTTGTCGGACTCACTCCCTTCACAACCTGCAGATACAGTGGGAAATAGGTCACTGATCCGAAAAGCGCGAATCCGACAATTAGACCGACGACGGATGTCACTACGAACGTCTGCCGGTGAAATAGGCGCAGCGGCAGTACCGGCTCGGCGGCCTTGCGCTCGACCATCGCGAAGAGACCAAGCGATAGCACCGAGACCGCGATCAAACCGATCACCAGCCGAGACGACCACGGATACGCCGATCCTCCGAGGTCAGAGAGCAGCGTGATGCTGCTCAGCACAACGGCGAGCAGCCCGGCTCCGGCATAGTCGATAGAGTGGCGCACCCGATTCCCGAGCGATGGGAGCGTAGCAGCCAATACCACCATCGCTGCAATTCCGACCGGCAGATTTATGTAGAAGATCCACCGCCACGACAGATGCGTCGTGAAATAGCCGCCCAACAATGGACCGGCGATACTCGAAAGGCCGTACACGGCGCCAAAAATCCCCTGATATCGGCCTCGGTCGCGCGGCGGCACGATATCTCCGACGACAGCCTGAGTCGTGACTACGAGTCCGCCGCCACCCAGTCCCTGGATCGCGCGAAAAAGAATCAGCTGTGTCATGTTCTGGCTCAGCCCGCATAGCGCCGAGCCGACGAGGAAGAGCACGATCGCCGACTGCATCACGATCTTCCGGCCGTACAGGTCGCCGAGCTTCCCGTAGATCGGCGTGACGATGGTCTGCGCGAGGAGATAGCCGGTGACGACCCATGCCAGATGTTCGAGACCGCCCAGCTCGCCGACTATAGTCGGGAGGGCGGTCGAAACAATCGTAGAGTCGAGCGCGGCGAGCAGCATCGCCAGGACGAGGCCGCTGAACGCAATCAGTATCTGACGGTGGCCGAGCGCGGCGGGGGCCGCTGGGCTCGATGGATTCACTTCGGTCATCCCCGCGCTATCGCTCCTTTGTCATTCTGGTCGATCGCGCGAATTTCCAGCTCACGCTGATCGCAGCCAGACAACAGGCACGAAGTGTTCCGGTTCGCGCTCGATACATCGCGGAACCTGAGCAGGCATCGCTACCGAAATTAGTCCGGCGCGTTACAGCCTAGGATTTTTAGAGCGAGACAGGCCGCGCCGAATCCATTGTCGATGTTGACGACCGCGACGCCGGGACTGCAGCTGGCGAGCATCGTGTTGAGCGCGACCATTCCGCCCTGCGCAACGCCTGTCCCGACAGAAGTTGGAACTCCGATAACCGGCGCGCGGAGAAGCCCGGCGATGACAGCCGGCAGCGCTCCATCCATTCCTGCGACGACGATGCAGACGCGCGCCGCGGTGAGCTCGGGCAAGATCGATTGGAGGCGATGGATCCCGGCGACGCCGACGTCGAAGTGGGTCGACACCGGAACTCCCATCGCATCGAGAGTAGTCGCCGCTTCCAGAGCGACCGGAATGTCGGCGGTCCCGGCGGTGACAACCGGCACCACCGGCATGTTCTTCTTCGCGCGCTGGTTGCGAACAGCCATGCGCGCTTCGGCGTGAATCGTCGCCAGATCGCTGAGGACATTCATCTGCTCATCACTGAGTCTCGACGCCATGCGGAGCTCCGACGTGTTCTCGAATATCTGGCGCAAATGAGCGCTCGTTTTTCCCGGACCGTAAACGACCTCGGGAACTCCCGTGCGCGATCGAACCTGCGTCACGACGCCACCAGAGGAAGCGAGACACTCCCGCTCTGTAGGCCGCCCAGGTCGAGCGCGACGAAGCTGAAGCCGGCTTTTCTACAGGCACGCCGCAGCTCGCCACGAAAAGGATCAGTGACCACGCGCTCGAACATCGCCGCCGGTATCTCCAGGCGAACCACGGACTCGTGCCAGCGCGCGCGCGCCGGCCAGACGTCGTGAAGGCGGAGGAACTCTTCGACCGCCTCGATCTGCGCGAGTTTCTCGGGCGACACTTCGATTCCCACCGGCACTCTGCTGGCAAGGCACGGAGCAGCCGGTTTTTCGGCGTTGGAGAGACTCCACTGACGCGCGAGAGAGCGCACATCGGCCTTGGTGAATCCAGCGTCGACCAGCGGCGCGACGACTCCACGTTCCATTGCCGCCTGAAGTCCAGGCCGGTGCTCTCCGAGATCGTCGACATGAGTTCCAACGAAAATCACTTCGTCTGAACCCCGAGTGGCAGCCAGTGCCTGAACCGTGTCGTAAAGTGCGCTCTTGCAAAAATAGCAGCGGTCCCCGGCGTTTGCGCGATACCCTGCAAGCTCCATCTCGTTGGTCTCGATTTCCTCGATGCGCGCTCCAATCTCGTTGGCGATCCGATGCGCGTCGTCACGCTCGGCGGCCGCGAGTGAAGCGCTGACACCGAGCAATGCGACCGTTTCGATCCCGGCTCGCACCGACGCGGCGAGCACTACCGTCGAGTCGATCCCGCCCGAATAGCAGACATAAGCGACACGCTCACCGGCCGTCGCGCGAATTGACGCGATGAGCCTCGACTCGAGTTCCATCTTAATTCCCTCGCGCCGCGGCCGAAGCGAGATCGGCTTCGCTGAGCGCATTCATCACTTCCGACCGGATCTCCGCCAAAGGTCGCGAGGTCTCTTCAGCAACTCGGCGTAAATCGTCGAACTCAGGCTTTGCCCTCTGCGTCCCGTCCGGCAGCGTCGCGATCTTGACGCGAATGTCACGCCCATCGAATCGAACGAGTCGCGACTCGCGCTCTAGCGCGTTGCGAACGACGTCGAATGTCTTCACTCCCAGGGTCGTGAACTGAAGGAAGATCTTCTCTTCGAGGCGAGCGAGATCAGAGCTCTGTACCAGCGCCTCGACGCGTGTTCCCAATCTTCCCTTTTTCATCGTCGTGTGGAGCAGCACGACATCGAGCGCCCCCTCCGCACGCAAGACATCGGCGGCGCCCGCGAGCTCCTCGGGTGACATGTCATCGATGTCCGCGCTCAACACGTGCAGATGCTCGGTATGCACGTGTTCGTGACGGCGATGCTGATGATGATCGTGATCATCAATGGATGCTTCACCCAGGATTATGCGGAGCGCGTTGAGCTGCCCGTGAATGTCGCGGGTTCCGGCGCCATATCCGCTCTTCCGCGGCGTGTATTCCTGGGGCGGCGTCCCCTTGGACAGGACCCGAAGCAATGCTGCACCCGTCGGCGTCGTAAGCTCCCCCGATCCCGGCGGCCCGTGGCGGACATTGAATCCCTCGAGCAACCGTATGGTGGCCGGAGCGGGGACGGGCAGAACGCCGTGTGCGGTCTTCGCGGTGCCATCGCCGAGCGAGACTTTGGTGTTATAAACGCGCTCGATACCGAGCATCTCGACACCCCAGATGGACCCGATGATGTCGAGAATCGCATCGACCGCGCCCACCTCGTGAAGGTGCAGCTCGTCTGGCGTGACACCGTGGATTGCGCTCTCTATCGCCGCGATTGCTTCGAATGCCGCATGCGCAGAGCGAGCAACCTTTTCCGGAATCCTTACGGCATCGATCAGTCGATGGATCTCGGACACCGCTCTCCCATGCGGCTGCGGCGGAATCTCGAAATCGACTTTGACGCAGTGTACGTGGGAGCGTTGCACATCGCTGATGCGGGCTTCGACTCCCGACAATCCCAGCGCTGAGGGCAAACGCTCGAGCCAGGCCCTGTCTAGCCCGATGTCGACGAGCGCGCCGAGAAACATGTCTCCGGCGATGCCGCTGGTGGGGTCGAGAATCGCGATCTTCATTGTTCTTAATCTAATTCCGAGTCGAAGGCAGGAATCGAACTTGCACGCCCGCCCGGCATGTCTCCAAAACGTTATGACGTTGCGGTAGTCGGCGGCGGGCCCGCTGGACTATGCGCCGGACTCTGGCTTGCCCGCTATCTCCATACCGTCGTCGTCATCGACTCTGGCGATCCACGCAATTGGGAAACGCGCGGGATCAATGGCTACCTGGGTCACCAGGGCATCCGCGCACCAGAGTTACGCGCAATCGGTCGGGAAGAGTGCACGAAATACGGAGTCGATTTCGTGAGTGGCGTCGTCGACACAGCGGTTAACGAGACCGGTGAGCTGTTTGCCGCATGTCTTCGCGACGGAACGACGATCGAAGCGAACAGAATTCTACTCGCGATCGGTATCAAGGATTACTGGCCGGACATTCCCGGACTCGAGCGCTGTTACGGCGAGACAGTTCACGTGTGCCCCGACTGCGACGGATACGAGACGCGTGACAAGAAGACCATCGTCGTCGGCGCAGGGCGGAAGGCGGTGGGCCTGGCGCTCGCTCTCACGACGTGGACGAGCAAGATCGTCATCTGCACGAATGGCGAGAAGCCCGACATGAATCAAACTCTACTCGACCAGCTCAAGGTGCTGAACATTCCGGTGCTGGAAGAGCCGATTCAGCGCGCGGTGTCGCAGGCCAGCGAAATCGTGGGGATCGAGCTGGAGGGCGCGATGTCGTTGGACTGCGAGCGCCTCTACTTCGCGATCGGCCAGTACCCCGCCGATGACCTCGGTGCGCAGCTCGGATGCAAGCGCGACGCGATGGGGCGTCTGGTCATCGACGAGCGCAACCACACCTCCGTGAAAAATGTCTACGCGGCGGGAGACATCGCGCCCGGCCCACAGATGGCGATCGTCGCGGCGGCGAGCGGAGCCATCGCGGCCCTGGCGATTCACGCATCGCTGCTCCCCGAAGGGAGAGTGCTTCCCCCGGTGTAACGCCTACCAGCGGAGCGTCAGACTTTGTTGCCTGCGCTTTCGAATGATCTGCAGATCGACCGTGTGATCGGTCTCATCAGCAGTCCTGATCGCCCGAACGAGATCGATTGGATTCTCGATCTTGGTGCTGTCCGCCTTCACGACGACGTCACCTCCCCGTAGTCCTGCCGCTCTCGCCGGAGAGCCTTCGCTAACGCTCGTGACGAACACCCCTTGGGGTCTCACGCCCAGCGCGTCGCAAAGGTCCTTGTTCAATGCCGTAAACTCAGCGCCAGCGAAGGGATAGGTTCCTCCGCCATATCCCAAAGCGGGCGGAAGAAGCGCAGGGAGTGGTTCGGGCACCGGCATGCGAGTGCGGGCGCGGATCATTCCGTTCTCAATCGGCGCGCGGGCAATCGCTCTGCTGCGTTCCTCCATGATCTCCGGCACCGTGAGCTGGACGACCATGTTCGGCTGCCAGTTGTCAGGACGCCTGCCGAGCGTCCCCCGGATGACGCGCACTGCATTGTTGCGTCTGATTCTCAGCACAAAGGGCGCGCCCACCTTGAGCCACTTGCTCAGTTCCACAGAGCCGCCACGCATGTCGTGTGAATTGAACGACAGCAGTTCATCGCCCGGGCGAACTCCTGCCTTCGCGGCCGGCGAGGGGGAGTCGACGCCGGTTACAACCGGGTATGAATCAAAGAACGCCTCGCCGCGGTCGGTGACCAGTGCCTGGTCCGAGATCCTCACTCCAAACCAGCCCGTTGGCGGCGGGACGATCACTTTCGTTCGCTGCGCCTGGCCTTCGAGTGGTAGGGCGAAAACCGCGACAAGCGCCATGAATCGACACGCCCTCCGCGGCGTTTGCATATTCCAGACGGCGCTCACGCTAGAACCCCCTCAATCCTACCGGCTGCGCGAGCTGCTGCTGCGTTGCCACGCGAGCGCCCATCGTCGCCAGATAGTACTGGTTGATGACCGGATCGTGCGGGGCCGTCCGCAGCGCGACCACCGTTGCATTCTCGATCTTGTCGAGCGCCGCGGCACGCGCCGAGTACATCGCCAGGCTGTCCCTCGTTCCAGGAGAGGCATTGGTGACGGCCAGGAATTCAGATGCCCGCTGATACTGGCTTACTGCCTGCTTGAGCGCGGCCGAGGCATCATCCGCGGAGGCGAAGCTGGCATCCCCCGAGGGCAAAACAGTCGACTGATTCGACGCGGTCGAGGGCGTTCCAGTCGTCGTCCCTGCCGGCGTCGGATTGCTCGCGTTGCTCGCCACCGCGCTCGGGAGCGCAATCGTCGCTCGGCCAATTGCGATTCCGCCGATCAGCAGCAGCACCGCCGCGGCGGACTGCAGCCATGGCTGACTCGTCGTCCACCATCGGCCAGCCTGGGTTTCGCGAATGAGGCCCTCCTCTCGGGCCCGCGCGGCGATCGTCCGCCACTCGTTGAGCGGCGGCTGCTCACGCGACCGCTCTTCGGCGATGATCTGGTCGAGTTGCTCTTCAGACAGGTGCGACATGTCCCTTCCCCTTTACTGCGACGGTTGATGATTCATCCACTAAATGCGCGAGCAGCGTCTTGAGCTTTGCGCGCGCCTTGAACAATTGCGATTTCGATCCGCCCGAGGTGATGCCGAGCTCATCTCCGATCTCACCGTGAGTGTACCCTTCGATATCGTGAAGAACGAACACCGCCCGGGCGCCGGGCGATAATTTGCGCATCGCCTGCTCTATCGACTCCGCCACGAATGTCCGATCCGAATCCTGCTCGGTCATCGCGGAATCGTCCTCGATGTCGACCTCCAGCTTCGCAATGCGCCGTATTTTGCGTAGTGCATTCAGCGTCCGGTTCACCGCGATACGGTGCGCCCAGGTCCCGAACTGCGAGTCGCCTCGATAACTCGGAAGTGCCCGGAAAATCTGCATCCAGACCTCCTGGGAGATGTCAGCGGCCAGCTCGGCGTCATCGCATAGCCTGCGAACGACGGCATCGATGTGTGGCGCATGCTGCGACCAAAGCCGCTGCATCGCCCTCTCGTCGCCGGCTATCGCGCGCTTGAGGTCGAGCTGATCGAATGGCATCTCGGACTCTTGATTAGTCACTCCACTTGTACCTATAGTTTCCCTCGAAAACCGGTGACTTTCCCTCTACGCAATCGTTTGCAAGCGTACGCCTCGCCCATCTGCGAAGCAGCTAGGGCCCATCCCGGCAGGGTCGGAACTTCGGCTTTCGCGGACAGTATAAATAACAGTAGTTCAAGGAGTTAGCGTTGCTTAGAGTCATTCTCACCGCTCTGACGATGACCAGAGCCGGCGATGGTCTGCCGGTCAAGTCACCGACAGAAGTTGGCATGTCCAGCACCCGCCTCAACGCGATAGAGCGTGTTGTTGAGCGTGGAATCAAGGCTGGAGGCTACCCTGGTGCCTCGGTAATCGTGGGCAGAAAGGGCGCGGCGGTATTCGAGAAAGGATTCGGCAAGCTCTCCTGGAGTGAGTCCAGCACCGCGGTCGATGCTCAGCGCACGATCTACGACATCGCATCCCTAAGCAAGGTCGTCGGCACCACTACGGCGATCATGATCCTTTACGACGAAAACAAGATCCGACTGGACGACCCGGTCGTTAACTACATCCCGACATTCGGCGGCGGCGACAAGGACCAGGTCACCATCCGTCAACTTCTAACGCATACCTCGGGACTCCCGGCGGGCAGGGACATCTGGCGCATCGCACAGACCCCACTCGAAGCGCGTGCCCTCGTTCTGAATACCCCGCTCGAAGGGCGCCCGGGCGCCCAATACATCTACTCCGACCTCGGTGCGGATGTTCTGGGACTGCTCATCGAAGTCGTCTCTGGTGAGCCCCTCGACAAGTTCCTGACGCGCCGCGTGTTCGAGCCGTTGGGTATGAACGAGACGATGTATCGTCCGGCCGACTCTCTGCGCTACCGCATTGCTCCAACTGAAGTCACCCCGCCCCGCGGCTACCCGCTGCGCGGCGAGGTCCACGACGAAAACGCCTACGCCCTGGGTGGTGTGGCGGGCCATGCCGGTCTGTTCAGCACCGCCGCCGATCTCTCGGTGTTCGCCCAGATGATGCTGAACGGCGGCGAGTACAACGGCGTCCAGATAATCAGCAAGCCGACCGTCGAGCTGTTCACCTCGCGCGCGTTCGGTCACCGCGCCCTCGGCTGGGATACGGCCGAAGGAGACTACGGTTCGGGCAGATACCTGGGACCGACCGCGTACGGTCATACGGGATTCACCGGGACGTCGATGTGGATCGATCCCGAGAGAGAGATGTTCGTGATCCTGCTCACCAATCGCGTGCACGCGGCACGGGCGCTACGGCCGGCAAAGGTGATTTCCGATGTCCGCGCCGACCTTTCGGACGCCGCGGTACTGTCGGTACTCGACGGACCGAAGCTCACCGCCGGATCCAAGGCATTCCGCGCCGACCGCGAAGTGGGCTGGAATCCGCCACCCCGCGCGTCGCGACGCCGTCACGGGTCATCGCGGCACCACAGCATCGCCAGCGCGACTTCCAAGAGCCGCTCGAGCAGCGCGAAGAAGAGCAGCTCCAGCAGGAAAAAGAGCGCCAAGAAGAGTCACTAGGAGCTCGGACGCGACCATTCGCGTTCCACGAAGCTGGTTCAAGACATGTTGCGGGCGCCCAAAAGGCGCCCGCTCTTGTTTCAGAGAGTGCGGTCTAGTGATTATTCGGTATGAGCGACGAATCAACCACGACTCCGGTGCCAACTGAAGTCCCTGCGACCGACGGAGTCGTGTCCGAGGATCAGGTCAAGCTCGCGCTCCGCCGCGTCAAGGATCCGGATCTCCAGCTCAACATCATGGACCTGGGCCTGGTTTACGCCATCGCGGTCGATGGAACGACCGTTAAGGTCGACATGACCCTTACGTCACCGGCCTGCCCGTCAGGTCCTGAGCTGATGACGAACGCCGAGAACGAGATAAAATCACTGCCGGGCGTGGAGAAAGTGGAAGTGAATCTGGTGTGGGCTCCGTTCTGGACACCCGAAAAGATGGAGCCGCGCGTGAGGGCATACCTTGGCTTCTAGTGACAGGGGACGTCACCGGATAACATTGCGCGGTGCGTCTTCTTCCCGTTCGCTTGACCGTCGCACCGCTCGTGTTCGTCGCGGCATGTGCTACGGGTTCCCAGTCAGCTGCCAGGGTGGGCGCTTCCCGGCGGCCTGATGCCCACACTGTCGGGTGTCTGGATACACTCCAGGCGGCCGACACGGTCTCGATGATCGTCAAGATGTCCGTTGCGTCGCTGGATCCGAAGGTCGAGCTGCCGAACGACTTCGAGAGCCTCTTCGTCCAGGAGTTCCGCACGCACTTCAGAATGCCCGCGAGCTTGCCGCTCAGCGTCGTGAAGGGCGCCGAGCCGTGCGACTCGCTGGGCTCACGGTGTTCTGGCGGGATTCTGAGCCTGGGAGCGGTCGCGTATGCGACCGCCCACAGCGACGGAAAGCTGTCCGACATACAGGTGGTCGATATCGCGCTGACCCCCCTATTTGCCGACAGCGTGAATTCCGCGCTCCATTGGATGAGCCGATCAGAGATGGGCCCCCCGGTAGGAAATAACGAATCGGTTCCAATCGTCATTCAGATCGGGCCAGAGGAGGCGCCCGATTCAGTTCCAGAAACCCGCCACGTATTCAGTGCGAAGATCCCTCGCTACGACCGGCCATTCACCTACGCCGCCATGCCCGCGGCGGGCGTGAATGCGGACTATCCATTCGCGGCGCGGCTCGCGGGTGTCGAGGACAGCGTGACTCTCGCATTCATCGTCGACGCGGATGGCGCGATCGCCACGGAATCGCTCGAGCTTGTGAGCGCGAACTATCGTGATTTCGTCACATCAGTGGTGGATGCTCTGGGTCGCACTCGCTACCACCCGGCGCACCTCGGCGACTGTGCGGTGGCGACGAGGATGCGGCAGCGGTTCTTGTTCAGGGTGCCGGAGCCAGGCGGCCCCTAGGCAGCTCCAGCAAGCGCTTTGACAAACCCTTCTCCCATTTCCTCGATTTGCCACCGTCGCAGGTCGGGAACGGCGGCAAGATCCTCAAGCGTCTTCGCTCCGCTCCGAGCGATATTCTCGAGTCTCTCCCGCGAGCAAAGCACTCCAGGATCCAGCTCCAGCCTCGTCGCGGCAGCGTCGCGGACAGCCTTGAGACGATTCACCTTCTCGTCGAAATCGCGATCCTTGTTCCAGCGCTGACCCTTCGGGAATTTCGGCAGCTCCGCCTCCGGGACTTCCATCCCATGTCGAATCGCGGCCACTATGTCGGCGCCAGCACGCTCGATCATTCCCTTCGGCATTCCCTTGATCGTGCTCAGCTCGGATGTGTTCATCGGTGCTCGGCGCGCGATCTCGAACAGGGCTTCGTTGCCGATCACACGGAAGGTGGCGCGATCGAGCTGGGCCGCCACGGTATCGCGCCAGTTTGCGACTTCACGGAGGACGGCGAGCTCTCTGCGCGACAGATCACGCGCGCCTTTGAGACGGAGGAAACCCTCCATGCTTTGCTCGGCTTCCCAGCGTGTCCCCTCGAGGCGGGCGAATTCCTCCTCCGCCCAGTGCAGGCGCCCGCGCCTCGTCAGCTCGCTCTTCATGTGGTCCTTGAGCTGGAGCAGATACCGGGTATCCTGGGCGGCATACGCCAGCATGTCTGGAGTGAGCGGGCGCATCGACCAGTCGGCGCGCTGGTGCTTCTTGTCCAGCTTCACGTCGAAGAACTGCTCGAGCAGCGCGGCGAGCCCGAACGACTTGATTCCCAATAGCTGTGACGCGACGCGTGTGTCGAAGATGTTGGTGACGTGCCACCCGTAATCCTGATGAAGCAGTCGGAGATCGTAGTCGGCATCGTGGAAGACGACTTCCACGCCCTTGCTCTCGAGTAGCTGGCCCAGCCTGGCGGGCGATCCGATCGGAAGCGGATCGATGATGGCGCTCTCTCCGCGCGTCGAGATCTGAAGAAGATAGATGCGATCGAGAAAGCGATGAAAGCTCGCCCCTTCGGTATCGAGGGCGAGTTCTTTCACGTCGGATATTTCAGAGAGGAAGCGGTCGACCTCGGGTGCTTTGTCGAGATAGACGGCGCCATCCGTGTTGGCAGGAGGCATCACCCAAATCTAGCGCCTTAATGGTGTCGCGCCCCTCGGACGTTAACTTTCGTCGCTGGCCACTCCTTCCACGAACCGATGACCGAAGACCTGAAGATCCACATTTATCCGAGCGACTGTGACTCGGTGGGACACGTAAATCACGCGCACATGCTGACCCTGCTCGAGCGAGCGCGATGGTCGGCGCTGGAGCAGCACATGTCCTACGATGAATACATGAAGTCGAGCTTGTGGGCGGTTGTGCGTAAGGTCGAGGCGTCGTACCAGGCGCAGACATTCCCGGGCGACGATCTGAGCATTCGGACCGGCCTCACCTCCGTGGGCAACACGAGCTTCATCGTCCGACAGGAGGTGCGAAACCAGCGCGGCATGGTGGTCTGTGATGCGTCGATAGTCTACGTGACCGTATCCCACGAGGGAAAACCGATTCCCGTCCCCGATCAATGGCGAACACTCTTCGCGCCGTGGGAAGAGCAAACGACCCGTTGACCAGGACCGACCCGCGGCTAACCAGCATAGGCAACTCGGGAGGAGAGATAGTCCGTGAATAATCCCGGCCCGACACCGGA